>Ga0247840_10005692_pt1 | contig 18517 bp, 31 predicted proteins | sample LaCruzMarch2015__FD_192404 | JGI IMG/M metagenome (GOLD analysis project Ga0247840, IMG submission 192404) | Freshwater microbial communities from meromictic Lake La Cruz, Castile-La Mancha, Spain - LaCruzMarch2015_17m | ecosystem: Environmental > Aquatic > Freshwater > Lake | place: Spain... | reverse complement strand
GGATGAAAGGGGATGCGTTTTTTCGCGTCCCCCCTCGTTTGATTATGGATGGAAAGGGATTCTTTCCTTCGCCCTTCAAAGGAAAAAAGACGCATCCGGCCAGCGGTCGGCTTCGCCGTCTTTTGAGGAAGGGTGAAGGATGCGTGACCTGCCCGCTTCATGAAAATTTTAGTTCACCGAAAAATCCTTATTGTAAGGTTTTTTCGTTGAAAACGCGATGAAAACGCGCCGTCCGTTTTCATCGTGCAACCCGACGGTTTTTTCAATATGGTAATCAAAATCAAAAACCTAACCCCTCACCCACTAACAATAGTGGGTGATCGGCTCATTAGTGGTGGGGAAATTCTGAAGGGCGGAACCCTTCAGGTTCCGCCATCCGGGCAGATCGCCCGGCTTGCCGTCGAAAGGACGGCACTCGACCCCGTCACGATTGACGGGGTCACACTCCCCGTCTCTCGCCCAAAGTTGGGCGAGATCACAGGACTCCCTCCAGCAGAGGAGGGAGTAATCCTCATCGTCTCCGCGCTTGTCGCGGAGGCTGCCAACCGGGCGGACATTTTTTCCCCCGGCGAACTTCTGCGCTCCCCAGAGGGGGTGGTCATCGGAGCAAAAGGGCTTTGCTCCTACTATAAGGAGGCAAAGTGATTTTGCCTCCCAAGGTCGCGGCATGGGTCGCAATCGGCCGCACCCAGAACGCTCACGGGGGAGTTAGCGACAACTCTGCGGCATGGCAGAGGGTGGTTCGGGTTGACTCCGTAAGGCGCGGCCTTGCAGCCGCGCTGGCCGAGGAGGCCGAAATGAATTGGTCTGGAAATGTCGTATGCGCCGTCCTTGAGGCGCAGGACGGGAACGTCAGCGGCATCTCTCGGGTAGACGCTCGCAAATTTTTCCCAGATGGGTGGCAGTTTCCGACCCTCACCGACGAGGAAAAAGCAATCGCGACAGCAGCGGAAAAAATCCGAGCTGCGGAAAACGCCATCCGAGCTGCGGAATACGCAGCAAAATTGGCGGAACCAAAAAATAGTGAGGTCACCGAACCTCACACGAAATATGACAACAACCCCGGCAACGGGGTTTGGTAAAAACTCCGCCATCGAGCCTGCGTGACCTGCCCGATTCATAAAAAATTTTAGTTCACGAAAAATCCTTACAATAAGGTTTTTTCGTTGAAAACGCGATGAAAACGCGCCGTCCGTTTTCATCGTGCAACCCGACGGTTTTTTCAGTATATGGCAAAAGCAAAAAAAGCGCCCGTCAGCGCGCCCAATGTCTGGGCAATGACATACGCAGAAGGATTGGCCTTGAGCCAAGCCGATTGCATCGTCCGCTTCGTTGCGGAAACCCAAGCTGGCCAGCGCGTCTTCGCGGCGATCGGCAAGCTGTATCGCATCATCGACCGGAACCTGCCGAAGGGCAAGTTCATCAACAGCGTTCTTGCCGCTGCTGGAATCAAACCCAGCACAATAAGCAACGCCAGCTATGGAGCACGGGTCTTTGACCTCGTGGAATCCAAGCACCTCGAAGAAGACGAGTTTGACCAACTCACCTTCGGGGAAGTGGCGATCATCGCCCGAGTCATCACCGACAAGAGCAAGCGCAAGCTGACACCCGAGCAGGCTGTGGAAATCGTCCGCCAAGGCGGCGACTTCCAAGCCAACCTCCAAGCGATCTACGACACCGGCATGACCGCCTCCGAAAAAACCGCCATCGAAGATAAGGTGAAGGCCGACAAGGCCGCCACCGAAGCCGAAGCCAAGGCAAAAGCCGAAGCGCAAGCCAAGGAACTCGAAGCGGTTAAAAAGCGGAATGAAGAATTGGCCAAAGCCAACGCCGACATGACCGCCCAAGCCGCCAAAGATAAAGTGAAGGCCGACAAGGCCGCCACCGAAGCCGAAGCCGAAGCCGAAGCCGAAGCCAAGGCAAAAGCCGAAGCCGAAGCCAAGGCAAAAGCCGAAGCGCAAGCCAAGGAACTCGAAGCGGTTAAAAAGCGGAATGAAGAATTGGCCGCCCAGGCCGACCCGACCGCCTCAGCTGAGGAACTCCTCGCTCTGCTGAGCGAAGTGGAGACCTCCATGGCCTTCCTCAGCAATGAGGATCAAGGCCGCATCGGTGCCCGCCTGGTCGCCATGGCCAGCGCCTTCGTCGAAAGCGGCAAGGCCGTCGCCGCCTAACCCGCCCACAGGGGAGGGGTCGCAAGACCCCTCCCTTCCTTTTTATCAATCTAAACTAGCCGTCCAATCCATTGAGTTGAAACTATGAACTCCATCCCATACACTACCAAATCCGGCAGCACCCAATACAAACCGGAATGCACCGAAGAGGAACTCAGCGTCCTCAGCGACGAAGGCACCGGCTGGTGCCTCGCCTGCGGCACACAAGCCGATGGCGTCGAACCCGATGCCCGCAAATACACCTGCGAAGCCTGCGACCAACCGAAAGTCTACGGCCTGGAGGAACTCCTCATGCTGGGTCTGGTGACTGTAACCTGCGAAGCCGAATGAACCTACCCATCCGCAACCAAGACCTGCGCGACGCTGGACTCCTGCCCTTCATCCCCGAGCCAGGCTCCCTGTGGCTCGTCATTGTGGAGTGCCGCACCAATGTCGTTCGTGTCTCCCCCTGCGGGACGGGCTTCTTCATCCCCGGCCAAGACCCCTGCTGGGCATTTGACCATGTGGATGTCTGGATCCGTCAAATCGTTCTGACCGATGAGGAAAATGCCGCCTGCGACATCCTATGTCCGCCCTACGATCCAGCGGAGGAGGAGTATCTCCGAGAAAACTTGCCATAAGCCGCTGTCGGCCGTCAGCGATCGCAGGGTGAACTCCACTCTGTGTCCTCTGTGTCCTCTGTGGTCAATCCCAACAACAAACCAAACAACAACACAACCATGAGCAAATCGCAATTCATCAGCAAAGCACCCGAAATCGCACCACTTATCTCCGGGCAATCCATCGCCGCCACCGTCAGGAAGTTCTCCACCGGATCGGTGGGCTACAACCTGAATGGCAAAGTGACCCTTGCCGACGGCACCCGCCTGCAAGTCACCGGCAACGCCATCGTCATCGGCAGCAAGGAGTGGAGCGAGTAAAATGCGCCACATCTCAGACATCCTCTGGGAAGACAAGGAACAAGCGGAATACCGCGCCGCCAAGGCGCGGTTCTTCCGCCTCCTCGCCGTCTTCATCACCATTCTCTGCATCCTCGCCATCCAACTTTTTTTCCTATGATAACCATCCACAAAGACCACCTGCTCATCGCCTGCAAGCACTTGCAGCGAGCCGTAAATACCCGCGCCACATTACCCGTGCTGGCCTGTGTGCACATCGAGCCGGGACTCCACGAAACCCGATTCACCTTGACCAATCTTGAGCAAGCCGTCGTGGCGAGCCTGCCGAACTCCGGCTCCAAGCTCGCCGCCCTCCGCGCCAAAAACGCGGGGTCATTCCTCGTAGATGCTGGCGTGCTGGCAAATGCCGCCGCGTCGGCAGATGCAGGCACCTTCCTGCAGCTCGAGCGCGATAGCCTGCAACTCACCATTGGTGGGCAAGTGTCCACCATCCCGATCACCATGGAAAGCGCCGCCAAGTTTCCCGACCTGCCCGTGGTGGATTGGATGCCCGTCGGCGGCCAGATCGACCTCGACGCCCTGAAGCGCCTCATGCGGTGCGCCAGCACCGACGAAGCGCGCTATGTCCTCAACGGCATCTATTGGGACAAAGAGGGACTTCTCATCGCCACCGATGGGCGGCGACTGCACAGCGAGCCGTTTGTGCCCCTCGAAGATGGGGTTATCATCCCCTCCGCCGCCTGCCGCATGATCCCGCCCCGCGCCGCGATCAGTCTGGAGCGGCCCAAGGATCAAGAGTCCAGCCGCCATATCGCCTTCGTGGCCACAGAGAATATCCTTACAATAAGGATTTTCTCGAAACTTGTGGAAGGCAATTACCCAAACTGGCGACAAGTCATGCCAGAGATCACCAGCCACTCGGTGCGCTTCAATAACCAAGACGCTGCAGCCAACCTCCGCAAGATCAATAAACTCGTTGCAGGTCGCAAGAAGGAACTCGAAAGCACCCTGCTGGAGCCATCTCCAGGCCGCATCACCTTTCACCTCAGCAAAGACTCAGTAGCCATCGGCAGCTTCACCCAGCCCGCCGTGCTCACCGGAGACCCGCAGAAGATCACCTTCAGCACCAAGTTCCTCATCGACGCCCTCGAAAACGGCGGCGACACCTTCAACTACTTCGACGGGCTACACCCCGCCCGCATCACCGGAGTCAAGCAGAACACCCATGTGCTCATGCCCATGAGGACGACACCACAACCCGCCGCCACCACCCCCGAACCCGAAGAAGAACCCTGCGAGGCTTAAAACTTAATCAAAACTCTATGAAAACCACACTCTGGCAAGCCACCACCAGCTTTGGCCACCCCGGCCAAAGCAAGACCGACGACGAACTCACCGCGCACCTCATCCAGTCCTACTCCACTGGCAGCAAAGCCGTGCGCGGAGTCAAGCAGCTTTGGGGCGACAGCCTCAAGCCCCACACCAGCTTCGAAGGCAAGGTGCGGAAATACCACTCCAACATGACCTTCGAAGCCATCGGCGCCATCCGCGTCTGCACCGAGGGCGAGAAGCAGAATTGGCTCACCTTCATGCAGGAAATGTCCGTCGAGCACGCCAAGCTCACCCAAGACTGGCTTGATAAATACGATGTCTGGCTGGAGCAGGAACGCTACGACAAAAACGGCGCGTTCAACATCGCCGACTATCCCACCCGCGAGACGCTGGCAGGCAAGTTCCGCTTCACCTTCGCCATCCTCCCCATGCCCGAGCCAAACCAGTTCATAAAAGACCAGCTCACCGACGAACTCGGCAAGCGGCTCGCCGCCGACTACGAAGAACGCCTCACCAACACCACCGCCCAGATCAGCCGCCAGGTTCTCAACACCCTCATAGGCCTCATCAACGACACCGCCGAGAGCCTCGCCAACGACGGCCCGATCGTGGACAGCGAGAACCGCAAAGGCCCCTTCGCCAAGCTCCACGAATACCTCGACCGCATCCCCGCGCTCAATATCACGGGCGACCCCGCCATAGCCCGCATCGCCGAGCAGGCCCGCACCCACCTCGCCTTCTCCAGCGAGGAACTCCGAAAAAACCAAGTCACCCGCCAACTCGCCGCCGCACACGCCCAAGGCATCGCCCTGCAATTCGGAGCCACCACCCGCAAAATCGCCAAAGCTGCATGAGCACGAGACGATTTACCCTTAGAGAAGACGAAGACGACTCTATGAACACCGCGCTCCTCAAAACCGAAATCAGCAGCCTCGTCATGGAAAACCAAGCCCTCCATGCCGAGATGCTCGCCAACGAAAACCAAGTCGCCGAGCTGCAACACCAGCTCCGCATCGCCGAGCAGGAACTCGCCGCGCTCCACGCCGAAGCCGCCAACCGCGTCCTGCAAGTTCACATTCCCAGCGGCCCCGACCTCGAAGCCCTCGAGGCCGCCGCCGACAGCATCCCACTCACCGCGCACCAGCCTTGCCGCCTCAAGACCCTGCCTTGGAGTTACCAGCCAAGATTCCGTTAAGACGAATTCCTCTTCCTATGCCTGTAAAAAACCCACTCCCCATCCCCCGCAAGTTCCAAGGTGCCTCCGTGACCTTCGACCGCGACCACCTGCTCGTCGCCAAGAAGCACGGCGGCATCCCCATCCTCGTGCCGCGCGGCAACCGCCTCGCCCTCGCCATCCGCCTCCCCAACGGCGAAATCCTCCACGACTTCCGCAAGGAAATCTCAAACCTCAGCAACGCCATCGCCAACAAATTTAAGGTTTAACCACAACCGAGCGACACGGAAAACACGGAGGGGAAAACTTAAAACTTAATCCTTAAAACTCACTATGACCATCGAAGACGACACACTCGACACCGCCACTGAACCGCAGAAGACCGCACTCGCCAAACTTGTGCAACGCTACGGATCCCCGCCGGTTCACACCTACAACGCCTTTTACACCAGCACCCTCATCTGCGAATGGCCGTTCATCACCATCGGCATCGAACCCGACGGCTACGCCCACTCCTAACGACTTCATCCTTCATCCTTCTCCATGACCCTCACCTTCTCACCCGACGCCACCGCCACCTGCCTGCACACCGACGCCATCCCCTTGCAAGACATCGGCCACTGCCGCACGCGCCGCGCCTCGTGGATCGACTTCCACGAAGGCACACAAGAGTGGGAGGTGCGCTTCGACCCCCACGCCGCCACCGCCGCCTACTCCCACCCCTCCCGCCAAGCCTGCTTGGATTGGGAGCGCACCCACTTCGACAAAATGTTCGAAGAATCCTTACAATAAGGATTTTAACTAAACCCAAAAGACACCATGAAACAAATCATCGAAGGCAAAGCCTACAATACTGAAACCGCCGAACTCATCGGCTCATATGACAACGGCCACTTCTCAAATGACTTCCGACAAAAGTCCGAGACGCTCTACAAGACCGCGAAGGGGAATTTTTTTCTGCACGGCAGAGGCGGAGCCATGACCGAATACGGAGAAGACTGGGGCAACTCACGGGGCAGCGGCAGCAAGCTCATCCCCATGAGCGAACACGCAGCCTTTGAGTGGGCACAACTCCACTTGGCTGCAGACACCATCGAGAAATGCTTCTCGCAATACATCGAAGAAGCATAATCCTTACAAAAGGATTTTACTTCAAAACTTCAACCTGAAAACTAAATCATGAGCCACGTCACAAGCATCGACATCGAGATCAGCAACCTCACCGCGCTCGAAAGCGCCATCCAAGAAATGGGCGGCACCTTCCTGCGAGACAAGAAAAACTACGAGTGGTATGGCCGCCATGTCGGCGACTTCCCGCTGCCTCCGGGCTTCACCAAGGATATGCTCGGCAAGTGCGAGCACGCCATCGGCCTGCCCGGCACGACCTACCAGATCGGCGTCGTGCGCAACCCCGCCAAGCCCAAGTCCTACACGCTCCTCTACGACTTCTGGGGGCCGGGCGAGAAGCTCCGCTCCCACTTCGGTGACGGCCTCACCAAGCTCAAGCAGATGTATGGAGTCCACACCGCCACCGCCGCCGCCAAGGCCAAGGGCTACTATGTGACCCGTAAACAAGTCGGCGACACGATTAAACTCCAAATCGCTGTTTAACCACAGAGAACACAGAAAACACAGAGGAGTTAAAAACTTAAAACTTAAAACTGAAAACTTAATCCTTAAAACTCCCATGCCAACCCAACGCACCCTCCTCCCAGGACTCAGCCCCGAAGACCAAGACCGCATCATCCGTATGTCGGTTCACGCAGCCGCAACCTTAGCCACAGAACTATTCCTATGCACAGATCCATTGAAGTCACTATTGATGCCGCAGGCACAGTCACCGTGGAAGCTACTGGCTTCCGAGGTGGAGCCTGCGAGCAAGCCACGAAAGAAATTGAAGAAGCCCTCGGCCTCAAAAAAGCGCGCAAGAAAAAGCCCGAATACTACGCCCTCGGCACCACCACCCAAGCCCAGCGCGTAAAGGCATGAAACCAATAGAAACGATACAAACCGCTCTTGAATCCTATGTTCAAGATTGCCCATCCGAGGCAAAGAGCATCGACAAGGCGTGGGACAAGGTAACAGCTGCCCTGCTCTGCGCCCACGCCGACCTCGAAGGCATCATGCCCGAGTTCGAGCCGAGCGGCGACAGAAAGCACCCCGCTTGGAAAACCATCAAGCTCTTGAAAAGACTATGAGCGCGATAGCCGTATTTGACATGGTGAGCACGCCCCGCTGCGAAGTGGAGGCGTGCGATACCGCGCCGTTCATCGAGAGGATGGCTGCCGCCGTCGCCAACCCCCTGCCGCACCACGCCGGAGCGTTTGTGTTTATGGTGGATGGCTACAACGACACGGAAGACGAGATTTACTCAATCCCCGAGATCAGAGCGTATTACCGCAAGCTCGACCAAGAGTGGCCCTACCTGCTTTTTTTCGCCAACACCGAGCTGGAGATCCTGACCGTTATTACTTGGTGCCTCATGGATAACATAACGAGCGCCAAAGCCGTGGGCACAAAAGCAGTCACCAAATACGATATCCCGGAACTCCTGCGCTGGATCATGAGCAGACTGCCGCCCATGAACAGCCTCTTCGAGCAAGCCTATCGGCACAAAGTCTCCGCTGCGTTCCACCTCACCGGCAGCGTCTCGCACCCCTGCGAGCAAGCCGTGCTTGACCGCACCAGAACCATATTCCAAACCTACAACCTGCCCTTCAATGAAGACTTATAAAATCCTTACAATAAGGATTTTTACAATAAAATGACACAATTCGCCCTACCCCTCGAAACACTCCAATCCATCACCGAACTCCTGTGCGACGCCGACGCGATGCTCACAGACGGCGACACCCTGCAAAAACTCCGCTCCCAGTGGGGCGACGACTCCTCCACCTACCTCTGGGCGAAACAAACACGCGCCCTTCTGAGAGAAATGAAACAAAACATAAAACCCTTAACGCTTAACCCATAAACTTCATCCTTCAACCTTCATACTTCCCATGCTAACCCGTATCACCAACTACATCAAAGCAGGCTACCCCTGCCTCTACCTCGTGAGCCACGAGGAGGCCCGCATCGAGCGCACTATCGCCCAGGCTGCTGCCGCCACAGACCGACTCCTCTTTGCGTGGGATATCGCCAAGGGTCGCCACGAGATCATGGCAGGCACAGTCGAAGGCATCACCGACCCTGTGGAGATCATCGAATCCGTGCAGACCATGCCCGACAACAGCTTGCTACTCCTGCGTGACTTCCACCTCTTCCTCACGCCCGACTTCCCAGGCTACGCCGTGCTCATCCGCCGCTTCAAGGATGCCTGTATCCAAGCCAAGGCACGCGGCATCACCCTGCTCATCCTCGCCCCCGAGATCAAGATCCCACTTGAACTCTCCAAGCTCATGACCACCGTGGAGTTCCCGCTACCCGACAGCGAAGCTCTCGCCACGGTGCTGCGCTCCATCGCCGAGAGTGCCGACATTATGCTCCCCGAGGATCTCACACCTGTCCTTTCCGCTACCTCGGGCCTCACCACGGGAGAGGCCGAGGATGCCTTCGCCCTCTCCATCGTGGAGACAGGCGACATCTCTTGCAAAACCATTCAGGGAGAGAAAGCCAACACCATCCGCAAAAACGGCATCCTGGAGATCGTGGACTATCCCACCACCCTTGACGGCATCGGCGGCTTGGAGAATCTCAAGGGCTGGCTCACCGATAACCGCCACCTCTACACCGACGCCGCCGCCGACTTCGGCGCGATACCCCCACGCGGCTTCCTGGCCTGCGGACACCCCGGCACTGGCAAAAGTCTCATCGCCAAAGCCTGCGGAAATGTCTTCAACCTCCCGCTCCTGCGCCTCGAAGCAGGCCGCCTCTTTGCCTCCCATGTCGGCGAGAGCGAGCAGAACTGGCGCACCGCCCACGCCACCGCCAAAGCCGTAGCCCCCTGCGTGCTCTGGATTGATGAAGTGGACGGCCTCTTCGGCAGCACGGGAGGTTCTACCACCGACGGCGGCACCTCCGATCGCGTCATCAAAGCCATCATCCAAGATATGCAAGACCACTCCGAGGGCATCTTCTATGTCTTCACCGCGAACGATATTGACAAGATACCAGACCCCGTGATCGACCGCGTTATGACATGGCTTGTGGACTTGCCCCACCACGAGGAGCGCATGGCTATCTGGCGCATCCACATCGCCAAACTGCGCGGACGCCAAGCCGCCCCATGGAACGCCGACGACTTCGACCTGCAACGCCTCGCCGAAGCCAGCGAAGGCTACTCCGGTCGCCAGATCGAAGCCGTGTGGATGAATGCCCTCGTCGCCGGATTCAACGACGGCAAACGCCCGCCCACCACCGAAGACGCCCTCGCCGCACTCACCCGCACCATCGCCACCTCCAAGACCATGGGAGCAGCGATCCAAGCACGCCGCGACCGCCTCAAAGGCCGCGCCACCGAGGCATCCCTCAAACCCACCGCCACCGAAACCAAAACCCGCAAAATCGCCAAAGCCGCATACCTTCTCAACCACATGGGAGCTATCCAAGGGGTAGAGGCATCCCTCAAACCCACCGCCACCGAAACCAAAACCCGCAAAATCGCCAAAGCCGCATGAACTTATTCCCCACCATCCACCTCGGCGGCACGAACGAGGTGCAACTTTCCGACGACTACGGCAAAGCCTACGAGGCAATCGTCGCCGCCCGCGAGGCCTTCGACAAGATCGAGTTCAACAGCCGCGATTACTTGCCCTACACCAACGGGCCATGGCCGCAAGCCCTCGCCTGGCGCGAGCAGATCACCCAATCCTTTTGCGATATCGAAGAATACCTTCTCAACCACATGGGAGCTATCCAAGGGGTAGAATACTAACAGAATGAGCCGAATCATTAACGACGATCCAAGCCCATCGAGCAAAAGGAACTAACCACACATGAAAATTGAAGACGCAATCGCACAACTCACCGAAGAAAAAAACAACGGGACGCAGAGCATCGTCTTAGCCTACTGGAAGGCCGATTTATTTGGCCGAGAAGACGACGAAGGATGGCATAGTGACACCGAACTTTTAGAAAGCGAGACAGATTGGTCATCAGTCCACGATCAAATGAGCGACATGATCTGGACGACAAGCCAACGAGAGCCATCCGGTCTCGAGATAGCATTCCGAGCGCACTTCGTCCACAACGGTTTCATAGAGGCAGAGAGCACAGAGGATCATGCTCCAGAAATACGCCACCAACCTTGCAAAGACTGAAAACTTAATCCTTAAAACTTAAAACTTTCCACACCACTTTCGGTAGCCATAAAAGGCCAGTAAAGCCTCCGCCAAGTCCACGCCCCCCGCCTGTATTGCCCACTGCAGGCTGCCTTCTCGAAAGACGAGGGGGTGCAAAAGACTTGGCAAGGCCGAAAACCCCGCATGGTTCCCCGCGCGCGTGGGAGTGCCGGCTTTTTATCGGATGAGCCAGCCCCGAGGCGATTCGCCCGGCCAGCGACAAAGCGCACCGAGTATCCCGCAACGAAACGACAGGTTTTGTGAGATCTCCGAATACGAGTTACCCAACCCTACTCGATTCCAAGATCCACGCCACCTGGTTTCTTCGCGGCACTCCCCGCGCCGCAAAAGTTCACCGCGCACAGCCACATGGCCTGCTCCGCCTTCTCGAAGTATAACCCGGCCAACCCAACCCGCCGGGCATATCTTCAGAAGGCAGCCGCGGGCCTCGCGGCCTCCCGCGCGCACAAAACTCTCCGCGCAGTCCACGCGGATCTTACCTCGGCGCTTTCGACACAACAGTCTCGCCCAACCCGCCGCCTGTTTGTGATGGAAAGCGCCGCATGACGATCCTCGCGGCACCCCGCGTGCGCAAAACTCTCCGACAGCCAACATGACAGCCCGGCGACGCGTCCTGCGTGACGCCGGCCTTGCCCAACCCCGATCCGGCGCCTCCCTGCACGCGTCGCCGGTCAATCTGCGGCTACTCCCCGCGCGCAAAACCTTACTGGAACCTCGACCTCATGCTGGAACGCTACGCCGCAGCCCTCGCAAAGACTGAAAACTTAATGCTTAAAACTTAAAACTTCATCATGCAAATCACCAAAATCCCCAAAGGTAACGGCAAGTTCCGCACGATCTACTGCCCCGGCCCGACAGAAAAACACACACTTCGCAGCATCCTCCCAAGCATCAACCAGCGCGCCATCACGCTCGACACGCACAAGGTGGCACACGGATTCCTGCCAGGCCGATCCATTGTCACCAACGCCCTTGCCCATGTCGGCGACTGGCAGATCACACTCCACTTTGACTTCGAGGATTTCTTCGACTCGGTAAAGCCCACCGACGAACTGACCAATACACTGCAAACAAGCGTCAGCCCCGCCTTCCTTTCAACCCTCTTCCCCGACGGAGCCGCCCGCCAAGGTCTGCCGACCAGCCCCGCCATCGCCAACATCGCCGCCGCGCCGTTCGATGCCGCCGTGATCGCCCTGCGCGACAGCCTGACCCCCAAACGCCGTATCCTCGGCAGTCGCGGCCCCGCCTTTATCTACACCCGCTACGCCGACGACCTCACTTTCTCCATGAACTCCGAAGTCGTGGCCGCCAAGCTCCTTGCCGAAATCCCCGCCCTCGCCGCAGCCCACGGGTTTGCAATCAACGCCGCCAAGACCACCCGCCAACACGCCCGCGCCGGACACCGCATCGTGACAGGCATCGCCGTGACCCCCAGCGGCATCCTGCCCCCCCGCCGCGCCCGCCGCAAACTCCGCGCCGCCTCCCACCAGATCAAAAACGGCCTACGCCGCCGCAACCTGCGCAAGATACTCACCAAGCAAGCCGAGAGCTATCGCCGCGACGACCCCTTCACCATGCACCGCCTCGGCGACATCCTCCGCGCCCAATGGCGAGGCCTCGCCAGCTTCATCCGCCTCGTCCCCCCACACCACCGCACAGATCACATCACCACCAAAACACAAACCACAACCAACACAAAACCCCACGCCGCCACCCCTGCCATCCCCATGCCCTTCGGTATCTTCAATAGAAAAATCACCGCATGATTAACCACAGAGGACTCAAGCAATAAAATCATGAACATCACAGAAGCCATCCGCATACTCAACGAAGCCAAAGACCAAGGAACCAAGCACATTATCTTTGCTTTTTGGGAGTCCGATATGTTCGACCGCCCCGACGACGACGCCTGGGCTGAAGACGCAGAATACGCCACGATTCACACGAACTGGAGCGAGGCGCACAGGTTAATGCGCATACACCTTCACAACTCAAACGCCATCAGGGAATGGGGGCAGCAGTCCCCAGAACACGCCAAGCAGGCAACGAATAGTCGAAACAACCTTCGATCCCTTCCTCCTCCCTCCGTGCTCTCTGTGTCCTCTGTGGTCAATCACCTGCAACAACCAACTTAAAACCATGGACTTCTTCAACACAATCCGAGGCGCACGCCTTGTAGACGCCACGCTACCCGAACTCGTGGATCAACTCAAACAACTCAACGCCAACATATCAACCCCCAAGAAATACCAATACGCCACACTGCCCATGGAGGAAGTCGCCTCCGCCCTGCAAGTGCTCACCAACCCCGATGTCGCTGCCTGGCGATGCTCTAATGAAGACGCCACCACCGCAGCCCTCCGCGATCTCCTCGCCCAAGGCTACCGCTGGGTTCGCCACGACGAGTATTGGGCCGTCTTCGAAAAGGAAACCCTATGATCTACGAATTCCACCCACCGAATCAAAAGCCCGCGCCTTACACCACGAGGTTCGGCACGACCATCTCCTCCCGCATTCTCTCCGAGCTTATGAAAAGCATCGCGGCAGGAACAGACTGCCAACGCAGCATCACCGATCATCTCCGCGATCCAATCCACCCGCACGACGAAGACCTCGACGAAGCCATGGAAGTCTACAACCACGCCGAAGGACTTTTAGAAGAGCAAGCCATTGAAGACCTATGGAGCAAATAAAATTTACGCTATCCGACCAAGAGAGCGGGAACACGATCAAATGCGAAGCACAGCACGAATGCTACAGCGGTCTGTATCTCCGCTTCGATGGCTACGGAGAAGGATCCGCTGAAGACGGCCATGGATGGCGGAAAACAAATCAACCTGTAAAACACCCTCCGTGTCCTCCGTGTTCTCCGTGGTTAAATCCACTTCCAACTAACATTTTATGAAAACAGCAACAAGACCCAAGTCGGCTCCAGCCGCATCCACGCCCACTCCCGCAGTGGGAATCCGTAAAATCAACTTTGGCGGCATCGCCGTCAAAGCTGAGAAAACCGTCACCGAATACCCGATCCTCCCCGACCCCACGGGCGATGTCGCCAAACTCTCCAGCGAGATCATCGCCGAGAGCCGGGAATTTGAAACCCTCGAAGGCAGCCTCAAGATCAAGAAAGCCGAACTCCGCGCCATGTCGCAAGAGTTTTTCTTCCAACATCTCCACGGCAAACACGAGATACCCAGCTCCGTCGAAGCCAAGGGCGAGAACCCTGAGGAGAAAGTGCTCGTCACCTTCTCCAGTCGCTACTCCACCCTCACCGACGAGACCCCTGTGATCGAGGCGATCGGAGCCGAGCGCACCGCCCAGTTCTTCCGCCAGAGCTTCGAGCTCAAGATCGACGGCGACAAAATCCCCGCCGACCGAGCTGAAGAACTCGTAGGAGAAATCCAAGCCCTCTTCGCAAGCCACAACTGCCCCGAGGCACTCAGCCTCAAGGCCGTCATCAAACCCACACCCGACTTCCACACCGCCCGCCACACCGCCCTCTCCGTAGAGGAAAACATGGCCATGGAAGCTGCCTGCCCGATCATTGTCATGGTCAAAACCAAGGGGAGGAAGGGGAAGTGACCACTTCCAACAGCCATGCAATCAATAGAACCTGAAGACTTAGTTCATATTGCCGACGAGATTGATCGGCATAGCAACTTCGACCTCGGCAGCATAACAAAGCACTACACCGCCCGCAAAGCATGAAAAAAATGACACCGCTCGAACTCCTAAAATATCATGTTAGCGGAGCGATTGAAAGGGGCGAAGCTGGAATCCCCGAGCCACTCCACGCGCCAGCACCTTGGACGATTCGCCGCCTCTCAAAGTGGCATGATGGCACTCCACAAGAATTTGACCTTCTGGAAGTAGTATCAAGACAAGGATACCAATTAGCCATAACCCATGACTGTAAACCGGAAGCCGTGGCAACCGCTAACCTCATCTGCGCTGCGCCGGATTTACTCACCGCATTAGGAAGACTCTTGAAAATCAGCCAAGAGCAACTGGATCAGGCTGCTACGCATGACGGACTTGTAAATTGCGAAGCATTAGCAAATGCGCGAGCGGCCATCGCAAAAGCACTTAACACTTAATTCTTAAAACTTAAAACTCCCTCAATGATCCCATCCTACCCTCTCCGTCCCGCCAATGGCGGGCCTCTCCACCTCGCCCGCCCCAAACGCGGGCAGTGGGCCTACGAACCCAAAATCAACGGCTGGCGCGCCCTCGTCCATGCGCCGACAGGCCGTATGTGGAACCGGCGCGGCGAACGCCTCTCGATCGAGAAGGAGTTTGCCGCCGTGCTGGAAGCGATCCGCACCGCCGACTTGCCACCCGAAATGGAATGGCTCGACTGCGAAGCCCTGGAGCGCCGCCACGACCTCGGGCGCGGCAGCCTCGTCATTCTCGACTACCTCGCCCCCGACAAGGCGACCTACGATGAACGCAAGCTCTTGCTCGCAGATGCGATACACCCATGCGGAGAAGCCCGCGCAGGGTTTGAACGGTGGCAGTTCGATCGCGTGCCGCCGCCAGCAGATCGCGCGCTTCTTTTTCAAAGCCCATTCACCGCATCCGACCTCGCTCACTATTGGCAAAGCCTGCAAGACCTGAACAAAGAGTGGAGGGCCGAAGTCTTCGAGGGCTTCGTCGCCAAGCGCACCGACTCGCCATACCCCCGCCAACTCCGCTCTCCCAACTTAGAAAGCCCCCACTGGGTGAAACACAGGTGGGAGTTTTAGAATTGACATTGACAAAAAGAAAAATCCTTACAATAAGGATTTTAGAAATAAAAAAAATGATACACGAAATTTTTCCTCGCCGCCATCGCGGACACTGGCTCTTCGACGACCCTCGCCTCGGCATAGTGGACGAGGAGTTTGTCTACGGCATGGACACGATCCTCGATATCCTCTGCGCCAAGAAGCGCAAGCTCTCGCGCGGCATCCATCTCGCCTTCTCGGATGAACCCCTCCCGAACTCCCTGCGCCTCGACTGGCGAAATGAAGATGCTGGCGGAGATTGGTATATCGCCAACGAGATCCAGATCACCGGTTGGTGCTGCTCGACTCTGCGAAAGTATTTCCCCGAAGGAGCGCCTAAGGAACTTTACCTGAAGGTTTCTTTTTTACGGGCCGACGAATCATGGGAATCCCGCCTGTCTTCTCTGCAAGCTCAGGGATCGTAACGCCGCTTACCCCGTAGTCCTTCGCCATCTTCGCAATCTCAGCCGCATCTGGCTTAAATCCCATGGTGGATTGGTAAGACTTGGCCAACTTTTGCGTATCAATCGAACCCGGTCTCTCCGTGTTCACAAGGCTCTCCACAACCCACGACTTGGCCCTTGGCCGAGTAATGGTGGTAATCGTAGTGCCATCTGGCGTGACGAGTTGCAAGCGCCGTTTGCTCTTGAGCATACCGGGCCGCCATGGCTCGCGCAAAGCCCTCAGCCCATTGCCAACCTTCAATCCCTGCGAAGGGTCTCCCACCAAGTTGTTTGAAGGCGTAAATTCCGATGCGACAGCGCGAGCCGTAATGCCTCTGTGATCCCAATGCTTGGGCAGCGCCTTCATCGTGGCCGACAATCCGGCACGACTTAACTCCACCAGCCCCCTCAACCTCTCCAAAAATACAACCCGATTCATGCCAACCACACCCAAAGTCAACCACGCCTACTGGCTACGCCCAAACGGCACCATAGCTTCCTCTCGCCCTTCGCCGCTCAACGGCAAGAGGCCGCAGGAACTCATCATCATGGCCGAGACGCGCCGCCTCCTGCAACTCATCCTGCACAACAAGCGCGAGGAGACGCACCCGGATCTCGTCACCGCGATCGAAGTGCTCCTGCGCTCGCGCCTGCGCCGCACCTCGCCACTCACGGAACTCGCCCCCATGCAGCGCATCGCCTGGCTCGATGAATACACCCATATCGAATGCACCGCAGCCTTCGAGGGCGACAACTTCGCCCCAGGCGACTCCTACCGCGTGAACTGCATGGACATTCCCACCACCCACATCACGGATCGCCAGACCATGCACGGCGGCAGCGAGGAAGTGCTCATCACAGGACACGAACTCCTCGTCACCGTGCGCGACTCCCGCAAACGACTCCACGCCTTCTGCCACACCGGCATACCCACCGACATCGAAATCCACAAACTCCACCACACCCAATACCTCCTCAACCACTTCGCCGTTCCCGACGCACCAGACATCACCAAAGTCTACCCCGCCACCTATGCCAAGCACCGCGCCTTCCTCTCCTCCCTGTAAACGCAGCAGAAAAGCCTCCTCTATAACGCCGACTGCCACCGCCCCGCCACCCGACACGCCCGACCAAGTAGCCGAACACATCAAGTCCATGCGAAATTGCTGGCCCGAGTGGGACGGCCCCCAAGCAGGCGGCCGCTGCCAAGTCCACCAAATCATGGCGAGAAACATGACGCAGGGAGACTACGGCTACCACTACATGGCCCCGTGCGAAATCCTGATGGAAGTGGATGACGAGTGGATATGCCGCATCGACTACCCGCCAAACACCCCATGCGCCGATCTCTACAACGGCCAACTCCTGCGACTGCCAATCACTAATATCTGGCCCCCCGTGCACGCCCTCTCAGGGCGAGGCATCATTTCTACCGAATAAAACCAAGCACCATGACAACCCAACTCAGCATGGATTTCCAGCCGGTATGCGTGGTGAAAAACCACTGGAGCGATGTCTGGCACTTGCAACGCGGCCACTACATGTGGCCCGAAAATGCCGATAAAGGCACCTTTGCCAGCATCGAGGAGGCCGTCGCCTACGCCAGAGCGCACGGCGGTGAACCCGAACTTAAAACTTAAAAACTTAATCCTTAAAACTTCCAAACATGAAACTCAAACCCTTCCAAATCGAAGACCTCGCCCGCGCCGCTCTGCAAGACGGCGCGGTCATCGCCTGGGAACCCGGCATGGGCAAGAGCCTCGCAGCGATCGCGTGGCCGCTTGTCAAAAAAGCGCGCCGCACACTCATCGTGGCCCCTGGCTCGCTGCACCACCAGCTCGCGATCTCGGCGGCGAAGTTCTTCAATGTGTCGCTGCGCCCGCTGGGCAATGTGGAGGAGTTCTACGCCAAGGGACTCGACTCGCAACCGCGCTGCGCGGGGCCACCGCAATTCTACATCACGAGCTACCAAGCCCTCGGACTCAATGGCGGCGACGAGTGGGCGCCGGAGTTCGGCCACAAGGGCCAGCCCCGCACGAGCAAAAACCTGCTCAAGCACCGCAAAGCGTGGTGCAAGCAACACCGCGTGCGCTACCAAGGCGACGGGGTGGGCGAGACCCGCAATGGCATAACCTGCGTGTGGACTCCCACCATGGCCCGCGTCATCGCTGCGCACGACGCATTCGATTGCGTGGTGGTGGACGAGGGCACACGCCTGCAAGGCACCGAGAGCCGTATCGGAGCCAGCGTGCGCCTGCTCAACCCTCGCTGCCGCCTCGTGCTCACCGGCACACCGATCAAGAACCGCCTCGAAAGCGTCTTCTGGCTCGCGTCGTGGGCGGCAGGCAACTGCGGGCGCTGGCCCTATGCCCCAGAAGACTCGGAGCGCGAGCGTTTCGCCGATTCTTTTCTCAAAAAGGAACGCTTCA
>Ga0247840_10005689_pt1 | contig 18522 bp, 18 predicted proteins | sample LaCruzMarch2015__FD_192404 | JGI IMG/M metagenome (GOLD analysis project Ga0247840, IMG submission 192404) | Freshwater microbial communities from meromictic Lake La Cruz, Castile-La Mancha, Spain - LaCruzMarch2015_17m | ecosystem: Environmental > Aquatic > Freshwater > Lake | place: Spain... | reverse complement strand
CGCGCGAAGCCGTAGTTCTATGGCTTAAAGAAAATGACTTGCTAATTGAAGAGACAGAAATTGATCAGAGAATCTCAACAGCAGAGAGAACGGGCGGAATTGTTGAACCACTTCCAAAGCTACAATGGTTTGTTGCGGTTAACAAGCCGTTCAAGTTGGAGCACTCTGAAATTAAAGGAATAGAATCTGGATCAGAAACAACACTCAAGGAAATAATGCAAAAAGCAGTTTCAAGTGGCCAACTTGAAATGTTACCAGAGCACTTCTTGAAAACATATTTCAATTGGATAGATAATTTGAACGATTGGTGCATCAGTCGCCAGATTTGGTATGGCCACAGAATTCCCGTTTGGTATAAGGGTGAAGAAATTTATTGTGGGATAGAAGCGCCAACGGATGCGGACAGCGAGGATGGCGAAAGCGCAGACAAATGGATCCAAGATGAAGACACTCTAGACACCTGGTTCTCATCAGGTCTATGGAGCTTCTCCACAATGGGCTGGCCAACAAAGGCACATGATCCCCAAAGTGATTTCTCAATTTATCACCCAACAGACCTTCTAGTTACAGGTCATGACATAATCTTCTTCTGGGTAGCGCGTATGATCCTAATGACTGGCTATGTATTGGGAACTGTTCCTTTCCACAAAGTGTTACTTACTGGAATGGTTCGGGACATAAAAGGAAGAAAATTCTCAAAGACACTGGGCAACGGAATTGATCCAATGGAAATTGCTCACAAGTTTGGAATGGATGCAGGTAGAATGTCACTAATACTTGGAACTGCCCCTGGAACCGATATTAAGATTGATGAAAATAAAATTAAAGGCTATAAACACTTCGCAAATAAGATTTGGAATGTTACAAGATTTATTTTAACAGCAACAGAAGGCTTAAATGATACAGCAAATAATCCACATGTTAATTTTACAGAAGCTGATCTAGCGCTAATAGAAAAGAGAAATGAGATTTTTAAATCGATATCCACAAATATTGACAACTTAAAGATTCACATTGTTGCAGAAGACCTGTATAATTACACATGGAAGGAGTTTGCAGATATTATTCTTGAAGATAGTAAAGAAATTTTTACCGATGTAGATAATCTTAACGCCGACGCAATTGCAAAAAAGAAATCTCGCGCAAAGTTTTTATTAGAAACGCTTGCATTAATCGTTAAGACATTACATCCATTCATGCCACATGTCACTCAAGAAATTTGGTCACTTCTTCCCGCAGAGCTTAAAACTCGAGAATTATTAATGACCGAACAATGGCCAACCTTCTAAATATAATATCGGGCTATCTGGAAATACTACGCAGTGTCCCGCTTTTTACTATTGAAACTTTTATGTACGCCTTGATTGGTGGTGTTTTACCTGCTGTTTTTTGGCTGTGGTTTTGGATGCATGAATCAAATGACCACCATGAACCGAAAGATATTATATTCCTATCTTTCATTGTGGGAATGATTGGAGTTTTTGTTGTATATCCACTTCAGAAGATATCTTGTAGTCTTTTTAATTTGACGGATGGTAATCTGCATTCAATTTATGTTTGGGCGATTATTGAAGAAGCTGTTAAGTTTGGAGGAGCGTGGGTAATTGCGCTTAGACTAAAAACCGTCTATGATCATCCGATAGATTCTTTTATATACATGATGAGTGTTGCGTTAGGGTTTGCTGCAATGGAAAACACCCTCTTCTTGTTAACCCCATTATTTAATGGAGATATGGTTGCGAGTGTCTTAACTGGTACAGCAAGATTCATGGGAGCAAGTTTGCTTCATGTTGCAGCTTCTGGTGTCTTCTCTGTGTTTATTGGATACAGCTTTTATAAGGGAAAGTTAAGCAGAGGATCGTGGGCATTAGTGGGACTAATTGTCGCAGGAATAATACACACCATTTTTAATTATATTATTGTGATAAGCGATGAACAAAACATGTTTATTGCATTTTCATTTGTTTGGATATCCATTATCCTTCTTATTTTATCATTGGAGAAAGTTAAGAAAATAAAGCAGTTCTAGTCTCACTACAAAACGCTAGGCATGTTTGACAGATAATTTCTAAATTAATAATCTAGCTTTTTTTAATTTAATATCTTATAATTAGAACAAATAAATTAATATCAAAACATGAAAAAAAGATCCTTTTTTGAAAGACTAACGGGGGCGGTTAATATCGATGAAGACGAGCAGTTAGAAGAAGCTGAAGATTATGACTTTTCTCCAGCTAAAAATTCTAAGCCCGTCATGTCTGGTCCTAAAAAGAATGTTCAGCTTCATCCTCAATTTGATGACAAAAATAGATCTTCTTGGATGGATGACTCTTCAGCTGATAGTGAGCTATCTATTGATGTCTATCAGACGCAAGATGACGTTATCGTCAAAGCTATGATTCCTGGAGTCAAAAAAGAAGATTTGGAAATTAATTTAACAAGAGATTCTGTACTACTTAAGGGTATTAGAAAAGAGGAAAAGATTGTAGCCGATGATGATTACTTCCATCGCGAACTTTATTGGGGCTCTTTTTCAAGAAATATTCAATTGCCGCATGAAGTTGATATAGAACATGCTGAAGCTATTGAATCACAAGGTATTTTGACACTTAAATTGCCAAGAGTTGATAAGGATAGGCAAATGAAGGTTAGAATTAAGAGTATTTAGGGATATTTAAAAAAGACCTTTTTCGTTAATAATTAAGTGTTACCGAAATCAGTATTTATATATTAATCTGTTTTGGTAAACTTTGCACCTTTGAAGAGTCTTTTTCTGATGGATAATAGTTTGTCATGAAGAATTTTTGGGTTCAAGGTTTCGTGGAATGCTTTCATTTTCTCTTTGTCTTCTTGAGGGATATCTTCATGTTCCATGAATCTTTGATATGGAGTTTTTGCTTTGTCATAGACTCTTGATGAATGACAAATATTGTATCTGATTTTCTGTATGCATTTCGTTGAAGGCTGGAAGTGGTTAATATAGATCTCAAGATATACATACAACTCTTTCAAGATGAGCAATCTTTCTGGTGTATCAATGCGAATATACCCAGCCCACTTCCTGACATTCTTGTCATTCTTCTGTTCAATTCTTCCGTGATCATTTTTCTCACCAGGTCTAATTCTTGTCATGATGATTTTGTTTTTTTGACACCAATCATACAAATGCCAATTGATAAACTCTGAACCAGAATCAGGTTCAATCCAATCTAATGTAAATGGTGATCTTTTAAGTATTCTTTCCATACTTTCTCTTGTTGGTATCTTCTCCTTGCTTCCTTGTGCTTCAAGAAAGCACCACAGCAGGGAAACGTCTGTGTATTGCAGTGTATAGGCAAAATGACCCTCTAGAGCATTTCCACAATGAGCAACTGTATCAATTTCACCTCTCCCAGGTTTTGGATTCTCCCATGGTCCACGACGCACAGGGATGACTTCTTTTAAACTGGATGGTTTGGTTAAACTTCTTCCACCACCTGATACAACTTTCTCAAATGATTGTGTATGATTCTTCATTGTTCCCATACTCATTGCAAGAAGTTTTCCAGTTGCTTCATCGCTATGTTTCCACATAGAATCTCTCTTGAGTGCTGTAATACAATTTGATACTTCTCCATGTAATCTTTCGGCACACAACTCATGTAATATATCCCAGACTTCACGTAGTGCAGCAATACAATCTGGAGTGTAGTATGTTTTTCTTCCTCGCTTGTCGCTCCAATCATATCCCTCTTTTCTTTTTTGAAGTACTCCAAACCTCCGGACAATTGCTTTCCTATGCATCTTAATTGTGACTTCCAGACGGTCTAATATTGCTGTCTTTTCATCCTTGGATGCTTTATAGTATCCTACCTTTTCATCGTTTAATATGTCTTGTTTTGTTGCCATATTCATATGCTGAATACAGTAACCTATTTATTAACGAACCGTAGGGGGCTTGGTAACAGCTTCTTTTAGCTAAAGGGAAGACTTGACAAAATCAACATGTGGTTATATAATACTCCATATAGTTCTTTACATGTTGATTGAGAGATGTGAGCAGGCCGAAAGGTACGTTCATGTTTGTTTTTCTTGATTGTCGTTGTTTATAGCGGTTTTAGACAGATATTACTAAGTTAACTAACCAAGGTTAGCTTGATGGTATCTGTCTAGAACCAAACCAACAAACAAACAACAAGCAACAAGAAAACAACATCATGAAAACCGCACTCGCATACATTGGATACGCATTCGCCGCCGTCTTCGCCGTCGCCCTCGGGATAGCTCTGCTAATCCCAATGGCACACTTCATCGGAAAAGAATGGGTTCACTTCTTTGGAACTCCCAACTGGAGTCTGCCCAACCTTCCGCATGGAGGCCAACCGGCACCCAGTGCGCCTGCAGCAGATCCGTTTGCGGGCCACCCAATGGCTCCGACCACGACTGCCAAGCTGACAAACTGGGGACAGGTGTATGGCAAGGGAGATCTCGCGATCTTCTTCCACCGGGCGACCGGGACAATCCGCCAAGACACTGTTAGGTCCGACCTGGCCGTCCTCTATGACGATCAGATGAAACGGACCTGGACCCAGAGTGGAGACCCAATCATGCCGAAGCCGTAAAGGCCAAGGCACATCGGTGCCCCGCGAATGCGGGGCGAGCAACCAATCAACATAAACAGAAACCCGAGGTGTATGAAAAACCACCTCATTTTACCGCTCGTGCTGTCTACCAAGGCACCGAGTGGTATTTTTTTATTTAAATTATTAGCTTGACAAATAAGTTTAATAGTTATATAATACAGATTGTAAAGTTCCTTTAAATACATAAGTTTTAGAGATGGTTGGAGATGTTCGTTCTTCATGTTTTGTCTGAAATTGATTAGTTCTGGAGGTTTTAGGTAGATATTACTTAGTTAACACATGGTTAGCTGGATAATATCTATCTAGAACAACCAAACCAGACCAAACAAGACAATAAAATGAAAACGACAATCAGAATGATAGTTATAGCCCTCGCCTCATTAATCCTTGTCTCCTGCATGGGAGGAGGACAATTGGCGCTGGGGCCAGCCGTGATCATCGGCTACAACGGCGTTGACCAACGCGAGCAGGGGGGGCCGCCAAACGGTGGGCTGTACGAGCAACAACCACAACAACAGTCGCAACAAGATCCCCGCCAAACGGTGGGTACTGTCTTCAGTGATGACTGTTTCCAGAACCACCCAATCAACCCTACCCCAGGGTGCGTAAGAATCCTGTGGGTCAAGGCATATGGGCCACAGTGCAGACTGTGGCTAAACGATATTGGGGGGGACAGCAGGGGGAGGGGTCGTGCCCAACTCCAAGTTGTACCAGAAGGACAATGGGTATTGTTCGACAAAGTGACAAAGAAGGCCTGGAAGCCAGATTGTGGAAATCGGGTGACGGTGGCTATGCCACCGCAACCACGACCACAACCCCACCCAATGGTGGCGCCTCCGGCGCAACAACATTATCGCCCACAACCAGTGGTTAAAGCACGTTACTGCCCGCCACCGACGTGTCCACAACCACGACAAGTGATTAGGCGTAAATGCCCGCCGCCGCCGTGTCCACCAGGACAACGTCCTCAACAACGGCGCTACTAACCCTAGCTCCCCCACCCCGCTCTAAAACCAAAACCAACTCCGCCCGCGGATATCCTTCACAGGACCCACGGGTGGTTTTTCTTTACCCAAATTTTAACTACCTAAACCTACATAATGCTACCAACTCTGGTGCCGAGGGCCGGGCTCGAACCGGCGACCCCTTCCTCTTCAGGGAAATGCTCTACCAACTGAGCTACCTCGGCATTTTCTTAAAACTTCTTCAACGCATTAAGGATATCAATTCCTCCATTATTTTCAACCCCTCCAGTCAAAGAATTTATACTACCATACAGTTTTAGTATATTCTCAAGATATGGCTGAATGTAATAAAAAGTACCCAATGTAAAGCCAATGATGATGACCCATTTGATTATAGAAACGGTATACAATATACGATATGCGGCATGAAGACGTCTGATCATCTTATTATTCTCCACCATCATCTCTTTGATCTCGTCCAAATCATCTCGCATTTCCTTAATTTCTTGCTCTATGGATTCATTCATAATTGAATTTTATTTATTTGAATTTTAAATCTTTACGATTTTTATTACACTGCCGATTACAACTATATCATATCGCTAAGCACTTTTCCAGCGTGCAACAATTCCACAAGGAAGGAGAATTGGTAGAGCAGCAACAACCTGCTTACCATTCAAACCATCACCGATCAGCTTTTCAAACCCTTCCAAATCTTGCTCAATACAAAGTTCGCCATGCTCAACCACCCCACCTCTCACAGCAGTTAAACTTTGTAAGTTTTGTGCATATGCGATTGAGGAATACCCTGCCGCATATCCATTCAAAATCAAGAACAATGCATCATCAGAAAGTAGTTCAAAAATTAATTCCAGGAATGGTAGAAAATCTTTTTCGATTTTCCAAACCTCCCCCTTTGCACCTCGCCCAAAAGCCGGTGGGTCTAGAATTATTCCATCGTACTTATTCCCTCTTCTTACCTCTTTCTTGATGAAGGAAACAGCATCTTCCAAAATCCATCTAACTGGTGCATCTTTTACCCCAGAAAGCTCTGCATTTTCATTTGCCCAAGTTATAGCACCTTTTGATGAATCAACATGAGTAACATGTGCTCCAGCCAAAAGACAAGCGATTGTTGCCGCCCCCGAATATCCAAAAAGGTTCAATATTTTGGGAGGATTTTCTTTTGAGAATTTTTTAGATCTGCCCCCTGACTCATCTAAGGATTCTTTAATCAACTCCATTGACCACTTCCAGTTTGTAAATTGCTCAGGAAAGATTCCAGTGTGCTTAAAGGGAGTTAGTCTTGCATAAATATTGAGTGCCGGTAAATCAACTCCCATCTCAAATTTAACAGGCCATCTTTCAGGAATTGTCCTTGTCTTAATCCAATTTCCAGTATCACCCTCTTCATCACTATGAACTGAGTCATCTTGCCTTTGCTGACCTCGGTTGCTTCCCCTTCCACTTCCGCCTCCATTTCCTGATTTGGCAAACACTGCATCAATATTTGGCCAAAGATTTAAATTATCACCCCCAGCTTTTTCTACGCTCCCTCCGGATGGCGTAGAATTAGGCACAGACAGACCTATGACAGCCTTAGGCCACAGAGCCTGAGGATCTGGTCTTGCTACAAGATATTCACCGTATCTCTCCAATTTAAAGCCGTTTCCAGCATCAATTAAAGCATATTCTTTTTGAGGTTTAAATATAAACATATTATTTTGATGGAATCTTTATAGCTATTCTACATTATTTATAGCAAAACAAAAGAGCAAATTTACTTGTATTATTCCAACGAAACAAACCCTCTAGAAAAAGACTTGCGAACTGCAGTGAGCAGAGCCGATTTTCAGCAGAAAATCGGTGTTCTTTTTCTAGAGGGTTTGTGGAGTTTGTGCCACCAGCAGGAATCGAACCCACATCAATCCCTTAGGACGGGACTGTTCTATCCATTGAACTATGGCGGCTACGTGCAAATAAATAATTAATTGTTACCAATTACTATAATTGCACGATTCGTAAAAAACTACTACTTACTCTCTATCCCCAACAACTCTACATCAAAAATCAATGTGGCATTTGGTGGAATCATATATCCCCCTCTACCATCTGATACCCCATTACTACCATAGGCTTTTTCTCCAGGGATAACTAAATGCTTCTTTTCTCCAATCTTCATTCCGACCATTCCTTCATCCCATCCTCTAATAACTTGTCCAATTCCAACAACGAATTCAAATGGCTGACCTCTGTCAACTGAACTGTCAAACTTTGTTCCATTCTCAAGTGTGCCAACATAATGAACTGTTAATTTATCTCCTGACTTTGAAAATTTTTCTGTATCCATTTTTTTGTTTGATCCAGCAGGATCACCTACTGGGTTAATATTATTATTAATGCCTGATCCAACACCAGCCCCCATGGAAGACGTGGCCGTTGATGTTGATGTCCCCTCCACTGTATTAACGTCATTCAATACCGGCCCTTTGTCTGACTCGTAATTCACAATGTAAACTGCTAGCAAGATTATAGCTATTACGATAATTACATATAAGACTTTCTTCATAAATTATTTTTGGTTAAATTAAACTTTGATTAAATTCTATTAATTCTTTCTACTCTTTACTAAATTTTAATACCAACCTTTTTTGCAATAATTCCTTTATCAAAACCGATTACGACTGAACCATCAATATCTATTACCGGCACACCCATCTGACCTGTCTTCTGTACCATCTCCTTACGTTTTTCTAAGTCTGACGCTACGTTATATTCTTCAAATGGCAGATTATTTTCTTTAAAAAATTCTTTGGCCATGACACAAAATGTACATGACGGTGTGCTGTAAATCATTATTTTCATAGATTCACATTATATACCACTAAGGCTTTTTCTTGAAGACCCCCACAACACCATTCCACAGTTTTTTAATAACGCTAGGCTCTTCTTTAATTGGGGCTTGAATTTCTTTATCCACAACCAATATTACCCCCTCCCCTGGACGAACTACATCAAATTTTGATCTAATTTCCTTCTCCAGTCCTTCGCGAGTATTTAATTCATTAACCTTACTTGTAAGGTTTCTTTGTTTTTCCTCTAATTCAGCTCTCTTTGCTTCAACCAATTTCATTTCTTCGCTACTAGTAATCTGCTTAGTTGAAATACTAGCCAACCCCTTACCAGCAACAACAATCAACACAAAAAGTAGAAAGAGAACCCATTTTGGGTACTTTTTCTTAATATTATCTTTTTTATGTTGAAATTCTTTCATTAACTGGTATATTATAGACTATATGTTTCTAAATCCAAAACACCAGAAAAAAGTAAGGATTATTTGGACTATAATTTGTGTATTAATTATAGTTTCCATGATTTTGCTTTATATACCTGCATTATCTAGAGGGCTTTAATATTGGGCCTACCTTATTGTTACGTCAGAGTTATTTTAAATAACCCTGCCAAGAGCCGCTGTCATAATTCTTAAGAATTATGATATTTCTCAATTATATCATTGGGTAGACCAATCTCTTTTATTATACCTTGATCAAACCACAAAACTTTGTTGCAATATCTTTTGAGTACCGACAAATCATGACTTACTAAAATAACCGCCGCTCCTCCCTTAATTAAATCCTCCATTTTCTGTGTGGCTTTTTCTTGAAAATCGGCGTCACCCCCAGCGGAGAGGACTTCGTCAATTAGTAAGACATCAGGATTATGATGATTAACACAATTAATCATAACGGAGAAATTTAGGCGAGAAAGCATTCCAGTGGAGAATTGATAAACTTTCATATCCACGTGATCTCGGAGTCCTGAAAAATCAACAATATCATCAAACTTTTTTCTAATATCTTTTTGACTAAGTCCAAGAACTGAGCCCATTAGATAAATATTTTCTCGCATTGTAAGTTTTGCAACAATTCCCTGCTCCATACCAGTTAAATAGACTACACTGCCATGCGTTTTAATGACCCCAGAACTGGGTTTATAAATTTCAGCAATTAATCTAAGCAAACTACTTTTCCCTGCTCCGTTTTTTCCAATAATTCCCAAGACCTCCCCAGAGTAAACATCAAAAGAAATATTATCAGCTACAACAATTTCTTTTTTCTCTTTTTTAAGAGTTATAAAATTTACAAACATAGAAAGAGCGCCTATGCTTGATTTGCAATCAGCACTAAATCTCTTTGAAAGGTTTTTAACTTCTATTCTTTTTATAATTTCTTTTGTCATATTTTTATAATCTTTCAGCTAACTTACTTTTGTTTTTCTCAAAAACATACAGGCCAATTGCAAAAACAAGAATACTTGAAACTAGGGCCAATATAAATGTTCTTATCTCTACTATTCTATGAAATATAATCAAATCCCTTGCGATGTTAATGAAATGATACATCGGGTTTAGCATGCTTGCGGTATGCACCAAGCTGTTAGTTGGTATTATATAAAAGATTGGTGTAACAAACCAAAGTAGTCTTGTAAATACCGCCCAGACGTTTTTTAAATCAACAACATAAACGCTGAAGACTGATAACATAAATGAAACTCCGATTATAAAAAGACTGAAGAAAAATAAGACTACTGGGTAAAAAATAAACCACAAGATGTTCATCTTCAAAAATATTCCAAGCGCCACAACAAGCACAAATTCAAAGGAGTGTGAAAACAAAAACTGCATTACACCAGAAATCACAAAAACTTCAGAATTTATTTTGATCGATTTTAAAAAGCTACCATTATTAATTATTGTCTGAGCTGAATAATTGGTGGTGGCCGTAAAGAAGTTAAACATAATGAGACCAATAAAAAGATATATTGGATAGTACGGAATTGAGTTTTGTGCCAAAATTCCACCAACAACAAGTAAAACTGCGAAAGAAACTATCGGCTCAAGCAAATACCAAAAGATACCCAAATAGCTCCCCTCATTTCTAAGTTTAAAATTTGTCTTTGCCAACTGATAGCTTAACCCTAGAATGTTTTGTAGTTTATGCTTCATATTTAAAACTTTGGTGTCTGATAAGGTGTATTATATCATATCACGCCCCACCATAACTGTATTTTCTCCAGTCATTGTATAAATTCTGGCAAAAAGAACACCCCGACCTCGCGGGCGGGATGCCTTTGAGGTTCAGGGTGGTGGATGGTGGTGCTTAGTAGATAAGCGTTCAAGAAGAACCGTCATCACGTTTTTTCCATCTTTGCTTGACCTCTTCAATCATAGAGGTAAGACTTTCGCAGTGGGGCATTGTTGGACCGGGAAATTTAGGGCGCTCATCGGCTCTCATTCTGCTAAAGCCGTCAGTCTCGAGTGTAGTTTCGTATATTCTTTGGCAATCAGTGCATCTTCTGCGCTCTGGTTCTTTTAAGAACCCCTTTAACAAGGCCCCTATTCCTCTATCATCTCCACATGCGTTTGATTTTTCTTTACCTACTCGGTGCCAGTGTACTTTGATATTTTCCATTTTGCTTTATTTTCTTGGTTTGGTTATTGTTTAGATAAAACCTGTGATTTAGATCCACAGGCTATATTCTAAACACAACTCAAAATATGAAGGACGAACTTATTTACAGAAATGATATCATTCACATACTGACTTGTCAAGCCAATGTCAATTTGAGCATTATATATAAAGCTGTTTTTAGACTGGGAAATTTTAAGTCAGTAGTTTCAAATAGCTATCCACTTTAGCTTCTACTATACTCACCCCGTCCTTCCTACTCCCCCGTCTTCATCATTTTCAAAAACACATCATGTGGAATATTCACAACACCACGCTCTTTCATTTTCTTCTTTCCCTTCTTTTGCTTTTCTCTAAGCTTCATCTTTCTGGTAATATCCCCACCATACAAATATCCTGTAACATCTTTAGTCATAGCAGAAAGCGTACGAGATGCAATAATCCTACCATTTGCCTTTGCTTGAATTTTGGCAACGAACATCTGCTTTGGTAAGACATTAAATAATCTATCCACCGTTTTATTGGATTCTTCGTCAATTCTTCTCTCTGACACAACCCTAGTAAATGCCTCCACTGGCTCATTTGCAACCAGCACATCCATTCTAGTAACTTCAGCTGGACGCATCGCTTCAAATTCATAAGAAAGAGAAGCATAACCAGAAGAAACTGATTTTAATTCATCAAAAAAGTTACGCATGAGTTCTCTAAGCGGCATCCTAATAATTAGCTTTGTCCTACCATCTCCAAAAGTTTCAGTGTCGCCTAGCTCTGCCTCATGATCATAAAGCAATTGATAGATTGAACCGGTGTAAGCTGCGGGAGTAATAATATTTGTGATGACCCAAGGTTCCCTGACAGACTTATATTGCCCATGCTCTGGAAAAAGTGAAGGTGAATAAACCATGACCACCTTTCCGTTTGCAAGAGTAACCTCATAAGTAATACTTGGAGTGGCAATGATTAGATTTAATCTAAATTCACGCTTCAATCTCTCTGTAATAATTTCAAGGTGAAGTAGTCCTAGAAAACCACATCTAAAACCTCGCCCAAGTGAGCCAGATGACTCTTCTTCAAATGAAAAAGCAGAATCAGAAAGTTTAAGCCTGCCGAGAGCTTGCTTCAAAACTTCAAAGTCATCAGCGTCTTCCGGATAAACTGAAGCCCAAACTACAGGGGAAGGATTCATGTATCCAGCAAGCTCTGGAAGTTGCTTTCTAAACATTGTGATTGTATCTCCAACAGAAGCAATACCAGGGCGCTTAATACCAGTTGTTATATATCCAATTTCTCCGGCATTTAAAATATCAATTGATTCCTCATCTGGTGTAAAAATTCCAACATCGAGCGCGGTGAATTTTTCATTAGCAATTTTAAAAACTAATTCATCACCCTTCTTAATACTTCCCTCCATTACTCTAATGTAGACAATAACTCCTTTATGATTTGAATATTGAAAATCAAAAACAAGTGCCCGGCAACTTGCTGAGTTTTCAATTTCCTCAACCGGATGAGGAATCTTTTTGATAATCTCTTGAAGCAAAACATCAACCCCTTCCCCCGTTTTTCCAGATGTTCCAAGAATGTCCTCTGGCTGACAATCTAAAAGCGCACACATTTCTTCCTTTATTTCTTCAGGTCTAGCAATAGGCGAATCAATCTTACTTAACACTGGAATAATAGTTAGACCAATCTCCCGCGCCAATCTAAGTGTCGTCAGAGTCTGTGCCTGAACGCCCTGTGTGGCGTCTACAAGCAAGATACAACCCTCCACAGCCTTAAGAGCACGCGATACCTCATATGAGAAATCAATGTGCCCTGGGGTATCAATCAGATTAAGTTCATATTGCTTTCCCGCCTCGGCAGGATTCTTATATGACATTCTAACTGGACGCATTTTGATGGTAATACCCTTCTCACGCTCAAGTTCCATGCTATCCAAGACTTGATTCATCATCTTACGCTTCTCAATAGTGTTGGTTATTTCAAGCATACGATCAGCCAACGTGGATTTACCATGATCAATATGGGCTATAATACTGAAGTTTCTGATGCTTGAGAGATTCATTTATGCTAGTTACTATATCGTAGAACGCATAATTTGACAACAAAACATGATTTGATATACTTACATCACTACACCGCAGAAAGGCCTATTAATTTGACCTTTCTAGTGAGAAGCCCAGTTTACTCTGGGTTTTTTGCTTCATACTTTTTTCAATTCAATTTGTTTTTTAATTGTACCAATCTCAACAAACCTGAAGCCTAGATGATACCTTACTTCTCTTGCTGTTTTCGAAGCGCGCGAAATTACAACAACCTCTTTCCCGTTGCTTTCAAGATGTTTGTATAATGGCAAAAAGTCCCCATCCCCAGACATTACGATTACCCTATCAAATAGATTGATGTTTTTCATTACTTGAATAGTCAGATCGACATCACAATTTGCCTTACTTTGTATTTGACCATTCTTATCTAAAAAATGTTTAACTGGTTTTAGAGATAGCTCATAGCCAAATGATTGTAGTTTTTGATAAAACTTTGCTCTTTTGATAAGTTTATTAATGAAGTATTTTTGTTCAACACTAAGGTTATGTATCTTACTTAAGATATCCTCTAGGTGTTGTATAAGCCCTCTAAATCCACTGTATCATTTTTTGAATAATCATAGACATATTCATCACTCTTCTGAATTCCAATAGCTATATCAATACCACCAAAATATAACACTCGAATAGCCTGATATTTTCTCTCTAAATATTTCTTTAATAACTGGTAGTCTATTTTCCAACCGTACTCTATGTCAAATCCATAGAATAAATTGGACGCATCAATAAAAACAAAGGTTTGCATCGACACATCATACTATTACCACATGATAGAATCATAAAGAATTTCTAAAGAATTGCCAAAGATTTTATGAACTTTTTACTTGTAAATATCCGAGGGTGTTAATAAACAAGAAACATCTCAAGCTAATTGTCGCTTCTATACCTCAATCGTATCGGGCTCGGAAACAATCAGATTATTCTTATTTACCTTAGAAGCTATCGCTCCCCACACCTCACCAAGCTCCTTTGTATCAAGTAGTATATAAATTAAAATTGTAACAATTATACCCATGATTCCTGCACAGAATCCTTGCAAAAATATTCCCATCGCCGTTGTCAAATCAAAGACTGAAGCAAAAATATTTAGGCCAACATAAGCAAAGAATGCACCAATTACTCCCGCTCCAAGCGAGTGCACTAGAATCATAGCTGTCTTTTTTGTAAAACCTCTAAAGTCTCTTTCAAATAATGTCCAAAGCAAAGTTAGATTAACGAGTGTTCCAATTGTAAATCCAAGAGGAAGCATCATGACCTCCGTTCCAGCAATACCAGAAACTCTAAACATCGATTCAAAAAATACTCTAAAAGATTCTGAGGTTGCAAAAACTTGTAATAAAATAAACGGGGAAAGAATAGTTACAGTTGAACTGATCACATTAATAAACAAAGGCTTTTTTGTCTTTCCAGCTGCATAGTATGATCTTATAAATAACAATTTCAAAGACTGTGCAAAAAGAGAGACAGTAAAAATTGCAAGACAGGCTGCAGTTAATCTTGTATCTTGCCAGTTAAAAGATCCTGATCCTAGGATAACTCTGACAATCTGTGCGCGAAGCACAATAAAGAGCGCAGTAATTGGAAAAGACCAGAATATGATATGCCTTGCTGCAACCACAATGTGCTTCATGAACTCCTCCTTCTGACCTCTAGCAAAGCAAGCAGAGAGTGTTGGAAATGCGGCCAAGGTGTAGCTAATACCAACAATTGCAAGAGGAACAGATTGTAGATTGGAGGCAAAACTAAATATCGTAATTGAACCAACCGTCAATGTTGATGCAAAGGCTGTTATGAAGATTTGCTCAAGTGTTGTTGTAGAAAGAGTCAACGTTCTTGGAATAGATATTTTAACAACCTTCCAGACTTCTTTAAAATCTATATTTAAAGTAAATTTTGGCAACATCCCCTGCCTAGAAACAAATGGTATCTGAATTAAAAAGTGTAACGCTCCTCCAATCACTACACCGTAAACAACTCCCGTAATTCCAAAAAATGGATATAGAAATATTATGCCGAAGATAATGGAAAGATTATATACGATTGGACTTAAGGCATACAACAAAAATCTCTTCTTAATCTGTGTTATAACCCCAAGCATGTTAGATACTCCCAGACAAATTGGTTGTAACAACAAGATTCTTGAAAGGAAAATAATCTGACTCAAAGATTCGGGGTTTGTAATTCCAGGGAAAATAAACTTTGCGATGTACGGCATCAAGAAAAAGACAACAATAGAGACAATTACAATCGAAGAGAAGAAAGTAGTAAATACTGAATCTAGAAATTTCTTCGTGCCTTCTTTTTTATTCTCTAATCTATCGCTCAAAAATGGAATTAAAACTGAAATAGAAACAAGGGAAGCAACAGATGCAAATATAAAATCTGGAATTCTAAACGCTGCATAATACAAGTCTAGTGAATGAGTTGCTCCAAAATAACTGGCCAAAATTCTATCTCGGAATAGTGCCAAGACTTGCGACATCAAAGTAAACAAGCCTAAGATGGCAGCCGCTTGGTGCATTCCGGAAACTTCACTATGAAATAATTTAAATAACTTTTTTACCATTACGATGCTTTTGTTTTAATGAATTTATTTAAATTATTTAACTATTTTTTCACAGGAGCCTTGATAACTTTTGAGGTCGTTGCCGTGGTTGTTGTTGACTTCTTAATAACTGGTGCCTTAACAGAAGATTTAACAGGAGTTTTTAATGTCTTTTTTACAGGCGCCTTAGTTTTAACAGCAGGAGTGGATGTTGCAGATTTTGCTGTTGAAGTAGCAACTGTTGTTTCTGGAGCTGGAACAAATGTTTCTACCAAGATACCTTGATACAAATCATTCGCTTCTTCAAAGTTTGGCTTTACTTTTAAAGTTTGTTCCAACACTTTTTTTGCTGACTCCTTGTCACCCGCCAACACATACAAATTAGCAAGTGAGTACATTGGCAATGGATGATTTGAAGCAAGGTCAATTGCCTTCAAAAAACTTTGCTGTGCTAAATCCCCGGCATCTTTTTCTAGATTAAGTAACGCAACAGTTTGCATTGTTGAACCAAATTGCAGTAAATTTCTAAAATCGTTTCCATTCCCATCAACACTCGCCTTACCAGAAGAGATGGCTACTTTTAAATACTCTATTGTCGATGAAGACATACTTACCGCCTGTCCATTCTGCAGTGCTTCTAGATCTTGATTTGCGGGGCTGGATGAAATATCGTAATTAACTTGAACTAGCGCTAGATTATTAATTCCTCTAGCATAAGTATCTGATGGATAAATATTATATGCTTTTTGTAATAAGAACATTGCAGTTGGAACGGTTGATATGCTAGCGTTTTTTGCATAAATCATTTGCATTGATTTTACAGAATAAGCTTCTGCTCGAGTTCTTTGAATCCACAAAACAGCAAGACAGAAAACTAACACCATTAATATTGCCATTACAACAATACTCAATTTATTTTTTGGAATCTTCCAAGGGATATATTTATTTGAGATGGACTCTCCTTCAAATGTACATTCCATCATTTTAACTTCTTTGTGTATAACAAAATTTGCAAGCATTAGTCCGGTGAAGATAAAAGTTAAAATAAGAACCATCGCGCCAGAAACATTTATCAAAGCATTGAACCATAAAAACAAAGCTGGAATGAAAACGACCATGTTTGAATAGACATTTGCTGAAGAAACTTCTGATATCTCCATTTTTTCCTGATCTTTTTTCTTGCCCGCCTTGAATCCAAATATCTTTTTGAATCCAAAAGCGAATAATGCGATCAAGCTCGCAATCCAAGCAATAAAACCTAAAATACCGTTGTTTATAATCTGTGTCACTAAATAACTTGACCCAAATTGATAATCTGTATTCCATAAGTCTAGCTTATTAATGTAGTCAGGTCTGTACTTATTCCATGCGATATAAAATCCGTGTGGCCCAACTCCAAGAAGAGCATTCTTGAAGGAAGAACTGAGAACTGATTTTGAAACAACATAAGTATCGCTAACTCCTGGCCTAACATTTAAAACAGACTCATTTGGAACACTCATCATCTGATTTATCTTTTGATTGATGCCGAGTGGAGAAACCAATAAAATAAAACCGAGCACTATTAACACAAAACTTGCTACAGGGAATTTTATAGATTTTGCGGAATTAAATTCTTTACGTCTTTGAACAAGCTGGAATAATGCAAAAAACAATGCAAAAATTCCTATTATAGTCATTGAAGGAATAACGAATTGTGATCCATTATTTAGTTGGTCCATTCCGGTTCCAATGACGATGGAAGATGCTACAAAACTCATTAGAGCAAATAGACCAAATAAGCCCCAGGAAACTTTCTTGATCCTATCTTGCAACGGAACCATGTCCAAGGTAATTGCCAGCGACAATGCCCCAACTCCGGCGGCTATACCAAAATCGCCCCAAGTACCTATCATATTTAATACAGGCAAATCAAATCTTCCGCCAAGGCTCAAAAGATTGTTTATCAAATCTAATTTAAGAGTTGACGCTAAAAGTCTAAATAGTTGAAACAGAGAAGCAACGCCAAAACCAATCCAAAATAAAGCAAAAACTTTAAACAGACGTTCTTTTGTATTTATAATTGAAACAAGAAGAATTGGAACAAGAAGAAGTAGGGATATCAAGTACCAAGAATCAAGTTCTGCTCCTGTTCCAATTATTCCACCTGTGTATGAAGTTGAAAACAGTGCGGAAATAAAAGTAATAATTGAAATTGAGATTATCGGTATTAGAAATCTTTTATCAATTATCTTAACTGATCCACCGTAGATAATAGATAGACCTAGAGCAACAACAGCAACTGCGACAGATATAATTAGTAGAGCCAACTTAGCTTGACCTAGTTCAATCAAAGGGGTTGGGAGAAAGAAAATTGGAAGAAGGCCGATCAGAACATAGATGGCATATTTTGCAATATTATCAAAAAGTTTGATTTTTGATCTTTTATCTCCACTCGTTTTATGACTAACTACTTTGTCGGCAGCACCCTTGTCGCTAACAACCTCAGTTCCCTCTTTTTCCTCATTTTTAACTCTTTTCTTTCTTGTTACACTTTTAAGCATTTTGGTTTTTGATTTAAATAGCCACTAGACATCTCATCAGATGGCCAAAAAAAGCTACTTCTTGAATAATACCTACATCTTACCAAAAATAAAGGTAATTTAAAAGCTTTTGTAACAGCTTTTATACCATGTGGCGACATCACAACGCTGTTAGAGCAAAATAGAAATGTCACCTTGTCAGCAAGATAGAAATGTCACCCTTGCTTATTTTGTTAATGTATTGTCTTGTTTGTATTACCGATTTTTGACAATTTTTGGCATTTGAAATATTGGT
>Ga0247840_10005687_pt1 | contig 18535 bp, 19 predicted proteins | sample LaCruzMarch2015__FD_192404 | JGI IMG/M metagenome (GOLD analysis project Ga0247840, IMG submission 192404) | Freshwater microbial communities from meromictic Lake La Cruz, Castile-La Mancha, Spain - LaCruzMarch2015_17m | ecosystem: Environmental > Aquatic > Freshwater > Lake | place: Spain... | reverse complement strand
TATTAATTTAATAATTTAAATTATATACAATTCGGTAGCTTTTTTCTAATAAAGTAGGGAATTTTGTTTGCCATAAACTATCCTTTTTAGTTTACCAGTAACAGCTTATTTCTTAAGGTTTTATCATTATCAATAATTCCATTATGGGCAAGTGCAAATGGTTTATTTGTGTTTGAGTAGCCGGAGAAGGGATGATTATTAATATTCTTTTTTTCACTACCCTGAGTTGAATGACGTGTATGTCCCATAACTGCAATTGTAGATGGTAACCGGAAATTCATTTTATATGCAGGTTTTGCTGCCTTTTCAATTAACAATCTACCTTTATTTATATAAGCTATTCCTGTAGCATGGCTGCCCCTTTCTTCGCTTTCTCTTGCAAGCGCATTGCAAATCTGGCTCAATTCCGAACTTGAAAGTTTGTTTCCGTAATTAGTAAAGCCGAATAATCCACACATGGTCTTATATATCCTCCGATTCTTCTGTTATTGGCTCATTTACATATAGCTGCCTTATTTTCAAATACTCAATTAACTCCGGCTTAGAATCTTTGCTTATGGCAAGTACAAACTCTTGCCAAGATAAACTCTTCATTTCATCATTAGATAGAGAAATAGCTACATTGCAGATCTCATCAACCATCTGTAAAGTAGCTAAAAAAGTTTGTAGCTTTAAGGTTCCTCTAAACATTCTGAATTCAATAGTCGCAAAGTTGGATAAATTAACACAGGCGTATCGTCCAATAGTATTGTTTTTAGCATGTTCAAGTAGCTCTTTCGGGTTATCTTTATACCCATACCTAGATGCCCAACGGTTCATTTGCTCTTCGGTTCTCCTGCTAAATTTAAGCATTTGAACCCAATTAGCCTCAATGAAAAATAGTATATTGGAAATTGTATTTTCTTGATCTTCAAAATTTTCACCAAGAGCGGTTCTCCCCACGTGACAATGCATGCCGCATGTCCCTGCCTGGTGACTTTTATAGCCCATTCGCACTGCTTTTTGCAGAATCTGCTCCCATGGCATACTTTGCAAATGATAATCTAAGCTCATAGGATGCGACACGATTTCCATGCCGTCATCAAGTGACCCATCTTGTTTTATGTAGATATGCTCACTATTGCTATTGCCAATGCACATCAATTCATAGGCGTTATTATCAATCATACCCCCACGATCCAGCTCGAGCTCAAGACCGTAAAAAATACCATCGCCATGGAATATTGGCGATGGCTTGTAGTTATATGATTCAATATATTCTAAATCCTCATCACCCTCTACACAATCGTGGTAACATTCACTACAATATGGTGTATCATGTTCAAAGCTAACATCGTCCGAATGCAAAAGTATGTCACAGTTAGTGCAGTTGTAGTAGTAGGTGTCTCTGCAATAGCTACATAAGCTAATGCTATTAGAGCCACGGTCATCACCTTGCCATATTCGCTCACTACAGCAATTGCAGATAGTGGTTTCGTCTCTAAGGCATTGGTCGCACATCATACTTTCGTCAAATTCTGTTAATTCATCCCCGCAAAATTCTTGTTTACAGTGATTGCAAATGATTTTCATTATTGTTTCTGGCATCGTAAAATCCTCCTAATATTCTTCTGCTTTAAGCATGGTTGAATGAGTTTTATCATCAATAACATATATCTTGGTTGTAACAGGGGTTGTTGCTGCAAATACTATTTCATTTTTATACTCTGGCTGTTCTTGTGTGTGAATAAGCCTTTGCATTGGCTTGCCATTAACCACCTCTGTCTTAAGTTCAAACACCTGCAAATAATCCTTTTCTGTAACTTCCATACTTTCAATCATATACCATACCATATTTTGTAAATACTCAGGTATATCGGCAATAATGCCTTTCGTAGCATAACGTTGATTATTAAACATTTTAAATTCCTCCATAAAATAAGTGGAAGCAACTATTGTCGCTTCCATTCTTGTTTTGTTTTAGCATAAATTATACACGTCGTTTATAGTACAGATGGTCTTATAGCTTGATTCTACAATTTTAATTACCGAAACATCAACCTCAAGTACTGGTGATGCCTTATACTCGTGTGCCTTTGCCATAATATCAGCCATGGAACGCCCTGCTTTTAAACCATCAACCATATAGCAGAGCATCCCAACAGGTGTGGATAGTAAATCCTTTGCAATAATCCTGCTATTTTTGCTCAATTGCTTTAGTAACATTAAATTCGCCCTCCAATCGTTATTTTCAGTTATATTGCTTTAACAAGCTCATATGCTCTATCAATTAACGGGTTACCTTCAACTGTTTTAGCAAATAAGTTTTCTTTATAATTTGCTGTCTGCCTTAAAGGCTTTGAATGTGTAGCGAAATCAGAAACAGCATTAATAAATCTCCATGCATTTGATGATAGATGATTCAAGTCTGGAGCTTCATAATAGCTCCTATCCAGATTAAACCTTAATGTCTTGACATTGTTTTCCTGCAACAGTGAGGGCTCATCAGGCATTGGAATAAGCATCTCAATATATTCCTTGACTATATCATCAGATATTTTAATGCTGCTTAAACTCTCAGCCTCAACAGTTAGCTTATCCATATAATATTCAGCCAACATTAATGTCTTTTTAGCCTCATCAAACTTGTTTCTAATATCCCCCACATGAATTGTGGTCCAAATACGTTTTGCATCACGAAGAGCCAAGTTGAGCGTATTATTGCATAGGACTCGTATAGGGGTGATCGCTGCTTTAATACTGCCTGAACCGTCATGACAATTTGAAAACACTAGATAAGGGCAAACCTCATCACCTGCAATTTGATACTTTTTATCCAGTCGTGCCAACATCCAAACCTTTCGCCCCTCCTGCAAGCTCCCAGCAGTTTCATAAACTACCCCTTCACCAAGAAGGTCATCGGTGAACTTAAATGCCTCATAATTTTGCACAACCTTATACCGGTCTGTAACAACCCCCAAAACCTTCTGATCTGTACTCCTAATGTTTGCCTTATACCCAGGAACATACATAAGATCACTTGTTAATATAGGTTTTTGCACTACCTCCCAATCCAACCCCGAAATCTTTAATGCTTCCTCTGATGACAAAGCTTCTTCAACTCTTACACCCAGTCCATGCCACGGCATGTCTCGTACAAAAAACATTGACTCAACCATATGTGCCATTACATTTACCTCCTAAATTTCAATATTGTAATACTTATTCAGAGATATGATATATATCTAAAAAGTATAGATATTACAATTTAAGAAGAGTATGCTTTAATATTAATTAATACAATGAAATATTATATTATTTGAACAAAAGTATGATTCTTGCTAAAAGTAAAATGCTAACTACTACGAAACTAACAAGTTTTATGGTATAATATTTTAATAACAGAAAATAGGAGACTACAAATGTTCAAATTATTAAAGTGGTTCGTAGATAATCGCAAGAAAACAATTCAGATCGCCACAGACTTATGCAATAAATACTTAGGGCAGTTTTCTGCTGCAGTTAAAGAACTTGACTTTCTTTTCTTAGATAAGTGTGAATATATTGAACCTCAAAAATTAAATATTTGGCTTGAGAAATGGACACAATTAATTAATGATATTAACAATATAAATTATAAAAGTATTAATAAATCACCACTTAAGAAAAAAACCGTTGAAGAAGTTAGGTCATTCATCATTATTGTAAAAAATGCTCAAAACAATTTGAAAATCCACAACGAAAAAGCTTTATTATCCCAGGTAAATAGTGCAAGAAGCATAATCAACCCTGTAGAAGGTAAAATGCTTGATAATCAGCAATTAACCTGCATTGCAAAAGATTCAAATAGTCATCTTGTTGTTGCAGGAGCAGGGACCGGTAAAACAACGACTGTCGTAGGTAAAATTAAATTTTTACTTAAAACAAACAAGTGTAAATCAGAAGATATCCTTGTTCTTTCTTTCACCAATGCTTCAGCAAGTGAAATGTCTGAACGAATTTCCAAGGAAACAGACCAACAAATAGATGCAATGACATTTCATAAGCTGGGAATTAACATTATCACTTCTGTGGATAAAATTAAGCCAGATATAACCAAAATCAGCCTTAAAACTTTTGTAAAAGATTCGTTAAAAAGACATATGGAAGACCCATCATATTTAAAGAAACTTGTAACATACCTTTGCTTTAATAACTCAAAAGCAAAAACAGAATTTGAATTTAAGTCTCAAGCAGAATATGATGAATACTTAAAATCTAATCCACCTATCACATTGCAAAATGAAACTGTAAAAAGTTATGCGGAATTAGATATTGCTAATTTCTTGTATAAGAACGGAATTAGGTATATATTTGAACACCCATATAAAATTAATACGTCTACAACAGAATATGGCAGATATTTACCTGACTTTTATCTTCCAGATTATGATATGTATATAGAGCATTTTGCAATTAACAGGAATGGTAATGTTCCTGATTACTTTAAATCAAAAGGCAATGTATCTGCATCAGAAGCTTATAATAATTCGATAATATGGAAGAGGGAGCTTCACTCTGAAAATGGAACTAAAATGATTGAGTTATATTACTACGATAAGCAGGAGGGACAGCTTTTACAACGACTTGAGAAGCTGCTAAAATCAGAAAGCGTTGTTTTCAAGCCTAAGACTGATGCTGATTTGTGGAATGAAATTTCAACGTCTGAAAACGGTATTCTTTATGGGCTATCTGAGCTTCTTGGAACAATAATAAATTTAATAAAAGCTAATGATTATACTTTTGATAAGTTGTATTCTATCAGCAAAAAGGTTTCTGAGCATAAAGGAAATGGTAACTTACTGGTTCTTCAAATAGCTGAACCAATCTTTAATGATTATTGCAATGAATTAAATTTGAATAATGAAATTGATTTTAACGATATGATAAATATAGCTTCTAATTATATTAAAGAAGGAAAGTACATACACAAATATAAATACGTTATTGTCGATGAATATCAAGATATTTCTAAAGCCAGATATAATCTACTGAAACAAATGAGAGATAAGAGTTTCTATAAACTATTTTGTGTAGGTGATGATTGGCAAAGCATATATCGCTTTGCAGGAAGTGATATTAGCTTTATACTTGACTTTGATAAACATTGGGGTATTTCAGAAAAAAGCAAAATTGAAACTACATATCGCTTTTCTAAAAGTTTAATTAATATAAGTGGTCAATTTGTTATGAAGAACCCAAAGCAAATAAAAAAATCTTTGAGTTCACATGATTATGAAAACAGCTTTTCACTGGGAATTATAGAGGGCTATACTGATAAGAATGCAGTTGACTTTATGTCTGACAGGATAAAGGATTTACCTAGAAATAGCAAAATTTATTTTATAGGTCGTTATAGTTATGATGTTAAGTTGCTTGATGGTAGTCCATTTTCTTATCAATATAATAATGCTTTTGCGAAAATAATAGTAAAGTTCTCTCCAAGAAATGATTTAAACATTGAATTTATAACTGCCCATAAATCAAAAGGTTTACAGGCTGATTATGTATTTATTATAAACAACAAGAGAAAAGGTATGGGGTTCCCAAGTAAAATGCAAGATGACTGTGTTTTAGAGTTATTGCTTGAAGGTAGCGATACATATGAGTTCGCAGAAGAAAGACGGCTATTTTATGTAGCCATGACACGTGCAAAAAAGAAGGTCTGGTTGCTAGTTCAAAAGGGAAATGAATCTGATTTTGTAAGGGAATTGTCATATTCTTTTGAACAAGAGTTAAAAGACGAAAAGTTTACATGCCCTGAGTGTGGTGGAAAATTGGCTATACGAAATGGTAAGTTTGGCGAATTTTTTGGTTGTTCAAATTTCAAAAATGGGTGCAAATATACAAGAAATTATGGTGGCAAAAAATAAAACAAGCCTATGATTTGGGCTTGTTTTAGATTGAACATTCTTTGGATTTTTGTAAGTTAAAAAGATTTAAACAGTAAACTTTGTTTTAAGGGACGCACTTCCAATAAAACCGAGCTACCCAGTGAAAGTGATTCTAAAATAGAAATGATACTGTTTGGAAGTATCTAAACTACCTAAATAACCTTTGGAAGAAATTCTTTCGTCGTTTTTTATCATTCTTTCTGCTATTTTTAATTTTTTTATTTGACCATGTTTCAGCCCAGATGATGCTATCTTCCTTAATCCAATAGTGTGATCTACAATTATAAGACCAGTTTCCAATAGAGGGTGAGAGGGATACTGTTTCTCCATGATACGTTATAGCCCAACCATTTGGTGATATTGGTGTTACAACTTCTTCACCACATCCACATGCGCATTTATGTATAACGGTATTATATTTTATGCATACATATATAACGCCATCCTCTATATAGTCTGGGATTATAGGTACAAAAGTGTGTTTAAAACTAATACTCATCATTGAAAAGCTCCCCATCATTAATGCTGTATACAGTATTGAAAGCCTTAGTTACATCTTGATAGAATCCATTTAGCTTTTTCCATTGAATAACTGCTAATGTTGCATTTAGGGCATTAAGATCTGCTATTTGAATATTAGTAGAGTATTCATCTTCCTCAACATTAGAAAATGATATTCGATTAGAAATATGCTCTCTCTTTTCTGGAGTACTGGCAGTAATTCTAACCTGACCAATTAATGAATTATCAACTACTTCTATTCCAATACCAACATCAATAAAAGAAATTTTGCATTTTACTAAATTATCAATTGTTTCTCGTTTTATTTTACCTTTATCAATACATATAAAGACAAAGTCCAACGAAAGCAAACTATTAACATTTGTTGCATCAATATATTCATTGTGAGAGATTACATATTTATGCATCTTTTTATACAAATCACAAAAATAATCCGATTTTCTGCATTTTTCTCGTAATTTTTCTATATCTGGTGCCCCAGGTGATCTAAAAGCATTGTGTTGCGAAAAAACATCACCATCGAAAAGATGAATCTCTGAAACTGGTGTCTTAGCAACTAGATCCAAAACATAAGAGCCAGTACCTCCCAAACCTACAATTCCGATTTTATGGTTTTCTAATTTTTGAGAAATAACACCTATTTCCGCTCTGCTTGTATTAGTATCAAGGTAATTAAAAACTGATTCTTCAGATATATTAATAACATTAAAAGTTTTTGCAGTCACTGAATTATCAATTGAATAAGCTGGCGACATTAAAATATTTAGGTATCCCATGAATTTTTCGTAATAATCACTATACCCATTAGGCGGTCTATTAGAAAACGAATGATTAGATATAACTCCATTTGCCAGTTCCGCATCATTTGAAGTATGAACGATTCCGGTTAATATAGATCCGTCTTTATTATAGGGTTGCAGATGAAGCAAATGAAGAACAGATTATAACACCTCAACAACAGTTTGATGAGCAACAGCAATTAAATTTGGAAGATACCGAACTTGGAATACAAGAAGAATTTCTTGAATTTGACATTGAAAGAGTTAAAGCAGAACTTGATGAACGTGAAAACCAGGCAAATATTGCAACTGATATATGTGTAGATATTAACACAATGTTTTCAACTGCATTAGAGCAGGGGCAGGCTTATAACACTGCTGTTGGGGAAACTGATGGATCGGAAATATTCTCACAACCTGTAGAATTGAGGGATAAGATGAATATGTTTACAATAAATGATGAATACTTAGAAGACATTGCTGATTTAAAAATCCCACAGTTTTCCTTAAAAATCCCACATAGTTTATTTGATGATGGTGGTTTTACATTGCTTACTCAAAATACCCTAGCAGAAGGATTTTCTCTTAGGGATAAGGATACGGAAATTAACTTTAATTCTTTGGATGATGATATAGTTAAAGTTGATATTGAGGGTGGAAAAGAAGCTGTACCAAAGGCTTCTAAACTTGATAAAACCAATAGTCAAGCTTTCAAAGAATACTTTTCTAACAAACCAACTGAAACCAAATTGAAAATATGTAAGGATATGATTCATAAACAGCTAAACCGCATTGATACGGTGGACTCAGCTGATTTAAGCCGATATATAGACAGAATTGTTGAGACGCTTAATAGCGATCAAATTGCTGAACTTGAAACAAATATTACTTCTTACACTGATAAAATAAAAAAGAAGATTCTCTCTATGCAGGCGGAATTTGCAGAAAAGCAATTTTCGAAATTACTTGAACAAGGTAAGATTGTTTGTATACCACAGTATGTCTTAAAAGAGATTATTTCTCCACTTGAAAACACATCGTCAATTTCAAAATCGCTTTATACTGCTGAAGAGGGCAATATGAACAATTTTGAATATCGTGTAATAACTAATATTGCTTCATTAGAAAATGTTAAATGGTGGCACAGAAATATTTCACGCAATGAATTCTGCATAAATGGATTTATTAATCATTATCCTGATTTCATTATTATGACTACAAGTGGTAGAATAATTGTTGTTGAAACAAAGGGAGACTATTTAGAAAATCAAGATTCCAGACAAAAAATAAAGTTAGGTCGCACATGGCAAAACCATACAGATGATAAGTTCCGTTATTATATGGTGTTTGATGAAAAGGATCTTAAAATTGAAGGGGCTTATCAATTTGATGAGTTTATGGATATTATTAGAGAATTGTAGTTATTGTAATCTTAATAAAATGGAGTATAAATGAATTTCATAGAGCATCTTAAGACTGACCACAACATAATACTGAACTCACAGGAGGAGATTGCCGTTTTGAGCATAGATGGGGCAACGCTCCTTCTTGCTGTGCCTGGAAGCGGTAAAACCACCGTAATAATCGCACGAATTGGTAACATGCTGTATAATCATTCAATACGACCAGAACAAATTTTAACCCTAACATTTAGCATTGCCGCAGCAAGGGATATGACGGAGCGGTTTGTAAGTATTTTTGGCTATAAATTTGCTGATCGTCTGCAATTTAAGACGATACATAGCTTTTGTTACACGGTTATTAAGGATTATGAGCGTATGTTTGGCAAAAAGGCTTTTGATATCCTTGAATTTAATGCTCCTATTATTAAACAAATTTATTTGGAATTGTACAAGGAATATATTGGGGAAGACATTCTTAGAGCGATAATTCAGTCAATTGGCTACTGTAAAAATATGATGAAAAAGAATGAAGATATAGAGAAGATAAGCTTGCCTGATTGCAATTTCGCCGAAATTTACAAAGCTTATGAAGATTACAAATTGCAAAATAAGCTTATGGATTACGACGATATGCTTAATTATGCTTTTACTATTCTAAATAAATATTCGGAGATTTTGGAGATTTATCAGAATAAGTACAGGTATTTTAATGTGGACGAGGCGCAGGATACATCTTTTGTGCAACATGAGATTATCCGACTTTTGGTGCGAAAAAGTAATAATATCTTTATGGTTGGCGATGAGGACCAGAGTATTTATGGGTTTAGGGCGGCATTCCCGAAGGCTTTGTTGGATTTTAGGAATAATTATAAAACTGCAAATGTACTTCTTATGGAACAAAATTATCGTTCAACCAAAAAGATTGTTGATAATGCAAATCGTTTTATAAAGCAAAACAAAGATCGTTATCCTAAAAACATGCACAGTGAAAATGATGATGGCTGTGAAATTAAGCAAACTCGACTTAATGAGCTTAATGAGCAGTATAAATATATAACCAATCAAATTAAAGATGAAAAACACAATGCAAGCATTGCTGTTTTATACAGAAATAATGACTCTGCTGTGCCAGTTGTGGATGCATTGGAGCATGAAAAAATACCTTTTTACATAAAGGAAAACAAACCTACGTTTTTTACCCATTTTGTAACAAATGACATATTATGCTTTATTCGATTGGCACAAAATAGTAGTGATATTGATGCATTTGAGAAGATATACTACAAAATCTATTGTGGTATTACAAAGCTTATGTTTGAATTTGCAAAGCAGAACGCTGCTGTAAACATCTTTGATATTCTAATTGAAATGCCAAATTTAAATAATAAAACTGCTGAAAAAATAAAAGCAATTAAAGAAAAGTTTTTGAACTTGAAAAATATGAAACCCATAAATGCAATAGAATTTATCGAATATCAAATGGGGTATTTAACTAATATAAAAAATTTATCTGACAAAGGTTATTCAAAAGAGACTTTAATGCAAAAGTTAAATATATTAAAATGTATTGCTTCAAAGCGAGATAGACTTGATGATTTTTCGGAACGGCTTCATGAGCTTGAAAAAATAATGCTTAATTCTGGTAGCAAATCAAATTCCGTCACTCTTACCACTGTCCACTCAAGCAAGGGACTTGAGTTCGATAAGGTAATTATGATAGATGTTATTGATGGGCAGTTTCCTTCGCAGGAAAGTATAAAGCTATTGAAGGAAGAAGATGATCGTACGATGTTTGAGGAGGAGGTGCGGCTATTTTATGTTGGTGTTACGAGGGCGAAAAAAGATCTCGAAATAATTACCGCTAATATGCAAAGAGAACTAAATAAACGCCCTGGCAAGGTGAAAATGATGGTTATCCCAATTGTTATAGTCGGTGTAATAACATTGTTTTATGTAATAGCTGTACACCTATTTAAATCCGTCGGAGGATTAATGTAAAGGAGGAAATGAAGATGAAAATAATGCTAAAAGCAAAAATGATTATGGATGATTTTAAATCAAATGCAAAACGAGTGCTTGTTAACGAAGATGGCGATCAGATTACTGGCTGGCTTATTGTAATATTGCTTGTTGTAGTAGTCGGCGCTGTTTTCTTAAATACATATCAAGCTACTATTCTTGAACTTTGGAATGGCATTATAAATAAGGCGAAAAGTACCTTTGGGATATAGGCGGTGGTGAAATTGGCAAGATTTCAAGGAATTTTGGGAGAGCAGAGGCTCTCCCATTTTCATAGGAAGAAAGGTAGTGCATTTTATGAGCTTATAATAAAAACCTTGGTGTTTATAACACTTATTGCAACCGCGATTTCGTTTTTTAGTATTTTTACAGTTTATCTAAACTTAAATTACACGTGCAGACGTGTGGTGCGTGAGATTGAAATATCAGGACAGGTAACATCTTCTACAGCAGCACTGTTTAATCAGCTTAAAAGTCAAACTAATATTGGTACGGGTGCTGCTATGGAAGTTATAGACGTATCATATTTTAATCCAGTGCAAAAGAAAATACAGCTTAGAAATACTTTTTCAGTAAGGTGTAAAACATCATATAGATTCAATATATTTACACCTGCGCTTGGTGAACCTGTTGGAGTTGACGTTCCAATGACGGTAGTTTTAACAGGTATGAGTGAAAAATTTTGGAAGTGAGGAGGCGGGAAATTGAAGGAATTATTAAACTATGGAATTACTAATAAATGCTCGGATATACACATAACTGAGCGAAAAATAAGCAAGGTCAGGATTCAAGGCGATATAAAAAACGTAACTGGTAAGATAATAGGTGTAGACACGATTGACGGATTTGTTGAGGAATATATGCCGAAAGTTCTTAATAAGTACATAGAGCTTAGAGAACATAGGGTACTAAAGCCTGTTGATGCTGCGTTTGAATATTTAGGTAGACGATTCAGAGCAAATATTTATATGAGTTCAAGCGGAATAAATCTTGCAATCAGGATATTAAATGATAAGTTTTTAACTCTTGATAAATTATGTTTGCCGGAGAGTATTGCTAATTTTACGGAGCTTGGTACAGGGCTTGTGTTGGTTGTAGGAACGACAGGCAGTGGGAAATCCACTACATTAGCATCAATTATTGATGCAATCAACCATAAAAGGTGTGAAAACATCATTACAATTGAGCACCCTATTGAATATAAATATGTGGAAGATTTATGCAGAATAGAACAATGTGAGGTTGGTACACACGTTGAAAGCTTTGATGAAGCGACGATAGCTGCTATGCGTCAAGATCCAGATATTGTATTGGTAGGTGAGTTGAGGGATTTGTCGACAATACAAAACGCAGTAACTTTAGCAGAAACAGGGCATCTTGTTTTTGGAACTTTGCACGCAAAAAGTATTCCCGATACGGTTGACAGAATTATAGATGTGTTTCCAGCAGGGCAACAAGAACAAATTCGTTTTCAGGTATCTTCGGTTTTAAAGGGTATTGTTCATCAACGCTTAATTAAATCTAATTTAGGTGGTATGACTCCTCTTGTTGAAATGCTTATGCTTGATGATGTGGCTTCCGCTATGATAAGACAAAGACAAAAATCAAATGCACTTCGAGATTACCTTCGAGGGAAGTCTGAACTTGGCAACGTGCACATTGCAGATAATGCCGCTTGGCACTCTAAATGCGGTCGAATAGATATTGAAAGTATTAAAAATATTCTTTTGCCAGATGATTATAATATTGCTAAATCTATTTTGTCTGAAAGAATGATTAGAGGTGGCTTTTAATATGGCATTCAAAAAATCTATTTATGATTATGCCTTGGAACTTGGTTATTCTAACAAGGAACGTATAGAAAAAGCCAAGGCATATCAAGAGGAAACGAATGTTACTCCTGCAAAAGCAATGATTGATACTAAAGTTGTAACAGAAGAAATTTTACTTGATATTTTTAACGATATTTATGGATTTGATATGGTTAAAAATATTTCAGATGTTAGTATTAACAAAGAGTTTGCATTAAAGTTTGATGTTAAGCAGTTAATTAAACTTGGCATTATACCGCAATATTGCAACAAAACTTTGAAGATTATTACTTGTAATCCTGCAAGCACTCTGATTATAGAGGATTATGTGAAAGAAACAACAGGATTTTGCGAAAACATTGAGTATCTTCTGATAACCGAAAGCAATCTTAGAAGGCTTATAAACAGGACATTTGATACTGATCAACAACCGATGATTGACGTTGAAACAATAGAGATTATAGAGGACAATTCTTATCACAACAATATATATGATGTAACTAATGATGACATTTCAGGTATCGTTACACTAGTAAATAGGATTTTTCTTGATGCTGTAAACAACGGTATTTCAGATGTTCATATTGAACCGCAGGATGATTATTTAAGAATTCGGTTTAGAGATGACGGCATATTAAAGCAATCTCTAAGGTTGCCGAGAAACATTACGCATCAAGTGGTGAACAGAATAAAAACAATGTCTAGTTTGGATGTTAATAGTAACAAAATTGTACAAGACGGTAATGTCCGGCTTGATACATTTGGAAAGCTCATTGACCTTCGTGTATCTGTTTTGCCTGCTGTATGTGGCGAGAACTTGGTTGTCAGATTATTAGACCAAAGTAAAATGGATTTCAATATAGGAATGCTTGGTTTTTCACCTGAAAATGAAAGTATATTTAGGAAAATAATATCACGCCCAGATGGAATGTTACTTATGACAGGTCCAACTGGTAGTGGTAAATCAACTTCGCTATATGCTGCATTATCTATATTGAATAACTTAGAGCGGTGTATTATTACATTGGAAGATCCGGTGGAGTATCGTTTGCCAGGGCTTATACAAGTTCCGATAAATCCTGCTATGGGCTTAACTTTTCCAATGGCACTGCGTTCTGCTTTGCGTCAAGATCCTGACACTCTGTTAATCGGTGAAATCCGTGATGCTGAAACAGCAGAGATTGCAATACAGGCAAGTAATACGGGGCACATGGTCTTTTCTACTTTGCATACTAACTCTGCGGCATCATCCATTATGCGCCTTGTTGAGATGGGAGTTGATTCGTTTATGGTTGCTACAACACTTTCGGCGGTTATAAACCAAAGGCTAGTTCGCAGGGTGTGTCATCATTGCAAAGAGGAATATTATCTTGATGAATACTCACCATATAGAAAGATATTAAACTGTGACAGTGAGAAAATAATTTTAACACGAGGCAGAGGTTGCGAAGCTTGCGGAGGTACAGGATATAAAGGAAGACTTGCAGTGCAGGAGTTTTTGGTAGTGGACAATGACATAAGAGAAGCCTTGTATGCAGGAGGTAATACGCTGCAAATAGAAAATGTTGCAATTAAAAATGGTATGCAGACTATAAATATGGATGGTATATCTAAAGCATTAGAAGGATTAACTACGTTGGATGAAATACATAGGATTATCTACTTTCATAACATATAGTACCATATTTTATGTATTGCAAAATAATATGGTATAATTATATTGACATGTTGGGAACATATGAGTATAATGTAAGTAAAGGAGTTGATTTCTATGCTGAAAACTAAGCAAAATATAAAGTACACTGCAACATTACCTGAATCATCTGTGGATGAACTAAAAATGCTTGCGGAAAGAAAAGTAATTCCGTCAGTAAACTTTGCTATTCGTGAAGCAATAGATATTTATATTACTCAAACAAAAAAAGAACTGTATGAAAAGCAAATGCAGGAAGCAGGTAAAGATAAAATGTTTTTAAGCAGAACAATTGAAAGTAACAAAGATTTTTCTTTTGTTGATAGTGAGGTGGGTGGGGATTGGTAAATAAATGGGAAATATATTTTTGTAATTTAAATCCCACACTTGGTAGTGAACAACAAGGAACAAGGCCTGTTTTAGTTGTGTCAAATGATGCAGTTAATCATAATTTACCTGTTTCAACTGTTTTACCTTTGTCAAGCGTTAAAGAAAATGATAAAATTTATCCTACGGAGATATTGTTGCCAATAGAAATAACAAATCTTCCTAAATTATCGGTTGCAATGGTACAGCAAATTCGTACCGTATCACATGATAGATTGGTAAATAAGGTTGGAAGTTTAAATAATGAGGAGATAAAAGAAAAAATTCTAGAGACAATTCGAGACTACTTTGAGATATAAAACAAAAATAAATATTTATAAAAGTATCAGTTCATATGACTGATGCTTTTTTTATTTGATAGGAGGTTTTAAAATTTGGATTATTTGGTAAAGAAAAATATAATTAAAAAAAATAAGGTTATTATTGATGTGGGAAGTAAATATATAAAGCTTCTTGGCGTACACTATGCTAATAAAAAGATAACAATAACAAATGCACAAAAGATAGACAGTAGCTTGTTTTTTAACGATAATGAACTTGTTAATGTTGGAGAGCTTGTTCGAAATATTGACAGAATAATGAGCAAAAATAAGAATGTAGAAATTTCGCTGTCCATTCCAACTAGTATTGTAAACAGTAAAATTGTGAGCGTGAAAAACAAAAAGGTCGCGGAGCTTGCAAAATATATAGAGAGGGAGCATACTACTTTTAGTAAGGTGAGTCCTTTAACTCATATTATTGATTATGCTTATCTTGGAAGTCGTGAGGAAAATGGAGATAGTATTCATTATTGCCTTGTTGCAGCAGTATCGAAAAATTCAGTTAATCTTATTTTAGATGAATTTAACAAAAGAAAATTGAAGATTTCAACCATTAGCTACCCTATATACGATCTTGTCAATTTATCTGAATTGTATCATGGTGATTTTGAAAATATGAACCGACTTATGATTGATTTCGGTGTGAGTGGCACAAGAGTTGTCGCTTTTTATGAAGGTGTTGCCGTATATGTAAGAGATATTAATATTGGTGTAAATACATATCTTGAAAAGCTGTTCGAGTGTCAGGAAAGCTTGGGTAAGCCTGAAATATTTAAACTTATATCCGCTGTTGGTGAAATGAAAATTTTAACGATGGAGAGTTTGAAAAAACTTTTTTCTTCTATGAATAAGGAAGCATATTTTAATATTGTAAATGAAGTAAGCAGTCAGCTTGCAAAAGATATTTTCCGTATAGCCGAGATGTGTGAAAATAATAATGCTGCAATTACTAAGATAATATGCGGTGGCTTTATGATAAAAGGTTTTGATGAAAGACTGAAACAAAATGGTGATATGGAGGTTGAATCATTTGATTTAAATCTTTTAGAAAATGTAAGCGGCAGGGATTTTATTGTGCAGTTAGGAAACGCTCATGTAGATAGCACTTTTAATAATGCCATAGGTTTAGCAATAAATACTTTTATGTAGGAGGTTCATTATGCAGGGCAATAAAAAACTTAATTTACTGCCGATGGATGTTAAAAATAAATACGACAATCGTTATATGATATATGTATCATCTGTGGTATGCAGTATATTGGCATTAGTTCTCGCAGTAATGTATTGTAATATTGGTATTTTGAATTTTAGCATCAAGAATTTGCAAAATGAAAATGCGCAATATACATCTCAACAAAGCAAGATTGAAGGCTTGCAAAAAGTAATAGCTGAGAATAAGAAGTTTATCGAGAGTTACTCGAATTCGAATTTTCCGTTTTATCAATTTATGAATGCATTAGAGTCATACAGACCATATAATTTAACAATTATTTCTGTAGATTCCGTCGATAGACTTGCAAATGAAGGGGAGCAAGAAGTAAAAACAGAAGGTGAAACGGTTGAACCTACTGCATCACCAACGCCTAATAAAAAGGATGCCGAAGATACTTCGAAAGCCTTGCCAAAGCTTGAATATGTCAAGGACTTAAGTGATGAAAAAATAGTACTTCGTGGTTACGGTGAGAGTCAAGAGGCAATTTCAAATTACATCAATAGTTTATCTCATCTGCCATATATTGCAGATACGCAGGTGTCAGCAATCGAGCAACATAAGATTAACGAAATGGACGTAAACTTGTTCGAGGTAATACTAATTGGAAAGAGAGGTGCGGATTTTGAAAATTAGCTTTAGAGATAAAATAATTCTGGTGATAGCCGTCTTTACGTTTATATGTTATGGTGGCTATCACCTTCTGTGGATTCCTGCAGATGCTAAAATAGCAGAGTTGAAAGAACGGGAAAACGAACTAAAGGGCTTAGCTTTAGATGTTACACCACTTATTAAACAAGCAGATACGTTGGAAGCAGAGCAAGCAAATTTATTACAGAAAATAAATGAAGTTAAAAGCAATGGAAATAACAAAACTCTTTCTAAAGTGGATTTTTTAGTTTTCCTTGGACAATCATCAGAGAAAAATAATGTGAAAGTTACAAGATTTAATGATTTGGGACTTTTACATGAACAAAATAATGTTTGGAAAGAACAATTTGATTTTGAGATTAAAGGAACTGCTGAAAGTATAAATAATTTGTGTCTTGATATTGACAATATCGGAATTAAATATAGCGTTGGTTCTATGTCTTTTCGCCAGACATCAGATTATCCATATTTGAAAAGGTTTTTTGATAATAATAGCAATTTAAAATGGTATAAAGAGCCTACGCCCACAGAACAACCAATATTAGAAGATGCATTGCCAGATTCGGAGGGTTCGTCACTTAAAGATTCTTATAATGCTTTAGATAGCGAGTGGGGGACAAAACCTCAACTTGAAACAACACCTGAGCCGAAGATTACTCCTGAACCCACACCTACACCACAACCAAATGATGATACTATTATGGACAGGCTTGACAGATTACTAGAACAAACGAGTTTTAATAAAAATTACAAAGTAATGCTACTTACGAATACGGATGAAGCAGGTAATGAAATGAAATTGGCAATTACAGTACAGTTCATTATTTTTGATGAGCCTTCGCTTGCAAACAGTTTTCACAAGGAGGGAAGCTAAGGGTGAATTATTATGAGTATAAAGCAAAAAATCCAGTTAACAATAAAATTTCAAAAGGCATAATCACTGCCGATAATATTGAAGCGGCAACAATTAGTTTGAAAAAACGCGGTGTTATTGTTTTGGAAGTTGGTTATTTAAAGGATTTTTTAAATATAAAAAAAATATCATATTCCTTATCAAATAGAATTACAAAACGGGTAATATGCGAATTTTTTGCTATGCTTTCTTGTATGCTGGAGGCGGGAATGTCTCTCCATGAAGCTCTGGTAAGTCTTAGGGATTTCAGTGTAAATAAAAAGCTTCGCCTACTTGCACGACCTATTGCGGAGGATGTAAGAAAGGGTGATAATTTAAGTCATGCAATGGAGCAAACAAACTTTTTTAATAATGCAATTGTACAGCAGGTAAACTCAGGTGAACAATCAGGCGATGTACCAAATGCGTTGGAGCGTATTGTTAAGCAGATGGAACGAGAAATTGATTTTGTTTCTAAAATTAAAAATGCTATGACATATCCGATACTTATTGTAATTGTAATGACAGTGGTGTTATGGGTACTTATGACGTTAGTGGTGCCAGCGCTTGCGAAAACTCTTGTTGGGCTTGGTGGTGAACTTCCTCTAATAACAAAGATAGTAATTGGTGTTTCAAACATTATGTCAAAAGCAACTCCGTACCTTATTCTTTCTATAATTGCTATTATTATAGCATATAAAATAATGATGAAACAGGAGAGTTTTAAGTATAGTGTCGATAGTATGAAGCTTAAAATACCATTCATTGGTAATTTGCTTATGAAGCTTGAAATGAGTAGGTTTTGCCGCAATTTATCCGCAATGCAGCAAAGTGGTATTACCCTTGTAACATCCTTAAAGATAACGAGAACGGCAATAAAGAACGTATTTTTACAAAAAGCAATTGAAAAGGCTACAAAATTAGTTGAACTATCGG
>Ga0247840_10005684_pt1 | contig 18553 bp, 18 predicted proteins | sample LaCruzMarch2015__FD_192404 | JGI IMG/M metagenome (GOLD analysis project Ga0247840, IMG submission 192404) | Freshwater microbial communities from meromictic Lake La Cruz, Castile-La Mancha, Spain - LaCruzMarch2015_17m | ecosystem: Environmental > Aquatic > Freshwater > Lake | place: Spain... | reverse complement strand
TGCCACGGGTTCTGCTTCCCTTGAAAACCGAAGTGATAGAAGCTTTCGTTTTTCGTCCAGATGGAAGGCAGTCCCGGCTGATGACCAAAGCCTGAGTGCCGGCTTTGCCATTGTCCATGATGAACTTCATTACCTGAACAAAACAGTATACACCTCTCAGGTTCTTGTAGATTCAAGAATCCTGAATGATGCTTTCATGCTGGAAGGCAATGCAGAAAAGCGATTTGGGAAGTATTGGCAAATGTCTGCTCACTTTTCCCTGGAACATTCCCGGGCAGATGTCAACAGTTTTGGCGGGGCCAATGCACAGCAACAAGGCGGCTTGTTAGTTAGCATGAAAAAGACCTGGAAAAATCATAAGTGGGTGGCAGCTATGCATGTCCGCCAGGAATTGGCTGAAGGATATGAAGTCCCCATTTGTCCTTCTGCCGGCATCGAGGGTAAACTGGGTAAGCATTATCGCATCTATGGTAATGCAAGTAAGAATTTCAGAATACCTTCTTTGAACGATAGGTTCTGGGTCCCGGGCGGGAATGAAAATTTGCTCCCGGAAACAAGCCTGAATGCTGAAACCGGGATACATGCCAATTGGGCCATAAGCAAGGCATTTGACCTTGACATGCAATTGGCTGCCTTTGCCTCTGATATCCATGATCAGATTGTATGGATTCCTTCAGGGAGTTTGTGGCAAGCCCAGAATGTGCAAAGACTTGCCATAAGTGGGATGGAGATAAAGATCATGTTAAGCCACAACTGGGGCAGGAACTTCCTCAAATTGGACGGGGATTATACTTATGTTTCTTCAATAAACCGTGATAAATCACTTCCCAACGATGCTTCCAATGGCAAGCAACAAATCTATACACCCAGGCATAGGGCTTTGGCTAAAATTACTCTAAGGGCCGGGAATTGGATGGTCTGGGCCAGGACGTCCTATAATGGACTAACGTATTGTACCAGAGACAATAGCGGCTATTTGCCTGCCTATTTTATCACGGATCTTGGCTTTAATTTTCAATTGCCATGGCCACATACCCGGGGATTCGAATTGGGAGCATCCCTCAACAATGTCCTGGATCAGCAATACCAGGTCATTCAATACTATCCTGCCGCCGGAAGGCAATTCCGCATCAACCTGAACTGGACTTTCAATTCACCCGCGAAACACTAATCCAATTATGAAATATAAAACACTGTCTTTTCTTCAATTGAATATACTGGCCTTTTTGGGTCTTCTGCTGGGATTGACTTCCTGTCAGGATGACATTGAAGACTTAAACACCAAGTCTTACCCTATCGGTGGTATGTATATCTGTAATGAAGGTCCCTTTCTCAGCGGAACGGGAACGATAGATTATTACAGCCTTGATAAGCATACGCTGGAGAAGGATATTTTCTTAAGCCGCAATGGTGTACCCCTGGGGAATATCGCCCAAAGTATGGTAAGAATCGGCAATACAATTTACATCGTGGTTAACAATTCCAATAAAATTGAAATTGTTAAAGCTGACAGTTTTTCTTCAATTGGCAGCATAGAAGGACTCACCTTGCCACGATACATGCTGGCTGTTTCTGATACAAAGGCTTATGTAAGTTGCTGGGACAACACCATAGCCATCATAGACCTCACTACAAATCAGGTGAAAGGCCACATCACTGTGGGCACAGGGCCTGAAAAAATGCTGAAATCCGGTTCTGATGTTTTTGTCCTGAACCAGGGTGGCTTTTCAATCGATAGTACCATTAGCATTATAAATATAAACACCGATCAGGTTGTTCAAACACTGGCAGTATATCCCAAACCCAGTGGCATCGTCAAGGATGAGGTCAGTGGTGCCATTTGGGTGATGTGTTCAGGCAAGGGCTATAATGGCTGGCCTGCAGCTGATGATTCAGAAGGTCATTTGCTGAAAGTAGAAGGCAGTTCTTCTTATGTGAGTACGGTGGATATCATGTTTCCTGATAAATCAATTCATCCGGAGAAACTCATTTTAAATTCCTGGCGCAATGAGCTTCTTTATCTATATAATAGTGGTATATATAAACAGGGTTTATCTTCAGCTCAACTGGATACGGCAGTATTTGTAAACAAAGGGATTCCGTTTTATGGGTTTGGGTTTGATAACCAGGGTTCTGCAGAAGCCTCCCTGGTGGTGGCCTCAGATCCTGTTGATTATACCCAGGATGGATGGGTGTATATGTTTAGTGCAGCCGACGGTCATGTGGTTGATTCTGTACGTGCCGGAATTATTCCCACTGACTTCATCTTTCTGAGATAAGATTTTCATAACAAGGTAGAAACTTGATTACCTTAGCGTATAAAACAAATATTATGTCAACAATTGTCAATGTAAAATGGCTCGAAAACATGGCCTTCGAGGCTGATGTTAATGATCATAAAATAGTATTGGATGCAGGGATTAGTGGTGGTGGCCAGGATCTTGGCCCCAGGCCAAAAGCCCTTTTGCTCGCAGGCCTTGGCGGATGTACCGGCATGGATGTCGTTTCTTTACTGAAGAAAATGCATGTCAGCATTGACAGCTTTGATGTGAAGATAGAGGCTGAAATGACCGAAGACCATCCTAAGATCTACCACAGCATCGTGGTGTATTATATCTTCAAAGGAAAAGACCTGCCTCTCGAAAAAATTGAAAAAGCAGTGAATCTTTCTCAGGAGAAATACTGTGGAGTCAGCGCCATGTTAGGGAAATCTTCTAAGATAGAATATAAAATTGTATTGGAAGAGGCCTAGATATCAGTGGGTTCACTCAGCCATGGATTTCATGACCTCGAGAAATTCTGTCATGATCATGGCCGTTGCTCCCCAGATGATGTGGTCTGAAACCACATAACAGGGTACTTTAAACCGAAAATCTCTCACCTCAACTTCTTTTTCCTGGCGTGCGGCTTCCTGCATGAAGGTAAAGACAGGCATGGTTAATACTGTTTCCACTTCTGCAGGATCGGCTTTTGTTTCAGGTATCGTATTCAGCCATCCGACAACAGGCTGGACCAGGAAATTACTAGGGTGTATGTACAATTCCGTGAGTTGCCCAATTACTTCGATGTCAGCGGCTTGTATTCCTATTTCTTCCTCGGTCTCCCTGAGTGCAGTAGCAATGAGGTCACTGTCAGTGTCTTCCATTTTTCCACCTGGGAAAGCGATTTGACCGCTATGGACTCCATCATATTTTGGGCGTTGAATCATCAGGGTCATCAGTTCTAAATCCTGCATATACAAGAGAATCAGCACACTGCTTTTTCTGGGCTCAAAAGGATCAGGAAGGTTTTGCATCTGAAACCGCCTTTCCGGGGAGCTCATCTGCTGGTGTGCTGCTTGCCCGGGAAGCGCATTCATCAAAGCTTTGCGAAGTTTCTTTTTCATACAAATGTTACGTGAATATCAAACAAATGCAGCCGGGATAAGTTTTGTCCTGCTTTGTTATTCCTGAAAAATCTTTCAGTGAACAAATGTAATTTATTAGATAAAATAATGTATTTTTAAACCGACAAAGATGACCCCCATGATTAAGGAATTACCAGGTACCTCAAATGAAGGCCAGGAAGCAGTGGCTGAAAGGAAAGAACTGATCCTGCACAATGATGATGTCAACACTTTTGATTACGTTATTGAAACCCTGATGGAAGTCTGTCTGCATGAACCTCTGCAGGCAGAGCAATGTGCTATGATTGCGCATTACAAAGGGAAATGTGGCGTAAAATCCGGTGACTTGCCGGATATTTTACCTCCGGCTGTCGAAATGGAGCGCCGTGGCCTTACAGTAACCATAGAAGAATAATTTGTATATGTCCTGGACGCTTATTGGAATTTTAATTTTTGTAGGGATACTCCTGCTGGTAATAGAAATACTGATTGTGCCCGGCTCAACGGTTGTTGGTGTATTGGGTTTTGGTGCCATGGTATTCGCGATTTACAAGGCTTATATTATTTATGGTACGCAAGGTGGTATGATTGCCCTGGGAACAACCTTGTTGTTAACGATTGGGACTATCATGATCACCATGCGGTCCAAAACCTGGCGAAGACTGGCTTTGAATGATGACATCCCACATCGGGTCAATCGCCTCGACGACAAAGACATCCACATCGGGGATGAAGGCCAAACAGTGGGCCGTCTGGCACCTTCCGGTAAGGCTTGTTTTGGTGATGACACATATGAAGTGCATACGAATGGAGATTTTATTGACCCCAATACAGATGTTGTGGTTACGAAAATAGAAGGTTACAAAATTTTTGTCAAACGTAAATTACCTGTTCATGGAAACTAATGCCATTGTTGTTATTGCGATTGGTTTTGGATGTCTTTTTGGCCTCTGGCTTATCTTTTACATTATTCCGGTCGGGCTGTGGTTCAACGCCCTGGTTTCTGGTGTTAGGATCTCATTGCTTCAGCTGATCCTGATGCGTTGGCGCAAGGTTCCACCAACCATCATTGTGTATAACCTCATCGCTGCCACCAAGGCAGGTCTCGTCTTAAGCAGAAACGAGCTGGAAGCCCACTTCCTTGCCGGAGGACGGGTTAAATCTGTCGTCAATGCCTTGATTTCTGCCGATAAGGCAAACATCCCACTCGACTTCAAATCGGCTACTGCCATCGACCTTGCCGGTCGTGATGTGTTTGAAGCCGTCCAGATGTCGGTAAACCCCAGGGTCTTAAATACACCTCCTGTCACTGCTGTTGCCAAGGACGGTATCCAGCTGATTACCAAAGCCAGGGTGACTGTTCGTGCCAACATCAAACAACTCGTTGGAGGCGCCGGAGAAGAAACTGTACTTGCCAGGGTAGGAGAGGGTATCGTTACTTCCATCGGTTCTGCAGCTTCCCATAAGTCAGTATTGGAGAACCCGGATTCTATCTCCAAAGTCGTACTTGCCAAAGGCCTCGATTCCGGTACTGCTTTCGAAATCCTGTCCATCGACATCGCCGACATCGATGTAGGCAAGAACATCGGAGCACAACTGCAGATGGATCAGGCAGTTGCTGATAAAAATATCGCACAGGCCAAAGCTGAAGAGCGTCGTGCCATGGCTGTCGCACTCGAACAGGAGATGAAAGCCAAAGCCCAGGAAGCCCGTGCCAAAGTAATTGAAGCTGAAGCACTTGTCCCCCTAGCTATTGCAGAAGCATTCCGTAATGGAAACCTTGGCATCATGGATTATTACAGGATGGAGAACATGAAAGCAGATACTGGGATGCGTGATTCTATTGCGAAACCAGCTGTTACAACCAAGCTTAAGGATGACAGTCCGCTCCCGGAAAAGAAATAAAGCCCGGTTTATTTTTCCTAAAAGATTTAATTTTCGAATTACGATGCCGGGTCTCAAACCCGGCATTGTTTCTATTACTCCTTTTTAGAAAGGCATAATCAGCCTGACAAACAAATTGAAAGAAGGCCTGATGGCATCCCATTTCCCAAGGTTGATGTGATGAAAATAGAGTGTACATCCGGGGTCAACAGAGATCGCATTGTTGAACTTCAATTTTAGCCCCCCTGTTGTGAAAAAACCCAGGCCCATACCACCTTGTACAACTTTGTAGGATTCCTGTGTAGAGCCCGGGATATAGCCCTGACTGCCGAATTGGTTGACCAGGTTGTACTGGGTACTCCCGATCTGTACCAGGTGCTCCATAACCCTTACATTGGTCAGGTTGATCCCGTATTCCAGGTATAGGTCGGTGTTCTTTTTGCCGGGATAGGTACGGGTATAACCAATGTCGATGATGTACCTGTTTTCTTTGCCCCTGATCGTTGCCTGGCGGTAAGCAGGATCGAAAGAGGTATTGGGTTTGTCGATATTGATCAGGATAATATCTTTTGCAATCAGTCGCGAATAGTTGAATTGCGCAAAGAAGCCGGTTGTTTTGGTCCGGGTGACCTTGAAATAGAACCCAATGTTATACGTTGGTTTGTAGCGCAGATTGCCGGGCAGGGTATAAGGATTTGTCGAATCCAGCATATAGCCGAGTTCTTGTTCTATTTGTTGACGGTAATAATAGTTGTTGATGACGTAGTCGATGCTGTTCTCATTCTGTACAGAGCCATCATAAAACTTTGCAGGTTTGTTGTCGGGGAAGTAAAAGCCCATGTTGATGCCATAGGTGAACCAACCGTAAGCAGATGTGTCTTCAGCCTGGGCAGATGCATGCCGCGGGATTAAAAGCCCGAAGACACAAAGAAATAAGATGCAATATAACTTCAGTTTTTTCACCTTACAAATAATACTTATGACCCATCAAAGGTATGAAATACAAAAATACACTTCTTATGTGTCATATTTCAAGGATAATGTTTACATTTGCGCTCGTTTTGGACCCGTAGCATAATTGGATAGTGCATCTGACTACGGATCAGAAGGTTAGGGGTTCGAATCCCTTCGGGTTCACAAAAAAAGCCGGCATTTGCCGGCTTTTTTCGTTAGGATATGTTCTTGTTTAGTAGGCAGTGATCTCTGTACGGCGGTTTTTCTGCCTGCCTTCTTTGGTGTCGTTGGTATCAACAGGTTTTGATTCGCCATAACCTGCTGAGGTCATACGGGAAGCTTCGATGCCTTTGCTTTGCAGATATTTGGCAACATTTTCAGCACGTTTCTCAGACAATGCCTTATTGTACGCTTCAGTATCTGTATTGTCTGTATGGCCTGCGATGGTAAGTCTGAAGGTTGGGTATTTTTTCAGGATGTCAACGAGTTCGTTGAGTTTGCCTTTAGAATACTCAGTGATAACATCTCTGTCGGTTTCAAAATAAACAGTTTTTGCGATTCTGATGATTTCATTGTCGACACCTGTCATAGCCATGATTTTCTCATTGAGCTTTCTGACTTGTTCTTCAAGGTTCTTCAGGTCAGTGGCTGGATTTGGCTGGTTTTTCATGTTGTTGAGGCTGTCGGCCAGGCGTTTTACCTGATCATTCAGTTTGTCAGCGATGTTGGCAAGGCTGTCAACTTGTGAAGCACGGGCTTTCTTGGCGAGTTCCTTTTTGTAAGGGTCTTCGATGGGAGTGCTACCGGCACGTCTGCCAAAACGATATCCGACAGTAATTTCATGACCGCCATAATTTCCACCGATTACACCTTTGTAATCGCTGAAAGGAACGGCAAAGTCATAGGTGTAGAGGAATACAACGTTTCTGGCAACTTCTCCGCCAAGGCTGAGGGCTGCAATTGTGTTGCCACGGAAGGTGGGGCCGAACCAGATTTTTTCTTTGTAGCGTGCAAAAGCAGAGACATCAAAATTCATGGGGGCGCCTTTTACTGTGCGGAGAACAACACTGGGTTCGATGTTCCAGTTTGTATCAACTTTAAAGTCATAGCTGATATAAGGGATATAGTGAATCTGGAATTTGTAGATGTCAGAGTTGACTTCATAGAAGGAAGGTACATTCACGCCGACATTCAGGGCTTTCCACCTGTACATCAGTCCGCCGCCAAATTCTAAAGCGGTAGAGGTGATTTTGCTTTTACCCTGGAAGAGCGGGTCATTGGGGTCGACCAGGGGATGTGATAAGGCACCTGAAAAATCGATTTTCTTCTGGTTGAAGCCGGCATTGACAGCAAAGTCAACGAAATGGTCTTTGGCAACCTGAAGGTGATAAGCATAGCTTCCAGAAACATACAGATTGTTGAAGATGTCGGCTTTGTCGTTCATGACAGAGAGGCCTACCCCTGATTTTTTCGCGACAGGGGTGTTGATGTTGAACATCATGGTACGGGGGCCATAATCTACATTGATCATGTTGTGCCTGTATCCCAGGTAGCCTTCTGTGATCCCGTAAACACCGGCATAAGCAGGGGAGAGGGAGTATTTGTTCAGAAGGTATTGGTAGTAATATGGATACTGTTGAGCCTGCACCAGGTTACTAAGTCCAAAAACGGCCAGGATAATTAGTGTATATATTTTTTTCATTGATCTCGGGTTTGGGTGGTTAAGAACTTGTTATCCGGTGTATTTATTTATTATAGACTACATTGACCGGGCCTTTCCATTCTTGGCCGTCTTTATCCTTGAGGAAATAGTAGTAGGGTCCTTCAGGGACCAGATTGCCTTTGTATTCACCATTCCAGTCGTTCTGATAATTGGCATCAGAATAGACTTCATTGCCATAGCGATTGAAAATTGTCAGGTTGTAACGGTCGTCAGGCATGATGTATCTTTTGATTTTGAATACGTCGTTGGAGCCGTCACCATTGGGTGTCATAACAGGAATTGGCTGAACCAGTTTGTCTTCAAGCACAGTAACAACAAAATCCACAACAGAGATACAACCCAGGTCACTGGTGACATGCACACTGTAATTCCCGGTTTGATCAATGGTGATTGTTGGTGTATTTTCCCATGTTGGGAGCCATGTGATGTTAGAGAACGCACCTTCAATATTGACAGAGGCGATCATGCTTTGGTCTTCATAAAAAGAAAACTGCGGTACGTTGTTAATGACATCAAAAGGTGTCATAGAATAATCCACGCTAATGACAGGCAAGCTGTGGATGTCGATGGGTTTGGTCACATTGGCTGTACAGCCGTTGACAGTAGTAACCTGTAGGTTAACACTGAAAGTTCCGGAGTTCAGGTAAGTGTGACTGGCATTCTGCACATTGCTGGCACCGGCATCGCCGAATGACCACATCCAGGAAGTAATGCTTGCATTTTCAACCATAGAATTGTCTGTAAACTGAGTAGCATCTCCAAAACAGAAATTGGCAGCACTGAAGTCTGCAACTACGTTGGTGACAGCAACTTGCTTATAGATTGATTCCATAAGGTTGAACTTGGTATAGATTTTAAGACCGATGTCATAAACGCCAGGACCAGGGAAATGAACAGTGACATTAGGTCCGAAACCATTCACTGGGTTTAATACGCCATCTGACCAGGTTGTGTCCCATAGGTATAAGATAATCGAGTCGCCCGGTAGAACCGTAGAGGTGCTTGTAAGTGTTGTCGTTTGCCCGTCACAGACCACATCAAATGTAAAATTTGCCGCAGTTTGTTGTCCGTAAGACTGTGAAAGGAAAAGAAAGACTAACAAAAAACCAGTAAGAATCCTTTTCATAATGAGGGATTTATAATTAATAATGAATGAAATTCAACACAATGCTTATGCAGGGTTCAAAAATATATTAAAAACCAACAAAAAGCAAAATAATTTTGAGGAGTTATTAACGGTTACCCCTTAAAAACCCCTGTACAGGCTAAATTTGCCGACAGCTAAGGTAGGCATTTGTTTTGGTTCTCTTTTTTCTTTAATGTTAATTTTATGATAATGTCCGGAATGGAAAGTATCAAACCACAGATGCAGGAATGGACGAAAAGGATGCTTGCAGAATTGCAAAATTGTGTAATATGTCCGCATCAATGTGGTGCTAACCGACTGAATGGGCCTGGCGGATATTGTCGTACGGATGCTGCATTGCCTGTTTCAGCAGTTGTTTTGCACCAGGGCGAGGAACCTGTTTTACAGGGCAAAAATGGTGTGTGTAATGTTTTTTTTGCACACTGCAATCTGCAGTGTAAATTCTGTCAGAACCATCAAATCAGCGACAATAAATCAAATATTGAAACCATCAAATATTCGATTGAATTACTTTTGAATGAGATCCTCATGCATGTCGATAAGGGTGCGCATGCTGTAGGTTTTGTATCTCCATCACATGTACTGCCGCAGGTTAAAGTGCTTATAAATGCCTTAAAAGTACTTCGGAAAGATGTGATAATTATTTACAATACCAATGCCTATGACAAAGCCACAGAACTTGCAGCTTTAGAGGGTTTGGTTGATATCTGGCTGCCGGATTTGAAATACATGGACAAGCAGTTGGGAAAGGAATTGTCCGGTGTTTCTGATTATCCGGAGATTGCACAATTGGCCATACGGGAGATGTTCCGGCAGAAGGGAACTACTTTGTTGCTGGATTCGGAAGGATTTGCTGTTTCTGGTTTGATCATCCGGCACCTGGTCTTACCCTCCAGAATCCAGAATTCACTGGATGTTTTACAATTTCTTTGTGATGATTTGTCGCCCCGTGTCTGGGTTTCATTGATGTCGCAGTATTTTCCGACTTACAGACTGAAATCACATCCCGAATTTGGCAGGAAACTGCGAAATGATGAGTATAAGCTTGTGCTGGATTACATGGAAAGCCTGGGGATGCACAGAGGTTGGCAGCAGGCCATGGATAGCCCGGAGACGTATCTGCCCGATTTTCAAAATGATAGCCCCTTCTCCTGAAATGTTACCGGGCAATTGGATTGTCATTCCTGATGTGTATACTGTGTTGAAATAATTGTCGTCAGCTTGCTGCAGAAATCGAAAAAAGATGTACCTTTCGCCCTTATTTTGCTGAATAAATCAATCCTTATTATAATTAATGTACTTATGAAAAGCAAACGTTTACTACTCTGGGTTTTACCCTTGTTTTTCGGGCTCGTCGTCCTTCCATTGCTAACTTTCGCGCAAATCTCTGATGCTGAAAAGCCTGCCAGAAATCAAGCTGTTGTGGCACCTCAGCAAACTTTTGATGAATACCAGCGCATGATCCGTGCAAACAGGGAAACCGGTCTCGTTGATCCTGCTGATGTTTTGAAGGCACGTCAGAAAACCGAACAACAATTGCATTTGAAAAGCAGCAATTCCATGGGTTTGGAATGGACTTCCATGGGCCCTGATAATGTGGCACAACGTACCCGTGCAATTCTGATCGACAAAGACAATAGCAATACACTCTATGCCGGCGCTGTCACCGGTGGAATCTGGAAATCATTGTCCGGTGGAAGTTCATGGGTATCCACTACCGTAAATGGTGGAAATGATGTTGTTTTAAATGTAACCAGCCTCACCCAAAGTGCAGATGGTACGATTTATGCCGGTACCGGTGAAAGCTTTATCACAACGGGTGGTAAAGGAAATGGTGGTCTGCTCGGACGCGGTATTTACAAATCTACGGATGGCAATGATTTCAGCCTGATTGCTTCAACACTTCCTGTGACCAATGATACCCTCGCCGACTGGGCTTATGTGAACCGTCTGGTTGCCGGCCCGAACAACCGCATCTGGGCTGCTACGAATACTGGTCTGCGTTATTCCGACAATGGTGGAACCTCATGGACTTATGCCAGCGATGGTACAGGAAATCTTAGCCTGAATGCCATGGATGTGAAAGTCGGAAGCAATGGCATCGTTGTTGCTTGTGTAGGTGCCAAATGTTATGTGTCTGAAAGCGGTGATCCTACGCAGTTTGTTTATCACAACCTGGGAGGCGCCAACCTCATTGCCCGCATTGAATTTGCGATTGCCCCTTCTAACCCGGATGTCATTTATGCTTCCTCAGCCAAACCAAATGGGGCTTTGGACAACATTTACCGTTCAGTAGACAAAGGACAAACCTGGAAGATCATTGGTCCCGGTGGTTCTGTTTCTTTTAATGTATTCAACTTCGGCGGTGCTATTGCTGCCGGGAGTAAAGGTATTTATGACAACACTATTGCGGTATATCCTAACAATGCCGACCAGGTACTCCTTGGTGGTGTCGACATGTGGCGTGGCAAAAAAGTGGATGATGGCTATTTCTCATGGGAGCCTGTTTCTTCAGGATTCTTCTCTGAATGGTATCCCTTATACCTGCACCATGATCAGCATGCCATCGTTTTCTCCCCAACAAATCCCAATACTTTGTATATAGGCAACGATGGTGGCGTTTCTGTTTCGTATGACGGAGCTCAAACTTTTCACCAGGTTATTAAGAATTATGCAACTACCCAAAGTTATACTGTAGCACCCTCTTTCGATGACAAAGTGCTTACCGGTACCCAGGACAATGGTGTTCAGTATCTGAATAAACTTGGCAATACTGCCTTTGCTGCTACCAAACTTGATTTTGGTGCCATGGGTGTTGAAGTTGGTGGTAATTGTGCCGCCTCTTTTATTAACCCCCAGATTATCATTCTTGGAACCTCAAATGCCGCTTCTACCCGTTCAATCGACCAGGGTCTCAATAATTCTCCTTACTATAACTCATTAATGAGTTCACTTACTGGTAGTTATGTTACCCCGCTGGTGTTGTGGGAAAGTTTTGATGATCCTAACAGCATTGACTCTGTTCAATTCATTTCATATGACACCATTCAGCCGGATGAAAGTTTCGTGGTAAGAAGTAGAAATGCATCCTATCCATTCCTTACATACAACAATACTGAGCAGACGATTTTCCCAAAAGATACCATCTATCTAACTGACATTGTTCAAAGTAAATTTTTCCTGGGAGCTAGTGGTGCGGTTTGGTTCACCAAACAAGTGCTTGATTTTACCGTCAGCCCTGCCTGGTTTAAACTTACACCCATTAACAACATTGTTCAAACGATGGCTGTTACTGCCGATGGCAACAATCTTTTTGTTGGAACACAGAATGGTTATGTAATTCGTGTCCGTAACATCGCTTCTTATGTTTCTGAAACTGAAAATGATGTTGTTGTTGATACCGTACTCGTATTCAGCAATAGGGCGATTACATCCATTGCCACGAATCCCAAATCCATGAATAATGTGATTGTTACCATGGGTAATTATGGTAAAACTGAGTATGTGTATGCCAGTTCTAACGCTTTGGATGCGGAACCACTATTTGTCAACAAACAAGGGAACTTACCTGCCATGCCTGTTTATGCTTCTGTACTCGAGATGAGCAGCCCTGACAGAGCCATTATCGGTACCGATATGGGTGTATTCTCTACAACCAATCTTAGCGCAGCTTCTCCTGACTGGTCTCCTGAATTATCTGGCATGGGTAATCTTCCTGTCTACCAACTGAAGCAACAATCCATGAATTGGTGGCCTATCGTTGATGCCATGGATTCATTGGTGGTTTCTAATTATGGGGTAATCTATGCTGCTACCAATGGTCGTGGTGTTTTTAAATGCTCAAAATTTGTTGGCATCTCAGATCCTAAACCAAATGATGGAAATGCAGAATCCATGCTGCAGGTTTATCCTAATCCAGCTGTTGACCAGGCCGTTGTAAAATATACTTTGAATGCTACTACGGATGTAAGCATGGAGGTTTATGATTTCACAGGACGTATGATCGAAAAAAGGTCTATGATGCATCAGTTACCTGGTGATCACCTTCAGTTCGTTGCTGTAAATCACCTGGCCAAAGGTACTTACCTTGTCAGATTGATCACCGGAACAACTCAGACAACTGCAAAACTGATCGTTCAATAAGTTCTTAAGAAGCGAATTAGAAAAGGTGCTCCCCACAAGGCAGCACCTTTTTTTTGCCGGAAAAAAATTAAGGTGATCTTAACTTCACTTAACCTTTCTTAACGGCAAGGAAGATTTTTCGGCATTGGGATTGTAATACACACTTTGACCAATTAAAAAAACAAATCATGAAAAGGCTAATTGCAATGGTGGTTGTCACGTTCTTTCTTGGAACAGTGTTTACCTATGCTCAAAGTTCTCCCAGGACTGCTACGCAGGAAAAAGCAAAGACTACTGCTATAAAACAGGAAGCTAAGCCTGCTGCCGCCCATGTCAAATCTTATGACCCAAAACCAGCAGCGGAGAAGAAGGCCAGGCGTGGAAAACACAGTGCTTCAAAGCTTCAGTCAGATGCTGGCAAACCAGTTAAAACCAGCCAGCCGGCTCAAAAAAGGAGATAAATTTTGTTGTAATTTGGATTTTGTACTGAATCTTGTAAAAAATGCGAAGCTATTTTTTTCTAGATGCAGTAATACCGCGACGAACAGCTTTCTGGTATTAGCAATCCGATTCATCTGCGGTAAAAAGAGAGTCATCATTCAATGGTGGCTCTTTTTTTATTCCTTAGAATCAGTCGGTTAGTTCTTCTTTCTGATTTCTATTGAAGCGCTTTCCAAAGTCATAACTGATGTAAAAGCCCACAAAAGCGTAGATGGGGTCATTGTAACTCATCATGGTGATTCCCTGGGGATAGACATCAAACATCCCACCGGCTTCCAGTGCCTTAACACGGTCGCTGTTCGTGCCAAAATCAAAGATAAAGCCGAACTTCCCATAAATGCCGGGCTTAACATTGAGTTTGTCAAAGCCCTTCCCAAAAGGAGCCCGCCCATAGATGTTGTCGTAAAAATGTTTGCCGGGATTGTAGCGTTCTGTGGTCAGGAAATAATCAGTGAAAGTAGGATTGAAATTTATGATGTACAGGTAAACAGGCTTTTCGAATCCGAGCGAAAGGCCGCCATGCAGAAAATACCGCACTTCGACACCTCCCCAATAAGGTTTGCGGTTCAGCAAGCGTTGTGTGCCTATACCTGCCCTGGCAGTGAAAATGTAATTCACCTTTCCGAAGACATAACTCTTGGAATTACCGGCCCAGGGAGATACTGACTTAATCTCTTTTGGAGAAATTTGGTTTAAAATGTCGATTTCCCAGAGGTTTTTCCTGTATACTGTCTTGTGCCTGGCCTGGTTATACCCGAGGCCAAAGCCGGCAGAATGCAGAAATACCTTGTAAACAGTCTCTTTTCTCAGGAAATAATTTGGATCGCTGGTGTCAGCAATAAATGGCTGAGCCTTTGTTGCCCCGGCAGGCAAAAGGAAAAGCAGTAGGGTAATTGCGATAAAATGGAATTTATCCATGAAGGGCAAACAATAATAATACCCGGAACAGTTTGATTGTTAATATCCCCTTTCAACTTTGTATCTCTTGGCTTCACCACCATAGGCAGGACACGATGAATGTGTGGCCTTGCAGGCAGAAAGGAAGAGGCTGAATAACATGACAACGGCAAAAAGGAATGCGCTTTTCTTTAGGCTCAACTTCATCTTGTTTTTTTTGATGTGATTAAAATACACTGACAATAATATTGCAAAGGTAGTTCAAATTAAAAAGTGATATACCGATACAGAACAGTTTTGCGAAAATTTGAACACTACTCGTTGCGGCATTACTGCATCTAAGTAAAAATTGCTACGCATTTTTACAAAGATTCAGTATAACTTCCCCGAATTACTTATTATTGCACATTGTCTTGTTAATACCCTATGGAAACCCGTATTGACCCTCAGATTGAAGCCAGTTGGAAAGAAGTTCTTTCCGGGGAATTTGCTCAGGATTATTTTCTGGAGCTGAAGAAGTTTCTTGTTGATGAAAAACAGAGAAATGTCGTTTATCCGGCTGGAAAACAAATGTTTGCTGCCTTTGATCACACGCCTTTTGAGCAGGTAAAAGTGGTTATTTTAGGCCAGGATCCTTACCATGGTCCGGGGCAGGCTCATGGTTTGTGTTTCTCTGTTCCTGCCGGCATCCCTTTTCCACCATCACTCAGGAATATCTTTAAGGAGATTCAGGATGATCTGAAACTTCCAATTCCTGATTCAGGTAACCTGACGTATTGGGCAGATCAGGGAGTTCTACTGTTAAATGCAACCCTGAGCGTGCGGGCCAACCAAGCCGGATCTCACCAGAACAAGGGCTGGGAGCGCTTTACTGATAAGGTAATCATCGAATTGTCTGAAAAAAGGCAGGGCATTGTCTTTCTGCTTTGGGGGAATTATGCGAAAGCCAAACGTGTATTGATAAATTCCACAAAACACCATGTTTTAACGGCAGCGCATCCTTCTCCTTTGTCGGCTTACCAGGGATTTTTTGGTTGCAAGCATTTTTCACAGACCAATGCCTTGCTCAAAGCACAGGCTGAGAATCTGATTGACTGGGGTATAGGACCTGGCCCGGGATGATAAAATGTCAATAGCTGTCTTTTCTGTCGATTTCCCGTTTGCTGTCTTTCTGTTTGAGGGTCTCCCGCTTGTCGTACAGCTTTTTCCCTTTCGCCAGGGCGATGTCTAACTTGGCGAGGCCTTTCTCATTGACAAACAACATAGTAGGGATAATCGTAAGCCCCTTTTCTTTAAACTTCGTTTGAAGTTTCTTGAGTTCTCTGCGGTTTAACAAAAGCTTGCGGTCGCGCTTGGGCTCATGGTTGTAATGGGTGCCAAGGGTATATTCTGAAATGTGCAGATTTACAACAAAAAGTTCATCTCCCCGGAAAGTACAATACGCATCTGTCAGGTTGGCTTTGCCTTCCCTGATGGATTTTATCTCGGTCCCGACGAGTTGCAGACCTGCTGTCAGTCTTTCAAAAAGAAAGTACTGAAATTCGGCTTTTTTGTTTTTTATTTGGATCTGGTTGCCCATGTAAGGGATTTGGACCGCAAAAATACACAATGCTTGGTATTCATCGCCGGATTAAGTTTGTAAAGTGAGATTCCGTGGTATACGGCCAGTTTTTCGGTCAGGAATGACTGCAGGTCCTGCCGCATGCTGAGGTTGGAGTCACTGATGACCAGGTAATCCGCGCCATGACGGATGAGGTAGCACAAGGAGTCAGGAATTTTTTCTGCCCCTGCCGGGATTGTCCATCCTTGCCTGTCGAGGAAATACAGGGAGATGTTGGGAGAAGGATCCGGCATTGAGATGATTTTGGCATTTGCGCTTACGCCTGCCTTCTTCAAAACAGATTGCATTTCATAAAAACCGGTATTGAAACCGCTCTCAACAGAAACAATGGGGTCATAACGGCGCTGAAGATTCAGCCGGGCATATTGAATGCCCAGAAATGCCAGGATCAGCAACAGACAGCTTATAAGCCAGGAGCCTGCGATTTTCGGGAATTTCAAACGCAAAGCAACAAATGCAGTGACAACAGGAAACATGAGTGTCGTCATCAGGTTGATGGCATAATAGTCGTGCTGACCGAATTGCTGGAAGAACAACAGGAAATAGGACAAGCCACCCAATACCATAAAGACAGACAAAAACACCAGGGTACGCCCTGCTTTGAGCATCCAGTACAGTCCTGAGAGCATGGTAATCAGGAAAAAATGAAAAATGCTTTCGTAATAGTACTTGGTATACCAATATTCGGTGATGAGTTTCCAGTTGTTCGCGATTTCGGCGGAATTCAGGAACCAGATGGGCCTGGCCTGGGTGAGGAAGTAACTGCTGCCATTTCTTAAGTTGTAGTGGAGCATCCAGCTGTTCCAGGCAAGCACTGAACCAAGCGATAACAAAGCCAGCAAAACAAAAGTAAAAGGATGTTTGAAAGTGAAATTGTCTGATTTCAAACGGATTCCCCATATCCTTTCGACAGCGAAAATCCCGATGGCGGCCAAAGCATTGATGCCAAATGTTACTTTGATCAGGGCGCCAAGCGTAAAAAACAGGAAACTAAGGATCAACTCTTTCTTAGCAGGCTTGTCGAGGTAGCGGAAGAAAAACCACCAACCCAGCAAGGTGAATCCAAGAGCCTGAGGATCAGGGATGAAACTGGATGAATAGTAAATCAGGATGGAGGAAGCAAAGAAGATGAGGCTGAATGCCAATGCCTGTATCATATCTCCGATGAGCAGGCTAAGCATCCTGAAAAGCGCGTAAAAACCCAGAAAGACAATCAGCAGGTTAACGAAACGAAAGATCAGGGTATGGGGACCGAAAATTTTGTACAAAAGTGCCACAAAGGCATAAATGATCGGAAACTCACAGGCGCTGTAACCACCATTGCTCATCAGGTTGTTCAGGCGGGGCTGGAAAATGTCGATGCCGTCTTTGTAATAATTATAGGCAAAGGTCAGGCCATCCGCTTGTCGCCACAGATGGATGCCCTGGGGCGGCATCTGCAAGACCCTTTGCTGACCCAGATACAGGTTGACTGCAATGAAAACGAGCAGGAATAGGGCAAACAGCCTGAACCCATTGGTCCAGGGGCGAGAGATGCCGGCATAATTCCATTTCTTCATGAATCTTCAAAATCAAGCTCCAAAGATAAGGCAATAATGGCTACAGCTTCAGACTCAGGCCTGTAATGAAATTGATACCGGCCTGTGGGAAAAGCCCATCAATTTTCTGGTCTTTTCCTTCATAGGAATAGCGGTATACCCATCCATTAGATTCATATTCCTCATTAAGGATGTTGTTGACTTGTAGGTAAATAGAGATGTCACCCAATTGTTTTAGACTGAGGTTATAGGCCAGGCGCAGGTTGTTCACCAGGTAAGGGTCAAGCTTTCTCTGGTTTGAGCTGGTATTGTCCAGATATTGTTTGCCTACATATTTGGTGATCCATTGTATTGTTAGCAAGGGTAGGGGTTTCAGGCTGATTACGCTACTCGCTGTGATGTTGGGGCTGAAGGAAAGATCGGATTGTGTTAAAGTGTCTGATCCCTGGCCCGGCAGATCCCATGCATCGTAATAAGTGATCAGGTGGGGGATTTTGTTACGGCTCAATGTCAGGTTACCTTTCCAGTCAAGCAGGGCAAAAGGGGTATAACCCCAACCCAGTTCAATGCCTGTACGGTAACTCTTGTCGATGTTTACCATGATGGGAGAACCTACATCATTGATTTCGCCGGTGAGCACCAATTGGTTTTTGTAGTCCATATAGAAGAAGTTCAAAGATAGCCCCCAATTGGAACGGCTGTGGTCATAGCCAAGCTCCAGGTTCGTCAATTGCTCTGCTTTGGGTGTTTTCCCATAGTCAGCATCAGTGAAATTGCTGCG
>Ga0247840_10005679_pt1 | contig 18564 bp, 17 predicted proteins | sample LaCruzMarch2015__FD_192404 | JGI IMG/M metagenome (GOLD analysis project Ga0247840, IMG submission 192404) | Freshwater microbial communities from meromictic Lake La Cruz, Castile-La Mancha, Spain - LaCruzMarch2015_17m | ecosystem: Environmental > Aquatic > Freshwater > Lake | place: Spain... | reverse complement strand
TTTAGCTAATAAATTAACTCATTGGAAAATTGATATAAAAGGTATTGAAAATGCATTCTCTTCTACATCTGATTTTGGTGAATCCACAACATCTTCTAGAAAAGATTCTAATGCTAAAGTTGTTGGTGTATGGGATATGGAAATCAAAAAATCTCAAGAAGGTGCTGTATCTATTGGTGGAGATGACGAAAAAGCTTTGGATGAAAATGTTACCATTGAAGTTGAAGAAGATTTAGACGTTGATGATACAGAAAATGCTACAGGTGACTCAAAAGCCACAGAATAAATAAATTTAAATTCAATGGCTATGAAAAAACCAACGGACAGAAAAAAAATATGGAAAAAAATACTAGTGCAGTACAAATTAATAGAAGACCACCTATCGTTACTGTCATGGGTCATGTTGATCATGGTAAAACTAGTATCCTTGATGCCATACGAAAAACTAATGTCCAAGGCGGGGAATTTGGTGGTATTACACAACATATTGGCGCTTATCAAATAACTCATAATAATCAAAAAATCACATTTATAGATACTCCAGGCCACGCTGCTTTTTCTAGTATGCGTTCCAGAGGGGGAAAAGCTGCAGATATTGTAGTTTTGGTTGTTGCTGCAGATGATGGCGTTATGCCTCAAACAAAAGAAGCAATTTCTCATGCAAAAAGTGCTAACGTTCCTATGGTTGTAGCTATAAATAAAATAGACAAAGCAGGTGCTGATGTACAAAAAGTAAAAAAAGATTTAGCAACTGAAGGTGTTTTGGTTGAAGACTGGGGTGGCGATGTTGTTTGTGTAGAAGTATCTGCGCAAACCGGCCAAGGAATCACAACTCTTTTAGATACGTTGTTATTAGTTGCTGAATTTCAACCTCTAAATGCCGATATAAACGGTGAACTAGAAGGTATCATCATTGAAGCTCGTTTAGATAGACAAAAAGGCTCTTTAGTGTCTTGTATAGTCAAAAACGGTACGTTGTCTATTGGTGACAAAGTTGTAGCCAGTAATTTTACAGCTAAAGTACGTTCTTTAACTGACGATGCCGGTAAAACTGTAACTAAAGCATTTCCTGGAGATCCTGTTGTTATATTAGGCTTCAAGGAAGTTCCTAATGTGGGTGATTCTATAATGCAAGAAGGTAGTGAATTACTTGAATTATCTCTAAACGAAGATCGTGTTGAAATAATTGGTAAAGATTCCAAGAAAACTATCGCGTTGGTCTTAAAAGCAGATGCCCAAGGAACATTAGAGGCTGTAAAGGCTAGTTTAGCTGAATTAGTTGGTTCTTCTGTTGGTTCTAGTTATTCTTTAAAATTCTTACATTCTTCTACAGGTGATATTTCAGAATCAGACGTAATGTTGGCTCACAATACCAAGGGAATAATTATTGGTTTTAATGTAAGACTTACTGCTGCTATAGAAGATTTTGCAAAATCTCAAAAAGTTCCGGTTAGAACATATAAAACCATATACGAATTAGTTGATGATGCTAAAGATTTATTAGAAGGTACCGCTGAATTAGAAGAAAAAAAGATTAAAGGTAGAGCAGAGGTATTAAAACTTTTCAAACTTCCTTCTGGAGATATGATTGCCGGTTGTAAAGTTTTGGCAGGTGCTCTAAAACCAAATTTACGTATCGCTATTTATGCAAAAGATCCTTCAGAAGTCACTCCTGACGATGTTCCTTTGTACAGAGGGGCTATTAAAAAGCTTAAAAAAGGTAAAGATGATATAAATGTTGTAGGAAAAGACAATGAATGTGGCGTACTATTAAAACCCGATTTTGACGCACTAGATAAGGGAATGTTCATTGAAGTAGTGTGATTTTACATTGACTTTTAGACCGTTTTACGGTATAATCTCGGCATTATTATTTATCCTGCAAATAGCAGGATTTTCTTTTTATAACTTATATGAATGAAACACAAACTACAGAAAAATTAAATAAAAATCTTGAAATTACTTCTTTAATTGAGGGAGCAAATCATATTGCTATAATACCTTCCAAAGTAGCTGGTGCTGATGCATTTTCAGCTGCATGTGGTATTTATAGATCTTTAAAGAGTTTAGAAAAACAAGTGTCTTTTATACATACAGGAAAGATCCCTGACGCATGTGTGGATTTAATTGCTGCTGATGAATTGACTTCAGATGTGTTCGAAAGAGAATTATTAGTTTCTATCGATTATTCCGAAACTCCTGCTGCTCGTGTACATTATTCTACCGAAAACGATATTTTATATTTAAAGATTAAACCTATTGATAAAAACTTTAGTTTAAGTAGAGTAAAATCTGAAATTAAAGGATTTAATTTTGATTTAGTAATTACAATTGGTGCCCAATATTTAGAAGATTTGGGTCAAGTTTATACTGAATTAAAAGATTCTTTTAGTAGCTCCACAATACTTAATATTGATAACACAAGTTTAAACAGTAACTATGGTAAATTCAATTTAGTTGATGCAACTATGGATAGTTTATCTTTGTTAGTTCTACAAAAACTTGTCGAGTGGAAATACCCAATGCCTAAAAGGACTGCTAAATCCCTTTTAACTGGTATTACAAGTAGAAGTGTAGATTAAGTATTGCTTTTTAAGTATTAATTTGGTAACATCTCTAAAGATTATGGCATTACAAAAAGATCAAAAACAAAATATTATAAAGAACAATTCTTTGCACGTAAATGACACTGGGTCTCCAGAAGTACAAGTAGCTTTATTAAGCGAAAAAATCTCTAAATTAGCAGATCATTTGAAATCTCATAAAAAAGATAATCACTCAAGACGTGGTTTATTACAAATGGTCAATAAAAGAAGAAGATTAATCTCCTATTTAAAAAGAAAAGACGTCGAAAGATATCAATCCTTAATAGATAAGGTAGACTTAAATAAGTAGTAGTAATTATTGGAGTTTGTACAAAAGTTAGGAAATGACTTATTGTGTATGACTCTCTTCATGCCTAATAATACATCTCTTAACTCTTTGTTAAAATTCCTAAAGAAAAATTTAATATGGCAAATATTGTAAAAAAAGAAATTGAATTCGCCGGTAGAAAGTTAATACTAGAAACTGGAGAAATGGCAATAAGAGCTCCTATTGCTGTAAAAGCAACTTATGGAGATACCATCGTTTTAGTTACTATTACCCATGCACCATCTTCCGCAGATATAGATTTTTTAGATTTAAGAATAGAATATCAAGAAAAATTTTATGCTAGTGGAACAATAAATAGCAGTAGATTTATAAAAAGAGAAGGTAAACCAAGTGATGATTCTGTAATTGCAAGAAGAGTTATCGATCATGCATTTAGACCTTTATTTCCTAAAGATTTTAATTTAAGTGTACAAATTGTTGCAACAGTACTTTCATTGGATGAAGAAGCTGATGCTGAATTTTTAGCTATGGTTGCTACCTCTGCAGCATTATTTGCTTCCGAGTTACCCGCTGTTGGACCTGTATTAACTGGTAGAGTAGGTTTGGTAAAAAATGACTATATATTATGCCCATCAAGATCCGTATTACACGAGACAAGCGAAATGGAAATGATGGTTTCTTTTGTTGGCGACGATAAAAGATTTTTAGCTGTTGAAGCTGGAATGAAGGAATTACCAGAAGAAAAAGTATTAGGTGCTATAAATTACGTTAGAGAAAATATGGATCCTTTAATGAATTTAATTAAAGACTTTGCACTTGCTGTAAATCCAACTAAAAAAGTAATTGAATATACTCCAAAGGCATTCCCTCAAGCTCTACTTGATGGTTTAAAAGAGAACTACAAAGAAAAATTAACTTCACTTATAAGATCAAGTTTAGATAAAATTGAAAGAGATTTACAAATCTCAGCAGTTAAAAAACAAGCTTTAGATCAATATAGCGTGGAATTTGGGGCTTCAGCTGTAAAAGAATTATTAAGTAAATATGAAAAAGAAGCTATAAGAACATTAGGCTTAGTAGACAACAAAAGATTAGACGGAAGAGAATTAACTCAAGTTAGAGATATTACTTCAAAAATAGATTTATTACCTAGAGCACATGGAAGTGGTTTATTTACTAGAGGTACAACTCAATCATTAACTGTTGCTACATTAGGTTCCCCTTCATTTGAATTGCTACAACAAGATATGTACGGAGAAAGATCTAAAAGATTTATGCATTTTTACAATTTCCCTCCTTATTCAACAGGTGAAATAGGTAGAATGGGTACTCCAGGTGGAAGAGAAATTGGTCATGGAATGATTGCAGAAAAAGCTTTAAAAGCAGTTATGCCTTCACAAGAGGAATTTCCTTATACCGTAATTTTAACTTCTGAAATTTTATCCTCAAATGGATCTTCTTCAATGGCAGCTTCTTGTGGTGCAACCTTAGCCTTAATGAGTGCGGGTGTACCTATAAAATCTATGGTTGGTGGTGTGGCTATGGGATTACTTGTAGAAGATGAGAAATCTTTTGATAATTATAAAATTTTAACTGATTTATCAGGTGAAGAAGATTTTGCTGGTTATTTAGATTTTAAGATGACAGGTACAAGAGATGGTGTTACTGCAATTCAATGTGATATGAAAGTAAAAGGTATTCCAATGAACGTTTTAGATGAAGTTATTTTTCAATCTAGATTAGGTAGATTAGTGGTTTTAGACGAAATGTCCAAAACAATTACAAAACCAAAAGAAACCTTATCTCAATATGCACCTAAAATGGTAAGAATTAAAATTGATCCAGATAAAATTGGTACATTAATTGGTTCAGGCGGTAAAACTATAAAAGAAATACAAGAAGTAACTCAAACTGAAATACATATCGAGGAGGATGGTTCAGTTATAATTTCTGGTGTAGATGATGATTTAATGGCAAAAGCATTAGCTTGGGTTGATGGAATTACAAGAGAAGTAAAACCAGGTGAAATTTATGACGGAAAAATTGTAGATATCTTAGACTTTGGTGGTTTAGTAGAAATATTACCTGGAAAAGTCGGTTTATTACACGTAAGTGAAATTAGTAATGAATACGTAACCAACGTTAGAGATGTGATAAAAATAGGAGATATTGTAAAAGTTAAAGTAATGCGCGTTGAGGACAATGGAAAAATAGCTTTGTCAAAAAAGGCTGTAAAAGAATAGTTTTCAATACGTGAAGAATTTTAGCGTTTACTATATACTTAAATAGATGTCTGCCCGAATTTGTCCAAAATGTGGAAATAAATTAACAAAAACCAGTAATTACTTTTGTAATTACTGTGGTGATATTTTGGCAAATTCGTTAGTTTCAAAGCCTATTGTCGCAAACGTAAATATTGCACACTTTGATTTACTAACGGACAAAAAAAGTTTTAAACTATTTTATTCAATTATTACTTCAAAATATTTTGCTCTTTTATTGTTTATAGTAGCTTTATTTAGTTTATATTTGTTGTTTTTTAGTAAAAAAATTACAGAAACTACAAAACCGGTTATTCAACAATATACAGATAAAATCGGGTGTGATGGTGAATTTATTTGTGGCGAATTTGGCTCCGACGCAATTTCTACAATTGTTCCAGAAAATGTTGCTTTATACGTTGAAGGATTTGATTTTAAGAAGTTTTCACAATTTGTACTTGATTATGATTCTTCTTATAGTTCGTTGATATATGAATTAACCTATCTAGATTCTAAGCATCTAGCATTATTTGTTGAAAATATTGATGGAAATTATTATTGGACATTCTTAATAGAGTCTTCTAAGGATCCAACAGGTAACTTAATCAATTTGATAAATAATCCAAAAAATATTTATATTGGAAGAATGTCTAACTTTTATGTTGTTAGCTCAAGAAGAAATATTTTGGGAGACCTTCAGAAATCAAAAGAGGGATTAACAAAGAATATAGGCCATAACAATGTATATACAATTGCTACCAATAAAACCAAGGAAGGGCAATTGTTAATTTTACCTATTGGCGACAATGGTAAAAGTATCATTGAAAAAATTCTGAATAATGAAAAAGCGCCAAGTTATATAAGGACAATTTTAAGTAAAATTAATTTTGAAAAAGATACTTACTTAATAAATTAAAATGGATCAAAATACATCAACTAATTTAAGCACAACAAAAGAAGAATTCATTTTTGAAGAGCTAAAAACTTTATCTGATAAGATTGCTCAAGCACCTGGATTACCTGAAGAATTAAAGGAACGTTTGGATCAAATGATTGATCGTTTAAATAGAATGGCTAAATTAGGCCATTATGCTTCTGAATTTGATACTTTATCAAGATACATTGAAGTCGTGACCTCGATACCTTGGCAAAAGGAAACAACTGATTTATTAGATTTAGAATTGGCTAAAGAAAGACTAAATAAAAATCACTACGGAATGCAGTATGTAAAAGATCGTATTTTAGAATTTTTATCATCTATTATATTGCTCAAAAGAAGGGGAAAAGATGCTATCGCACGTTCTCCGGTTATGTTACTGGTTGGTTTACAAGGTGTTGGTAAAACTACTTTAGCAATTTCTGTTGCGGAGGCGCTTGGTAGAGAATTTGTTCGTATTGCTATGGGAGGTATTGGTTCTACTTTGGAAATTAGAGGTAAAAGTAAAGCTTTATCTGATGCTGAACCGGGTCAAATAATAAAAGCTTTAATTAAGTCTGGTGTAAAAAACCCACTTATACTGTTGGATGAAATTGAAAAATCTAGTGGTGAAACAGGATTACGTTCGGATATTATGGCTATATTACTTGAAATATTAGATCCAAGTCAAAATATTGCATTTAGGGATCATTATATTGATTATCCCATTGATTTATCGGATGTAATGTTTATCTGCTCTGCAAATAATACTGGTACTTTATCTGCTGCTTTAATGGATAGAATGGAAATAATAAAAATGCCTTCATACACAGATCAAGAAAAGATTGTAATTGCAAAAGATTACTTAATGCCTAAAATTCTTGAAAAGGCAGGTTTATTACCAGAAGAATTACAAATTGATCCTAATTTGTGGCCTGGCGTTGTTAGACCTTTTGGGTTTGATACCGGTATTAGAAGTTTAGGTAGAACTTTGGAATCCATTTCTCGTAAAGTGGCAAAAGAAATTGTAGAAGGTAAATCTACTAAAGTATTTATTACAGCAGATAATTTAAAATATTACTTGCCTAAATAAGATATGAGTAAGGAAGATTTATTGAAGCAAATTGAAAATGAAATAAAAAATTGTAACGGATGTGAACTTTGTAAAACAGCAAAAAATCCTGTTTTTGGTGAAGGAAATTCAAATGCTGATATAGCCTTTATTGGAGAAGCTCCTGGGGCTACTGAGGATACTACAGGAAGACCTTTTGTGGGTCGCGCTGGAAAATTGGTAGAGTCGTTATTGGCTGAAATAGGAATGCAAAGAACAGATGTTTGGATTGGGAATATTATAAAACATCGTCCACCAAAAAACAGAGATCCTTTACCTTTAGAAATTGAAGCCTGTGAGCCTTATCTCACAAGACAATTGGAAGCAATAAATCCTAAATTAATTGTTACTTTAGGAAGATTTGCGATGAACTATTTCTATGCGGATGGAATGATAAGTAAAGATCATGGAAATCTTATAGAAATAAACGGGCGGTACGTTTTTCCTTTGTACCACCCTGCGGCAGGTTTGCGAAATGGAAAAATGCTAACGGCATTTAAAAACGATTTTGCAAAAATACCTGACGTACTTGAAAAAATTAATTTAAAAGGTTGATGTAGAACATTATCCTGCAAAGACACGTGGTGTTTTTGTGAAAAGAAAGTGAAATAGTTAAGTTATGGAAAAAATTAATTCGTTAACAAACGATAATAATAAAAAGTTAGTGGTGCACACCATAGGTAGTACTGAGACCGTTCAAAAGGCTAATACTATATATGAGTATGATGATGAAATAGTAGTTGTAGATTGTGGTATTGGTTATCCTGATATGGATATGCCTGGAGTAGATGTTTTAATTCCAGATTTTACGTATCTACTAGAAAATTCCACAAAAATTAAGGGTCTGTTTATAACACATGCACATGCTGACCACATTGGAGCTGTTCCTTATTTATTACAAGAATTACCTGATATTCATATTTATGGAAGTCAGTTAGTAATTGAAATGATAAAGTCCAGTTTAACTGATAGAAATTTTAAGCATTTAGCCGAGGGTACACATTTCCATCTGCTTGATCCAAGTGTTGCTGAAATTAGTTTCAAATATTTTAAAATCAAAGCTTTTGGGATTAATCACTCAGTACCAGAGTCTCAAGGTTATTCAATAAATACACCTGAGGGTAGACTTTTACACATAGCTGATTACAAATTTGATGCTACTCCTGTTTTAGATAAACCTTTTGATACTGATACTGTCTCAAAATATGGAGATGAAGGTGTTTTAGCCTTGTTATCTGACTGTTTAGCTGTAAACGTTAAAGGTTCTATTGAGTCTGAAGCAACTTTAAATAATACTTTTTTTGAAATACTAGAAAAGGCTGGAAATAGACAAGTATTTATTACTGTTTTATCTTCTAATATTTCTAGAATGTTTCAAATTGTAACTGCCGCTGTTAAATATGGCAGAAGAATTGTTGCAAGTGGTAGATCTATAGAAAGTGTAATAGCTATCTCGCGTAAAATTGGATATTTACCTTTTGCAGATGACCATTTTGTAAGTGAACAAGAAGCTTCATCTTTTGATCAAGGCTCTTTAGTTTATATAATTGCAGGTTGTTATGGTCAACCAGAATCTTCTTTAGGAAGACTTAGTAGACATGAACACAAAGATATTGAGTTAAAAGATCAAGCTATCGTAGTATTTTCAGGCGATCCCGGACCACCAGAAGTTAATGTTACAGTTGAAAGATTAACAGATGCTTTAATATTAGCTGGAGTTGAAGTTATAGATAGTTCTATTCAAGATAATTTGCACGTTTCTGGCCACGGGGGTCAAATGGACATGATTCGTTTAGCAAGTTTAGTAAAACCAAAATATTTTATACCTATTGGTGGAACTGTAACAAAAATGCGCAAGTATAGAAACCTAATGAGCGAAATTGGTTTCGATAAGAATAACGTATTTGAATGTCTTGAAGGAGATGCTTTAGAATTTAGTAAAGGTGTTGGTAAAAAGGGCGTACATATTGAAGTCTCTCCTGTTTATATCAGTACTGGTCGTGGCGATGAAATTGCTCCTCAGGTTATGCGAGATAGAGATACTTTAGCATCTGATGGCGTTTTTGTTGTAGTAATTGGTCAAAATAAAAAAACGGGTCAAATTGATCCTAATGTTGTAGAAATAGTAACACGAGGATTTATTTATGTTAAAGACTCAAGAGATTTAATGGATCAATCTAAGAAATTTATTACGAAAACTATTGCTAAAAGAACTGTTGGAAAAACAGGTAAAGATGTAAAAGAATGGGCTGATATTAGACGAGGTATAGAAAAAGATATCGATAGATTCTTGTATACTAAAACAGGCAGGTCTCCATTGATAATTGTGCATTCTTTGCCAATGTAAAATAGTCTAAAGCCGGTATTTGTGGTTTGAATAATTAGGTTGAGATGGTACTATAAAAGCAATGTCTAAAAGGGGTAGAAAGAAAAAATTAAAAATTAATTTTAATATTTCACGGGAAACAATGCTCTCAATGTTCTCATTGTTATTGTTGTTACTTGCCTTTTTAAGTTTAGTGTCTTTTATCGCACCTAATTATTCAATAAACAGCAAATTTCAATATGTTTTGAGAAATGGCTTTGGCTATGCTGCTATCTTAGTACCTTTTATTTTAGGTTTATTTGGATTACTTTTTATCGAACAAATAACCTTAAAAATAAAGGAAGGTAGAATTGTTTTAGGTTTGGCTATTTCACTCCTTGCATTATCTAGTTTGTTTCATCTGTTTACAAATGCAGATAAAGCATATAGCTTGGCTTTAAAAGGTCAGGGAGGTGGTTTAGTAGGATACTATATCTCTGACTTATTAAAAAATACAATTAGTCTTTATGGAGCAATACCTTTATTACTCATTACCTTAACCGTTGGCGTACTATTAATTTTTGATATTACTTTGTCAAAATTTTTATCTATGTTTCAAATAAAAATGCCAACATTTAAATTACCTTTTAATCTTGCTTTTGGAGGTAAAAACAAATTTTCTGATATTGAGAACGTAGATGTGGTTAATGATATTTTGGATAAAAATTTTGATCGCATGGACAGAGAAAATAATGTAAAAGAGGTTCCTGTTCAAACTACGATAGAAATTATTCCTACAATGGCAGAACCACAAGAAGTAAAGCAAGTATTTAATGGAAAAGCGGAAAGTATTATTTCTTCTGTTGTACATAAATTAGGTGTAGATAAGATTTGGATGTTACCTCCAACAGATTTATTAGTAGAGCCTATAAATGAAGTTATAGATAATGTTAATACTAAAGCAGGCGCAAGTGCTATTAAAGACAAATTACGTACATTCGGAATTGGGTCTGAACTTGTAGGTATAAAAGTTGGTCCTTCTGTTACTCAATATGAATTAAAAACTACAAATGATGTAAGAATGGCCAAGGTCGCCAATATGCATACAGATTTAGCTGCAGCGTTAGCTTCTACAAATGGTGTCGTTAGAATTGAAGCACCAATACCTGGTACCTCAAATGTAGGTATTGAAGTACCTAATATAAAAAGATCCACTGTAAACTTTAAATCTTTAATAACATCCGGCCCCATGAAAGCACTAAAATCCAAAATTGGGATTGTTTTAGGTAAGGATGTTGGCGGGCAGGTTTATACATGTGACATTGGAAATATGCCCCATTTGCTTGTTGCAGGAGCTACTGGTTCTGGTAAGTCTATTTTTATACATAATATTTTGTTTTCAATTTTATTTAAATCAAGTCCTCAGGAAGTTAAACTTATTTTAGTAGATCCTAAAAGAGTTGAATTGACTTTATATCAAGGAATTCCGCATTTACTAACACCTGTTGTTACTGATATGGAAAAGGCTCCCTCGGTATTTAAATGGGCAGTTGTAGAAATGGAAAACAGATACAAAAAATTTGAAGAAGCTAGGGTACAAAATATAGATGCTTATAATGAAAAAGCCGGTTTTCAAAGTATGTTCTATATCATTATTATTGTTGATGAATTTTCAGATATTATGATGCAGGATCCTGCAGGAGTAGAGAAAAGTATTGTTAGGTTGGCGTCCCTAGCTCGTGCTACAGGTATTCACTTGATATTAGCTCTTCAAAGACCTACAACAAATGTTATAACAGGGCTAATTAAGGCTAATATCCCTGCAAGAATCGCATTTAATGTTACAAGTAACGTTGATTCTAGAGTTATTATCGATCAACCAGGCGCCGAAAAACTTTTAGGTAAAGGAGATATGCTGTTTTTAGGTCGTGATATGTCCAAGCCTATTAGATTACAAGGTGCCTTTGTATCTAATGGTGAAATACAAAAACTTACTGACTTTTTAAGAAAACAAGGAGTTTCCCCTGAATATCAAGAAGATATTTTGACAATGGGGACAAATGCAAACAATGGTAAAGGTAATTCTAGCGCAGGATATACTGATGTAGACGAATTATTTGATGACTCTACAGATATTGTAATGTCTGCAGGAAAAGCCTCAGCTTCTTTACTTCAAACTAAATTATCTATTGGTTATGCTCGTGCTGCCAGAATATTGCAACAATTAGAAGAAAAAGGTATTGTTGGTCCAGCACAAGGAAGTAAACCAAGAGATGTTTTGATTAATGGAAACTCTCATAATCATCAGGTGAATGAAGAGTTTAATAATGTTTCATCTTTAAGATAAAATTAAATTATGAATATAAAACCTAAAAAAAATAATAAAAAGAAAAAAATATTAAAAAATATTCCTGTAGAAATAAAGGTAACTAAAAATATTTTAGAAAAAGAAAACAAAGAAGTTGAATCAAAGCACTCTTATTTAGAATTACCCATAAAAGATATTAAATTAGATTTAGTGGGAATGTTATTTTTTGCAGGTGCTAGTTTATTAGCAATATTACTTTTAAAAAAGTATGATGTGAATTTAGATACAATTACAACTTTATTTCAGCGTTAATAAATTCTTCTAGTTCTCCGTCTAATATCGCTTCTGGGTTTGTTGATTCTACATCTGTTCTTAAATCCTTAACTAATTTATAAGGATGTAATACGTAGTTTCGTATCTGATTACCCCATCCTGGAGTCACATGTTCGCCTCTGAGACGTCTTTTCTCTTCCTCCGCCTTTTCTATTTCCTTTGCATATAACTTTGATTTAAGAAGTTTCAATGCCCTTTCTCTATTTTTACCTTGATAACGTTCCTCTTGGCTTTCTACAATAATTCCGCTGGGTTTGTGTTTTAGTCTTACTGCTGTAGAAACTTTGTTAACGTTTTGACCGCCTTTTCCTCCGGCTCTATAAAATTCCCATTCTAAATCTTCTTCTTTTACGTCAATTTCTACAGTGTCATCAATTAAGGGAATACATTCAACCAATGCGAAGGATGTTTGTCTCAACGAATCTGCGTTAAAAGGGGATAATCTTACTAATCTGTGTACTCCAGCTTCTTTTTTAAGTAATCCATAAGCGTACTTTCCAATTACTTCAAATGAAACATTTTTAATTCCGGCTTCTTCTCCCATTAGCTTGTCATTTTCTTCTACTTTCCAATTCTTTTTTTCAGCAAATCTTTTGTACATACGATAAAGCATTTCAGTCCAATCCATGGCTTCTGTACCGCCTTGGCCTGCATGAATAGAAACTACAGCGTTTACTTTATCGTGAGGCTGTCCTAAAAAAGTTTTAATTTCTAGTTTTTTGTACTCTTTTTCAAATTCTTCTACTAAATTATCTGCTAATAGAAGTTCTAAAATTTCAATATCTTCCACGTCTTTTTCTAGTGAAGCAATTTCCTGTGATACTTTTTGGCCTTTTTCCCAATCTTTCCACAAGGTTTCATCTTCTAGGCTCTTTTTAAGTAAAACGATGCTTTTTCTTTTTTCGTTTATATTTAAATTTTCTTTAAGTTTCTGTAATTTTTCTTCAAATTCCTGCATATTTGGTATTATACCCTATGAATATACTTCTAGACCTAGGTCTATATTATCTCCACTTTTTATTTCATTTTTTAGAATTTTGTTTGCTAAATAATTTTCAATAGTATTTTCAATTTCTCTTGCTAAAGGTCGTGCGCCCCATTCTGGGCTATAGCCTCTTTTTACGATTTCTTTTATGAGTTCTGGTTTAAATGTAATACTAATACCTTTTGCTTTTGTAAGTTCCTTTACGTCTTCTAATGATAATTTTGCAATTTTTTCTATTCCTTCTTTTGTTAGTGGATGAAACACAATAATGTCATTAAATCTGTTTAAAAATTCCGGAGCAAATTTTTCTCTGACTTTGGTTAATGCTTGAGATTTCATATATTCAAAATCTCCCCCTTGCGCAAAAACTTCCTGAATTTCTTTGGTACCAACATTACTGGTAGCAATAATAATACTGTTGGTAAAATCAATTGTAGTACCGGTATTATCTGTAAGTCTGCCGTCATCTAAAACTTGTAAAAAGGTTAACAAGATGTTTTGGTGTGCTTTTTCTATTTCATCTAACAATATCAATGAAAATGGTTTAGATCTTACTTGATCGGTTAAAAAGCCTTTTAAGGTACCATCAGGAGATCCTAATAATCTATTTATACTATCGAGTTGTTGATATTCACTCATGTCTAGACGTATCATGGCAGTTTTGCTACCAAAAAAGTTTTTAGCTAATGCTTTGGCTGTTTGGGTTTTTCCTACTCCAGTTGTTCCTACAAATAAAAAGCTGGCAATTGGTTTGCTTTCGTTTCTTATACCGACTCTGGCTCTTTTTAAAGCTTCTGTTACTTGAATTAATGCTTCATCTTGGCCTATTACCATTTTTTGCATCATTTCAAACATACCTAGTAATTTTTTGGCTTCGTCTGCATTTACACTTTCCACAGGAATATTGGTATATGCAGCAATTTCTTTTTCAATTGTGGTTGTGTTTATAAGTGTTCCTTGATTTTTTGAACAAGCTTCCCCTAGGATTAAAATTGCTTTATCGGGTAAGACTCTTTCATGTACTAGCTTTTCTGATAATTTTATTGCTGCTTTTAATGCAGGGTATGTAATTAATACTTTATATCTAGCTTCAAAATTTTTAGCACGTTCCTTTAGAATTTCCATGGTGTCTTTTTCTGAAGCTTCTTTTATTTCAATAATATTAAATAATCTAGCAAAGGAACCTATTGGTTCAATAAATTTTCTATAATCTTGAACGGAAGTTGCTCCTATAAATTGTATGTTTGGAGAGCTTATATATGGTTCTAATATCGAATAGACGTTTGATAAGGATTCACTAGTTCCTTTTATTAGTTCGTGCATTTCATCTACGAATAAAATGATATCTCTTGACCCTTGTATTTCTCCCATTGCTGATGTAATTTTGGTAGCCACTTCTCCTGCTGTTTTAGTGCCTGTTAAAAGTTTCCCGATATTTAAGCTTATGATCCTTTTATTGTTTAAAGTTTTGTTCTTGGTACCGATAATTATTCCGTAGGCAATACCTTTAATTATGGAGGTCTTTCCAGATCCTGGTTCACCTACTAATAAAATATTAGCTTTATCGCTGGATAATATATCTGCAATTTCTTCTATCTCTTCGCGTCTTCCGCTTACTGGTTTTATGTAACCAAGTTTTACTTGTTCTGTAAAATCTTCAGAGATGGTATTTAATAAGGGAGTGACCCTGTTAGTCATTCCTCTTCCAGTACCGCCTGCAGGAGGCATTTTGTAGTCTTCTTGCCAGATATAAAGTTCCTCGGATAGATCCTTGGCTTTTACTATCCATTGAATGGTTTCCGTAATAATTTCTAGATTAGAGTTATATGTTAGTAAAATTGAATCCATCTGATCAATTTCTTTTAAGATTGTTAAAAATAAATGTTCAATTTCAACATATTTCGATTCTAATTTTTTTGCAGTTTCAAATGTTTTGTTAATTAATTCTTGTTTATTTATATAGCTAAGACTTGGAATTTTTCCTGATAAATCAGTATTTATTAATTCGGAACGTATCAAAATTGGTACTATTTTTTTATTTAAAAATAATTGTTGAATTAATTTGTTTAATTGTATTTCTTCTGAGTCTAATAAACTTAAAGCTTCTGGTTTAACTGCATTTTTGTAATTTTCATGGCAATTTATAATTTTATGCTTGGCTTTATTTCTATTGTTTAAGTACCATATCAATAAAATGATTGGTATATAAAAAAGAATAAGTATTTTACTGAATACAAAAAGTAAAATTGGAATGATAGGCCATATTAGGGGGGAAACTAATGTAAGTGCAGATAATATGGTTAAAAATATCATACCTGCAAATATATTTATGATTCTAAATATAAGTCCGGTGAATCTTCCTATTATTGTGTAATCTCCAAAGAGTGGAGTAAATAATAATTTAATATTGATAGTAAAAGACATTTGATTATTTACTAAGGCTAATACTCTTTTCATGGTTCTAAAAATATTTTTTGGTACTTTTAGTAACCACCATGTGATGAAGTCTATTGCGTTGATCATGGTTTAATATTAGCAAAAAGGGTGTGAATAACCACACCCTTTTTGCGTCAAATCTTATTATTGATTTGTTACAGGAACTGCGTTGAACTCAAAATCAAATGAACCTGTTGCACCTTGTTTTGTTTCGGATATATCGTCTGTTGAAAACCTTAGTATTAGTCCTTTTATTCCACCTTGATTCACGGTTCCCAAATTAATCCCTTCTGTTTTCCATTTTATTATTGTTTTTCTACCATAACTGTAGGTTACTTCTCCTTCATCAACTAGCCCGTTTGCATTGGTATCTGACCACTCAAGGGGCTCGATGAATATTATTTGTCGCAAATCTTCTGTATCGTTGGCTGTTGTGTAGTTTGAAGCACTAGTTAATGTTAAAGTGCTTGTGGCGTTGTTATATATTTTTACTAAGTAATCTCTTTGCCAGAAGGGAGTTATGTTGGTAAAGGATGGCCCAGGTATTTCATCGGTTAGATTAGAACTGTCAATATTTCCTGCAACATTTAATAATAATTTTATATCACTGCTGCCAACACTAAACGAAGAACCCAGTACGCTACCTTTATCCATAAAAGCGGCATATGTTATTCCTCCTATTAGAAAAAAACTTAATACTAAGATGCTTATTACCATTGTTTTACTTTTTACAATGCTGAAGGTCATTTTTCCTCCAAATCTTTTTTAAATTTATACGTACTAAATATATTTAAAGATTTTAAGCTGGTGTAATTAGTATCAGTAAAAATTAAATGATCTAGTAAAGGTATGCCTATTTTAAGCCCTGCTTCGGCAATCATTTCTGTAGTTATAATATCTTCCTTGCTTGGAGTAGGGTCATTTGAGGGATGGTTATGTACTAATATTATGGATGCTGCATTTTTTGCTAATGCTTTTTGATATACATCTTTACTTGATATGAGGGCTTGATTGGTAGTTCCAATTGTAATAATTTCTTTGGAAATTGGTCTGTTTTTGTTATCTAAATTAATAATATATAAATACTCTTTTTGTTTTCCGTATAGCTCTTTGTATATTACATCGTATACATCCTTTGGTGTTGTAATTTTTTTAACATTTTCTGATTTATCTCCAATTCTTAAACCTATTTCACAGGCAGCTTTTATGGCTGTTGCTTTTGCAATACCGATTTCTTTAAATTGTAATAATTCTTCTAATTCTAAATTTGAAATATTTTTAAAGTTAGAATGAGTTTTTAACAGATTTCTTGCTACTTCAATAGCAGAGGCACTACTGCCCCCAGATCTTATTATTATGGCTAGTAACTCTTCATTTGTTAAGTTTGAAATGCCTCTTTTAATTAGTTTTTCTCTGGGTTTTTCGCTTTGATTGAGGGAATTAATGTTATTTATGTTGGGCATATGTAGCAATATACATTATTGCAATGCTAGTGTATACATGGTAATTTCTATTGTAAATAGGATATGCCCACGCAAAAAGAAATCGGTAAAAAAATTAAAGAATTACGATTAAGTAACAATATCTCTCAAGAGAGATTTGGTAAAAGAGTAGGTATTTCTGGAAAGAGTGTATCAGCCTATGAAAATGGAATTTGCACACCATCTATCAAAGTAATGGAGGCAATTTCTAATATTTATGGAGATAATCTTTTTTCTAGTATAAACAGAGATACTATCTTATCAAAAATATCAGCATTGAAATTACAATTAAAAGATTTAGAAGATACCTTAAAAGAAGGATTATCTCTTTGAATATTGTGTAGCTTTTCTTGCTTTGTGTAAGTTTGGTTTTTTTCTTTCAACCATTCTTGAATCTCTAGTTAATAAACCTTGTTTTCTTAAGGCAATTGACCAGTCTTCTTGCATTTTAGATAAAGCATGGGAAATACTGTGTATCAAAGCTCCTAATTGAGCATTTTTTCCTGAACCTTGTATTTTTATTGTTGCAGAAAATTTAGAATCAGGATGAGCTACTCCTACAATATGAAATGGTTTTACCCATGTAGCTTGTTCTAAGTCAGAAGGAAAATATTCTTTTATATCTTTTCCGTTTACAGTAAATTCACCTTTTTTGTCGTATAAAAATATTCTTGAAACTGCTGTTTTTCTTCTTCCGGTTCCTGTTATAAATTCAGTTTTTTTAGTAATTTTTTCAGTCATTTTATTTTACCTCTTTAACCTCTTTTACATCTTGTGCTTGATGAGGATGTTCTGATCCTTTGTAGATATATAAATTATTAATTCTGTCTGCTCTTAGTTTATTTTTTGGTAACATACCTAAGATAGCTTCTTTTAATATTTGTTCTGGTTTTCTTGCTTTAAGATGTTTGTAAGCTTCTGTTCTCAAACCACCTGGGAAACCTGTATGGTGAATATATAATTTATCAGTGTTCTTTTTACCTGTTACAACTATTTTTTCAGCATTTACAATAACTACTTTATCACCAACATTTGCATTTGGAGTGAATTCAGCTTTATTTTTACCAATTAAAACTTTTGCAATATCTGTTGCAAATCTTCCTAAGACTTTATCTGTAGCGTCTAAGAAGTGCCATTGTTTTTTAACTTTGTCTGCATTTGGTGCAAATGTTTTATTTTTGTTCATCTTTTGATTCCTCAACTTTTGTAGCTGTCTTTTCAGCTAAACTCTTTTTACCTTTTGTCTTTGCTACTAATTTTGATTTTTCAGATTCTTTTGTTTGTTTATTTTTAGTTTCCACAAATTCAACACGAGCTTTTACTGCATTATCGCCATCTCTGTTTCCAGTTCTTACTATTCTTGTGTAACCACCATTTCTAGTTTGAAATAGAGGAGCAACTTCTTCTACTAACTTTCTTATAACAACTTCAGTATATAGTCTTGTTCTTAAGTATTTTACTAAATTAAATAGTTCAACTTTCTCAGCACCATCTGCTTTTTTAGCTTTTGTAACTAGTTTTTCTACATAAGGCTTTACGAATTTTGCTTTATCA
>Ga0247840_10005678_pt1 | contig 18565 bp, 18 predicted proteins | sample LaCruzMarch2015__FD_192404 | JGI IMG/M metagenome (GOLD analysis project Ga0247840, IMG submission 192404) | Freshwater microbial communities from meromictic Lake La Cruz, Castile-La Mancha, Spain - LaCruzMarch2015_17m | ecosystem: Environmental > Aquatic > Freshwater > Lake | place: Spain... | reverse complement strand
GCCAGGGGCTTTTCCATGACCGGGGCCGAATCCGTGAAGACCCGGTAGCCGAACGGGCCGATTTCCGCGCTGATGCGCTCGGCCAGCCGCTGCAAGCGCCGGCGCAGCAGCTTGTGGTAGTCACGTCCCAGGGCATAACGGGCGATGAAGGCGCGTGCCGGATCCGTCAGGGCCCGCTCGATGTCCGGGCAGGGCTCCGGCAGGTAGTCCATGCGCGCCGCGATCACGCTGCGGGTTCCAGGGACCAGTTCCGCCGGGCGCGAGCGCCGCGTGCCATGGCGAGCCATATAGTCCATGGTGCCGTGGCGGTCGGCCGCGAGCCAGTCGTGCAAACGCCCCTCGGCGAGGCTCAGGTCCGTATCGGCAATACCGATCTGCTGGAACCCGAGTTCCAGACCCCACGCCTTGATCGCCGGAACCAGCGCGGCCCCGGTGCACTTCCGGTGAGAAGTGTCCGTCCCGGCGGTCTCGGTCATGTGCTCACCGACCGCCGGCCGCGTGCTGGATGCAAGTAAAATAATCCTCGTCGTCGAACGGCCTGCGGTCCTGCTGGACGCGCCAGAGTCCAGCGGCCAGACAGTCCATCATGCGGTGCTCGGCGGTATGTGGATCCCCGGTGACGGCGATCAGCGTCTGATGCAGGTGGCGGATGCCGACTGGCCTGTCGATGCTCAATTGCTCCAGGATAACGATGTGCAGGCCCATGTGCAGGAACGGATTCTCATCACCCGACGCGGGCACGAAGTCGCGTTGGAGAACGCGCTCCGGGTCGGTGAGCGCGCTCTGGTACTGCGGGTGCATGCGGACGATCTGGACGATCTGCGCCTCCACCGGATCGAGGGGCTGACCCGATCGGGCCTTGGCCCACGCATCGACAAAAGCGCGACGATGGGTCTGGCGGTCTGCTGAAAACACGATGAGCCTCGTTTATTCAGGTGTATTTGCGTTCATTTGCGAACAGTTTTCTGCTTTCGGCGCCGGGGTCTTGTCCGGAAACTCGCACAGGTCGGCGATGGGGCAGGTGGGGCACTTGGGGTTGCGTGCCACGCAGCAGTAACGACCGTGCAGAATCAGCCAGTGGTGGGCGTCCTGGAGGAATTCGCGGGGGATGTGGCGCAGGAGCTTGTGCTCCACTGCCAGAGGTGTGGCGCCTGGAGCGATCCGGGTGCGGTTACCCACGCGAAAAATGTGGGTGTCGACCGCCATCGTCGGCTCACCGAAGGCGGTATTGAGCACCACGTTGGCGGTCTTGCGGCCCACGCCGGGCAGTGCTTCCAGTAACTCGCGGGTGCGAGGCACTGCGCCGCCGTGGACCGCCAGCAAGTGCTCGCAGGTCTTGATGATGTTGCGTGCCTTGCTGTTGAAGAGGCCGATGGTGCGGATATGGGATTTCAGCCCCTCCTCGCCCAGGCTCAGGATCGCCTGAGGGGTGTTGGCCACCGGGAAGAGCCGCGCGGTGGCCTGGTTGACCCCCTTGTCGGTGGCTTGGGCGGAGAGGATGACGGCGATCAGCAGTTCGAAGGGGCTTTGATACGCCAGTTCGGTGGTCGGTGCCGGGTTGGCAGCGCGCAGGCGCTCGAAGATCCGGCGGCGTTTGGTATCGTTCATCGTGTCGGGAAGATAAGGCGTCTGTCACCGCGTGCCAAGTCCCAAGCACGATCCCCGCGTGGCTTCGCGCTTGCAAAATGCCTGGATCTGGATAAAAATACAGCTATCGCAGACCGTCTCACGATTTGACAGCAATCGCCTGACATCAAGCCGGTCCCGCCCTGGGAATCTCGGAGCAACTCCATGTATCTCAAACGGACTTCACCATATCATCCCTACTACACCAGTGCTTTGGGAGAAGCCTTTCTGTGCGATACCCTGGAGTTTTTGCCTTTTCTGTGTGATGCGTCCGTAGACCTGATCCTCACCTCGCCGCCCTTTGCGCTCAAACGCAAGAAAGAGTACGGCAATGAGGAAGAAGACAAATACTGCGACTGGTTCATGTCCTTCGCCCCGCATCTGTACCGGATTCTCAAGGATGATGGTTCCTTTGTTCTCGATCTGGGCGGGGCCTACAAACCGGGGTTCCCCGTACGCTCCATTTACCAGTTCGAGTTGCTGGTGCGGCTGGTCAAGGAGACTGGATTTTATCTGGCACAGGAGTTTTACCACTACAATCCGGCGCGTCTGCCGGCACCGGCCGAGTGGGTCAATGTACGTCGTGTGCGGGTCAAGGATTCGGTGAATGTTGTCTGGTGGTTGTCCAAGACACCGAATCCCAAAGCCGATAACCGGCAAGTGTTGCGGCCTTACAGCGACAGTATGCAAAGTCTGTTGAAAAACGGCTACAAGGCGAAGCTGCGGCCGAGCGGACACGACATCTCGGAGAAGTTTTCGCGTGACAATGGCGGCGCGATCCCCCCGAACCTACTTGAATTGGCCAATACCGACAGTAACGGCCGCTACCAGCAGCTGTGCCGTGAATATGGCGTTAAGGTCCATCCGGCGCGCTTTCCGCCGCAGTTCGCCGAATTCTTTATCAAATTTTTAACCGATGAGGGCGCCTTGGTATACGACATCTTCGCCGGCTCCAATACCACCGGATTCGTTGCTGAGAAATTGGCGCGCCGGTGGCTGGCGACCGAACTCTCCGAAGAATACCTGCGGGGCAGTAAATTTCGCTTTATGGACAAGGATCTGCCGGTGAAAGTCAGCAAGCGGGTGACACGCGCAGTGGAGAAGGAAAACCTTCAGATGTCGCTTTTTCCAAACAAGAAATGAGCGCACCCCTGCGCAAGCAAGATCTGTTGAAGCGAGTCCTTTTAGGGGTCGACGCCAGTGGTTGGCAGGCGCTTGTCGTTCACCGATCACACCCGTTCGATTTGCGTCTGTTCAGGTGCGAAGACGCCGATTTTATCAGTCTTCGCATCTATATCTGGAACTGTACACCAGGCGGCAGGAACCGTCCCGTTGACGAATTTCGGGTGCAGCTTACGGGTACGGTCCCGCAAGCTGAAAGGGGAGAGATAACCTTATTACTTGGTTGGCATGAGGGTTACGGTGTCTTCGTCGGGTTCGACATGCGTCGACATGCCGGCCAAGCATCGGCTTCTCCCTCCATTCAAGTCAAGGAGGCATCATTGCTCAATGCGCACAACCGGGCATTCTCCGCATATGATCGAGCAAATGGTGAAATCGCGATCTGTTTCCGTCCGGAATTCCTGGTCGAATATTGTATGAATCTGGCAACGCTTCACGGTTTTACGGCTGATGACGAAGCTTTAGGGATGTTGAATACGATCGATACGTTGAATGAGCGTGACGTTGAGACCAGGATCGCCAGTTTCGAACGGCGCGAGGTCATCGCCACTATTAGAAAAAAATATCGTGAGTATGATTTCCGCCGTCGTGTTGTAACCGCTTACGCAGCAACCTGTGCTTTTTGCGGTGTACAGCTAAGGTTAGTTGAAGCCGCCCATATCATTCCGGTAGCGGCAGATTCAAGTACGGACGAAACGCGCAACGGTGTCGCTTTGTGCGCGCTGCACCACCGCGCTTACGATCAGAATCTGATCAGCTTCGATGAAGCGTATCGCATTGAAGTCAGTGCTACGGCGATCATGCGGCTAAGCGAAAGCGGTTTGGCGGGTGGCTTGGCAGCATTTCGCGAAGGCATCAAAAGTGCGATCGTTCTGCCGGCGGATAAGCGCGATTATCCAGCCCGACAGTATGTTGCAAAAAGTCGCGAGATCCGGCAATGGCAAACATGAGTTGTTCCTATCGGGTCGACCGCGCCATCGGAGGCCAAGCACAGTGACCGACCAACTCACCGATCGCCAGCGCCAGATACTGGATCTGATCCAGCGTCATATCCGCGTGACCGGCGTGCCGCCGACCCGGGCCGAAATCGCCCGCATCCTGGGGTTCCGCTCCGTCAATGCCGCGGAGGACCACCTGCGCGCCCTGGCCCGGCATGGTGTCATCGAACTCACGCGCGGGCGCTCGCGGGGCATTCGACTGATTGCGGATGGGGCGATCGGGGGGGACGCGAATGCGGATACGCGGCCCGGTGCGGCGGGTGGGTTCGGTGCGGGAGCGGACCTGCCGGTGATCGGGAGGGTGGCCGCCGGCAGTCCGATTCTGGCCGCGGAGCATGTTGAGGACCGTCATCGGATCAGCCCCGATCTGTTCCGTCCGCGGGCGGACTACTTGCTGCGGGTGCGCGGCAGCAGTATGCGCGACGTGGGTATCCTCGACGGCGACTTGCTCGCCGTGCATGCCTCTGCGGAGGCGCAGAATGGTCAGATCGTCGTCGCGCGGCTTGCTGATGAGGTGACGGTCAAGCGACTGCGCCGCCATGCCCGCTGGGAACATCGCGTGCAACTCCTGGCGGAGAATCCGGAGTTTCCGCCCATCGTGGTGGACCTGCGGGAGCAGGAACTGGTCATTGAGGGCATTGCCGTGGGCGTGCTGCGCCTGGGGTTGGCCGCGCCGCTGCAGGTCGACGGCTAAGGTAATTTCCGCAATCGCCTAATCGTTTTAGGCTTTTCCATCCAACATTGTGCCGCCATGTCTATCCAACAGATCCTCGATCGGCACCCCGACCTGTGGCGCGGCCGAGTGGCGCCGGAACAGGTCCCGGCGGGAGTGCCGACCGGGTGTGCGGCACTGGATCGGGAACTGGTCTGGGGTGGTTGGCCGCCCGGTAGTTTGAGCGAGCTGCTCAGTGCACGGATGGGCGACGGACTCGGGCTGGTCCTGCCGACCCTGGCGCGGCTCAGTACCGAACCGCGCTGGCTGCTGCTGGTTGACCCGCCCTGGCTACCCTTCGCACCGGCCCTGGCCGCCCATGGTCTGGTGCTCGAACAGGTGGTGGTCATCAACGCCGGTACGCGGTCCACCTGGGCCGCCGAGCAGGGATTAGGCTCCGGCGCCTGTGCGGCGGTGCTGCTGTGGGGTGGCGGGCCTTGGAATCCTACGCGGCTGCGCCGGCTCCAGTTGGCTGCTGAGACCGGCGGCGCACTGGCTTTTTTGTTTCGTGATCCGGCGGCCTGCGGTGGTCCCTCGCCGGCTCCGCTGCGTCTGCAAGTCGAGCGGATCGCTGACGGCCGGCGGGTGACGGTGCTCAAGCAGCGCGGCGGTCGCGGTGGGGTCGTCTTGACCCTGAGTAACGAGTCAAGCATAAGTTAAACAACGACAACGACCGAGACGCCAAAGGAGCTCCCTTGCGTATCGACTCCATTCGTCAGCGCCTGCAGGCCCAGGGCGCGAAGTACTGTCACGAACAGCGGGTGTTGCAGGCTTGGGCGCGCGGCCTGTCCGTGGATACCCGTCACCGTCGCGCTGAAGATTTCCTGCCGCTGCGGGTGCGCGCGGTGCTGCCGGCCTTGATGGGCGATTTGCAGGGTCTGGCCCGGCTGCGGTCCGAACATCCTGATGCCGACGGTTCCGCCCGGCTCCTGGTCGCGCTGGCTGATGATCAGTTGATCGAAAGCGTCCTGTTGCCGCGCAATGGCCTGTGCGTGTCCACTCAGGTCGGTTGCGCGGTCGGTTGCCGCTTTTGCATGACCGGGCGCTCCGGCCTGCTGCGCCAACTCGGCAGCGCCGAGATCGTCGCCCAAGTGGCACTCGCCCGCACGCGCCGCCCGGTCGAGCGGGTCTTGTTCATGGGAATGGGTGAACCGGCGCATAACCTCGACAACGTGCTCGAGGCCATCGAACTGCTCGGCACCGTCGGGGCGATCGGGCACAAGCATCTGGTTTTTTCCACGGTCGGTGACCGGCGCGTCTTCGCGCGTCTACCGCAAGGCCCGGTGAAGCCGGCGCTGGCCCTGTCACTGCACAGCACGCGCGCGGAGCTGCGTGCCCGGCTGTTGCCCAAAGCACCGTTGATCGATCCGGAAGCCCTGGTCGATCTGGCCGAGTGCTATGCCCGCGCGACCGGCTGTCCGACCCAATATCAGTGGACCTTACTGGCCGGCGTCAACGACGGCGACGAAGAACTGAACGGCATCATCAGGCTCCTCACCGGGAAATACGCGATGATGAACTTCATCCCGTATAACGTGAACGAGGGACTCGGGTTCAGCCGACCCTCATGGGAGCACGCGTCGGCGATGGCCGCCCGGTTACAGCAAGCGGGGATCGTCACCCGCCTGCGCAACTCGGTTGGACAGTCGATCGACGGTGGTTGCGGGCAGTTGCGGGCGCGGGTGATTTCCGGGAACGGATCGACCGAGGCGTAGGGGCGACTGAAATCGCCCCTAATCATGCGGACCACAGCGGGCCTTCCTCCATCGCCGCGATCTGCTCGCGCAGCGCCAGGATGTGATCCTGCCAGTAGTGCTGGGTGTTGAACCAGGGAAAGGCGGCGGGGAAGGCGGGGTCTTCCCAGCGGGTGGCGAGCCAGGCGGCATAATGGATCTGGCGCAGGGTGCGCAGGGCCTCGATCAGGTGCAGTTCGCGATGGTCGAACTCCTGAAAGTCCTCGTAGCCGGCCAGCACGTCCGCCAACTGGCGGCTCATGTCGGCGCGGTCCCCGGACAGCAGCATCCACAGGTCCTGCACCGCGGGTCCCATGCGGGCATCGTCGAAATCGACGAAGTGTGGACCGGCGTCGGTCCACAGCAGATTCCCGCGGTGACAGTCGCCGTGCAGCCGGATCATGGCGAAGTCGCCCGCTCGCGCGAAGCAGGCGTGCACGCCGACCAGTGCCATCTCGACGACCGATTCATAGGCCGGGAGCAGGTCGCGCGGGATCCAGCCGCCGGCGAGCAGCAGGTCGCGCGGGCCGGTGCCGAAGGAGGCGATGTCCAGGCACGGGCGATGCGCGAAGGGACTGACCGCGCCGATGGCATGGATGCGGCCGATCAGCCGGCCGATCCACTCCAGGACCCGCGCGTCATCCAGTTCCGGTGAGCGGCCGCCGTAGCGCGGGCTCAAGCTGAAGCGGTAGCCGCGATGCGCGTGCAGGGTCCGGCCGAGTGTCGCAAAGGGCGGGACTGCCGGGATTTCCGCGTCGGCCAAATCCACAGTGAAGGCATGCTCCTCCAGGATGGCGGCGTCGCTCCAGCGATCCGGCCGGTAGAACTTGGCGATCACCGGTTCGGCCTCGTCGATGCCGACCTGATAGACCCGGTTTTCATAGCTGTTGAGCGCCAGCAGGTGGCCGTCCGTGGGCAGACCGATGGACTCCACGGCATCCAGGATCAGATCCGGGCTGAGATTGGCGTAAGGTGTGGGATTCAAGTCGTTCATGGGTGTCATTCTAGCCGGGATCGCTGCCTGGGTGCCTGGGTGCCTGGCTGCTTGGCCCGACGGATGGTCGCCGTCACCCGGGATTTGCCCCTTGCGACAGGTCCGGGCATGATGCGCGCGGCAGGTGCCTCCCGGGGCGTCTCAGGCAACTCCCCGACCACGATCGTCCCGCCATGGGGGCTACCAACCCGATGTGCCGACCGCATTCGTTTATCTTGAAAAGTGCCGTTCGCCGCCAGTCGCGTGGGCGCAGCAGGTCGCGTTTCAGGGGCATTGGTGCCGTCGCTCGTGCCGCGGCGATCGGTATCCTGCTGCTTGCCGGCCTCGCGGCGGCGGACGGCGAGGGCGCCGCGAGCGGATCACGCGCCGGCGAGTCCGACGGACCGCCGCCGGTGCGGTTCTTTGCCGTCGGCGATCTGCCCTATGGCCAATCGGAGGTCGACCCTTTGGAGGCACTCCTGAACGCTGCCGCGGCCCAGCATCCGCCCTTCATCGCCCATGTCGGTGACATCAAAGCCGGCAGCACCCCTTGTACCGACGCCAACCTGCACGAGATCGCCGGGATCTTCCGTGCGCTGCCGGTTCCGGTCGCCTACACGCCCGGAGATAACGAGTGGACCGATTGTCACCGTCCCGCCGCCGGGGGGCTGGATCCGCGGCTGCGGTTGGCGCGGGTTCGTGAGGTGTTCTTCGGTGATCCAACGGTACTGCGGCTAGCCGCCTTGGGCGCGGTCCCGGCAGCGGACGCGTTTCCGGAAATCTACGCCTTTCAGATCGACGCGGTCGCCTTTATCTCGTTACACATTGTTGGTAGTAACAATGGATTTAGCGACAGTGATCCCGCCGCCGCGGCCGAGTTCGCGGCGCGTGAGGCGGCGAACACGGCTTTCCTGAACCGGGCTCTGGCGTCAGCCAAGACCCGGAATGTGCAAGCCCTGGTACTGATGATTCAGGCGAATCCGCTGTTCGATCGGGGGCAGGGGCCGCCGGGTTTTCGCGGCTTCAAGCAGCAACTCGTCGCCGCGATGGCGCGCTTCGCCGGTCCGGTGCTGGTGCTGCATGGCGACACCCACCGCTTTCGGCACGACCGGCCCCTGATCGACCCGGCGCGCGGTGCGCCCTTCGCACGCCTGGTGCGGATCGAGGTGCCCGGATCGCCCGTGGTTGGCGGTGTTTGGATTACGGTTGATCCGTCGGGGCCGGAGCCCTTCCGTGCCGATCCGGTCTATGCGGTGTCGTTGGAGTCCCTGAATTGATCGAGGATATTGATCGAGCCGGTGATCGAGCGAGCCCGGGCAACATCCTGGCCATCTATAAGCTTTTTTATATGGTGGATATCAAAAATATTGAGTTTTCTTTATTTATCCGATCGCTAAAATACCCCTCAGACAAGAGTGCTTGGTTATTTGCGGCAACCCTTGTCGGTTCGGAGACGGCGGTCGACCCGCGGGGCGGCTGCTTCCACTTTAAGATGACATTCCACGAGGACTGAACATGGCGAAGAGTTACAGCGCGGGTGTGAAAGAGTACCGCGAGACCTACTGGATGCCTGACTACACTCCCAAGGACACCGATATCCTGGCGTGCTTCAAGATCACCCCGCAGCCGGGTGTGCCCCGTGAGGAGGCTGCCGCCGCGGTGGCCGCCGAGTCGTCTACCGGCACCTGGACCACCGTCTGGACTGACTTGCTGACCGACCTGGACTATTACAAGGGTCGCGCTTACGCCATCGAAGACGTGCCGGGCGACGACTCCTGCTATTACGCTTTCATCGCCTACCCGATCGATCTGTTCGAGGAAGGCTCGGTCGTCAACGTGTTCACTTCGCTGGTCGGTAACGTTTTCGGTTTCAAAGCTGTCCGCGCCCTGCGCCTGGAAGACGTGCGCTTCCCCATCGCCTACGTCATGACCTGCGGCGGTCCGCCCCACGGCATTCAGGTTGAGCGCGACATGCTCAACAAGTACGGCCGCCCGCTGCTGGGTTGTACCATCAAGCCCAAGCTCGGTCTGTCCGCCAAGAACTATGGTCGGGCGGTCTACGAGTGCCTGCGCGGCGGTCTGGACCTGACCAAGGACGACGAGAACGTCAACTCACAACCCTTCATGCGCTGGCGTCAGCGTTTCGATTTCGTGATGGACGCCATCGACAAGGCCGAGCGGGAGACCGGCGAGCGCAAGGGGCACTATCTGAACGTCACCGCGCCGACCCCGGAAGAGATGTACAAGCGCGCCGAGCACGCCAAGGAAATCGGCGCGCCCATCATCATGCACGACTACATCACCGGCGGCTTCTGCGCCAACACGGGTCTGGCCAACTGGTGTCGCGATAACGGCATCCTGCTGCACATCCACCGCGCCATGCACGCCGTGCTCGACCGCAACCCGCACCATGGCATTCACTTCCGGGTGCTGGCCAAGATCCTGCGCCTGTCCGGGGGAGATCACCTGCACTCCGGCACCGTGGTGGGTAAGCTGGAGGGGGATCGCGAGGCCACCCTCGGCTGGATCGACATCATGCGCGACAAATTCATCAAGGAAGACCGCAGCCGCGGTATCTTCTTCGATCAGGACTGGGGCTCCATGCCTGGCGTCTTCCCGGTGGCTTCCGGTGGCATCCACGTCTGGCACATGCCCGCGCTGGTGAACATCTTCGGCGACGACGCCTGCCTTCAGTTCGGCGGCGGCACCCTGGGCCACCCCTGGGGCAACGCGGCCGGCGCCGCGGCCAACCGGGTCGCGTTGGAAGCCTGTGTGCAGGCCCGCAACGAGGGTATCGCCATCGAGAAGGAAGGCAAGGACGTGCTGACCAAGGCGGCAAAGCATAGCCCGGAACTCAAGGTCGCCATGGAGACCTGGAAGGAAATCAAGTTCGAGTTCGACACGGTCGACAAACTCGACGTCGCGCATAAGTGAGCCGTCGGCGGCCAGCAGCACATCTTGTCGGCTGCTGGTCGCCAGTGTCGCGCCGCGAACCCTAACCGAACTCTGAACAACCCGCATCCGAGGAAACTTCAATGAGCGACATGCAGGACTACCGTTCCAGTCTCGAAGACGTCAACAGCCGTAAGTTCGAAACCTTCTCCTATTTGCCGCCCATGGAGCCGGAGGGCATCCGCAAGCAGGTGGAATATCTGGTCCGCAAGGGCTGGAACCCGGCGATCGAGCATACCGAGCCGGAAAACGCCTTCGACCACTACTGGTATATGTGGAAGCTGCCGATGTTCGGTGAGACCGACGCCGACCGTATTCTCCAGGAGGCCGCGGCCTGTCATAAGGCCCACCCCAACAATCATGTGCGGCTGGTCGGCTATGACAACTATGCCCAGTCTCAGGGGGCGGCCATGGTGATTTATCGGGGCAAGCCGGTCTAGTCGTTTTTCGCTCGCGCGAAAAGCGCTGTTTGAAGGCGGAAACGAGAGCTCCTGTTTCGCCCGGCGGGGCAGGTGCTCGCTATCTCGTTTCCAAGGTCCGCATGGGAAGATAGTCGTGGCCGCTCCAGCGGCCGGAGCCTAGACGCGACGCTGGAGCGTCGCCATATGCTCCCACGCTGGAGCGTGGGAGCCAGAATGAGAACCAGGGCATGAGCGATGAGTGAAGTCGACCGCGAACAATATCTGATCAGGACCGAACCCTACTACCGCCCGGTGACCAACGAGGTGACGATGTACGAGGCCGCCTATGCGGCGCGGATGCCGGTCATGCTCAAGGGTCCGACCGGCTGCGGCAAATCCCGCTTCGTGGAATACATGGCCTGGCGGCTGAAAAAGCCGCTGATCACCGTTGCCTGCAACGAGGACATGACCGCTTCCGATCTGGTCGGGCGCTTCCTGCTCGACATCAATGGGACCAAATGGCAGGACGGTCCGCTGACGGTCGCGGCGCGGATCGGCGCCATCTGTTACCTGGATGAAGTGGTCGAAGCCCGCCAGGACACCACGGTGGTCATCCATCCGCTCACCGATCATCGCCGCAATCTGCCGTTGGAGAAGAAGGGTGAGTTGGTCAATGCGCACCCGGATTTTCAGATCGTGATTTCCTACAACCCGGGCTACCAAAGCCTGATGAAGGATCTGAAGCAATCCACGAAGCAGCGTTTCGGCGCCTTGGACTTCGACTACCCCAGTGCGGAGATCGAAGCCGAGATCGTGACCCACGAGGGCCTGGTGGACAGCCAGGTGGCGGAGAAGCTGGTGCAGATCGCGCAACGCAGCCGCAACCTCAAAGGGCACGGACTGGATGAGGGGATGTCGACCCGCCTCCTGGTCTATGCCGCCCAGCTCATCGGCAAGGGCGTCGATCCCCAATCCGCCTGCCGCATGGCCTTGGTGCGTCCGCTCACCGACGATCCGGATATGCGCGATACGCTGGACGCGGCGGTCAGTACCTTCTTTTAGGACACCGCTGGAGGCTCCCGGCATGACCATTGACTTCTCCGACTACGTCTCCTGTCTGAAAACCGACCCGGAGCATCCGCACAAGCAGGCGCTGGAGGCGAGCTATCATGAGGCCGCGCGGGTCATGTCGACTCAGGGACTCGAACATTACCTGACCGGCATGAAGGCCCTGTGCAGTCTGAACAAGGGGGAGGATCTGATCCTGACCTATGTTCAACACCTGCCGGCGGTGGTCAAAGAGGTCGGCGAGGACATCACCCCGGATCTGGTGGGGGCCTTGATGAAGCTGGCCTCCCACACCTCGGGTACCGTCATCACGCTGGTCATGGCAAACATGCCGTTGGCCGCGAGCCGGTTGGGTGACGCGGAAGTCGTGCGGGGTTATCTCAATCTGCTGCATCAGTTGGCCGGCAAGGCGCCGCGGGGATTGCGGCCGATGATGGAGAACATGGACGAGTTGCTCGGCAAGCTCACACTCGGGGGTCTGCGCCGCTGGGCCATGTGGGGTGCCCAGGCCCATGCCCGCGATCTGGATGGCCAACTGGCCTATTTCGGACTGCAAACCGAGTCCTCGCGGGCGGTGCTCCAGAAGGAGCGGCGCGGCACCCTGTTCGTAGACAATCAGCGCAAGCTGAATTTCTATCTGCGGGCACTGTGGGCGCGCGCCTTTTTTATGCGCCCGACCTCCGGCGATTACGAGTCGCGGCTGGGCTTGCGGCCCTTCATCGAAGATTTCCAGATCCACCTGCCGGACGCATTCGACAGTTTCCGCGGCATTTCCGGTATCGAGGTCTACCGTGCCGCCGCGGCCCATTGCGCCGCGCACCTGGTCTATACGACGGCCCCGCTCAGCGCGGAGCAGTTGACCCCGGCCCAGATGCGGTTCATCGAACTGTTCGAGGACGCGCGGGTAGAGTCGCGCGCCATTTGCGCCTTCCCCGGGCTGCGTAAGCTCTGGCTCGGCCTCATGACCGCGCCGTTGACGGCCAAGGACGAAGCGGTCGAGCTGCATCCGATGGTGGATCTCATGATGCGCGTGGCGCAGGCACTGCTCGATCCGGACTATCAGGACGCATTGGCCATGATCAATGAAACGGCCGCCGCGTTTCATGACGCCTGCGCGCGGCGCGGCGACGATAACCGGATCAGTTGGGATGCCGGCATCGACTTCTATAACCGGGCGGTCGCCCAGTGTCATTTGCCTAACCTGCGCGTTTTGGAAAACGTGCCGATTCCTTATCGGGACGATAATCGCTACTGCTGGGCCTTCGATGAAAACCGGTTCCTGTCCCACGGCATCGACTATCTGCCGGCCAGCCGGCAGCAGGTGCGCCGCCAGGTTTCCGCCATGGAACTGGCCAATGAGGTGGATGTGGAAACCGCAGGAGATGATGCGCAAGAGGTCTGGGTCTGCTCCACGGAGTTTTTTCCCTATGAAGATCATGGGGTTTCGTTCAATGCGCTGGAAGGCAAGGAGCCGGTGTCTGAGCCCTTTTATTACCACGAGTGGGATTATCATGCCCAACTTTACCGTCCGGACTGGGTGACGGTCATCGAGCGCCGTCAAGGTCGCGCCGATCCGCAGTTGATGGACGATATCCTCACCAAGTACAAGCCGGTTGCCAGCCGCATCCGCCACCTCATCGATGCGCTGCAACCGCAAGGGATCGTGCGGCGGCGCGGCTATGAGGAAGGGGAGGAACTGGACCTGAGCGCGGCCGTCCGGGCGATGATCGACATCCGCCGCGGAGTCATGCCGGATCCGCGCATCAACGTCCGGATCAGCCGTCATGTCCGTGACCTCGCCCTGGTCGTCCTGATGGATCTGTCGGAGTCCACGAACGAGAAAATCGGCGGTCTCGATCAATCCGACCCGACGTATGCGCACACCCCGAGTATTCTGAGTTTGACCCGCGAGGCGACCGGGCTGCTGGCCTGGGCCATCGACTCCATCGGCGACACCTTCGCCGTCCATGGGTTCGCCTCCGACGGCCGCCACGACGTACAGTATTTTCGCTTCAAAGACTTCGACCAGCCCTACGACGACGGACCCAAGTCGCGGATGGCCGGTATGAAGGGCGGGCTGTCGACCCGCATGGGCGCGGCCCTGCGCCATGCCGGCTGGCATCTGACCCGGCAGTCGGCGAGCAAGCGGCTGGTGCTGGTCATCACTGACGGGGAACCGGCCGACATCGATGAGCGCGATCCTCAGACCCTGCGGCATGACGCCAAGAAAGCGGTCGAGGATCTGCGTATGCAAGGTGTTCACACCTACTGTCTGACCCTGGACCCGCAGGCCGATCGTTACGTGGCGCGCATCTTCGGCGAGAACAATTACTCGATCGTCGATCAGGTGGAGCGCCTCCCCGAGCGGCTGCCGGCTGTTTTCGCGGCGCTGACCGGCTGACCGGCTTCAGGGTTGCCGCGCCCCGTCTGGAACCCAAGATGCTTGTCCCTCGTGGGAGCGGCGTCCCGCCGCGATGCGGTGCCGCGGTGACCTCGAATGCGGCCTTGGTCGTCGTTCCGGCCGTAGGGTGGACAAGCGCAGCGCAGTCCACCGAATCCCGCGCCCTCGCTGGTGGACTGCGCTGCGCTTGTCCAACCTACGAGGCCGCGTGGCGGGAACCGTGATCAAGGCCTCGAACGCTGCGGCGACCCATCGCGGCGGGACGCCGCTCCCACCGGGCCGCTACGCGACTCTTATGGCAAGCCTCGACCCCCGACATGCGCGAGCCGCGTGAAAAGCTTGTTTGCGGTCCGGACACAGCCCGCTGATCATGCTACCCTATCGCTGAGGCGCGTCGGGTACAGAGGATCTTTGCATGCTGTCGTCACCTTCCGTCCATTTACACAGGCCACGGCCATTCGGTCGAGTTCGGTTCCGGCCAGGATTCACCCTGATCGAACTGATGATCGTCGTCGGCATCGTGGCCATCCTGGCCGCCATTGCCTATCCGTCCTATCAGTCCCAAATCCGCAAGACCCGGCGGGGGGATGCCCAGGCGGTACTGATGCAGGCCGCGCAATACATGGAGCGGCTCTACACCGAGAACGGCTGCTACAACAAAAACCCCTGCGGCACCGGCACGGCCACGGTCCTGCCGTTTACCAAGTCGCCCATCGACGGGGCCGAGGCATACTACGTCATCGCCCTGAAGAATGATGTCACTGCCGACACCTTCACGATCACGGCCACGCCGCAGGGTTCAGAGGTAGGTGCCGGAGATCTCAGCATCGACAATACCGGGACGCGCACCGGTTGGTGATGGCCGCAGGATTTGCCGTAAGCACCTTTGCATCGCGCGCGGCGCTGTCGCCCGCCGGTTCAGGGTCGCTGAGGCAGGCCGGGCGGTTGATCCAGACGGGCGCCGATACCGCAGCCCTGACAGGCGAATGAACAGAGGAGTTGCACGAGGCCAATGGTCAAGAGTGTCACATTGCGCGAGGCTTGGTCCGGCGAGGCCGATTGCCGCAACTGCTCGCTGCGGACCTCGGTGCTGTTCGCCGGCCTGCAGGAGCAGGCATTCGAGCGAATCCACGAGCCGATCGACCAGTTTACGCTCAAACCCGGTAACGTCCTGTACCACGCCGGGGATCGGGCCGAATTTCTGTTCACCGTGCGCAGCGGCTCGCTGAAACTGGTCCAGTACCTTCCTGACGGCAGCCAGCGCATTGTGCGCATCGTCCGTACGACCGACGTTCTGGGGCTCGAGGCGCTGCTCGATGAGCGTTATCAGCACGAGGCCGTGGCCCTGCACGCAACCGAGGTGTGCCGCTTCCCGGCCCGGCTGGTGCGTGATCTCGGCCAGGACAACCCGGCGTTGCACCGGGAATTGATGTCGCGCTGGCAGCGCGCCCTGACCGAGGCCGATGCCTGGCTGACCGAGTTGTCCACCGGATCGGCGCGGCAGCGGGTGGCGCGGCTGTTGCTGCGCCTGGTGCGTGACCGCGAGTCCAGTGAGTGCTATCTGTTCGGCCGCGAGGACATGGGCGCCATGCTCGGCGTCACCACGGAGACAGCCAGCCGGACCATCGCGGAGTTCAAGCGTCAGAGCCTGCTGGTGGAAACCGCACCGAACCTGTTCCTGCTGGACGTACCGAATCTCACCCGCATCGCCGAAGACTGAGGCGGCCCGGCCCGACCAGCGCATTGACCTTTGTTAATGTGATCGTCCCTGCCGCTGCTTAACCTGAGTTATTGAGTGACCTCCCATCGCGGCGACCCTTGGTGTCGCGCACGGTGGGGCCCCGGTGACTGATCATCAGGAGTTACAGTCTTGCAACAGACCGTGCGGCAAGAGACGTTTCCGGTTTTTGGCTTGAAGTTCGATCGCGAGGAGACGACCCTGCAATCGGTCGATGCCATCTGCGCCTATTTTCGGGCACGGATCGAAGCGCATCCCTGCGCGGTTTTCATCGCCGAGTTCGACCACTTCGCGCACACCAGCGCCTTAGGCGAGGGACGCATCGGCGAGGGCATCCGCGCTGCCAAGAATATTGTCTACTGTTTCGGCATCGCCCTGCCGGAACCTGAGGTGTTGGCGGTGCGTCCACGTTCCATCGGGATTGCCGAGATTGAAGATGGCTTCCTGGTGACCTTCATGGAGGCGCCGATGCCGGTCGCCAATGGCATCGTCGAGGACTGGGCCAGGGGACTGTGTGATCTTGAGCCCCGACAGCCTTCGCCTGAGTTCCGGGCAGACACTTTGTAGGGGCGGTTTTAAACCCGCCTCTACGTCCGGTTAGCATGTTCGACCGCGATCGTCGTTGTCGTTGTCGTAATCGAGTTTATCGTAGTGCTCCGGATTCTTTCGCACTCTATGCATCGCTTATCCGATTACGATTACGACAACGACAACGAGAAAAAAAGCAATCGCTAGATGGACTTGCTTCACTGGGCGGTGAACCAATCCTCAAGCCTCAACCGCTCCGGAGCGACCCCATGCGTATCGCCGTGACCAGCCAGAACTTCAAGACCATCACCGGCCATGCCGGTAAGGCGCGCCGCTTCCTGATCTACGAGACGGACGGCGGGCCAGACCCCGTGGAACTGGAGCGGCTCGATCTGCCGAAAGACATGTCCGTCCACGAATACCACGGCGAGGATCATCCGCTGTTCCAGTTGGGACTGGCGGCCCTGGTGACCCAGGGGGCAGGGCAGGGCTTCGTGCAGCGGATGAGCCGCCATGGCATTACCGTCCACGCGACCAGTGAGTCCGACCCGCTGCCGGCGGTCGCGCGAGTCGCGACCGGTGTGCCGCTCGCCGCGGCCTTACCCCATGACCATGATCATGGTCCCGAACTCGTTCAGATTCAGGAGCCCTGATCCAACCGCACTGCTCAGCCAGCCGATGCCCGTGGCGCGCGCATCAACCCCAATTATCAGGGTATCAGCGTAATCGCCATGTCGACTTTCCTTGTTTAAGGGTAGGCTGGGGAACATCATCGCGCGACGCTGCCCGGCCATCCGTGGAGCCCGGCGTACGCGGGGACCTGCCGGCACCACCGCCGGTTTCGCTGACTATTGGCCTCGACCCTCGGGACATCCGCCATGCTCGACAGCACCATGATCGAACTCTCGCGCTGGCAGTTCGCCGCCACCGCGATGTACCATTTTTTGTTTGTGCCCCTGACCCTGGGACTCGCCTGGATCCTGGTGATCATGGAGACGGTCTATGTCATGACCGGGCGCGAGATCTACCGGGATATGACCAAGTTCTGGGGCAAGCTGTTCGGCATCAACTTCGCGCTGGGTGTCACCACCGGGCTGACCATGGAGTTCCAGTTCGGCACGAATTGGGCCTACTACAGCCACTATGTCGGCGATGTCTTCGGGGCGCCGCTGGCCATCGAGGGACTGATGGCCTTCTTCCTGGAGTCCACCTTCATCGGGTTGTTCTTCCTTGGCTGGGAGCGGCTCAGCAAGCTCCAGCATCTCACGGTGACCTTCCTTACCGCGCTGGCCTCGAACCTCTCGGCGCTGTGGATCCTGATCGCCAACGGCTGGATGCAGAACCCGGTGGGTTCCGAGTTCAGTTATGAGACCATGCGCATGGAGATGACCAGCTTCACCGAACTGTTGCTGAACCCGGTGGCACAGGTCAAGTTCGTCCATACGGTCGCGGCCGGTTATGTCACCGCCTCCATGTTCGTGCTTGGCATCAGCGCCTGGTACATGCTCAAGGGCCGCGACCTGGCCTTTGCCAAGCGGTCCTTCTCGGTCGCTGTCGGTTTCGGGTTGGCGTCCATCCTCTCGGTCATCCTGCTGGGAGACGAGTCCGGCTACGAGGTCGGTGATGTCCAGCGGGTCAAACTCGCCGCCATCGAGGCGGAATGGGAGACCGAACCGGCACCGGCCGCCTTCACCGCGTACGGCTTCCCGAGCAACGCCGATGAAGAGACCCACGATGCGATCAAGATTCCCTATCTGCTGGGGCTGATCGCCACCCGGTCCCTGGACACGCAAGTCGTTGGCCTGAAGGACCTGATGCGCGAGCACGAGGTGCGTATCCGCAGCGGCATGATCGCCTATGAATACCTCCAACGACTGCGCAATGGCGAAGACACCCCCGGCAACCGGGCCAGCTTCGAGGACCACAAGGCGGATTTGGGCTACGGCCTGCTGCTCAAGCGCTACACGGAGAATCCCGCCACGGCGACCGAGGAGCAGATCAAGCAGGCGGCCAAGGACTCGATCCCGGAGGTCGCGCCCGTGTTCTGGGCCTTCCGGGTGATGGTGGGGGCCGGGGTCTGGATGTTGCTGCTGATCGTCTTGGGCTTCTATTTCAACGCCCGTCGCGTGATTCAGGATCGCCGCTTCCTGCTCTGGCTGTTCGTCTTCAGCATCCCGGTGCCCTGGCTCGCGGCCGAGACCGGCTGGTTCGTCGCCGAGTTCGGCCGTCAGCCCTGGGCGATCGGTGAGGTGC
>Ga0247840_10005676_pt1 | contig 18572 bp, 14 predicted proteins | sample LaCruzMarch2015__FD_192404 | JGI IMG/M metagenome (GOLD analysis project Ga0247840, IMG submission 192404) | Freshwater microbial communities from meromictic Lake La Cruz, Castile-La Mancha, Spain - LaCruzMarch2015_17m | ecosystem: Environmental > Aquatic > Freshwater > Lake | place: Spain... | reverse complement strand
AATAATCTTAAAGAACTAACTTAGCTAAACATGATAAAAACAGAATGAGATTAAACTAGGAATGGCAGTCTAAAATGAGGGGGCAGTATAGTGCGATCTTGAGGGGGCTGTTTGAGCGAAATATCCAGTCAAACTCCTTGAGAATGCTGGCAATTTGTGTGGGACTGAATTGGCTCTTTTTCATTTTGTTTACGTGTTTAAAATTAAGACTTTTGTCTACTTTTAAAACGTACTATTTTTGGGGGAGCTTACATACCACATAAGGTCAGAATTTTTCGGTAAAATCGTATGAGCATGCCAATTTGGTTTTCAACTATTCTTTTAGAATGGTTGGTAAAGGGTCGAACAAAATATGTGCTAAATTGTCCGAATTTCGCAAAGACGCGGTGCTAGTTAGCTAACTTACTGGTTTTTGAAGCTAAAATTAATCATCAAATTCTTCAGACTCTATATCTTCATCTTCCTCAAACATTTCATCGTATTCGTTTGATTGAGCTGCTGTAAATTCCTCGATGATTTCTAGAATTTCATCTGATTGCCTTTTCCATACTATAGATTCAACATCGTCATGGATTAGTATAAGGCAGCATTCATTAGTAATCATTATTGGTTCTACTAATAATATATTATCGCCCTCGAATTCTATAATCAGGTACCTCGTATTTAGGAGTAAGTCTTTGTAGTTTGCCATAATTTTTTTTTAAAATTACACTTACTTTGTTACTTAAACCTCAAGAATAATTTATCTAAGATTACTTAATTATGAAGTTTTTCATTAATTTGACTCCAACTGTAGTAATGATATGTTTTATTATCACTCATCACTACAAATAGACCATCTTTGAAACCAGGAAGTGAAGCTGAAGTGATTTCAGACCCATCAGAATTTTGGGCGCTCACCTTTATGTTCTTTATTAACCTATGGTGATGAATATTATTTTTATCGCCTTCTCTTAAATAAATATTAAAGCTATGATCTATTTGATTTGAAACTAAAATATACCCTATCCCGCCAGGTTTTTTATAAATGGAAATACCTTCGTTGTCATCTTTAAACTCATTTTTACCAAAAACAGCTAACTCTACATTGCTGCTATCAGGGTCAGCAAAGTACTTGCGGATACCATATTGTTCGTCAGAATAATATACAAAACCCAATTCGTTATCAACTGCAATAGATTCAATTTCTTTTTTCCCAGAAAACTTTCCAAATTTTCTAACCAACTTAGCATTTACTTTTCCGCCGTTATCAAATAATAAATACTGATATAAATAACCATCTTTAGGTCCTTCTTTTCTGCCTACAATAGCAAAAACTTTATTATCCTTGGGTCTGGTGTAAAGCGCAATGCCCATGGGCAAATTTAAACTATCATCAGTAAAAACCTTTATACCGTTATTATCAATAAAATCCATGGCTGGAACCGAAAGTACCCGTAATGCATTATTATCTCTTTCAGTTGCTACTGCGATAGCAATGGTGTCTTTGCCAAAAATGAATTTATTGGCAATGTCAATATTATTAACCCTCTTTAAATTCCATTTCGACCTTACCGAATCAATTTTTCCGCTTAAATTAAAAACATAGATTCCTCCGTTGATTTTGTCTTTATCGGTACCTACAATTATACTACTATCTGGTAATTTTTCATTAATCCAAATTGCGGGGTCGTCACTATCGCCAAAAACACTATCTGTTATAATTAGTGGCTTAAGTATATTGTTGTTTTCAGAAATACAACCCCCAACCTGCATTAAAAGGAAGGCTAGTAATACTATAGGTGGTCTAGTTTGCATAAATAAAAATAAGTGCTTGGATAGTGTTATCTACCCAAGCACTTAATAAAAATTGTGATTATTTTAGAATATCTAATTTAATACCCATGTTAAATCTAGCACCATAGAATTCAGTTTGTGCAGTTCTTTCCTTTACACCTTGATAATAACGTAGACCCTGGTTAGTAATATTATTTACCTCAGCAAATATACGAAGCCCTTTACTAAACATATATGAACCATTAAAATCTAAGAAAAATTGCTTATCATAGTATCTGTCAAAAAACTCGTCTTCATTATATCCAGAATCATCACTATCATCTACATATGCAGCTGTATAATTAGCAGACAAGCGTAATACCAATTTTTTGTTTTCGTATGATAATGAACCATTAAACATGTGAGGTGCAGTGCCCGGTAAAGTTACATTTTGTCTAATTAAATTTCCAGATCCATCGTAAATACCTTTTGCTTTTGAAGTTGTGAAGGTATAGTTAGTATAAATTCCAAAACCTTTCCAAAATCCTGGTAAGAAGTCAAGTTGTCTTTGGAATGCTACTTCAAACCCAAAAACATCTACAGGACTTCCGTTCCTTCTTTGGGTAAATTGCCAAATTTCTCCCTGATTAATTGGATTGTTTGTCACAGAAGGGAAATCAGCAGCAAACTTGCTTCGAGTATAATTTTCATCTCTATAGGTATAGAAGAAATTATTTAAATGTTTGTAAAAAACACCTCCAGAAAAAATACCTACAGAACTAAAATAACGTTCAAACATCAAATCAACATTTGTTGATTTGATGGGCTGTAAATTAGGGTTCCCAGCACTTAATTCTAAATCGCTTGGTAATACATTAAAATACGGAACTAAATCATAATATTTAGGTCTAGCTAAGCCAGTTGTTACTGCAGCTCTCCAAATTAAGTTATTGCTCGACGCATATCTAAAATTAACACTTGGCAAGAAATTGAGATAGTTGTTTTTTACATTTGATTGACCTTTAAAAGTATCATCATCTTCTACGATATTACCGGTATAATTTACTGAAGTATTTTCAAGTCTTACGCCCGCTACCATTGATAATTTATCGGTAAAGTCTTTTTCCCACTGAGCGTAACCAGCAGTTATTGTTTCCTTTGCATTAAAATTGCCTGCCAAGTATTCTGCGGGGGCATCTTTGCCTGTAAAATCAGCTGCATTTGCAAAATTGAAGCTTCCCAAATATTCAGGATCTACAAAATCTCCAGCGATATACTTTGATCCAGCTAAAAAGTTGGTACTTGTTTCATTGGATAATTTCAGTAATGAGATATTTGCGAAATTTGCTGCCATCGCTCCAACAGGGGTATACTGGAAGAATGAGTTATCTCTAATTTTTGTTTTACTACGTAACCTTACACCATACTTTAAGATATTCTTTCCGTTCTCACCTTTACCAACAGGCATGCTAAAACCTAATTTGCCATTAAAATCTTCCTCATATTGATCTTGAAATTCTTCCGTTAATTCATTCAGCCTAGTATAAGATGTTAGTGGAGTTGTACTAGTTAACAATGGAAATTCTGGCTCTATTATATCTTGGGTAACCTGGATAGACCTTCTTCCCATAGAAACATACCGCTCGTTGGGCCTTACTTCTGATGCCCTTGCATACTGTGCACTCCAATCAATTTTTACGTTTCCTGCTAAATGCTCTCCACGCACTTGCAAAGACCGAACCCTTTGATCTTCTAATCTTCTAGATTCACTTCTATTATTATTAATTCCACCTTTTGTTTGTCTCAATACTTCACCATTATTATAACCTGTTATATTACCTGAAGCATCTAATAATAAGTTGGTTTCCCCTCCTCTAAAACGATGGCGTAGTCTAAATCTATTTTCTAAATCATCTCTCCAATTGTAAGAACCTACAATATATATAGTACTTGTTGGTGAGAGTTTGAAATCTAGCGTTGTAGAAAAAGACCTTCTTACTCTTTTAACATCATATTTACGAACATCATGATCTGAAACAAAAACCTTTCCGCTAGCACTCTTTGACCAAACTGCTTCAACGTTATCAGAACCAAAGTCATTACTATTAATTGAACCGTTTAATAAATAGCCAAACTTTTTATTTTTGCTTCGGTTACCAACAATAAAGTTAGCTGTTCCAATAAACCCTTCTCTAATTGGATTATAGCCTCCAGCCAAAGTACCTGAAATTCGTAATCCGTTTGAAGGACTGCGGCTAATCAAATTAACCGATCCACCAATTGCATCCGCATCCATTTCTGCAGTCAATGTTTTATTCACTTCAATTGTTTGAATCATATCTGAAGGAATTAAATCTAGTTGAACCCTTCTATTATCACCTTCAGCAGATGGAATACGCTCTCCATTAAAATTTACGGAGTTTAACTCGGGCCCCATTCCTCTGATAATAATATTTCTGGCTTCACCCTGGTCATTTTGCATGGTAATGCCAGGAATACGTTTTATTGCATCTCCAATATTAGCATCAGGGAATCTACCCACTTGATCAGCTGATACGATATTGGTAATATTCTTATTGTTTTTTTGTTGATTAAGTGCTTTTGCCTGACCCTTAAGTCTATCACCTAAAACAATAACCTCTTTCATGCTATTTACTCCTGGTTTTAGTTGCTGAGTAACTTGGTTTACTCCATCTTTTAGTATAACCTCAAGTTTTACCTCTTCATAACCCATATATAATATAGACAACATATATTTCCCAGCCTTTAATTGCTGAAAAGTAGCATCACCATTTTGATTGGTTATTTTGGAGGCATTATCTGGGTTAAGTTTTACAACTGCGCCAGGCATATTCAATTTTTCTTCGTCTAGTACCTTGATTATTAATACTGATTGAGCCTGTAAAAAGTTTACAAAACCAGTAATTAATAAAATTAATAATGTCTTTTTCATGTATAAAATGTTTTATGCAACATTAGAATACATATGTTAAGAAATTACTAATGTCATATTATAAAATTGTTATTTTGAAATTTGGATACTGTAAGGTTCCCTGAATAGTGGACAAAAATACTACTAGGGTTTTGGGTGCTATTCTATTCCATTTTTGACAATCAATAGTATACAAGTGTGCAATCAAGATATCTTAATTCACCAATTTTTATCTTGTTTTGTTAAACACATGTCTAGTAACCTAGCGCGGATTTAAGCAAATCGGTTCACAATATTTGTAAGTGATTGATATTAGAGTAACACAAAATTCCTCATGTAAAGAACGAATTTCCAAATAACTAAGTCCTCCGCTTTTTTCACGACATGCAAATAAGAAACTGAATAATAATAGATCTTGCGTGTTTACGATGAACCCTTTTTATTTATTTTCAATGGGTGAATACATCTAGATACATTTTTTTGCTGTAATGTGTAATCACTCATTAGGGAAGAAGTTCCTTCATCATTCGCTTTATTTACTTTACTTACAATTTCTCTTTCTTTTTTAATCAAAGTACTAGATGATTTAATAATTGCTTCGATACTTTTGTCTCATCGTAAACATTTGTTAGCTCTTTAATTTGTAAGTTCAAATAATAAGTGCAATTTTTCCTTGTAGTACTTGGTTAGGCGTTTTATAATTATATTTTCTAACTGTTCTACCGTTTAGAAATTGTTCAACTTGTTTAACTTGTAAATCTGTTACTGCACCAAGGTCATTCCTTTTTGGGAAAAACCATCTGAGCTGCCCAATTCTGTTTTCAGCTATTCCCTTCTAATATCCAGTTAAATTGGTATTCTATAGAAGCCTTAACACCCGAGCGCTCGGCAATGTTTCTAAATCTTTCCGGAAGTGACATTAGATAATCTCTGCCTTTAAAAAAAGTAGTTCAAACTTTACAAAACAATTAGGAGCTAATAGGGAAGGATGGGTATATGGACAAGCCAACTACAAACATATTGAGCTGGAACATCCGCTGGCACATTTGGTGAATGGCAATCTGAAGCCACTGCTGAATATAGGACCTTTGCCCAGAGGGGGGAATGGACAAACCCCTGGTTCAACCGGCGGAACTGATAATCAAATGAGTGGTGCCAGTTTTCGGATATTGATAGATACCCAAGACTGGGATAAAACATTACTCATCAATTCACCGGGCCAGTCGGGTGATCCGAAAAGTCCTTTTTATAGAAATTTGTTTGAAACTTGGGCAAATGACCAATACTTTCCGGGTTATTATACCAAAAAGAATATTTTGGGGGTGAAAGCGTCCAAAATTTTGCTACTGCCCAAATAAAAGAGTGATGATATTAAAGTGAACTTTTATTCTGTTTTATTGTAATATTTTTATGAAAAATATTTTTGCAATTGGATTCGGCATAATGCTCATAATCTTTGGAATTGCAGGTAATGCCCAAACGCTTCAGCCTGTAGCCGAACAATCTAGTATTCAGTTCCGGATTAAAAATATGGGAATCAACACAGGAGGTACTTTGGCTGGGTTGCGAGGAACTATTTTGTTTGATGAGGCTAAACTCAGCACTTCGTATTGTAAAGTAACGGTGGATGTAACTACCATTGATACGCGCTCCAAAGGGCGGGATAATCATATCAAGAAAAGTGATTATTTTGATGTGCTAGCTTTTCCGGTTATAAGTTTTCAATCTACTCAGATAACTGCGCTGCCTAATCAAACGGGATATCGTATGCAGGGCATTTTAACCATCAAGGGAGTGAGTAAGCCCATTAGTTTTCCTTTTCAGGCCAAAAAAGAAAAATCAGGATATCGCTTTATTGGTGAAATGCAATTGGACCGACTTGATTTTGGCGTGGGTGAATCGAGTTGGATTTTATCTTCTCCCGTTACTGTTCAGTTGAATGTATTGGCGATTCAATAGTTTTTACTAGCAGTGGGCTAAGTAATCGTTTTATGAGCGGCAAGAAAAATGATAGGCGCTTGCTTAATTTTTCACACAGCGAACCGAGAAGCCAAAAGCTTTTGTAGGGAAATAGCGAAAAGCATTTCCAAAATTATATGCCTGATAGTAGAGCCAGGCGAAACTGGTATAATTAATCGGCGAGGCCCACCAAACAGCAAATAAGCCTCCATAATTAAAAAATCCATAATCGTATCGATACCCACCCGGCAATCCGTTAAATCCACTTTCATTGGTTCCATTTCCGTTCAGTTCCCATCCGCTTTTGCTTTTTAATTTTTTGCCTGCTGCTTCATTGCCACCTATAAAATCCGTTAATTGCTTCCATTCTACATCACTGGGTATATGCCAACCTGCAGGAGCAAGTCCACGCGGATCATTTACCGCAAACCAATTGTATAGCTTTCCATACTTGCTGTCGTTGGCAGGGTCGTTGTTGTAATAACACCAAGCGGGTTTTTGTTCTTTGCCTGCTTTTTCCCATTCTTCTGCTGTTTTGGCATAAGGAACCGAATCGCCATTGCGGAAATGCGCTACTTTTAGGTTCTGCGTCATCCAGATTTGATTGCCTATTTTTACTTCTTCAATTTGATGAATTGCATTGAATTCCTTTTTGGATAGTATTTCTGGAGTTGTATACTTACTGCTGCCAAATTGAAACATTCCATGCATTACCACCGCTACAAAAATAATTGCTAGCGTATGCATAGTTTTCGTTTTGGTTTTCAAAAAGGCAGTTAATAGTGGCATACTTTTTCATTCAACCTTCTATAATCCTTGTAAATGTAACATTCGTTTTCGAGGCAAAATCGTTTATATTCAAATCTAAATAATTGTTTTTACTCATAGCTTTCCAGCAATGGGAATGTTCACCCTTATCATTACATTTCTTCCCATATTAAATACCCCCATCCTGCCAGTAGCCAGATTTTCATCGGAATATTTTAGCCGGCTGAGATGGCTTTGGTAAGCCACATCCGTGAGGTTGTTAAGGGAGATGTACCAACTAAGTATGGTTTTGTTCTTTTTAACCATATCTGCCCCCAGTCCTGCATTTAACAATGCATATCCCGGAGTAGCTGTTTCTGTTTCATATCCGGTAAATATCTTGCGCTGCTCAAAAGTTTGATCTAATACAATTTTAGCATACATATTTTTTATACCGGCAGTTACTTTTTTAAAATTACCTCTTAATTCGCTGGTCCATCGGGCTGCAGGAATAAAGGGAATTTGGTCGCTTCCATCTATTTTTTGGTTAAATAAACCCCTTACTAGCGATAAATTATTTTCAAAATGTAGCCAATCCAATGGGTGGGGATGCACATCTATATGAATTTCAGTACCATAAAGAAAAGCGGGTGACCGGCTGAATGTAAACGCCGGAATCATTGATCCATTATTATCAACTAGTGAATCCCCTCCAGAAACACCCATCAATTTTCTGTAGAAAATATAGTTGGCGATTCGGTTATAAAATATATTCACGCCCAATGAAATGTGTTCGGTATTTACTTCTACGCCTCCATCCAATTGAAGTGAGGTTTCGGATTGTAAATTGTTCTGACCATATTCATAGCGATTGGTTCCTTCGTGGGCACCGTTGCTGGTTAATTCCGCCACCGAAGGGGCTCTAAATCCTCGGGCTATGTTGAACTTCCAAACTACTGATTGCGAGGCCTCATAACTTATACCGGCACTGGCACTCCAATTAGAAAACTGTTGTTTCAATTGGTTAAACCGAAGGGTACCGCCCTCTTCATAAGCGTCTGTGTTCAGGTTTCTGAAATCATATCGAATGCCTCCGCTTACGGTTAATTGATTGCGAAAAGTTTTTCGAGCCAATACAAATCCTCCCCAGTCGAACTGGCGATAGGCAGGAATAATAACTTCGTCTGCCAGATTTTTATTCTGCTGACCCATACCACTCATTCCATAGGCTGTTTTCCATCCGTTGTTGGTTTCTGTATGATATTGAATATTGTAATTAAAGGTGGAGAGCTGAAAATACAAATCAGGAACATCCGCACTGGATGGATTTCCATATTCTCTTCTTTTATTTTGTTGATAAGCCAGTAAAACACTCAGTCTGTTTTTCCCAATGGTAATATTATTGTCGGAGGCTATTTTCAGGTGATGTACATGCTGATAGGGTGTGAAAATTTGATTACCTTTTAATTCATCATCCGTTGCAATCCGCTCCATCGCAGATTCTGGGTAAATTAAAAAATTACCGGTAGCAGCATCTCTACTTCCTTCTATTATTCCCAGTTGTTGATCGAAATTACTCAGGATTAAATGACTGTAACCCCAATTTTTATTTATGCCGATATATCCTCCGAAATTATTTTCTTTCATTCCGCTATTCATTAAGTAGCCATCATATTTATTTTGGTAGCTGCCGGCTTTTTTCAGGGATGAGTAGATATTCCAGTTGAATCCATTTGTATGATTGGCACTCAACTGTGCGTTCCCTGTAAACATTTGGTTGTTATTTGCATAGCTGCCGGTAATATTTCCTTTAATGGTTCCCTGCTCAACTGGTACATTCGATAGTAGGTTAATTACACCTGCCATTGCATCACTTCCATACATCAGTGAGGCCGGCCCCTTTAAAATTTCCGCCCTTTGTACACTGTATTCATCAATTTCAATTCCATGCTCATCTCCCCATTGTTGCCCTTCTTGGCGTACCCCATCGTTCACAACTACCAATCTATTATAACCCAATCCTCTGATAACTGGTTTGGCGATGGCTGGCCCTGTGGTGATTACGTTTAATCCAGGTACCAATACAGTTAAGCCTTCCATTAAATTGGTAGAGGATTGTTTTAATAAATCTGCTTTTTTTATGATAGAAATCGGTTGTATAGACTGGCGTGTTTTTACAGCAGATGCCACGCCAGTTACCGTTACATTTTCATGCTCTGCATAGGTTAGCTGCAGCACAAAATTTCTTTCTGTTGTGTTTTTTATTTCTATCGTTTCTATAATGCTCTGATAGCCCTGAAAGGAAATTTCTACCAAATATTTCCCAGCAGGTACAAAAGGGGTTGCAAAGCGTCCCTGTTCATTGGTTACAGTTCCGGTTTTCGCTTCATGTATGTAAATACTTGCACCGGCTAATGGCTGATGGGTAAGCACATCGGTAACTTGACCTTTTAATATTGCTTTATCAGCATTCGCAGCTAGGGCTGATTGTAGTAATAACAAAAAACCGCAAACGAGACTGAATAATTTATAGTTATAATTAGTTGATTTCATATAATCGAAATAGATAGTTATTAAATACATCGGGGTAATTCAATAATCAGGGGTAGCCTGGAATGCTTTTTTCGAGGAATAAAGTATAACAGACAATCGTTCGAAGATGCGAGAAAAAATTTCTCAGCTGATAAGGGTAGGAGGTGCCCGTCCGGTAGCGTACCTAAGCGGTTGCGTAAATGCTGTGGGGCGTAATTGGTTCGATTTGTTTACCAAAAAGAAAGGAGTAGTTAATTCCGGTATACTCGAATCTTGATCGAAAATGCTATAGTGGTGCGAACAAATTTTACAGTTGATTCCGGTGGCATTCTGCAGAGAAGGCGGTTGCACCGATTTTTTTGCAATTGCGGTTGATGACCCACTAATAATAGCTTCATGATGATGCCACCATTGGGTAGGGGTTACTATAAATGCGTACAGCGCTATTAAAAACGCACTAAGAAGCTTTTTATGGGTAACCCGTAAACTCATTAATTGCAATATTGTTGCAAAGTTAGTTGTTTTATTTTAAATTAGATAAAACCATTAAATATTATAAAATATAAATATGATTACGCTAGCACTGAATTGCGCAGTATACACTAACAGTAAAGATGAAAATTGGGGGGTGCTTAGCCAGATTAGCTATTCCATAGGTATAATTACCGGCAATATTACCGGTAATATTACACTATGCTTATTTGAGAATGAGGGAATCAGATTTAGAATTTCACATTCATTGCTAACATAATATTTAATCCACCTGCCGCAATGCCCGAACTATAGGTTCTATAACACTGTTTTGTAATGTTTTCAATGCCCCCAGAAATACTAAATTTTGGCGTACACTGGTAACTGGATTTTACATGTATTGTGTACCAACCAGGCGAGTAAGGATTTCCATTGGCATCTTTGGCATAAATAAATACTTTTCCTCTTTCTTCGGGATTTAGATTTTGATAGCTTACCTCTCCGCTAAAATGGCAATTCACCTGTAGGGAAAGTTTCTTTTGTAGATAGCTATATCGAATCGTTCCGAAACCAGGCGCTGCATGCCGCGAAGGACTGATTTCTCCGTTGGGCATTTCTTCTGTCCCTTTTTGAAAATTGTATTTAGCAAGCAGGCTCATTTGTGGATTTAAAATAATCTCTATGCCTGCATTGTAACCATACACTTCACTATAGGCGGCATTTTGAATAGCATAAATTTTACTCATTATCCCATTATACAGCATGCTATCTTTTCCAATTACCTGATAGGGACGTCTAACCATTGCGTTTTGTAGTCGGGTATAAAAAATCGATACCTCAAATTTTACCAGGTTACTCCATACCTTGGTTACCCCCCCTTCTATATTATACGCATATTCTGCATTTAATTGAGGGTTAGGTACTATAACTTCTCCGGTTATAAAATCGAATAGTTTACCCATATCATCCACATTGGGTGCCCGAAAGCCTGAATTCGCTTGCAGTGAAAGTTTTAACCGATTCGAGGGCCTATATACGATACCTCCGCTGAATGTGAACGCCGAATTTTGTAATTGAGCGGAAGTAAAGCTGAAGGGGTAAAAGTTGAGTAGGCGGGTAAAATCTGCATTTATTTTATACAAGTTCCAACGCCCACCTGCCTGGATATTTACCCGATCAGACAATTGCTTTTCGTAATTGATAAAACCAGCATAGCTTTCCCAGGTAGATTTCGGATATCGATCCGGCACTAGAATATTCGCGCCATTTCTTATGTCAGTAGCCGATCCAACTGAGTTCACCCGATTGGTTACTATTTCCGTACCATAATATAGAGATTGTTTATCCATTTTTTTCTCAAAATCTATGTTGAGTGAATAGGCATTTACCTTTTCTAAATTGGTTCTTAGTCTAGATTGATTAAAACCTCTATCAATTCTGCTCTCCTCAAAATATTGATGTGCAAATCGGATCATCATATTATTGAACCAAGTATTCTTTTTTCTGTAAAGTGCAGAGAGATGATTCATCATCCAAACCTGAGGGCCATAGTTCCACACAGCATATTTTGCTAGTCCATTCGTTTGGGTTTCTATAAGACGGTCGTATCTAGAAAAGTTGCTGGTAGTAGAATACAAAGTACTAAGCTGCAATTCCCAGTTTTTTCCAGCATCCCACCTGAATTTTTGGGTTATGTACAATTGGCTGTACCCAGTTGGAATTTGAACCAGCGGATTTGAATTGGTAATCATGGAGTCTTTACCTGCAATCCTTTCTACATAAAATGGACGATTATAAATATGTTTCCCATTTTTGCCCATAGTTAAGTCACCAAAATTACTATGTGAAACAGATGTAAATGAAGCGAAACGTTTTTTGCCAAAAGAAAAAGTTGCATTACCTGTAACTTCATTGTTTACAGATGAATATCGCAGGCTGCCACTTCCCCCGAATTTTGTAGAACTTGAATCTGAGGAAAACTGCGGTAATATGGTTTGAAATGACATCACTCCTCCTATCGCATCACTCCCATACAATATCGATCCGGGGCCAAATAAGATTTCTGTTTTTTGAATGATGAATGGATCCAAAGAAATAATATTTTGCAAATTTCCAGAGCGGAAAATGGCGGAATTCATTCTTACACCATCAATGGAAAATAAAAGCCGGTTGCTTGAAAATCCGCGAATCATAGGGCTACCTCCACCCTGTTGACTCTTTTGGATAAACACTTCTCCAGATGCCCCCAACAAATCTGCTGCGGTTTGGGGATTAATTAATCTGGCATCCTTGGAACGTATTACAGATACTTTTTCAGGAATATTTTTAGAAAATTGGTTCCATCGGTTTGCAGAAACAACCACTTCTTCAATAGTGATTTCTGTTAACTGCAGATGTATAATAAAATTTTGTTTCTCTATTTCCTGATAGCTTACATCCATCGAACGGTAACCAGTTCTGCTGATTCGTATCGTGCTCGCTTGCTTATATTTAGAAATATCCGCCTGTCCATATACGTCTGTAAATATCCGGACAGAAGAATTTATATCTTCAAGTAGTACATATTCTAATTGGTCGTTACTAATTTTATCTCTTATCGTTATCGTTTGCGCTTGTATTATATATACAATACACAACAATAACCAGGTTAGGCCTGATTTTTTCATGCTTAGTTGTTATAAAAGGGATAGCAAATAATTTACCCTTCAAAAAGGGGTACTAAATTGCTAAGCAAGTTGCGGAGGATGCTCTACCAAATTGTTTGCTTCAGGGAGAAGATGTTGCTGAAAATCGGTTAAAAAATCATTTATGATCAGGCTATACATGTCAATTTCAAAATGGTTAGGCAAGTGATAATAAGATGCAAAAATTTTCGCAAGTAATTTTTGGGTTTCTCCATTGGTGGGTTCGTTGCCAATTAAACAGCCCGCCAGTTGCTGTAAGTATTCGTTTATTCTTGTTTCAGCCCAATCTATCTTGCACCAAATTTGTACGGAATCTTTACTAATTAACTTGCTTTTTACATCATACATTCTATGGTTCCATTCAAATTCATGGTCATTCTCCCAATCCAAGTTTTTCTTGTATTCCTCCAAGGAAAAAGTAAGTACCTGCATTTGGTCTTGGTCTAACTGAAAAAAATCTTCTCTCGAAGCCATTTCTTTGGCTTGATACTTTTGTTGCATAAGCGAGCTATAGGCAACCAAAATTGGGGCCATCATACATACGCAAATACTTATACCAAAAAGATATCTTTTCAAACAAATGATTTTATCAAATGTAATCCCTTTTTTTGTAGCTTACTACAACGAATTTTCGGCTAAAACTTGCCCTACATGCAAATCCGTTCTTTTACTTTTATAACTAAACTGTGCGTATGATCCGAATTAAAATTTGTTGCATCAGCTCCCCTGAAGAAGCCCAAATGGCCATCCGGTATGGAGCTTCTGCGTTGGGATTGGTTGGGCGTATGCCATCGGGGCCCGGCATCATCTCCGATAAGGCTATATTTTCGATTGCTAAAATAGTTCCACCAGGTATAAGCAGCTTTTTACTTACCAGCGAAATCACTGCCGATAAAATAGTTGCCCATCATCAGGCTACCTTTACCAATACCATTCAATTGGTAGATGCTGTACCGGCGGGCACTTATGCTGAAATTCGGCGTGCCATTCCAACAGTCAAAATTGTACAGGTTATACATGTTTTATCAGAAGCATCTCTAAACGAGGCGCTATCTGTTGCTCAAGAGGTGGATGCTTTGTTGTTAGATAGTGGAAATCCGAATCTGGCGGTAAAAGAATTGGGAGGTACGGGGCGAACGCATAATTGGGAAATTAGTAAAGATATTGTTCGTCAATCACCCGTTCCTGTTTATTTGGCAGGGGGCATTCATTCCGATAATATTCGGGAGGCAGTTGACCGGGTAGGGCCTTTCGGAATTGATTTGTGCAGCGGCGTTAGAACCCAGCAGCAGTTGGATGAACAAAAGTTAGCAAGATTATTTGCCGCAATCGGTAGGTAGTAGTCTATTGATAAACCTTCTTTTTCCAGTTTACATTTCGATGCTGAAGGTATTGGATAATAAATCCGAAAAGCGCATCATCCTCACCCATAATTTCCGGAGGGAAAACGCCTTTTTTTGTAATATTACCCTGTAGCATCCATTCGGCCATAGCGCAGCAGGTATAACCGGTTGTTCGCGACATAGAGCTTAGCTTTTGCTGTTGGTCGTAATAATCAATTAATGAATATTCAATGGTAATGGGTTGTTGATTTTGTATTCCGCGAACGATTACTTTCATGGCAGTTACATCCTGATCATCTTCCTTTTGCAGCCAACTTTCTAATAATACTTTTGCTGTTGCTGCCAGGTGCTCTTCTTTAAAAAAACCAATGCTTTGTAGGGTTTCAATTAGTTGGGCATGGCCAGGATAGCGAAGTGTTTTTTCACTCATATCCGGAATATTCGGATAACTATCCAATAAACTCCTAAGTCCATCCGTATTAAATCCCTCCAGTTCGCCCAGTTCTTCAAAATGTATCAGCTCCTTTTCACTGAGTGCCGGAAGGGTTATAGCATTACCGGCTTTGCGCAAACGGGCTGGCCTAGTATATTCTTCAATTACATCAATAGGTGAGAAGGGCGCTTTATATTCAAAGGGGGGTTCACGTAAAATGGGCAATCCACCTACATAAAATACGAATTCGGTTATCTCCATCTTATGTATACATTGCCCTAAAATTAAATTACTCATCCCAGGGGCTACTCCGCAATCCATTACTGCCGTAACATTTTTCTCAATAGCCAGCTGATGCAAAGGGCTGATGGATTCGGGAAAGAAGGATATATCTACCACATTTTTGCCGCACAAGATAATTTGCTCCAACACCTGATATCCCAAAAATCCCGGAACGGCCGAAACTACCAAATCCGCATCTGATAATAATTCACGGAAATTGGTATCGGAGTGAGATAAGTCGGCGGATATACAGGTAATCGTAGCATCTTTTTCAGCTAATCTTCGCAGATTTTCGGTTGAAAAATCAATAGAAGTAACTTGATGCTGTTTTGCCAATTCTCTTGCAATGGTTCTTCCCACCATGCCAGCACCTAATACAGTAATTTTTTTATTGGAAAGCATAGTTTTTTTGTTGGTTATAGAGTAGGATTAGCATCCTGTATTTTATCCGAAATGATATGTACATCCTGCTGAGGGAATGGAATCTGAATATTATTCTCCTGAAAGCGCTGATGAATCACCTGTAAAATATCACTTTTGGTGGCTACCCAGTTTTCATGATTGGTCCAGAATAATGTTCGAATCTGCACCGAGCTATCTGCAAATGAATGGGTAAGTACCAGCGGTGTGGGCCTTGTTTGTACCTGCGCATGTTCATTCAAAATCCCTAGAATAATTCTTTCTACTTCATGCAGAGATGACTGATAGCCAACCCCCAGTAATATTTCTACTCTCCTGTAGGCACTGTTTTGCGTCCAGTTAATAATATGCTGTGATAACAAATCGCCATTCGGGATAATAACCTCACTTCCCTCTGCGGTTATTATTTTAGTAGAACGAATGCCAATTTCTTTTACGGTACCCTGTCGGTTACTCACTTCAACCGTATCTCCTACTCGCACCGGACGTTCGAATGCAAGAATCAATCCACTTACCAGATTATTAACCACATTCTGTAATCCAAACCCAATACCAACGCCCAATGCTCCAATGATGATGGTTAGTTTATCAAGGGGAATACCAGATGAAACAAATGCCAGAATAATCCCTAGGGCAAGAATACCAATGCGGGCAAGTAAAAGGATACTTCCTCCTTTAGCTGAGTGGGTATCATTTTGCAAACTGCTGTTTGCAGTATTGCCAAATATCAGTTGCAGCGATTTGGCGAGTACATTCGAAATCCAAATTATACCGATAAAAATCAGGATACTAAAGAAACTAAAACGCATGCTACCCAGTACCCTTTCTTTCTTCAAAAAATCAGCAATTCCATCGAAGAAAATATCATATATGTTTAAATTTCTAGATAGGATAATAATCCAAATGATTCCTACAAATCCGGTGAAAAAGGTTTTGAGTTTCTTGTTAAGGGCCTCTATATCTGCTTTATAATCGGTAATCAGGCTATTCCGGTATTGTACCTCATATAGCCATATTGTTTCCATAATTAAATCAATGAGCGAATATAAAATCCGGGCTGTTAGTAAACCCGTAATGGCACTGGCAGCAAAATATTTGGCCAAAATGAAACTACCAATTACGTTAAAAATTACGGATAAAATATTGAGTCCGATAAATATCAGAATCACTACCTTAACCGGAAATCCGGCATGAATAGTAATCTGATGATATTTTCTCAGAAGCGATAGGCCCAGTGTTAGGGAAGCTCCTACCAACAGCAAATGTATCCATCTTTCGACCTGGGTTGTTTGAATCAGTAAATTGAATCCACTGAATAAAATGAAGAATAAAATCATCACCCACCATTCGGTATTCAGTTGAATGGTTTTGTTTTTTGTAAACAAATAGGTATACAAAATAGTTACCAATAGCCATATACAAAGTGTAAAAGAAGCCGGTTCTTCTTGTGAAAAAAATGGAGAGAGTGCACCTACAATTAAAAGCGTAGCAAGAATTGGGTAATGAGCAATCGTGGGTGCTTTTTCCTGCAATAAGGTCGGGGAGCTTTTTTCAAGTTTTTTTACTACCGCTTGTGTTGAAAAAGACAGCAGCAGCGTAATTAATAAAATAATGATAATCGTATTTCGCTTATTCATCAAATAGAACGAAAGAATTCTACTAGCGATTTTAACAGATCGTTCCATTACGAGTACGAACCCATCGTTTTTATTTTTAGTTGCCGAATTCCAAAGTGGATTTTCTTCAGGTAAGGCTAATTGTCTACTGAAATTTTTAATTCGATAGTTGGTTTCATTGGTAAGTTCGCCGCAAGTAAGATAAGCATTCGCTACTCGGGTTTGCAGGTTTTCAATTTTTTGCAGGATTGTTTTATTAGAAGAATCTGCTTTCACCCATTTCTCTGTAAATATCAGTAGCTGTGTTTTGTAAGCATTGCTGATTAAAGTGTCGTGCGGAAGATAGCTAAAAGTAGAATCCTGAATAATCAGATTTAGTTTTGCATTGATTTGCATCATTTCGGTGGTGTACCCAATCAGCATTTCCTGCCATTTTTTTAATTGCTGACTATGATTGAATAAAATAGATTTGATGATGTTTAAATTCCGAAGATTTAGTAATTGCTGGTTTTGCTGGTAATTGGCTTGAATATTTTGAATATTCATTTCCGCTTCCGGCAGCGCGGATTCCAATATAGTAGTGTCGAAACCCCTTCTTAGAATTTCTTTGATATAATTAATGATTTGTGTTACTGCTTCGGTTTTTTTAATAACCAAACTTACCGAGGTGTCGATAACATATTTTTCCGACTCATTTCGGAGGGAATCAATCCTGTGTTGTAGACTGTCTTTTGTTTGTGCGTTTGCAGCTATGGTAAATACTCCCCAGCTCAGCAAAAACAGGAAAATATATTTATAATGATGTTTGATTTTCAATTTATTTATTTTTAAAATTAGCTGATTTTACTGAAATTCACCCTTTCGTGTTTATGAACCTTATTATTTTGCCCTATCTTTAAAAGTAAATCGCTTGTATGAAAAAAATTGTTGGAGTTCTCATTTTGCTAAGTACATTAGTTAATCTGTCTGCGCAAAATAGCTACCCCATTATTCCAAAGCCAGCAAGTCTGATAACAGCCGAAGGCAAACAAATTATCAAAAAGGGAATGAGTATCTCTTTTTCTGATTCCTCCTTATTGCCAGTAGTAAATTTGTTGCAAGCGCAAATTGCCAATGGTACTTTACCCGTTAAATGGGTACCTGCCAATAAACGTTCTTCAGCCGCTATCCATTTCGCAATAGATAGAAACCAACCTGCTGAAGCGTATCGACTGCAGATTGGTGCTAAGCAAACACTGATTACAGCCCACAGCGGACCCGGTGCTTTTTATACGGTACAAACACTACTTCAATTGTTGCCGGTTACGCCCGATGTAAATCCAGCCGTTTTGGTAAGTCTTCCCCAATGTACCATTGAAGATAAGCCTCGTTTCGGGTATCGTGGATTGATGCTCGATG
>Ga0247840_10005674_pt1 | contig 18573 bp, 15 predicted proteins | sample LaCruzMarch2015__FD_192404 | JGI IMG/M metagenome (GOLD analysis project Ga0247840, IMG submission 192404) | Freshwater microbial communities from meromictic Lake La Cruz, Castile-La Mancha, Spain - LaCruzMarch2015_17m | ecosystem: Environmental > Aquatic > Freshwater > Lake | place: Spain... | reverse complement strand
GTTGATGAAGTTGGTCTTCCATGCGGAGAAGTTTTGAGGTTTCCCCCTCTAAAAGACGAGCCACAGGGACCCCGGTCCATTTGGCCACCACTTGGGCAATGTCTTCATCGTCCACGGCCTCTTTTAAAAGTGGGGATTCTTGACGATCCTGAGTCAAACGGTCTTGAGCGACCTTCAATTCTTTTTCCAAACCGGGCCGTTGACCGTAACGCAACTCCGACGCTAAAGCCAAATCCCCGGTCCGTTCCGCTTTTTTCTCATCCGTGTTTATTTTTTCTATTTTTTCTTTAAGCGCTCGGATGGTGGCCAAACCGGCTTTTTCGGATTCCCATATTTTTTTGAGGGCTTCGGATTTCACTGTCAGTTCGGCCAATTCTTTTTCCAATTTTTCCAACCGGGCCCGACCGGCGGGGTCTTCCTCCCGGGCCAAGGCCCGTCGTTCGATGTCCAACTGACGCCGTCGGCGTTCCACTTGGTCCAGTTCCACGGGCATGGAATCTATTTCCATCCGCAAACGACTGGAGGCCTCGTCCATGAGATCAATGGCTTTGTCGGGTAAAAATCGGTCGGCGATGTAACGATCGGACAACGTGGCGGCGGCCACAAGGGCACTGTCCATGATGCGCACCCCGTGGTGAATTTCGTAACGTTCTTTCAAACCACGTAAAATCGCGATGGTCTGTTCCACCGTGGGGGCCCCAATGGTCACCGGCTGAAAGCGTCGCTCAAGAGCGGCGTCTTTTTCAATGTATTTACGGTATTCGTTGAGCGTTGTGGCCCCCACGCAACGCAGTTCGCCCCGGGCCAGCATGGGTTTCAATAAATTGGCCGCGTCCATGGATCCCTCGGACGCCCCAGCCCCCACCAACGTGTGCAATTCGTCAATAAATAAAATCACATCCCCGTGGGCGTCCACCACTTCTTTTAAGACGGCCTTGAGACGTTCTTCAAATTCCCCGCGGTATTTAGCCCCGGCGATCAACGCCCCCAAATCCAAAGACACCACCCGCTTGGATTTAAGTCCTTCGGGCACATCCCCCGAAACCACCCGTTGGGCTAAGCCTTCGGCCACGGCCGTTTTACCCACACCGGGTTCTCCAATCAAGACGGGATTGTTTTTCGTCCGACGGGACAACACTTGAATCACCCGTCGAATTTCCTCATCACGTCCGATCACAGGGTCCAGTTTTCCTAAACGGGCCAGTTCGGTTAAATCTCGCCCGTATTTCTGCAACGCTTGAAATTTGGCTTCGGGGTTTTCATCCGTGACCCGGTGAGAACCTCGCAATTCCGTGAGGGCCCTAAGCACCGAGTCTCTCCGCACCCCGTTTGAGGAGAGAATCCCACCCAACGACTCGTTGTCTTGGTTTAAGAGAGAGAGGAATAGGTGTTCCGTGGAGATACGCTCATCGTGAAAAGAACGGGCTTCGTTTTCGGCCCCGGCGAATACTTGACCGAGAGCGGGCGATGCCGATCGGTCCATGGTTCCACGAACTTCCGGCTTTCGCGACAAAACGGCCCCCACACCCGTTCGCAAACGACCTGTGTCCACCCCCATTTTTTCTAAAACTTGGGGAACAAGGTGATCGGGAACATCCAGCAAAGCGGCCAACAAATGAAGGGGCTCCACACGGGCGTGAAACCCCTTTTCCGCCAACCGTTGAGCGACTTCGATGGATTCTTGGGATTTTAGAGTGAAGGGAATCATAATTGAGGAAGACCGTTGTAATGGTTCATGGCGTCGTTAACCCCTTGGAGAAGAATGGCGTGCAACGCGTCGGCCCCGCGGGAAGACAATTCTTTCATTCGATCGAGAGATTGTTTTTTGAGAACATAATCTTTTGGATCCATGGCCTCGGGGATGGGGCCCACCCCCACGCGAAGACGAGCCACAAGGTCTGTGTTCAATCGCTCAATCACAGAGTCCATCCCTCGGTGCCCCCCGGATCTCCCTTGGAGACGAATCCGGATTTTTCCCCAGGGCAAGGAAAAATCATCGCACACGATGAGTATTTCCCCGGGAGGAACCCTCCACCACCCGCTGGCCCACGCGATGGAGTCACCGGAAACGTTCATATACCCTTTCGGCTTTATGAAACGCGTGTCGCCTTGGCCCGTCGCGTGGACTTTGGATTTCTCGTCTTTCCAAGACAAACCCAAACGACGAACACAGTCGTCCAACACCAAAAAGCCGATGTTGTGAGGAGTGAGGTCGTATGTCTTTTCGTCGTTCCCCAACCCCGCCACCAGCCGTGGAATCACGGTGAACCTCCACAAAAAGCTACAACCAAGAGCAAAAACAGAGACACAAATGGAAGGGCAGAGAGAACAAAAACAAGTGCGAATCCCCCCCCCATAATGCCATTAACTTAAGGTTCGTCATCCCGGCGAAGGCCGGGATCTAGTCATTAAAACTGTGTTTAAACGTCTATTTTAAACACTGGACACCGGCTTTCGCCGGTGTGACGAGCCTTTTTAGGCTTAAGTTACTGGCATTACCCCCACCCCCTTTTTCAAAGGGGGGAAGAAACGTCCATTCGTTTACTTCTTTTCTTTGGCGGCTGGGGCGGCGGTCTCGCCTTCTTCGGGTTTTTTGCCTTTGGCGATCACTTCGGGCTCGGAACCGGGAGCGGCGGCCGTTGCGGCGACGGGAGCGACGACTTCTTCTTCAGGCGGTGCCACAATGCTCAAAACCATTCCTTCCAATTCCGAAAGGACTTCAACCCCTTTTGGCAAAACCAAATCTTTCACTTTCAACCCCTGATTAAGTTGGAGTTGGCTAACGTCCACAGAAATACCATCGGGGATGTCCGTTGGCAAACAGAAAACGCGAACCTCCCGCAAAATATGCTCCAAAATCCCCCCGCCCAGTTTCACACCGGGAGCCACACCCACCACGTGCAAGGGAACGTTGACCTCCAATTTTTTCGTCATAGAAATCCGCTGAAAATCCACGTGAATCACGGCGTGGGTCAACACGTCCCGCTGAACGTCTTTCAGCAAAACGATATCGGAATTCGTTCCGGTTTTTAAATTAACAAGAACGTTTGTCCCGTGCCCCTTTAACCCCTGGGTCAAGCTTTTGGTGTCCACAACAATCGAAACGGGTTCCTTCGATCCGCCGTAAACAACGGACGGGATACGACCGGCCTGACGAAGCGTACGCAAGGCCCCTTGGGTGGTGATGGTTCGTTCTTCGGCAGCAAGTTCTATGGTTTTCATGGGATTCCTCTCTCAATTATTTCAGACGAAAAGTTCGCTGATGGACCGCTCTTGATGAATCCGCTGAATGGCTTCCGCCAGAAGGGGAGCCACGGACAACACGCGGATTTTTCGTGCGTCTTTATGCAAAAGCGGGATGCTGTTGGTGATCACCAACTCTTCCACAGGAGACGCGTTCAACCGTTCAATGGCCGGCCCCGCCAAAACGCCGTGAGCGGCGGCCGCTAAAATCTGGGTGGCCCCGGCGTCTTTCAAGGCTTGGGCGGCTTTCGCCAACGTCCCCCCCGTGTCCACCAAATCGTCAATAATCAAAGCCACCTTCCCGCGAACATCACCGATCACGTGCATGACGTTGGCTTCGTGGGGGGAGATGCGCCGTTTGTCTATAATGGCCAAACCGGATTCCATCCGCTTGGCGAAAGACCGGGCCCGTTCCACGCCCCCCGCGTCGGGAGACACCACGACCAACGTCCCTGGGTCCAATTTCTTTTTCAAAAAATAGGCCGACAACACAGGGTTGGCGTAAAGATGATCCACGGGGATGTCAAAAAAACCTTGAATTTGACCCGCGTGAAGGTCCATAGTCAACACGCGGTCAATGCCAGCGGCCTGAATCACGTTCGACACCAGTTTCGCGGAAATGGGCACCCGGGGTTCGGCTTTTCGATCTTGTCTCCCGTAACCAAAATAGGGAATCACCGCCGTGATCCGCCACGCGGACGCCCGACGAAGAGCGTCCACCAGCAACAAAAGCTCCACCAAGTTATCGTTGGCGGGGTAACAGGTGGGCTGAACGATAAAACAATCGGCCCCCCGAACGTTGTCTAAAATTTTTACATCCACTTCACCATCGGGAAATCGTCCCACGTTGGCACGCCCGAGAGGGGTTTTTAACTCCGCGGAAATCTCCGTAGCCAAATCCGGATGGGCGTTCCCTGAAAAAATCTTAAGTGACGATGGCATAAATAAATTCCCTCTCTTTTTTGTCGTCATTCCGGCGAAAGCCGAAATCCAAGGATTGAAACTAATGTTCAAACACCACTTTTACAGACTTCGAAGAAGATTAGTAACTGATCAGCCCTCATCCGGCCCTTCGGGCCACCTTCCCCCAAGAGGGGAAGGAAATCCTTCCTTTCCCTCTCCTATTGGGAGAGGGGAGGGTGAGGGACCTGAGCAGTTACGAAGATTAAGGCAAATCCCCCCTATCCCCCCTTTGTCAAAGGGGGGAACACGCTTGGGAAACCAGTCTTTTCCCCTCTTTGACAAAGGGGGGCAGGGGGGATTTATCTTTAAAACAAAACCGAACGGTCAAGTTTCATCCCTTCCTTTCTCGACAATCGTTTTGTGGACCACACGGCTGGATCCTGGCCTTCGCTGGGATGACGACATAACCCGAGTCGTTACGTTTTTTTCGAGCGCTGGCGACGTTCCCTAGCCCAACCGGCTTTTACCACGACCGACGATCGTTCTAAAACCAAAGCGTCCGCTGGAACGTTCTTGGTGATGGTGGACCCAGCCCCCACCACCGCCCCAGCCCCCACACGAACGGGAGCGACTAAATTAACGTTGGACCCTATGAACGCCCCCGGCCCCATCACCGTGGGGTGTTTGTTAAATCCATCGTAATTGCAGGTGATCACACCGGCCCCAACGTTCACACCGGCCCCCACCTCAGCGTCGCCGATGTAACTTAAATGGTTCACTTTGGCCCCACTCCCCAGCCGGGACTTTTTAATTTCCACAAAATTCCCCACGTGAGCCCCACTCCCCACCACCGCCCCAGGCCTTAAGCGGGCCCAAGGCCCCACCCGAGCTCCGTTGTTCACCCGGGCATCCTCTGCAAAAACAGCTTCCAACACAACCCCATCCCCCACGCGGCAATCCGTGAGTCTTGTCCAAGGCCCCACCACACTTTGACAACCGATGGAGGTGTTCCCCTTCAAAAGGGTTCCTGGCTCTAAAATTGTGTCCCGCCCCACGCGAACACCCACGTCCACCCACGTGCTGGAGGGATCCACCACCGTGACCCCGCTGTCCATCAATCGACGTAAAAGACGGTCTTTTAAGCGTCGCCCAGCGTCGGCCAATTCCCAACGGTTGTTGACACCCAAAATCTCTTCACCGTTGGAAAGACAAAGGGCCCCCACGGGACGCCCCCGACCAACAATGTCGGCCACAACATCGGTGATGTAATATTCCCCTTTTGCGTTGTTGGGACGCAACCGGGTGAGACCCGACAAAAGATCCTCGACACTGAAACAATAGGCCCCGGAATTAATCTCTCGAATGGTTCGTTCGTCCACCGAAGCGTCTTTGTGCTCCACAATCGCCACAGGCCGACCCGCGACGTCTCGGCGAACCCGCCCATACCCCGTGGCGTCGTCCACCGTGGCCGTTAAAAGAGTGACCGCGTTTTTTTGTTTCGCGTGCAACCGGTAAAGGGCTTTGATCGTTTCGGGTCGAATCAAAGGAGCGTCCCCGCAAAGGACCAGAACGTCCCCACCCCGTTTTTTCAACCACCCGGCCGTCGGTTTGACCGCATCCCCCGAACCGCGTCGTTCTTTTTGAAGAAAAAAATTCAACCCCACGCAATAAGACAACCGCTCCTTCACCAAATCAGCCCCACGACCTAAAACCACGCCCACGGACCCTTTCAAAGGGGCCACGGCGTCCAAAACATGCTCCAAAAGGGATCGTCCCACCACTTCATGCAAGACCTTGGGAATATGGGACTTAAGCCGTGTCCCTTCCCCGGCCGCTAAAACAACCACACTCAAGTTCATTGTCAAATTTTATCCCATTTAGAAAATTAGTGAGAAATTTGTTAGGGGACAACATCCCCTTCAACGGGTCTGGAATCCACGACGAAGTAAGAAGTGTCACCAAAAAAACGACCGGGAAGCCCTCGGTGCTCTTCGTAAGACAAAACCGATCGTTTTCCCATATGGTCTTTGATTTTTTTTACCGCCGCCTCGTCTCGAACACTGAAATAAAAAACTTCAGGCATGGCTCCGGGAAGGTTGACCATAGCCAGTTCCCCCTCCCACGTTTTAATAACCCAACCCCGTTTTGAAAATTTCTGAACAAAACCAGACCGATCACCTTTGGAATAAACGTATGTCAAAGCGGCCCAAGTCCACAAAGTTCCCACCAAGACCACCAACAAAACAAAAAAAATCACCCCTTTGATCAACGTTTTTTTAAGGGAACGTTCCTTGTTCGGAAGGGCGGACATAGGTGTCTCACTTTGGGTCCTCAAAAACGGGTCTTCGCCACAAAAAACCGTGGCGAAGACCCGCCGTTGTAGGACTTTTGAATTATAGGTTAAACAACATCTCTTTATACGTTGGCACAGGCCAGAGGTCCGAAGGCAACAGAGTTTCCAAGGTGTCAATGTCTTTGCGTAATTCAATTTGGGCGGTGAAAACACTGTCCCGGAAAGCGGCGGCTTTTTTATCCAAATCGGCCAACCCGTTGGCCCGAGACAAGGACGTTTCCAAGGCCCCCAATTTCTTCGATGCGGAAGCGAGCAACTCGTTCACTTGGGTCAACAAAGTGGCGGGCACGGAAGTGTCGGCCCCGGCGGATTTCAGTTGGTTCACCGTTTCCGCCAATTCGCAAACGAAAGCCATCACCGCGGGAATGTATTGGTTTTTGGTCATAGCCACAGCGCAACGAGCTTCGATGTTGATGTGCTTGGCGTATTGTTCCACGTAGATTTCGTAGCGGGAATGAAGTTCTCTCTCAGAAAGAACTTTGTATTTTTCGAAGAGTTTCACGGCACTTTCGTTGGCCATGGCTTTAAACGCTTCGATGGAGGATTTAATATTGGGCAATCCCCGCTTGGCGGCTTCTTTCACCCAGTCGTCCGAGTAATTGTTGCCGTTGAAGATCACCCGACCGTGGTCTTTGGCGGCTTCGCGAACGATGGCGGTGACTTCTTTTTCGATGGCCCCTTTCGCCTTCTCCAACCGCGTGGCGATTTCGTCCAAAGATTCCGCCACAATGGTGTTGAGAATGGTGTTGGCCCCGGCGATGGAAGCCGAGGAAGGCACCATGCGGAATTCGAATTTATTCCCCGTAAACGCGAAGGGGGAGGTGCGGTTCCGATCCGTGTAGTCCAACGGAAGTTTTGGCAGAGCGTCGGCCCCAATGGTGAGGAAACGCTGGCCTTCGGACGGGGTTTCTTTTCCACGAGCGATGTTGTCCAAAACGTTGGACATTTGTTCGCCCATAAAAACCGAGATGATGGCCGGTGGGGCTTCGTTGGCCCCCAAGCGGAGATCGTTTCCAGGGTTTGCGGCCCCGGCCCGAAGTTTGTCCGCGTGGCGATCCACAGCCGTCAGCACCGCCGAGAGGAACACAAGGAATTGCTCGTTGTCTTGGGGGGTGTGGCCGGGTTCCAACAAGTTCAAGCCGTCGTCCGTGGCCATGGACCAGTTGTTGTGTTTGCCCGACCCGTTCACACCGGCGAATGGTTTTTCATAAAGCAAACAAACCAATCCGTTGCGAAGAGCCACTTTTTGCATGGTTTCCATCACCAACTGGTTGTGATCGGCGGCGATGTTGGAGACGGAGAAGATGGGGGCCATTTCATACTGGGCCGGAGCCACTTCGTTGTGTTTGGTTTTAGAAGAGATCCCCATTTTCCACAGCTCAATATCCAAATCTCGCATAAATTTCGCGATGCGGTCGGCGATGGCACCAAAATATTGGTCTTCCAATTCCTGACCTTTCGGCGAGGAGGCTCCGAACAACGTGCGTCCGGCCAATTGGAGATCGGTTCGTTGGTCGAAATATTCTTTATCAATCAGGAAATATTCCTGCTCTGGACCGACGGTGGAGATAACTTTTTTAGACTTTTTGTTCCCCAAGGCCCGAAGAACCCGCAACGCTTGGGTTGAGACAGCTTCCATAGAGCGAAGCAGCGGGGTTTTTTTGTCCAACGCCTCCCCGGTGTAACTCACAAAAGCTGTGGGGATGGTGAGCGTGACGTTCCCGCCCGCGTCTTCCTTAAGGAAGGCCGGGGACGTACAATCCCAAGCGGTGTAGCCTCGGGCTTCAAAAGTGGCTCGAATACCGCCCGAAGGAAAACTGGAGGCGTCGGGTTCTCCTTTAATGAGTTGCTTTCCTGAAAACTCCGCCACAGCGGATCCGTCCGGGCAAGGCTCAAGGAAACTGTCGTGTTTTTCAGCGGTTTTACCCGTCAAAGGCTGGAACCAATGGGTGTAATGGGTGGCCCCCCGCTCAATGGCCCACTCTTTCATGGTGTCCGCCACCACATTCGCCACGTCCAAAGTGAGTTCCATCTCACCCGCGATCACTTTTTTAATGGCCGTGTAAACGTTCTTCGGCAAACGCTTTTGCATGACTTTATCACTAAAGACGTTCATGCCAAAAAGATTTTCAAGGGACAGGGCCGAACAACACCCCATGGAACCGCCATCAAACCCCTCACCGCAACCACAAGACTCAGAAATCTCTTTCGTTTTTTTTGCCATGGGAAAACTCCTCTTTCGATAAAAATTTATGGGCATCGAAAAAACTGTTATTGTATGTGTCGCGTCGTTGGGAGAAGGACACCCCCGAGACATCGTTGTCTTGGGAGATTTCGAATGACGAGATCATAGCAAAAAAAAAACAGTCTCGCACGATTGGGACAAAAAAACACCTTGACACAGCAAAGACCATTGTTGTAATGTTTGACCAGCACACAGAGGTGCAATGACGAACGTTAAAATCTTTTAAAAAAATTGGACATCGAGGTCCTGCCAGTGTTGGTGACTGGTGGGTCTTTTTTTTGTACCCCCTTTGCGGGACGTTCCCGCAAAAAAACGCCGTAAAAAATCCAGGAGGAAACACTAATGCAAACCAGTACATTCAAAAAAGGACTTCTCGGACTCACCGCCGTTGCCTTGTCCACCGCCTTGGCCGGAAACGTGAAAGCCGAAGGGCCGACCATCACGGGCTTCGTGGACGTGGGGTACAATTACAACCTCAACGGACAGATAACAAACGGCTTCCGTGGATACGACGATAAATCCAACTCCATCACCCTTCAAAACGCTGAATTGGACTTTGAAGGAAAAGCCAACGACACGGTGGGCTATCGGTTGGACTTAATGTATGGCCACGACGCCACCGTCACTCGCATTGGAGACACAACGAGAACGCCCGGCACATTGGACTTTGAAGTTCAACAGGCCTACCTAACTTTTGGGTGCCCCTTCACGGGAGGAACTTTCGCCCTCGGTAAGTTCGTGACCCCCTTTGGAGCCGAAGTTATAGAAGCCAAAGACAACTTCAACATCAGTCGCGGTTTCCTGTTCAACTACGCCATTCCTTTTGCCCACACCGGCCTCAAAATGGACAAAGCGTTTGCCGAGGGGAAATTGACCGCCATGGCGGGTGTGGTGAACGGTTGGGACAACATGAACGACAACAACAAAAGCAAAACCATCATCGCCCAAGTGGGCACCGCGGTTCTGCCAATGACCAAAGTATTGGTGGGTGGATCCTATGGGCCCGAAGGGGTTTTAGAGTCCACAAGCACAGCACAAAACGGTCGCTCGCTTTTGGACACGGTGGTGATTTTCACGCCCACGAGCAAACTGACATTGGTGGGCAACTACGATTGGGGTGTGCAAGAAGGAACGATTGACACTCCCGTTGATGGAAACAGCACGCAAAATTGGCAAGGGCTGGGCTTGCACGCCAACTACGCTCTGACCGACGTATTTTCCGTCGCTGGCCGATACGAATACTTGGACGACGAAGGGTCCCGAACAGGCATCTCCTCGAACAACGATGGGGCCGTTCTGAAATCAGGCACTCTGACTCTCCAAGCAAAAAAAGACAGCATCACCTACCGTTTGGAATATCGCCAAGACCAAGCTTCTCAAAAAGTGTTTATCGACAGCGACGGAGTCGCTGATGATGTTCAAAGCACCATCGGTGCCCAAGTGATCTACGCGTTCTAAACTCGAACGATCTTCAGCGGAGTCTCCCAAGAGACCCCTCTGAAACAAAAAGATTGGCTCCCCGGGTGTCCCCATTCGTCCCCAACCCCGGGGAGCCTTTTTTTTACTTTCAACAAGATCCGGTCAAAGAATTAACCTACGATAAACCTAAAAACGGAAGTTGGACTCTTATGAAAACAAGGCAAAGCATTGATAAGATTACGTTTTAGTCTTGATTGGTCAATGAAAAAGAGTCACCCAATGGGTGAATCTTAAAAAAGTCTTTCAGTCTCGTCATACCGGCGAAGGCCGGTATCCAGTTCGTGAAATTTCCGTCGAAGAAACAAAAAAATCTTCTGGATACCGGCCTTCGCCGGTATGACGAATCTAAAGAAAATTGGTTTCAACTTCCGTTTTTAGGATAAAGAAACAGAAAAATATTCCAGCAAATCCCCCCGTACCCCCCTTTACGAAGAAAGGGGGGTACGGGCAATGCCAGTAACTTAAGGCAAAAAATGCTCGTCATTCATAGGCGAAGGCCGGAATCCATGAATTCAAACTGGTTATTAAACAACAATTTTACAAACTGGGTTCCGGCCTTCGCCGGAACGACGAGCCTTAAGTTACTGGCATTGGGGGTACGGGGGGATTTTTTGGGAAGTTCAACTTCCGTTCTTAGGATTAAAGGCAAAAGAGAGGATCGACTATGGACATGGACTCGTTTGTTTCCGATCATCGGTTGCGGGTCGTTTTGGAACCCGTTGTTTCCCTCCGGCAAAAATGCGTGACGGGGGTGGAGGCTCGGTTGCGGGGGGACACGGAGAACGTGCGAGGGTTGGCGGTGGGGGCCTCACTGGCCGTGGAGTTGGACCGTTGGTACCGGCGGGAAGCCTTGGTGGCCTGTACGGGGGCCGAGGGGAATGGCTTGTTTTTTTTAGAATTTGATTCGGCGGTGCTGGACATGGGGGTGGCCGGGTCCGGGCATTTGGCGGACCAAGTCAAAAAATCAGGTTTGGACCCTGCGTCCATCGTGATCACCATTCGCTCATCGGAAGTGAAAGACACCTTGGCTCTGAAAGATTTCACGGAACGGTATCGGCGCCAGGGATTTTTGATTGCGCTGAAAGATTTGGGTGAAGGGCACTCCAATTTGGAACGCATGGCCTTGGTGCGTCCGGACATTTTAAAGATGGCCGAAAAACAGTTGGACCGAGCGGGGACCGATTTCGTTTCCCAAGAAATATTAAAATTTCTCACGACCCTGTCCCGGAAAACCGGGGCCCTGCTGGCCGTGGAAGGTCTCGCCACGGAACCCCAAGTTCTCACGGCTTTGGACCACGGGGTGGACATGGTGCAGGGCCCTCTTTTTTCCACGGGCGATCTGCCCGATAGGATAGAATCCTTGGCCCTTCAACACAAAACCTTGTCCATCGAACAATCCAAATCCACGAAGAAACAACTGAGAGACACGGAAACATTGTTGAGCGGTTTTCTGAAAAACTTATCGGGGGTTTCCGTTGAAGAATTTAACACGGTCTTGGCCAAAGGCCTCCGAGAATCGCCCTTGGTGGAATGCCTTTTCATTGTCGACGAAAAAGGGGTTCAAGAATCGGAAACCCACACCCAGTCCGGCGTGGCGTTTAAACGCAACGCCCTGTTTCATCCCGCTCGCCCCGGGGCCGATCATTCCCTAAAAGAATATTATTACCTTCTCACGGACACCTTTGTGAACCGCTTCCGCACGGACCCCTACGTTTCCCTGGCCTCGGGCCGTCTGTGCGTCACACTCTCCGGCTTGTTTCGGGACAACAAAAACACCTCCCACATTTTGTGCATGGACGTGCCGTGGAATTAGAACAATCGCTTAGCCAATCGGTCAAAATCCTCCACGGTGAGGGTTTCGGGGCGACGGAGAGGGTCCAACTCTTCGGCCCGAAGGGCCGAAGAAATGACAGCCTTATCCAAACTCAATCCGTGGGACAAACTGTTCACTAAGGTTTTTCGTCGTTGGCCAAAAGCGGCCCGGGCCAAGCGAAAAAACGCGTCTAGGTTTTTAACGCGAGGGACCGAGTGACGTTTCAGTTCGATCACCGTGGACACCACTTGGGGTTGAGGGTTGAATGAGCCGGGAGAAACGTGGAACAGACGTTTCGCTTCGGCTCGGGATTGAATGGAGAGGGCCAACAGACCCCAATTTTTCCCACCGGGTTGAGCGGTGATTCGTTCAGCCACTTCCCGCTGGACCATAAAAACACCGATTTCCCACTGATCCCAGTCCAACAGTTTTTGAAGAATGGCGGCCGCCACGGAATAAGGCAAATTACTAATCACTTTGTAAATCTTTGAGTCGTTCGGTGGAACCCATTCTAAAAAATCCTTTTCCACCACAGTCAAACCGGCGGGAGACCATCTCTTTTGTAAATCGTGTGCCAAGGAAGAGTCCAATTCCACGGCCGTGACGGATTGGGTCTCGGCCAACAACCACTCGGTCAAGGCCCCGCGTCCGGGTCCAATCTCTAAAACGGCGTCTCCGGGCGTCACGTGCAACGCCGTTGTGATCTTCTTAGAAACGTCGCTGTTCACCAAAAAATTTTGTCCCCAGGGAGCCCTCATAGGGTTATAATACTTTTAATGTAAAAACAATACCATGGGTGATGATCATAGTCTATGGCCTCTTTACCAACAGAACAGATAAAATGGAAAAACCATGATAGAAAACATTCAAATTGAGTTAGGCAAACGCATTCGCACTTTTCGAAAGAGACAAGGACTCACCCAAGAAGAAATGGCCGAACGATGCGACCTGCATTGGACCTACATCGGCGGCTTGGAACGAGGAGAACGAAACCCCACCCTCACCACCCTTCAACGCGTGGCCGCGGGGCTCAACGTAGGCATTAACGAATTGATTGATCCTCAGTTGTCACCGTCTGTTCCCAACGAGCAAAACAACAAGGAAGCCCGCCTTCTCCGTTTGGTCCGGAAGAAAGGGGGAGATTCCATGGATCTCGCCACGAAAGTTGTTCGAGAAGTTCTCCAATGGCGAGACCAATACAAACCGAATAAAAAATAAAATCAGTCCTTCACTTGCTGTTCTTCCACAAAACGGATCAACCCTCGGGTCATGGCTTCGGCGCAACCGTCCGCGAACATTTCTGTTTTCAACAAGGCCTCTTCCCGAGGGAGGATTATGTAGGCCGATTCGGTGAGGACGGCGGGCATTTGAGTGAGACGGATCACCGCCAAATTGCCATAATGCAGTCCATCGTCCCGCAAAACCGTTGAGTTCTTTTTTTTCTCCGAGCCAAACATCTCCCCGTAAGCCCTATGAATTTTTTCAGCCAGATCAAAACCAGCGGGTGTGAAATAGTAAACACCATACCCATTGGTTTCCAGAGGGTTCCCCCCTTCTGGAAGAGAGTTGTTGTGAACACTGATGAACACATCGGCCCCGGCGAGGACAGCCCGTTTGGGACGTTCCAGCAACGGAACGTCTTCGTTCTCCAGACGAAGCATCACCACGCGAGCCCCTTCTTTAATCAACTTTTTTTCTAGGGCTAGGGCGATCCAAAGGTTGGCGTCTTTTTCCATAAGTCCCGTGGGGCCAACAGCCCCGGTGGTGGCCGAATGGCCCGGGTCCACGGCCACGGTTAACCCCGAAAGGGGCGAAGCCCCTTTCAAGCGGGCCGGGGGGCTTTTCAATTCCAAAACGAAGGTCCCGTTTTGGTAGCGAGCGTCGTACCCCCACCAACGGGACGGAACCAAATGCAACCGCAATCGGTAGGTGTCCGTATCGTCTTGAAACCATTCCAAACGACGAACGACGGTCCCCGAGGACGGAGAATAATTCATCCAATCCGTATCGGAATAAGCCCCATAAAAAGAAACATCCATAAAACGCCCAGAATCTGACGAGCGAATTTCAAAAGGAACCGGGGACGAAAGGGCCGCCCGAACCACCGTGTGACGCCCGGACAACGACACACGGACCGTGCCAACCACGGCCTCCGGGGGCAACGTGCCTTCGGGCATTTCTCTCACATCTTTCACACTGATCCAACCGTCTTTGGTGGAGGAAAGTTTCACACGGTATTCGAAATCCCGTCGTCCCGTGGCCACGAACCGCGTGCCCTGGGGAGGGAACAACACATACCCCGCCGTCTGATCGGGGGATCTTGAAGGACCGGCTCGGACAATGGCCGACTCGGACGTCACGTCCAACACACACGGAGCCCCCCGGCGCCATCGAGTCAACCGGCCCGGAGAAAGAGCGGACAAACCTTTAGGATGAGACGGATTTTTCACTGTCACAGAAAACGATTGGTTTGTTAAGGGCCCATCGGCTGGGACAACGAAAAACCCCCGATAAAGCCCGGGACTGGGTTCCACCATGGGATTTTTTTTACCTCGGCCTTGATCGTAAAACCAAGCCTTCTGACCGGCATCGCCCCAAGCTTCGATGACAACCGTTTCTCCCACAGGAAGGACCACGTCTCCTTTGGGGCGAGTGACCACAAGGGTTCCTAAAGGCTGAGGACTGGCGGGACCCGCCACCGTCACGTGACGAACAACCGTGCGGGTGGTTTGGTGAACGCACCAATCGGCCTGAATCGTGAACGGACCAGAACTGTAGTTCACAAGGGTGAGCCACCCTCCCCCGGGATGAATGGGAACCGATTGCCCGTTCACGAACAACGTTCCCGCCGGGTCCGCCTGACCAAAAACGAAAGATGACTTAACAGCCGGGATTTTGGCTCCCTCGGGGGGATGCGCGATGGTGAAAGATCCTTCGAGGGGCTCGGAACGGACCGGGGTGGTCCCTGATTCTTGATCCATAAAATCCGTCAATTCCGACCAACCCAGATTCACCCCAAAGAGGAATAAAAAAACCACCCAAAAACGTCTCATAAACTATTGGCGGATTAACTTACCAAATTGAACCCACTGAGTTCCGAGAGAACCCGCCACAAGGGCCCTTTTTGATTTTCCAAAAAGTGAAGAAAACTGAACACGCTTCACTCGGTCCCCGGTCTTGGCTTGAATTAAATTTTCTCCTCCTTCGTAAAACAAAACGGAATCGATCCCACCGGTCTCGGAACCGGAAAGAAACACCAAATCCCCGGGTCTTAAATCCGAGGCCCGTTCGATGGGGGCACTGGCCCGAAACTGGTCCGGGGCCAAGCGGGGGACCTGAAACCCAGCGGACCGGTAAGCCAAATTAACCAAACCGTCCGTGTCCACCCCAGAGGACACATACTTTTCTTTCGGACGATGCCCCGTTCGCCCGCCGGGACAAACCGGTTCGCCTAAAAACGCGAGGGCCGCGTCCACCAAACTTTTCCGAATCGTTTGTTCGTCCCCTAAGGGATCCCGGTCCCGTCGAATATCGGCCAAACGAATCCACCCCATGCGGGCGTTGGCGTCCGTCACCCGAGCCCATTTTTTCTCCGAAAAAATAACAAAAACCCGAGCCCCCATAGGGACGGACAAAAAGCGAGACAAGGTCCCTTTTTTTTCCTGCACACGACCGTATCGAACGCAAACGGTGGCGTTGGGGGTAAAGCCCACTGGTTTTAATAAAACATCTTCTTGCCGCACCCAACCCGATAGACCTTTCCACTCGCCTCGGGCGTAGGCGGGTTGCTCCGGAGCCTCCACAAAAAGCCAACCGTCTTGCTCTTCTAAGACCCACAGACTTTCGGATAACAAAACTTGAGAAATCTGGTCGGGGTCGCTGAGAACAGGTTTGTCGTCGCCGGAAGACGGGGAGGCGGCACGAGGATTCCGGCGTAAATTAACCCAAGGCACCGCCGCCAGAACTTCTTGAGCCGAACGGGTCGCAGGCACTGAAGACGAGGGGGGCCTCGCTTTGACGTCGTCTCCATAACGAATTTCCTCCCCCAGCAAAGGAAAGGAACAAAAGAGAGACAAGAGACTCACAAAAAAAAATTGAGCTTTAATACTTATTCCTTTTTCCAAAGCCACACCCCTTAAAAAAGAAATTCAAAAAGATTCCAACATACGAACGTAAACGTTGGCTCCATCGGCACTAAAGCCTAAATCCACGCGGAGATTGATTTTTTCTCGCTCGTTCAACGCGTAACGAAGGCCGCCCCCTCCCGCGGGTTTAACGTCTTGAAAACGCCAAGGGGATTTCCCCCAAACAGAGCCGGCGCCACCGAACGCCACACCGGACAAACGTTTTTTCAACGGGAACCGGTATTCGGTTTGGATCAACAGAGAGTTTTCATCTCGGTAACGGTTTTCAATAATTCCTCTAAGATTTTCCAACCGAGGCCACTCGTAAAACGGAACGTCTCCTGTGCGTCGTTCGAAAACCGCTTGAAAAGCCAAGACTTTAGAAGGAAAAAACGAAACATAGCGACGGGTGTCAAGAACAAACGTGTTGTAGCGATAATCACTGCCCAACCCCGGACGGTATCTCCCCACTTCTAAATGATAAACCCCGCCCTTGGAAGGGGAAAAAAGATTGTCTCGATCGTCCCATTCCAAAGTTGGACCGGCTCCGCTCGTCCGCCCCCCCTCCTCCCCGGGGATAGGGGATGGACCAAAGTGTTGGTCTTCGTTGAAGTCGCTTATTTTTTTCCAACCGGTGTCAAAAAAGACACCCGCTCTTAAGTTTTTCCATACGGTGTGAGATACGCTGGGTTTTAAAGCGTTTCCTTGGGCGGAATAGGGGTCTTTGTCCTTTTCCGAATTGACAGCCCCCACTCCGTAAAAATCGTCCGGGTGGTTCAAATAACTCATCGGCATCTCAAATTTCCAAGGGCCTCGGTACACTTCGGGAACCGCCAAAAAAAAGAACTGATTTTGGGCGGTGACAAAAGAGACGAAACTTAAGGTGTCTGGAATTCCCAAACGGCCGTTGGGGCGTTTCGTTCCCACCACACCGGCTCCAAGACCAGCCCCGGTTTCTGGCGTGTAAAACACCACGGGGAACCACGTGATCGCCGTGTCGTTTTCAGCCCTGACCGAAACAACAAAACCTAAAAAAACCAAGGCGAACAAACGAAACAATCTCTGATTTTTTCTCATCGCTTGTTTATCTTACCACAAAAAAAATTCAATTTTTACGGAATTTCAGAAAATTTCGACGTTGTGGGAAAAGTGAAATTCAATTAGAATGTAAAAGAGATTTATCCGATTTTTTGTAACTACTCAGCCCTCATCCGGCCCTTCGGGCCACCTTCCCCCAAGAGGGGAAGGAAATTATGTTTTTCCCTCTCCTCTTGGGAGAGGGCAGGGTGAGGGACCTGAGTAGTTACTCACTGAACCGCAATAAAATCGAGGTGCTTCCATGGAAACACGAAATCTTATTATCATTGGTTCTGGACCTTCCGGTTACACGGCGGCCTTGTATGCGTCGCGAGCGGATTTAAAACCTTTGGTCCTTGGTGGATTCATGAAAGGGGGCCAATCCGGTGGGCAATTAATGACCACCACCGAAGTGGAAAACTTTCCGGGATTTCCCGAAGGCATTCAAGGACCGGAATTGATGGGCCGACTTCGGGAACAAGCGACCCGCTTTGGCACAGAAATTTTAGACAAAGACGTGGAATCCGTCGATTTTTCAAAAAAACCTTTTGTGGTGACCACGGACGAAACTTCCTTCCAAGCCAAAGCGGTGATCGTGGCCACCGGAGCAACGGCCCGACGCCTGAACACCGAGCCGGAAGCTCGTTTCTGGAATCGAGGGATTTCCGCCTGTGCCACCTGCGACGGGGCGTTGCCTCTCTTTCGCAACAAACCCATCGGCGTGATTGGGGGCGGGGACACAGCCATGGAAGAAGCCCTTTATCTCACGAGGTTTGGAAGCCAGGTGATCCTGATCCACCGTCGGGACGAATTCCGAGCTTCCCGGGTGATGGTGGATCGGGTCAAAAATCACCCAAAAATCCTGATAAAAACCCCCTGTGTTTTGGAAGACACCCTAGGGACAAAAACATTAGAACAAATTAAATTAAAAAACCTCAAAACCAACCTCGTCGAAACCCTTCCGATGAATGGGCTTTTTATGGCCATCGGGCACGAACCCAACACCGGTGTTTTTAAGAACCAGATTGATTTGGACGACGTCGGGTATGTGAAAACCGATGGAAACACACGAACAAACGTGGAAGGGGTTTTTTCGGCCGGCGATTGCGTGGACCATATTTATCGGCAAGCCATCACCGCGGCAGGCCAAGGCTGCATGGCCGCCATTCAAGCGGAACGGTGGTTGGCGGAGCAGGGGTAAGAGGGAAATAAGCCTAAAAACGGAAGTTGAAACTCTCTAAAAACAAGACAAAACGTTGACAGTGATTCGTTTTATTATCAATTGATCGACAAAAAAGACTCACCCAATGGGTGAATCTTAAAAAAGCCTTTCAGA
>Ga0247840_10005672_pt1 | contig 18574 bp, 17 predicted proteins | sample LaCruzMarch2015__FD_192404 | JGI IMG/M metagenome (GOLD analysis project Ga0247840, IMG submission 192404) | Freshwater microbial communities from meromictic Lake La Cruz, Castile-La Mancha, Spain - LaCruzMarch2015_17m | ecosystem: Environmental > Aquatic > Freshwater > Lake | place: Spain... | reverse complement strand
ATCACCGGTGCCCACATCCTCCGCCAGCGCGGCCTGCACCTGGGACTCGATCAGTTTCCGGTCGGGCAGCAGGGCGCGAAGGTCGTCCGGTGTCTGCCAGGTCGCGGGTGTCGTTGGCGTGTCCATGGGTGCTCCAGGGGGATTCGAGAACGCCGCATCAGCGCGGGTCATACTTGGAGTACTTTACTCCGGAACGCGCAATCAGCAAGATCGCCGCGGCTCAGGAGGCGAGTTGGCCCATGACGGAGCGGATGGCGTGATCGGCGAGGGGTTCCGCTGGGGCCGCGATGACGGCTGCCTGGCCCTGATCCAGCAGGTCCTGGAATTCGGTACCCGACAGATCCGGACCAGGCCGGCCCAGGCGATCGACGAATTGCAGGCGCAAACCCATCGGGCTCCAACCGGTGTGGCGATAGCGCAGCTTGATCCCGTGATCGCGCGTCAGTTCCACCCAACCGCCGACCGGCAGTTTCAGGTCGGTGCGCTGCTCCGGGTGCCGATCATCGTTGGTGGCCGTCGTGTCTCTGTCCGCCCTGCGCGTTGCGGCGGCGGGGTGGGTTCGGGTTGCTGCCAAGTCCGGTGGTGGTTGGTCTGGTCCGGCCTGTAAGATGCTTAGATGAATCGTCTGCAGATCTTTGAACCAGCGGGAAACTTGGCGTTGATCGCAGCCGCCCTTGACGAGCCTTGCCCGCAGGGCGCTCAGTAACTCGGGGATCCGGCGCAGCAGTTCCCGGCGCTCGTGCAGGTCGCGCTTGGGCTGTACGCTCCAGAGCAGCCGATCGACGATGGCGATGGCCTGGCGCCAATCCGCACTGTCGACACCATCGTCCCGATAGATCGTCAGCATGATCGGTTGCCACCCCTCGCGCAGCAGTGATTCGATCGCCGCGGGTCGCTGGGGATAACGGGTTAGCGCGGCACTCAAGACCGCCGCGACCGCCTGTTGTGCGGCACTGCTGTTGGTCCTCGCCGTTCCCAGGTCCGCAGCGGCCGGTGGGCCGGGATGCGTTCGCTCATTATCGAGATAGGCGAGGAAAAATCGGTCCATGCGGGAGAACAACTGCAGATCGCCGTCGAAGTCGAGGATCAGGCGTTCCGTCACCCGTTCGATCATGCCATAGAGGCTGTTTGGCCCGCGGCCATCGGCTTCGCTCCAACCAACCGCCGCTTCACCGATATGGTTGAGCAGTCGGCGCGCCGGGTGCTCGCGCGCCGAGAACAAGCCCTTGTCGCGGAGCGCGAGTTTAGCGATCGGGATCTGCATTCGCGCCAGCAGGACCTTGATGGGGTCGGGCAAGGCATTCCCTTCAAGCAGGTGTTCAAAGAACATGAAGACCAGGTCGAGGGTGTCTTGATCGGTGCGTTCAAGGTGACGGGGTTGTTTCTGCGTTGATGTCATGACGCTCGACAGCCGCTCGCGCAGTTGGCTGCCGACCGGAGCGATTTGTTCGGCGAGGACGTAACCGCCGAGCCGCGTCAATACGCCGAGCAACTCTTTGGTGGGGACACGCACCGACTCGGGTGGCGGGGCCGCTGTTTGGGTGCGCGTCCTTTCCAAGAGGCTCTGGAGTGTTTCGAACGGGACCTCGGTCGCATCCGCGGTTGGTTCCGGGCCCAGGGAGATGCTGTCCTCCGGGACCACGGTTGTTGTCGCCTGGTTGGCGTCCCGGCCGCCACCCGCGCCCGATCCGCCGCCCGGTCGGTTGATGCGGGTGTGGCCGGAGGCGGCAGCCGCGGCGATGCATTGGCGATAGAATGGCGCCAACTGGTCCAGCACCTGCTTATCGAAGGCCTTGTAGATGACGAGCTTGATCTGCGGTTCCAACTGCTGCGCGCTCTTGAGTGCTCCGCGAAACGCCTGACAGAGCGCGAAGGGTCCATAAGGGTTGGATTGCGGGTCGATCGCGGCGCGGCCGAGCAGTTGGGCCAGGTGTGCGTTCATGTCGAGCAACGCGTCCTGATACCTGGCCTCGGCCTTGGAGACCAAATTGGACAGGGCCAGGGTCTCGTCGAGTTCCGTGTCTGGAAGCAAGGAGAACGGCTCGCTCGCCAGGCGCTGGTCGGCCCGCAAATCCTGCTCGATCTGTCCGGCGGCGGCACGGCCCGCGCCTTGGCGCAGCAGGCCCAGGAAATTGCGCTGGATGGTGTGACACTGGTTGCGGATGATCCGCATGGCGTCGAAATAGACGATATGGGCCTGACTGTTCGCGGACTTGTCCGCGAGGTCATAGAGTGCGATATCGAGCCGATCGAACAGCGCCCGCAGCAACGGCGGCAAGATGTTGGCAAGTGCTTGTCCGCAAACGGTGAGGTAGCGTTCTGCAGGTGGTGATGAAAGCGTGCTGCCGAGCGGTGGATCTTGCCCGGGGTTTGGCTGGGGGGGGGTGGGAGGCCGGTCGAAGCGGTTTGTCATTGATATCTTTTTTACTTCGAGCTGGATGACACGAGGGGCCGCCGGCGCTCGGCCGCTCTCCCTGTCGTCGCGGGTTCTGGTTGAAGTCATGCAACTAGCGCGCCAGAACGTGCCGGTTTGTCTCGCGCCGTGCTCGATCGTGCGCCTGTCCACCTGTGCCGGTGTTTGGTTTCAGCCGTGAACCGGCTGTGCTCGGGAGCCGATGGGAGGGGGTCGCAGCATCGACGCGGCGGCGGGCGGGGTGTCGCAACCGGGGTCAGGTCGCCCGCTGACCTGCCGGCCTAATCATGTTGTAATCCAGGGTTAACAGACAGACACAATGGTAGGGCCTGGTTCCGCAGTTTCTCGCTCGGGACTCGTCCTTTTCGAGGTGGGCGATGCGGCCGGTATCAACCACCGGATTCGGACAGGTGCCGAAGCTTTGGCGCAGGAGAACTGAACGTGCGGGAGAAGCCTCTGATGGGCATGCGGGTTGATGCCGCGGGCTGGCTATCGGGTGCGGTTCAGCGGCCGTCGCCCTGGTGCGACGACCGGCCGGCGGACGCCCCGATCGACTTGCTGGTGATACATAACATCAGTCTGCCGCCGGGTGAGTTCGGCGGCCAATGGATTGACGACCTCTTTCTCGGCCGACTGGATCCTGCGGCGCATCCCTATTTCGTGGTGGCCGCCGCTGCCGGACCTGTCTCGACCCATCTGCTGGTCCGCCGCGACGGCCAGCTCGTTCAATACGTGCCGTGCGGCCGGCGTGCCTGGCATGCCGGCCGCTCCAGTTACGACGGGCGCGAACGTTGTAACGACTTCTCGATCGGCATCGAATTGGAGGGGACGGATGACCTGCCCTTCGAGCCGATTCAGTATCGAGTTCTTACCAACTGCACCCTGGCCATCCTGGGCTGTTATCCGGCCATGACGCCCGCGCGCATCACCGGTCACAGCGATATCGCCCCTGGCCGTAAGACCGATCCGGGGCCCTGTTTCGACTGGGGGCTTTACCGGGGAATGATCCTGGACAGCCTGGTTGTCTAGCACACTTGTGCGCCGGGGTCGGGCTCAGGTCGGTGGCGGTACGTACCCCTGGGGGAGCTCCGCGCCGTCGCCAAAAAAATACTGCTCCATCTGCTCCTCCAGGAACTTGCGTGCCTTGGGGTCCATCGGGCTCAAGCGGTTCTCGTTGATGAGCATGGTCTGATGCCGCAGCCAGTCGGCCCAGGCCTGCTTGGAGACCTGCGCGAACACCCGCTTGCCCAGCTCGCCCGGGTAGGGTTGACGCTCCAGGCCCTCGGCCTCACGGCCTAGCTTGACGCACTGAACGGTACGGCTCATCTGGTCTCTTCCTGTGCAGGTGGTTGGTTCGAATCCGCGTTGGCCGGTGCCGTCAGGTCCGCGAGTATGGAGCGGATCGGCGCCGGCAGGCCCAGGCCGGCGAGCTCGCCGGGGCTGAACCAGCGTTGGCTGTCGCCATCGGCAATCCCCACGGGTGGCGCGATGGCCCAGATCTCGGCGATGCGCATGGTCAACGTGAAGTGGCTGAAGGAGTGACGGCGCGCGGGGCGCATTTCAACCCGCAAGGGTTCCGTGCCGGTGCGCTCCCGGCACCACTGCGCCGGATCGCGATCGGGAGCGGTTTGCGGCAGACTCCAGAGTCCGCCCCAAATGCCGGCGGGGGGGCAACGTTCCAACAGGACGGCGCCCCGCGGATCGCGGGCCAGGATCATCAGGGTCTCGCGCCGCGGGACCGGTTTGGCAGGTCGCGCCTGCGGCAGTTCCGACTGGCGGCCCTGGCGGCGGGCGACGCAAGACTCGGCCAGCGGGCAGCGGTCGCAGCCGGGTCGGGCGCGGGTGCACAGGGTGGCACCCAGGTCCATCAGCGCCTGGTTGTAGGCGCCCACCCGTTCCACGGGTATGAGCTCCTCGGCAAGCTCCCATAACCGCGCCTGCACCGCCGCCTGGCCAGGCCAGCCCTCTACCCCGAAGCAGCGGGCGAAGACGCGCCGTACGTTCCCGTCGAGGATGGGGTGACGCTGGCCCAGGGCGAGCGACAGAATGGCGCCCGCGGTCGAGCGCCCGATCCCCGGCAGGGATTCGATGGTCTGCCGGTCGTTCGGAAAGTCTCCCTGATGCTGGTCCCGAATCAACCGGGCCGCCTGATGGAGATGGCGGGCGCGGGCGTAGTAGCCGAGTCCGGACCACAGTGCCAGCACCGCATCGAGCGGTGCGTCCGCCAGATCGTTCAGGGTGGGGAAGCGGGCCATGAAGCGCGTGAAGTAGGGGATCACGACGGCGACCTGGGTCTGCTGGAGCATGATCTCCGAGACCCAGACCCGATAGGGCGTGGGCTGCTGCTGCCAGGGCAGATCCTTGCGTCCGTGACGGTCGAACCAGTCGAGCAGGGCAGGGGCAAATCGATCGTCGAACGCTGCCAACTTCATTCGGGCCGCGCCCGACCGCAGTTCCAACACCGGTCGAAGTCGCCCTCGATCTGCTCGCCACAGGCAGCGCAATGCCATGGAGCGGCATCCAGCGACGATTGCGGTGGAGCGAGAAAGCGGGCGAGGACCTCGTGGGCACGGTCCAGATCCTGGTCGTCGATCAGCCAGAGGGTGGGGCAAATGTCGGCCGGCAGTTCGCCCGCGGCGCCCGCCAGGAAGTCACCGAGCACCACCGAGCGGATCAGGTGGCGATCAAGGAAGTCCAGGAGCAGTTGCGCCTCGATGCGGTCGCGGGCTTGGTAGAGTCGGCGCATGTCGGCAAGGGGGATGTGGAGCGGGTGATGGGAATCGAACCCACGCTATCAGCTTGGGAAGCTGAAGTTCTACCATTGAACTACACCCGCGTGACACCTTAATCTTAGGCACTCTCGGCGCCGCGTGCAACTGCGGAATGCATTGGCCGGATGGGTCGCGGGGCGTCGGGCCGTTCAAGTCTCCTTCCCGTACATCTCCTCGATGGCTGCACGGTGATGCGCCATCACTTGATTTCGCTTTACTTTCAGCGTTGGGGTCAGAAGTCCATTCTCGACTGTCCAGGGCTCCAGACTCAGGGCCACCCGCCGGATCTTGGCGTAGCCGGGGAAGTCCTTGAGCGTCAGGCGCACGCGCTTGAGCATCTCTTTCAGCAGATGGGGGTCTTCCATACTCCTGGGGGACCCGGGGTCGAGCCCGAGTTCCTGGGCCAGACCGGGCCACAGATCGGCGTTGAGCACCAGCAGGGCGGTCAGGTAGGAGCGGCCCTCCCCGAGCACGATCGCCTGCTCGAACAGGGGGTCCAGGGCGAGCGCCATCTCCATGTCGGCGGGCGGCACCTTCTCGCCGTTGGATAGCACCAGGATGTCCTTGAGGCGACCGGTGATGTAGATGTGCCCGTCGGCGATGCGCGCCTGGTCGCCGGTGTGCAGCCAGCCGTCATGCGTCAGGACGCGGGCGGTGGCCGCGTGGTTGTTCCAATAGCCAAGCATCACGTTATGGCCCTTGACCAGCAGTTCATCGTCCGCCCCGATGCGCACCTGCATGCCGCGGATGGGGACACCCACGCTTTCCGGGATGTTGGCTTGCAGCGGGTTGACGGCGATGATCGGGCTGGTCTCGGTCAGGCCATACCCTTGCAGCAGCGGCAGGCCCAGGCCAATGAAGGTGTGTGCCACCCCGTAGGGCAGGGGCGCGCCGCCGCTCACCGCTGCCCGCATGCGCCCGCCGAGCTTGGCCAGAACCTGAACCGCGACCCGGCGCCGCAACAGCGGCCACAGGAGCAACAGTGGATGCCAGCCGCCCCGGCCTTGGTCGCGTAGGAAGCGCCGCCAGCCCGCCGCCACCGCCAGCGCGAAGATCCAGCGGGCCGGTGCCGGTCGGGCGGCCAACTGGTCCGCGATCCGGACATAGACACGTTCGAACACTCGCGGTACGGCGATCATCACCGTCGGCCGAATGGTCTGCATGTCCTCGCCGAGCTGGGCGACCGATCGGGCGAAGGCGACGCAGGCCCCGGCCATCATCGGCAGGTAGTAGCCGCCGGTGCGCTCCAGGGAATGGGACAGCGGCAGAAAGGACAGGAAGACGTCTTCCTGATAGCAATCGATGACGGTCACTCCGCCGTGGGCATTGGCAAGCAGGTTGCGGTGCGAGAGCATCACCCCCTTGGGTCGGCCGGTGGTGCCGGACGTATAGACGATGGTGGCGAGCGCGTTGGGGTCGGCCTCGCGCGCCTTAAGATCAGGGGCCGCGGGCGGCAGCCAACTGTCCGCCACCACCACGCGCGGGTCAGTCGCGGCCAGGCGCAGCGCCTCTGCGCCGCCGTCCAGAAGCACCACGCGCAGCGGCCAGGGTGCGTCACCCACCGCCTCGGCCAGGCGCTTCCAGCGATTGGCGTCCTGGACCAGCAGGACTTTCACCGCCGCATCCTGCAGAATGTAGGCGGCATTGTCTGCCCGGTCGTCGGTGTAAAGCGGGACCGTGACCAGGCCCAGGGACATGGCGGCCTGATCGAACATCACCCACTCGGGGCAGTTACGCAGCAGCATGGCGACGCGATCACCGTCGCTCAGTGCCTCACCGGCCAGGGCAGCCCGCCAGCGTGCCACCGCCTGACCCATCTGCCGCCAGTCGAGCTGCTGCCAGCCGCGGTCCCGTTCACAGTAACGGTATGCGATCCGCGTGGGCGAGCGTCGGACCCGCTGCAGGAACAGTCCATCCAGGGTTCCGGCGCGCTCAACCGAGATCAAATCCTCGGACCATTGACTCACGGTGCCCTCCTCGGTTCAGCCACTTTCGGTTTCAGCCGGCCTGGTTTCTCGCGTAATTGGAGTTCGACGCCAGTCGGCGGTGTCGGCCAGGATTCACGGCGTGCCGTACGGTATAGAGACGGTCATGGAATTGCAATCCTGGCAGGTGCTTGAGGTTGGGGCGCGCGGTGCCTGGGCTTGGTTGCGGAACACAGAACGCTTGAGAAGTGCCGGGTGCCGGCGACCCTTGATCCGACCGCGCGGAATCCGGCCGCACGATCTGATCCGTCCGAACAGCGCGCGGCGGGGAGCCGGAGCACCGGTGTAGGGTATAGAATCCCAGCATGTCCATCGGCGTCCAGGCAAACTGACCATGCAAATCTTTATCAACGGTTCCGCCACCGAGGTCGAGGCGTCCATCCCCATGTCGGCGCTGGTCGAGCAACTGGGGCTCACCGGCCGGCGTATCGCTGTCGAAGTGAATGCGGAACTGGTCCCGCGCAGCCGCTTCGCGCAGCATGTCCTGGTTCCCGAGGATCGGGTGGAGATCATCCAGGCGGTCGGCGGAGGCTAAGTCCATCCACCGTGCGGGCGGATGGTTTATCCTAAGAAGCGCAGTCAGCGATCAGCATTTCGCTCTGATTGACCATTGATCTCCGCTTCGCCTGCCCGACCAGGAAGGTGGTCGTGCCCCGCGCCAAAACCGCTCCCAACGCCTTATTCTAACGCAAGCTGACCACTGCCCAACCCTAACCCCAATTCCGGAGCACACCACGATGTCCACCACCAACCACCCCGACCGTTTCACCCTTGCCGGCCAGGAATACAGCTCGCGCCTGCTGGTCGGCACCGGAAAATACAAGGACATGGAGCAGACCGCCCTGGCCATCGAAGCGAGCGGGGCGGAGATCGTCACCATCGCCGTGCGCCGCACCAACATCGGCCAGACCCCGGGTGAGCCCAACATCCTGGACGTGCTGCCGCCCGAGCGCTACACCATCCTGCCCAACACGGCCGGCTGCTATGACGCCGAGACCGCGGTCCGCACCTGCCGGCTGGCGCGGGAACTGCTGGACGGCCACAATCTTTGCAAGCTCGAGGTGCTGGGCGACGAGAAGACGCTGTTCCCGGACGTGGTCGCCACCCTGGCGGCGGCCGCTGTGCTGGTCAAGGACGGGTTCGACGTCATGGTCTATACCAACGATGATCCGATTATCGCCAAGCGTCTGGAGGAGATCGGCTGTGTGGCGGTGATGCCACTGGCAGCCCCGATCGGCTCCGGACTGGGGATTCGCAACCCGCTGAATATCCGCACCATCGTCGAGAATGCCAAGATTCCGGTACTGGTCGATGCGGGAGTCGGCACCGCCTCCGACGCCGCGGTGGCAATGGAGCTGGGTTGCGACGGGGTGCTGATGAACACGGCCATCGCCGCCGCACAGCACCCGGTGCTCATGGCCAGCGCCATGCGCAAGGCGATCGAGGCCGGGCGCGAGGCTTATCTCGCCGGCCGTATGCCCCGCAAGCGCTTTGCCTCGGCCTCGTCGCCGATCGACGGATTGTTTTTCTAGCATCGCGGTCGGTTGCCGGGCCGACCACGACCTCATCACCCCATCAGCGGCGTTTGCGGACGTCCGAGACCGAACGATGAAAAACGCGGTGATCCTGTTGAGCGGCGGTCTGGATTCGACGACCGCGCTGGCCATTGCCAAGGCCGAGGGCTTCGCCCCCTACGCCCTGTCGTTCCGCTACGGCCAGCGGCACGCGGTGGAACTGGCGTCCGCCGCGCGGGTCGCGCAGGCGTTGGGGGTGGTTGAGCATGTGATCGCCGATATCGACCTGCGCCGGTTCGGCGGTTCCGCGCTCACCGCGGACATTGCGGTACCCAAGGCGCGCAGCCTGGGGTCGATCGGCGAGGGCATCCCGATCACCTATGTGCCGGCGCGCAACACCGTGTTCCTGTCCTTCGCGCTGGCCTGGGCAGAAGTGCTGGGGGCGAGTGATCTCTTCATCGGAGTCAATGCGCTGGACTACTCCGGTTACCCGGACTGCCGCCCCGAGTACATCGCGGCCTACGAGCGCATGGCCAACCTGGCCACCGCGGCCGGGGTCGCGGGGCGCCAGCGGCTGCGCATTCACACGCCGCTGATCCACCTGACCAAGGCGCAGATCGTCGCGCGGGGCTTGGCGCTCGGTGTCGATTATGCGCTGACCAGCAGTTGCTATGATCCAGGGGAGGACGGACGCCCCTGCGGTGAGTGTGACTCGTGCCAACTGCGGGCCAAGGGGTTTGCGCAGGCGGGAGTCGCCGATCCGCTGCTCGCCCGGTTTGCCGCGGCGCACCGATCTCAGTAGGTCTTGGGCTGAAAGTCGTCTGGAACATCCAGTGCGAAGATCTGATCGTGAATGCGCGCGACATAGAAGCCGGCGCGCAGGACCCGCTCGCGCATCTCCGCCGACATGTCCACCGCGGCCAGGATGCCGTGGAGACGTTTGTCGTTGTCGTTGTCGTAATCGTAATCGGAACGATTCAGATTGGACATGAGCAGCCCGATGCCGATCGGGTTTCGATTCCCGACACACCCTGGGCATAAGAAGCCGCCAAGCCTCTGAAATGTTTCGATCACCGCGCCTAGGACTAACGAACCGTTGCGCTGCTGACAAAGCTCGGAGAGCGAAACGACGCGGTGCGAGCGCATCCTCACGGGTATCATAAACTCGATTACGACAACGACAACGATGGTGTTTAAGTTGTTGTCGACTCGTTACCTATCCATTATCCACTATCCACTAACCACTCCCTCATGTCCGAACACCTCTTCCACCTCGCCGCGGCCCCCTTCGAGGCCGCCCGGCGCGTCGCCATTCTTCCCGCCGGACACCGTGCCCGGCGTCTGCATGGGCATAGTTTCACCGCCCGCGTGCGCGCCCTGCTGCCGACTGGTTGGGCGCCCTTTCCGGGTGGCGAGACCGCCGCGCTGGCGCGGACGCTGCAGGCGTGCCTGGCCGAACTCGACTATCGCGATCTGAACGAACAGTTGCCGATCCCCACGGATGAGAACCTGGCCCGCTGGGTCCGCCGGCACCTGGCCGTGCCGGGCATCGCGTCGGTCGGCATCCGCAGCACCGGCGATCAGGGGGCGGATCTGGACGCCGCGGATCACGCACACCTGTGGCACCGCTTCCGCTTCGAAGCAGCCCACCGTCTGCCCCGGGTCCCGGCGGGTCATCCGTGCGGGCGGATGCACGGCCACGGCTTCGAGGTCATCCTGCACGCCGACCAGGATCTCGCCGACCAGGCCATGGGGGTGGATTTCGATCAACTCGCCGCCGCGTGGGCGCCGCTGCATGAGCAACTGCACCTGGCCTGCCTCAATGACCTCGCCGGTTTGGAGAACCCCACCAGCGAACTGCTTGCGCACTGGTTATGGCAGCGCATCAAGCCCGGTCTGCCGCCGCTGTCCTGGATCACTGTTTACGAAACCGCCACCGCCGGTTGTCACTATGACGGCAGTTGCTACCGCATCTGGAAGGAGCAGCGCTTCGAAGGTGCCTTGCAGCTGATGAGCGCTCCCGCGACTGATCCACGGCGCCGCCTGCACGGTCACAGCTATCTCCTGCGCCTGCATTTGAGCGCGCCCCTGGATCAGGTCATGGGCTGGACGGTCGACTATGGCGACGTCAAGACGCTGTTCAAGCCCGTTTACGAGCGCCTCGATCATCATCGGCTCAACGACCTGCCGTACCTGCGCGATGCGGACCCCGCGAGCATCCTGCTGTGGCTGCGCGAAGCAGCGGCCGCGCGTCTGCCCCAACTCGACCGCATCGATCTGCATGAGACCCCCGGTTGCGGGGCCAGTCTGTGTTGGGGGGCGTTGGCGCCTGCTTTGCCCACATGAGCTACGCGGTCAAGGAGATCTTCTACACACTCCAGGGCGAGGGCGCCAACACCGGGCGCCCGGCCGTCTTCTGCCGCTTCGCGGGTTGCAACCTGTGGTCCGGGCGTGAACCGGACCGCGCCCGGGCGATCTGCACTTTTTGTGACACCGACTTTCGGGGAATGGATGGGCCCGGCGGCGGCCGCTATCCGGATGCGGAGCGGCTGGCCGAGCGGGTGCGCGCCGCCTGGACTGCCGCGCCGGATCCCCGATCCCGTCCGCTGGTCGTCTGCACGGGCGGCGAACCCCTGCTGCAACTGGACAAGCCGCTGATCGACGCGTTGCATGTCCGTGGTTTCGCGGTCGCCTGCGAGACCAACGGCACTTGCCCGGCCCCGTCCGGCATCGACTGGGTGTGCGTCAGCCCCAAGGCCGCGGCGCCCCTGGTACTGACCGCCGGCCACGAGTTGAAGCTCGTCTACCCGCAAGCGGCAGCGCCGCCCGAACGCTTCATCGGGTTGGATTTTCAGCATTTCTTCCTGCAGCCCATGGACGGTCCGCGACTGACCGCCCATACCGAACAGGCTATCGCCTACTGCAAGGCCCATCCGCTCTGGCGACTGAGTCTGCAGACGCACAAGCTGTTGGGTATTCCGTGATTTACCATCACCGGGTCGATTTCGATCAATCCGGGACCCGTGGGTTCAGGCCGTCTCCCAGGCGACCCGATCCCGGCCATCGCGTTTGACCTGAAACACCAGATCGTCGACCCGCTTGAGCCACTGGTCCAGGGTCTCCGCGGGGCGGTACTGGGCCACCCCGAAACTTGCGGTGACCGGCCCAATCCCGGAGTCGGTCAGGGTGTGTAGTCCGATCCGGAGAAACTCCGCCAAGGCCGCTGCCTGGGCCAGGGTGGTCTCGGGCAGCAGGATCATGAATTCCTCCCCGCCCCAGCGCGCCAGGATGTCGGTGTGGCGCAGGCGCTCGCGCACTTGCGCCGCGACCGCGGTGAGTACCGCATCGCCCTGATCGTGACCGCGGGTGTCGTTGATCGCCTTGAACCCGTCGAGGTCGAACATGATCAGCGCGACCGGCCGACCATGGCGGCGGGCGCGCCGCGCCTCGATCTCCATCGTTTCCATCAGATGACGCCGGTTGAAGACCCCGGTGAGCGGGTCGGTGACGGCGAGTCGCCGCAGTTCCTCTTCCAGCAGTTTGCGCGTGCTGATGTCCTGATGGGTGCCGCAGACCCGCAGCGGTCGCCCCGCCAAGTCGCGCCCGATGACCTTGCCGCGCGAGGAGACCCAGACCCAGTGGCCGCTCTGATGGCGCAGGCGATACTCGCTGCGAAAAATGGGCCGGCGATCCTCGATCAGGTCCGCAAAGGCCGCCCGCAGTGCGGGTAGATCGTCCGGATGCACCAGGGCTTCCCATGTGGCGCGATTGGGCGGGGTCTGGTCCAACCGACAGCCCAGAATGCGCCCCCAGCGCGCGTTACCCACCAGGGTATCGCTGGTCACCAGCCAATCCCACATTCCGAGGTCGCCGCCATCCAGGGCCAGGCGCAGCCGCTCCTCGCTCTCGCGCAGGGCCGCCTCCGCACTGGCGCGGGCGCGCTGTTCCGCTGCTTCCCGCAGACAGCGCCGAATGGCGGGGACCAGCCGCAGGAAGTGGTCCTTGAGCACGAAATCACCGACCCCGCGGCGCAGCAAATCGATCGCCCGCTCCTCACCTACGGCACCTGAGACCAGGATGATCGGCACGCCCGGCCGATACCGGCGGATCAGTTCGAGCGTGGGATCGAAGTCCATGCCCGGCACGAAATAATCGGCCAGGACGGCATCCCAGGTGGCGGCCGAGAGCGCCGCCTCCAACTCCCTGGTGCTTGCCACCCGCGTGCAGGCCGCCGCCATCCCCTGTTTGCGCAGCTGCCGGGTCAGCAGCAGAAAATCCGCCGGATCGTCCTCGATCACCAGCAGTTTGAGCGGCGTATTCGTGGTAATTTTTTCGTGCTCATGGGTCCGGTCGTTCATTGAGTGACGGCCGTGCGACCGTCCTGCTCAGGACCCGGGCTGATGTTCGGGGTCGAAGGCCAATGATACCGAGTTGATGCAGTAGCGCAGTCCGGTCGGGCGGGGTCCGTCGGGGAAGACATGACCGAGGTGGGCACCGCAGCGGTTGCAGTGGACCTCGGTGCGCTGCATCCCGTGGCTCTCATCCACGGTGGTGCCGACCGCCTCGGGTTGCGCGGGCTGCCAAAAACTTGGCCAGCCGCTGCCGGAGTCGTACTTCTGCGCGGAGTCGAACAGCACCTCTGCGCAGCAACTGCAGCGGTAGCGGCCATCCTCCTTGGTCGCATAGTATTGGCCGGTAAACGCCGGCTCGGTACCCTGCTCGCGGCAGACACGGTATTGCTCAGGTGTCAGTTGCGCCCGCCAGTCGTCCGCGGTCTTGTGGATCTTCTCGTTGTGCTCGCTCATGGGAACCTCAGCGTCGTTGGATGGCCGGGACAGATGGTCAAGCAGGATGGGTGATGGGCCGCGCGGCCGTCGGTGCGCCGACCGGCGCGCCTGCGGCGGTCCATTGGCCGGAACACCGGTCCCGTCCCGTCATCCTCTCATGTGGGTACGAGGTAAAAAATTGTGAAGAAAATCGATCCTAACCGCGGGGACGCTCGACTGCCGGCGCCTGGGTCCGTAAGATCATCTTAGGTTTCCTGCATCAGGAGCGGCTCTTCACTGCCGATTCAGACCGGGCGGGAATCGCCGCGGACCTGGCGGCGCTCCATCAATATCTGGACCTGTTGCTGCCGGACGGAACATGAACGATCGGGAATCAAGCGTCGGTGCGCGGCTCTTCGTCGGTTTTCAGCGCGTGCTGCCCCAGCACCTGCTGTCGCTCCTGATGTACCGCTTTGCGCGCATCGAGTGGGTGCCGCTCAAGAACCTGATGATTCGTGCCTATGTGCGCCTGGTCGGGGTCGACCTGAGTGCGGCGGCACAGCACGAGCCGACGGCCTACCCGCACCTCAATGCCTTTTTCACGCGTGCGCTGCGCCCCGATGCCCGACCGCTCGATCCGGACCCACGGGCGGTGCTCTCACCAGTGGACGGTACCATCAGTCAGTTCGGCAGCATCACCGACGGCCGGATCATCCAGGCCAAGGGCCTCGACTATTCGGTGCGCGATCTCCTGGGCGGGCGGGGGGAAGCGCATCACCTGTTCGACGGCGGCCGCTTCGCGACCATCTACCTCTCGCCCCGCGACTACCACCGGATTCACATGCCCCTGGCCGGGGAACTGGCCGAGATGACCTACTTCGGCGGGCGCCTGTTCAGTGTCAACCAGGCCACCGCCGCCCAGGTACCGGGGCTGTTCGCCCGCAATGAACGGGTCCTGTGTCTGTTCGGCACTGAACTCGGGCCGCTGGCGGTGGTGTTGGTGGGAGCGATCTTCGTGGGCGGCATCGAGACCGTCTGGGAGGGGGAGGTCGCACCCGCCCTGCCGGGTCTGCGCAGCCGACGCTGGCACTATACCGGGGCGACGGCGCGGGTGCATCTTGACCGCGGCGAGGAACTGGGACGCTTCAACCTGGGCTCTACGGTGATTCTGCTGTTTCCCGCCGATACCCTGACCTGGGACCCGGCGCTGATGCCCGGTCAGACGGTGCGGCTGGGTCAGCGTATCGGCACCTGCAACTGATCCCCCTGCCGCCGGGGCGGCGCGTCGGTGTCGTCGACCGCGGGCGGTTCCGGGTGACCGCCGCCAAGGGGCTGACTGAACCCGCCCGGTTTTGCTGTATCCTCTCGTCCATGAACGCACCATTCACCGAATTTCACCTGCCTGAGCCATTGCTGCGCGGACTCGATAAAGCGGGTTTCGACACGCCGACCCCGGTCCAGGCACAGGTCATCCCGCTGGTTCAGGAGGGTCTGGATCTGCTGGTGTCCGCGGCCACCGGCTCCGGCAAGACCGCGGCCTTTCTGCTGCCGATGATGCAGCACTTCCTGGACCATCCGGCTCCCCGGAGCGCGACCCGTGCCCTGATCCTGGTGCCCACCCGGGAGCTGGCGCGGCAAATCCAGATCCATTTCATGAACCTGGCGAGCTTCACCCGGCTCAGCACCGGCGTGATCATGGGCGGTGAGCGGCGCGACCGCCAGATCGCCACCCTGCGCCGCAATCCCGATATCCTGGTCGCCACACCGGGGCGGTTGCTGGAATACATCGAAAGCGGCACCGGGGTGGCGGATCTCGCCGATCTTGAGTATCTGGTCCTGGACGAGGCCGACCGGATGCTCGATCTGGGTTTCGCCGACGACGTGCTGGCCATCATCGAGCGAACCAACGCGGCGCGTCAGTCGCTGCTGTTCTCCGCTACCCTGAACCATCGCGGCCTCGGCGCCATCACCGACCGGCTGCTCCGTGACCCGCGGGTGGTGGTCGTCAATCCGGTGCGCGAGCAGCATCCGGACATCAGCCACCAGGTCATCCTGAGCGATGACACCGAGCACAAACAGCGCCAGTTGCTGTGGCTGCTCCAGAACGAGCCGGCCGCCAAGACCCTGGTCTTCGTCAATACCCGCGAGCGTACCACGAGTCTGTGCGGATTCCTTCAGGGTCAGGGCCAGCGGGTGGGCGCGCTCCACGGCGAGCTCGATCAGCGCGAACGCAACCGCATCATGGGGTTGCTGCACGGCGGCCAGATCAGCGTCCTGATCGCCACCGACGTGGCGGCGCGGGGGCTGGACATCCCCGGGCTGGATCTGGTGGTGAACTTCGAGCTGGCGCGCAGCGGCGACGATTATCTGCACCGCACCGGCCGTACCGGGCGCGCGGGTGAGAAGGGCCGGGCCATCGCACTGGTTGGTTCCAAGGAATGGAACCGCATGGAGAGCATCGAGCGTTACCTCAACCTCAGTTTCGAGGCCAGGGCCATCCCGGGATTGAAGGCTGACTTTACCGGGCCGACCAAGCGCAAGGGACCGAGTAAGGGTAAGCCGAAGCCCAAGGCCGCGGTAGTCGCCAAGCCGAAAGAGAAGGTCCGGGAGCGCGAACGCAAGAACATCGGTAAGCGGCGGGTGGCGACCAGCGCCGTTGCGACTGATGCGGGATTTGCGCCGCCGCGCGGTAAGCTGCCTAGCGGCGGCTAGCCTCAATCGCCCCTAAGCGGAACCGGGCATGTCTCCGTTCCGAATCGACGGCGGCCAAGGGCCGGCCGCTGATGATGACATAATTGGCATTCTTTTGGACAGATGGACTACCGACGAGAGATAGACGGGCTGCGTGCGCTCGCGGTGCTGCCTGTTATTTTTTTTCACGCCGGCTTGCCGCTGTTTAGTGGCGGCTTTGTTGGCGTTGATGTGTTTTTTGTAATCAGCGGCTATCTCATAACATCGATCATACTCGCTGAAAAGCAAGCTGGCACATTTACGCTGATTAACTTTTACGAGCGACGCGCACGACGGATACTGCCGGCGTTATTTGTTGTCGTTATTGCTTGTCTGCCGTTTGCGTGGCTTTGGCTATTGCAGGATGATCTGAAAGAGTTTTCAGGTAGTGTTTTTTCGGTTTCCACCTTTATCTCAAACGTCTTTTTCTGGAGGAATAGTGGATATTTCGACACCGCTGCCGAACTGAAGCCTCTGCTGCACACGTGGAGTTTGGCGGTTGAAGAGCAATACTATTTGTTCTTTCCGGTCTTCTTGATGCTGACCTGGCAGTTAGGAAAGCGTTGGATCCTGGCAATGCTTGCAGCGCTAGCCGTCATTAGCTTGGCAGCAGCGCAATGGGGTTCCGTAAACAACCCAGCCGCAGCGTTCTATCTGCTGCCGACACGTGGCTGGGAACTGCTGGTCGGCGCGTTCGTCGCGTTCTATTTTGCCAAGAGTAACAAGCCTGATATCAGCCGCTCAGTTGGCCAGGCGGGTAGTACGGTTGGGCTACTGCTGATCATCTATGCTGTCTTTGCTTTCGATAAGCAAACGCCTTTTCCAAGTTTGTACACCCTGGCTCCTACGATCGGTGCATCGCTGATCATTTTATGTGCTACACCGCAGACGGTCGTTGGTAAAATACTTGGTAATCAGTTGTTCGTTGGTGTTGGACTGATCAGCTACAGCGCATACTTGTGGCATCAGCCGTTACTTGCTTTTGCGAGACACCGAAGCCTGGAGGAGCCGAGTGGTTTATTGTTGGCTGGTCTTGCTGCGGTTTCACTAGCGCTTGCTTATGTGAGTTGGAAGTATGTTGAGGTGCCGTTCAGGCGAAGGGGTTTTGTCGGTAGATCGCGGATTTTTTCACTTGCTCTAGTTGGTACCGTTTCTTTATTGTTGATCGGAGTTGTTGGGTATACCCAGAGTGGGTTTCCTGATAGGTTGAGGTTCAGCGAAAAGCAGCAGGCGATTCTTGAAAAGCAGGCTGCGGATACCAGGTCACGGTTTGCGAATATCAAGCCGGATATCTGCCATTTTACGAACCTATCGAATATTGGTGTTGATGGCTTTATTGACCAGTGGCGATGCAAAGAGGATCCTCTGGTTCCTGACTCAAAGCGAATTCCTCTTATTATTGCTGGGGATAGCAATGCTGCGGATTTGGTTGTCGTCTTCAAGCTGAATGCCTTGATGCCTGCTCACATGACTGGAGCTGGCTGTGAACTGGTGCCTCGAAAGATGTCGCTGGAGTGTAAGAAGCTATTTGAAAGACTCTATCTGGAGGTGGCAGGCGACGATTATTATGAATACTTGGCGCTTACTAGTTTGTTTTCAAGAGATGAGCTTGGATCTGATGCGATCAGAGAGATGCTGGAATACTGGAGTCGATTTAATAAGAAGCTGATCTTGTTTACGGGAACGCCACGCTTCCCGAAGCACCAAGAGTATGTGCTGCTGGGATTAGAGCCAAAAATTGATTTGCAGGCGGACGAAGTGGCTCTGGATGCCGAGGCTTTGGCGCTATTGAAGCAGGGCGGGGTCTATCTCGTTGACAGAAACAAGTACTTCTGCGCGATCAATCATTGTAGGTACTTTTCGAAAGAAGGACAGTATTTGATCGCTGATGCAAGAGGTGAACACTTGTCGGCGGAAGGTGCAAAATTGTTTGGCGAAGCGTTATTGAGAGACGATTTCTTTTTTCACAGATGGAAGCAGTAGTTTGCTCCGCTCCTGCTGGTGGGACTCCGGCGACTTTGCAATCTGCGTGGCCGACGGTCCTGCCGCGGACCCTAGCCGCCTACAGATCGCGATCGGCTTGTTGATCGTCCGCCCGGTCGGCACCTCGGCGGGGCCTGATGGGTAGAAGAGCACTGCCCAGCCCACCAGCGGCGGCGCGGGATTCGGGCGACTGCGCTAGCGCTTGTCTAATCTCAGGTCGGAATCATGACCAATGCCGCACTTGCGGCGACCGGTGCCGTTGGTCTAAGCTTTTGCACACTCATCGCCCGTCGGTCAGGGGATGAACCAACCGATTTCACGATCCCTGCGGCCTGAAGACGCTCTATGGACATCGGCCCGATCGTCGTCTTCGCCGGCTCCTACTTCCCGGCCTGGATCCCCAGCGTGCTGC
>Ga0247840_10005666_pt1 | contig 18592 bp, 8 predicted proteins | sample LaCruzMarch2015__FD_192404 | JGI IMG/M metagenome (GOLD analysis project Ga0247840, IMG submission 192404) | Freshwater microbial communities from meromictic Lake La Cruz, Castile-La Mancha, Spain - LaCruzMarch2015_17m | ecosystem: Environmental > Aquatic > Freshwater > Lake | place: Spain... | reverse complement strand
GTAAATTTGTACAGGACATAAACTTACTTGAAAGTTCTGCTGTCGTTAAATGCTGTTTTAATTGTAATTTTTTCATATTGCAAATATACAACATATTTAAGTATCATGTTAGCGGTTTAGTATAAAAGATATTTTCGTATATCTTTTCACATGTAAAGGTACTCTCTCACTACAAAATTTCTTGTAAGGTAAACGATATACTTTTGTAAGAAAACAATGAATTCTTTTGTAAGAAAATTCTTACATAGAAATAGAGAGGAAAAGAAGATAAATAATTAAAAATTCAATCCAAAATGAAAACGTAAGGTAATTCACACCTAAGCATTTAAAAGAAATGTATAAATGAGAGAAATAATGCTATATAAAGCAAAAGAAAGGCTTGCTATTATATGACAATCAATAAAAATATTTTCCTATCAATTAGCTGATGTTGGAAGAAATACAATAAAATCTGTGCCTAAGCCTTGTTGACTTATCACTTTTATTTTACCATTATTTTTTTGAACAAAATCTTTTACTAAAAACAGCCCTAAACCAGTACCCATTTCGTTTTTAGTACCAAGAGAGGTATGATGTATGTTTTTATTAAAGATTCCATTTATTACTTCATCTGTCATTCCAATTCCTGAGTCTTTAATAATAACTGAAACAAAACCTTCAGATTCTTCGGTATATATTGATATTTCTCCATCATTTGGAGTAAATTTTATAGCATTAGAAATAATGTTACGAAATGTAGTATGTATAGTAACTTCATCAAAATAAGCTTTTAAAGTTTCAGGAACATTAATATTGATATTGATATTCTTATTTTGAGCATTTCCTCTTAAAAGTTCTACGCATTCATTTATAATAGGGCTAATATTTATTAATCTGGGAGAAAGTGAAATGTTATCACTATGCAATTTTGTCCATTCTAATAAATTATTTAAAAGAGTGCTTGTTTCAATAGTTCTTTGTTTCAATAAATTAAAAATTTTATTAAAATCTTCACTACCTACTTCTAAAAATCCATTTGAAATAGCATCAATTGTTTGAGTTATACCTGCTAATGGAGATCTAACATCGTGAGCAATAATAGAATATAATTTATCACGTGTACGGTTCATTTCTATAATTTTTTTCTTTGAAGCTGCTAATTCAAGATGAATTTTAACACGAATTAGCATTTCATCTCTTTTAAAAGGTTTGGTAATATAATCAACAGCTCCAGCAGTAAAACCTTCAACCATATCTTCGGTTTGAGTTTTTGCAGTTATAAAAATAATTGGTATTTCTTTCGTTTGAGGATTTGCTTTAACCAGTTTACAAACCTCATAGCCATCCATTTCAGGCATCATAACATCTAATAATATCAAGTCGATATTATTTCCCTCTAAGATTTTCAATGCACTTTCACCATCCATTGCAAGTGCTATTTTATAATTATCTTCTTTCAGGGAATTGCTAATTACTTTAAGATTTTCCTGATTATCATCCACTACCAGGATATATATATTTTCGTTCATTTACTTTTTGTTTTTTAAGTTTGCAATTTTAGCGATAATCTGAGGGAATTTCTTAATTATTTTTTTCAAAGATTCCAAATTTACCGATTCAAGATCATTATTAATATTATTGGCATAATCTAATAAAAACTGAAAACGATACTTTTCAGCTAATTTCTTCAAATCTTTACTGAAAGGCTCAATTTTATAGAGAATCAAATGATCTTTTATATCTTCCCAATAAGGTAAATATTTATCATTTAATATCAAAAGAATTTCAGGTAAATTACTCAACAATTCTTCTGAAAGATTTTCAAGAACAGCGTCTTCATTTATTTCAACACTAATAGAGGTAAGCTCAACCGTATGCTTCAAAAATACTGCAAGTTTCTCTATTAAATCAGCTCTACTTACTGGTTTAAAAAGGTATGCATCGAAATCTGTTGAATTCTTTATTTTTTCAGTTTCAAATACAGTAGATGTAAAAGCAACAATAGGAATATGTTTTTTACTTGGATTTGCTTTAATTCGCTTTGCCACTTCATGCCCATCTATACCAGGCATTTGTATATCCAACAGAATTAAATCAGGGGAAGTATGCTCTAATAATTCAAGCGCAATTTCTCCATCCTCGGCTGACGAAATATTTAAACCTGATGTTAGCAATAGATTCTCAACGGTTTCAATATTTGAAACTACATCGTCTACAACAAGAATAGATGCTTGTTTAAATTTTATTTTTCGAATTATTTTATCCGTTTCTTTTTTCTCACCTATTGCAACACTTTTTTGAACACCTGGGAATATTACTTTAAAAACAGAGCCTTCTCCTTCAACACTTGAAACAGAAATTGTACCATTCATCTTCTCAACCAGACGCTTAGAAATTGCTAAGACCAAACCTACTCCTCCGTATTTCCGATTTGATTGTCCATACTGTTGTCTGAAAGCTTCAAAAACAATTTCTTGTTGAGAGATTGGAATTCCGATACCAGTGTCTTTAACCTCTAATTGCAATTGTCCGACATTTCCTTTTTGCAACAAAAAAGAAGCATGAATACTTATATGACCATGATGTGTGAACTTAATAGCATTTCCAATAAGATTAAACATTATTTGCTTAATTCTGATTTCATCAAAAATAATCAAATCAGGAAAATCAGATGCGATAATTAACTTTAAATCAATTCCCTTTGATTGTGTTTTATCATTAAATAGTAATACTATTTCATGGAGTAGATTTTTTAAATTAAGTGTTTGAAATACTATTTCTAATTTACCTGCTTCAATTTTTGAGAGATCTAATATATCGTTCAGCAATGATAACAATAGGTTTCCGCTACTTAAAACCGACTTAATCATTTCTTTATGCTGATTAGATTCAAGTTTATAAAATAAAGCCTCGCTAAATCCAAGAATAGCATTCATTGGAGTTCGAATTTCGTGGCTCATATTAGCAATAAACTCTGATTTAGCTTTATTTGCAAGTTGTTCTTTTCTCTTTTCTTCTATTAATTTTTCTTCTAAGCCAACTCTATTTCTAAAATTTACCAGCATTTGAGAAAAAACAAACAGTAAGGTTTCTTCTTTTTCAGAATATAAATGATGATGTTTTACAGAATCAAAACCAACAAATCCAATACAGTTATTATCTAACATCATAGGTATGGCTATCAAACTCTTTATTCCTTGATCTTTTATTATTTTTCTAACACCATTCTCTTTTGGATATATATTTACATCAGGAATATTCAATGCAAGCCCTTTTTTATGAGCTTCAACAAACTGTGGAATAGCTTCAAATGGAATATTTTGTAATTCCTTTAATTGAGAATTTATACCTTCTGCACACCATTCGTGGGTATTACTACATGTTTGTTTTACCCAATCGTATTCTAAAATATAAGATCTATCAGCTTCTACAAATCTGCAGAGTTCTTCTAAGGACGTATTAATAGCAATATCAATTTCTGAAAGAGGAATATTGATATAGGTAGAAGAAATATTCATTAAAATTCTTTGCAAAGAAGCCTGATTAAAAAGTGCTGCTTCTGTTTGCTTGCGGTCAGTAATATCTGTTGCAACACCAATAAGTGCTATTGGTTCATTTTTATCATTGTAAATAACAGAAGAAGAAACAAATACAGGGAATTCAGTTCCATCTTTTTTTAAATTTAAAAGCTCCCCACTCCATCCACCTTTAAGCGTTTCAGAAAGTATATTTTTTACAATTTCATTAGAATTATTAGGGGAGCGAATAATTTTAATAGAATTTCCTATTAATTCGTGTTCTTCAAATTGATAGGTTTTTAAAAACGCATTGTTAACAAATATAATATTATCATTCATATCTGTAATACTCACACTTTCGCCAATACTTCGAATTGCATGAGCAAGCATCAAAATAGTATCTTCTTTTTGCTTACGTTCAGTAATATCCTCACCTGAGCAAAGCAAACCTTGAATTATACCATCTTTGTTGGTTATCAAAGTATTATGCCATGCTATTAAACGTTTTTCTCCATTTTTTGTAATAATATTATTCTCATAATAATCAGATGGTTCTACTTCACCAGATATTATTCTTTTGTAAGCATTAAATACTTTTTCATATTCATCTTCTGGCACACATGTTTTAAACCAATCTTTTCCTTCCAATTCTTCCAACTCATATCCCAGAACTAAACATGCTTTTTGATTTAACAATGTTATTTGGGAGTTATTGTCGTATGCAACAAGCATTATTTGAGCAACATTCAAATAGGTTATAGCCTTATGCTTTTCTACATTAAAAGCTATTTCAGCTAATTTACGATCAGTAACATTTCTAACAATTGCCAATACTTTTCCATCATTAGTAGGAACAATACGCGATTCAAAAAAATCTTTGACATCATTAATAGTAAGTTCATAGGAAAATTGAACTAATTTATTTTCCTGTAATGATTGCAGAAAAACTTGTTTTGCTTCATCTGCTAATTCAGAAGGGAATATTTCACTGATATTCTTTCCAATAATTTCAGTTCTTGGTATAAAAAGTTTTTCATCTTCTTCTGTAAAAACATTTAAATAATCACCATCTTTATTAAAAACAAACAATAAATCGGGAATTGCCTTAAGAATGGCTGCTTTTTGATTTTCGCTTTCAATCAGAGCTTCTTCACTTTTTTTCCTAGCTGCATTTTCCTTTTCTAAATCATCCAAAAGATTTAAAGTAGCTTTTTGCGTTATTCTTAATTCATAAGTCTGATCTTCAACCAATTTAGCAAGTCTAATTCCTTCATTGCGCTTTTGAATATTAGCATTTTTTATTTTACGCATTGCCCGTATTTGAGCAATAAGTTCACTCTCGTCGATGGGTTTTGCCAAAAAAGCTTCGCCTCCAGCTTCTAAAGCACGGATTCTACTTTCTTTATCACCTTTAAGTGCTGTAACAAAAACTACAGGAATTTCACTTAAAATTTTATCTGCCTTTAGTTTTTGACAAACTTCAAAGCCATCCATATAAGGCATTACAATATCAAGCAGAATTAAATCTGGATCCTCTTGAGCAGCTATCTCAATGCCAGTTTTCCCATCAAGTGCTGTAAAAATAATGGCATCAGGAAAAGCCTCATAAATCAAAGCTTTAATACTGATAAGGTTATCCTCAATATCATCAATAGCCAGTATTTTTATTTTATTACTTTCCATAAAGCAGTTCATTTATCGTATTGAAAAACATATTTTCATCGATAGGTTTTGCAATATAGGCATCGAAACCATGTGCAAGAATGGCTTCGCGGTCGGTAGTCATTGCACTGGCGGTAAGTGCTATAATAGGAATATTTTTCAAATTTTCAATTCCCCTAATTGCTTTAAATGCTTCTATTCCATCCATTTCTGGCAAAGCAATATCCATTAAAATAAGATTTAATGTGTGTTTTTTAGCTAATGCAACAGCTTCATTACCATTAACGGCTTCTATTATCGTATAATTATCAGCAAGAATAGCCTTAACTGTAAGCATATTATCAGGATTATCTTCTACAACAAGTACTATTGGATTACCCTTTATGGTTTGCAATTTAGGCTGTATTTTGGGAGATTCAATTATAGTTGGAGAAACCATAGTAGTAATTGCTTTCAAAAGTTCATTGCGATTTACATCACCTTTTTGAATTAACTGATGAATATTGTTTTGCTTCAATGAACTAAGATCTTCTTTGGTAATATGCTTTGCTGTAAGAATTAATACTGGAATAAATGCTGTTAATTCTTCTTCTCGCAAAGTCTTAAGAACTTCAAAGCCGTCAATATCAGGCATCATTAAATCAAGAATAATGGCATCTGGAATAGTTTGCGAAACAACTCTAAGTGCTTCGCTACCATTACGAGCAATAAGTAATTGATATCCTAATTCTTCCAAGAAATCTTTCATCTGAATAATTGCAGGTTCGCTGTCTTCAACTAATAAAATAGATTTAGTAGATTTGTTTAATATAGGTTTATCTTTTGGTTGTTTGATTGCATGTTCTATTCTGGTGCTAATTACAGTTTTGTTTTCAATATCAATAATTTTGTTTTCGGGAGCATATTGTAAAGGAAGAGTAAGTATAAATTCAGAACCTTTACCAAGTATGCTTTTTACAGAAATTGTTCCTCCGAGCAGCATTGCATATTTTTTTGCAATAGCTAATCCTAAACCAGTTCCACCAAATTTACGAGAAGTACTACCATCAGCCTGACGAAATTCATCAAAAATATGAGGAATATGAGCATCAGATATACCAACACCTGTATCGGTTACAGAAATAAGAATTTTATTTTCAATTTGCTCTGCTTTTACTTCTACTTTTCCTTCTTCTGTAAATTTAACTGCATTGGCAATTATATTTTGTAAAATATGACGACATTTTGCAACATCACTGGTAAATAATAATTTAGCATCATTGGCTGAGTGTATTAATTTTAAATCTTTCTGTTCCACCTGAGGAGATATCATGCTTACAATTTCAGCAATCAAATTATTAGCATTAAACTTAGTAATTTCAATTTCTTCTTTTCCTGCTTCAATGCGAGAAATATCAAGAATATCATTGATAAGCTCCAATAAATGCTTACCGTTGCGTTCAATTACGCCAATATAACTATATTCTTCTTCGGGAATTTGCTTAGCAAGACGACGGTTTAATACTCCTGAGAGTGCAATTACAGAATTGAGCGGTGTTCGAAGCTCATGACTCATATTAGAAAGGAAATTGGTTTTGAGTTGATTCACTTCTTTAAGTTGTTTTTTTTGCATTTCCAACTCGGTATTTTGTGCAGATAATTCAGAGGATTGTGAAACCAACTCTGTTTTCTGTGCTTCCAGCTCACGATTTTGAAGTTCCATTTTTTTAGAAAAATCTTTTATCAAACGATATGCCAATATTCCCTCAATTCGGGCATTCATCGTATCAAAAATATCTTCTATCAATTGAACTGATTCTTGTGTAAAAGAGCCAAGACTTGCAAGCGAAATAACGGCAATAACTCTATTGCCGGAAATGACAGGGATGGTTATTATTTCGTGTGGGATAAACTTGCCAGTTACAGTATTAAACACAAAACGTGTATCCTGAGGTATATTTTTTAAGTGTTGTATTTTGCGTGAGGCAAGTACTGCACCAAATTGTCCTTCAAAATTGTTGGCAGAAAATGATTGTCTGGCTGTTTCTTCGATACCAACAGATTCAAAATGCTCAAAAGTTTTTCTATCGTTACTCAAAAGATATACAGCCGACATTTGAGAATCGGTATAAGTAGCTAATGCACTAAGTGTTGCTTTAAAAAATTTATTTGCATCGTATTCACTCATCATTATACCCGAAAGCTTAACAAAATTTCTATCTAATTCAGTATTAATTTGAATAAATTCAACCATGGTATTGAAAGAATCAGACAAAACGCCCAACTCATTCTGCGATTTATAAGAAGAACGGGCAAACATATCTCCTTTATGGTAGTTATTTGTTGCTTTGGTAAGTTCCTTTATAGGCTTTAAGATATTTCTAAGTAAAATAAAATAAATAAGGAAGCTTAACATTAAAATAAAAGCAATTATCAATATCAATTGATTATGCAACGAAATATTTAAATTTTTAGAATTTGTATATAATTCATCACCTTTATTTTCTGAAAAATTGTCAATTTTTTGAAGCACAATAAGCAAGGTTTCTACATGCATACTTACAATACCTGTCGATGATGTTCTGGATTTAGCTTCTTCTACTTTAGCCGAACGCAGCAAACGTATGGTCTCTGCACGCATATTATTCCAAATTAACATAGCTTGTTTTAAAGAATCTATTTGACTTTGGGGTCCTAAATACTGGCTATTAAGAATGTTTATTTGCTCATTTGCATTTGATTCAGATATAAGTATTTGATTCAGATTACTGGTAATTTCTTTTTCATTTGAAGATAAAAACAAATCTTTCATATTACGCTGAATAAAAAGGATATCAGCTCTTAATTCACCAATAGCTCGTCTTACCTGAAGTGGATGATCATATAATATTTCAGTTTGTTGATGAATTTTATCACTTTGAATAAAAGAATTTACACCCAGCACTATAACAAATATAATCAAGGCTGTAAAGCCAATTTTTAGTTGTGTGCTAATTTTTAAGTTTTTTATTTTCATCTGTTAACGTTTTTTTATTCCTTAGTATCCCCTTTAAAAACTAAGCATATCCAATTATTTATCTATTTTTTTGAAATATAGCTGACTGTGGATATACTTCATGGTAATTATGATTCATTACAATTTCTCTTTCTGCCTCACCAGTGATTAAATAACCGTCATCTGCTAGCGAATGTGTTATTTTTTTCATAATTATTTTTTGAAACTCAGGTTTATAATAAAAAAGTAAATTTGCACATAGCACTATTCCAAAATCGCCAAATATGCTAACCGGTGGACTGCTATATTGCTTATTTAATAAATCGAAAACCGAAAAATCAATGTTTTCTTTCAGTTCAGGTTTTATAGTATAAGTTTTACCCTCTTTTATGAACCATTGTTTCAATCTCTGAATATTCATATTATTCAGAGCAGATGCTTTATATTTTCCAATGCTTGCCTCTAATAATTGCTCTTCAGATTGATCGGTAGCAAAGATACGAAATTTACAATTTGAACAGTTAGCGTTTTTAATTTCTTCAATTAATATTGCTAAACTATAAGCTTCTTGTCCCGAAGCAGATGCAGCTGACCATATTCTAGTCTCTTTCTTTTTATCAGCTTTGCTATTAAGAAATAATGATGGCAATACAATGCGTTCTAATACAGAAAAAGTGAGCGGATTCCTGAAAAATTCGGTATAGCTGATTTGAAGAGAATCAATAAAACGTTTCGCCTCTTTATTACTCTGTTCAATAAGTGTATAATATTCTTCAGGCGTATTGCATTGTTTCTCAGCGATTCTTTTTTGAATAGAATTATTTAAAAAAGTAGTATCATATTTTGAAATATCAATGCCTTGCTCTCTTAATAATAGTTCTGTAATAGTATTTTTTAATTCTATCATTTCTTCGTTTTTAATAATGAGATTTTTGCTTATTGGTAGTTTTCTGTTATACTATTTTGTATTTTTCTTCTTTCCCAATATTTTTGAGCAATTCATTTACTTCTTTTTTTAATTCAATCATCTTTAATTCACGACCGACAGAAATATTATGAAAACGTTGTAAGTCTTCTATTTTTTCTTTTAATGCTACCTCGTCTTGTTTGCGTTCGGAAATATCACGGAAGTTTATCACTATAGACTCAACACTTGGATCGGAAAGCAAATTTGTAAATGTGCTTTCAATCCATTTCCAGTTCCCATTTTTATCACGAAAACGATATTGCAAGGTTGGTATATAAGAAGGATCTTTTAAAAGTTTATCCAAATCCAATAAAACGAAATGCAAATCTTCGGGGTGCGTAAATTCAGATGGATGCCCTGTTAATTCCTCTAATTCGCTATATCCAAACATTCTTTTTGCAGAAGAACTCGCAAATATAAAATTTCCTTCGGCATTTATAAGTACAATTCCATCTGATGCTTTTTCGATTAATGCCTGATAATGTTTTCCTATTTTTTTTATTTTATTTTCTACATGTTTTCGTTCAGTAATATCTTGTCCAAAACTTACAATACCTTCAATTTTTTCGGCAATATATATAGGTGAAGTATTAACTGATATGGTTAGTATGCTATTATCTTCTTTTTTAAAACGCAATTCGTAATTACAGCTTTCTCCATTTAAAGTTCGACAAAAAACATCCATAATCATAGGAAGATCTTCTTCAATAATAAGCGGTACAAAAGATTTTCCTTTCCACTCGTTTAAGGTAAGCCCTGTAGTTTTTGTTGCTATTTCATTGAGAAAAGTAAAGTTACCATTTACATCTAATGTCCAGATTAAATCGTTTGAATATTCAATCATGGTCCGGTATTTATTTTCGCTATCTTTTAATGTTTGTTGTATCTGCTTACGATCGGTAATATCCATCATGCTTATTACCAAATTCAATCTACCATTGCTATCTTTATAATGTGTCATGTATTTTTCGCAAAGACGTATTTCTCCATCGGAACGAATGAAATAGAATTCATAATGGTGTTTGTATTTTTTACCTTTAACGAATTGTAAAAAATTTGCAACAACAAATTCTTTGGATTCTGGTGTAAGAAATACAGCAAAAGAATCTGCTGTATAAATTTCTTTTTTGGAATAACCTCCCATTTTTACCATTGAATCATTTGCCCATACAATTTTACCTGCTTCATTAATAATACATATAGAACTAAAAGAATATTCGGATACTGCCCGAAAGCGTTCTTCACTTTCTTTTATTGTTTGTTCTGCATGTTTGCTTTCAGTAATATCAATTACATGAGAAATAAAGTACATTGGGTTTCCATCTGCATTTCTTACCAATGAAAAGGCTACACGACCTAAAACAAGTTTACCTTGTTTATGAATATATATTTTTTCAAATTCAGCATGGTCAATTTCTCCATCTAAAGAACGTTTAATGTATTCAAAGCTATTATCATAGTGATCTGGATGGGTAATATCACCTACATTCATTCCATCCATCTCTTTGATATTGTAACCGAACATATCACAAAAATTTTGATTTACTTTAATAAACTTTCCTTTGATATCTATTAGAGACATGCCAACATTTGCATAATCAAAGCCCAATCTAAAGCGTTCTTCGCTTTCTTTCAAAGCTCTTTCTGCATGTTTTCGTTCAGTAATATCAGTAATAAAACCTTCTAAATGAGATATTGAGCCATCAGAGGTAAACACAGCCTGACCTTGATCCCAAACATATTTTAGAAAACCTCTTTTTGTAACTATACGGTATTCCAATGCATAAGAGATTTTACATTTTATAGTATTTTGAACAACAAGTGAAACCATTTCACGATCATCGGGGTGAATAATTTCATTAAAACTAATAATTTTATTATTTATAAATTCTTCGGGTAGATACTCTGTGAGATTGTAGGATCCATCGTTAACAAATTTCATGGTCCAATCCTGATCATTTAAACAGGAATATACCATTCCTTGAAGATTGTTCATTAAAGTAGAAAGTTTTCTTTCGCTTTCTATTAATAAATCATTGGATTGCTTGCTATGGGTGATATCGCGAAGGCTTTCAATTGCACCAATAATATTTCCATCCTCATCGTGAAGCGGAGAAACTTTTGCAAAAATCCATGCTCCTTTATTGTTATAAAGAGCGTTGCAAAAAAATTCAGCAGTAAGGGTATCACCATCTCTTTTAATATAAGGATATCGGGTAATAACTTCTTCATTGTTTTCAAACACTAAATCCATCAACTGTGAACGGGCTTCGCCATAGAATGGTATTGTGTAAGCATAATTGCCTTTGCCCATCATTTCTGAAGCAGGAATGCCAGTCATTTCTACAACAGCCTTATTCCAGATTATAATTCGTTTTTCTTTATCAACACCAAGTGTAGCATCGGGTAAAAATTCGATGATATCTGAAAGCTGCTTTTGTTTCTGTCTTAATAATTCTTCGGTTTGTTTACGTTTAGAGATATCCTGAGTACTGGTTCTGAAACCAAGCGATTTTCCATTTGAATCTAAAATGGGACACCAAGAAATAGAAGCCCAAAAATAGGACCCATCTTTACGCAAACAACGAACTTCCAAATTGTCTCCACTTCCACCATTAATTGCTTCTTGATATTTTTCAAACCCAAATGGAATATCTTCGCTAAATACAGTCATTGATATAAAGTCTTCGGCTGCAATATATTCTTCCGGGGTGAAGCCTGTAAGAACTTCGGTAAATGAATTCATCCATAAAAGTTTGCCTTTGGGATTAAACCATGCTTCCCAACTTGCAGCGTAATTTGCAATTGCTTTGAACTTTTCTTTACTTTCTCGCAAAGCATATTCTACTTCCTTTCTTTCTGAAATATCCCGAATTATCAATTGTACAGCCACTTTATCATGAAGCTTGAGCGACATTGCTTTTACTTCTACATCTATAAAAGAACCATCGAGACATATAAATTTTTCTTCATAAGTAGGCAAAATAAGACCTTCGGTATCTAATTGTTTCATTCGGCTGATGACCATTGGACGATAATCAGGATGTACAAATTGTATGACCGGTTTACCAATTAATTCTTCTTCACATGATGCCTTAATTAAATGAAGGCATTCATTGTTTACAAAAACAGCTTTTCCTTCTTCATAAATTACAATGGCATCGGGTGAATTCTCAACCAAGTCGCGGTATTTTATTTCACTTTCTTTTAAGGTATCTAATATTAGTTTACGCTCGGTAATATTTCTAAAAAAAGATTGAAAATTGCCATCGGGCATTTTTTTAGAATTCATTTCAACGAAAACAGAAGTCCCGTCTTTTCGAAGAATTTCTCTTTCCGAAATAATTGTTTCACCCATTAACAACAAATCATATCGCAATGGTTTATTATTAAGAAATTTTGACGAAAATAAGTCTTTCATGTTCATTTTCAAGAGTTCTTCGCGAGTATATGCGGTAAGTTCCGTAGCTGCTTTATTAACTTCGATAAAATTGCCTACTGCATCTCCCTGAAAAAAAGCATCTGCTGCCAAATCAATTAATAGTCGATATTTTTCTTCACTTATTTGTGATAATTTTCTTGCTTTCTCAGTTTCGTCTATTTGTATTTTTAATTGTAAATTATTGTAGGCTTTAGCTGAAAGTTCGTTAGCAAAAGCATACAACATTTCGGCAATTTTTTTAAACTGTTCTTCTGGCATAAAAGGGACTTCATTCAAGGCTTCTAAAAAATCATTCCGGTTTGCCCCAATTTCGTCAGCATATTGTATAATAATCATTTTTTCCAATTCCTTGCTGCGAACTTGTCCAATCAACCAATTGGCAATGTGTTTACCACCAATAGTAATACTTGCTCCAGCATCCCATAAGCCTCCACTTAAACAGGGTTGCGAAATTGGACCTGTGGAATTTTGCCTGCCTATAATAGCATCCGATTTAAAACAATTGGCAAGACCTTTCTCGGTTTTGCGAATAATATCATTACACAAACGGCAAAAATTGCTGGGTTTGGTAATAGGTGTGCCATCGGGATTCGTTATTATTGAGGCTACACCATTAGCATCAGAAAACAAGTCCTGAATCCGTTGAATTTCTTTAATATCAAAAATATCTGCAAAATCAAAGCTATCTGTATCTATTTTTGTAGTGATTTCGTGATTTGCTTGAATGTTCATCTTTTGTAGAATTAATTTAAATACTTTTTTAAACTTTCGCTCTTGCTTTTAGATATTGGGGCAAGAAATTTCTAATTGTCGTATAAATAAGTATTTGTATTTTAAAAATACGATTAAAAACCTATTTGTCATAGCTGTTCAATACAACTAATACTCGCTAAATTCATTTAACAAATATACATTAATTTTCTTTTAAAATTATCGCTAAACTTACTTCATAGTTTTATTTTATGATGAAATAAAAACTCTCTTATTTTTTATGCTTTTTAGTAATACTGATGAATTAATCAATATTAATTGATGCGTTTTAGTATAGGTTTATTTTACAGATAGGATTTAGCAATATGTTTTAATGCAGGTATATTTTGCGAGATGGTTTTATTAGTATGTATAAATGCTACTAATTTTCGCAATATGGATTCATTTATATGCTTTTTATAAGAACATTTCAAAGAAATGGGGTTAAATGTGTGCATTTATCATATTCTTTTAATAGATATGGCTAAAAAAACGTGTATTTGACTATATTTTTATTACAATGTTTATAAATACACGTGTATTTAACTATATTTCTGTTTCAATGTATATAAATACATATGTATTTTACTATATTTCTATTACATTATATGTAAATACATTTGTATTTGATTATATTTTTATTGCAATGTATGTAAATACATATGTATTTAACTACTTTGATGTTTCCATATAAATAAATACAGATGTATTTATATACTTGAATATTTCCATATATGTAAAGACAGATATTTTTGATAGCATCTATTTAAAGATCTATCGAAAAACACTTGAATTTACTAATATCATTGTAAAGAAACTGTCATAAACACACATTTAAGGTGGGATATTTATTTCGATAGGTGCTTCTACACATATTTAGGTATCATATTATTTTGTTTAAGGCATTAATAAATGTGTTTAAATACCCATACAATTTTACACCCACATTGCTAAAAGAAATGAATGCTATGACTGAAAAATAAATGATGCTAATACGCATAAAGTAGATAGCTTATTTGTAAATAAGTACGTTTTTATTGCTGCATATAGGGCAGTGAAAAAGTAAACGTACTCCCCTTTCCTTCTTCACTTTCCACCCATAATTTTCCACCATGTTTTTCCACAAATTCTTTGCATAAAAACAAACCCAAACCAGTACTGAGTTCACCTTCGGTACCTTTTCTGCTTGTACTTACATCGAGTTTAAACAAATTTTCTATCATCGATGGTTTCATGCCAATTCCATTATCCTTAATCGAAACTTCTACAGAATTGTCAGGATTTTGCTTTGCCCCAACATATATATTGCCACCTTTATTCGTAAACTTTAATGCATTAAAAACAAGATTACGAATTACAGTTTGAAGACTATTATTATCGGCATAAACTTCAAAAGTTGGAGGTATATCAATTACCATTTCAATTTGTTTGTTTTTGGCCGGCTCCAATGCCATTTCTACACTTTCTTTTACAACCGACAACAAATGAATAAATTCAGGATTATAAGGAATTAAGCCTTGCTGCATTTGCGACCATTCCAACAAATTTCCGAGCAAACGGTAAAGATTGGTAGCTGATTTACGCATGCTGTCGGCAAACTTTTGTATTTCATCCATGGTAAGACTGGGCAATTCTTCGGCCATTATTTGCGTAAGACCCAAAAAACTATTGAACGGACTGCGTAAATCATGAGCAATTATAGAGAAAAACTTATCTTTGGTAGCATTAAGTTTATTAAGTTCTTCGTTTTTAAGATTAAGTTCTGCTTCAGCATGCTTTCGGTCGGTAATATTATAACCTTGAGCAATAATAGCAATAGGGGTTATTCCATCTTTTTCAAATAAAGTTGCCGTATTCCACAACAAAGTATTTATCGTCCCATCTAAATGTTTTATATCAATTTCAACCGTTTCCAAATGTTCACCTGTTAACGTTTTTTGAATTATTTCCATCGATTTTCCTGCAAATTCAGGAGGAAAAAGAATATCAAGCGGCTTTCCAAGAACATCAGCTTCATTAAGTCCAGTTAATAATTCAAAAGCATGATTAAAACGTATTATGCAAAACTTAGTATCCCAAACTATGATAGGAGCATTGGCATAATTAATCAAATTTTCGAGATAAGCATTGGTTTTAAGTAAAGCTTCCTCTACAAGCTTATATTCGGTGATATTTTGAATAGTTCCCGATAAACTTAATACTTTGTTATTATCATAATTAGCCATTCCAACTGCATGAATCCAAATATGATTTGATTTTTTTGTAATAACCTGCAATTGTAAATCAAACGATTCTCCAAAATCAATAGCTCGTTGTACAGCATTAGCAATTATTGATCTCGAAACAGGAGCATATAACTCTATGCTTTCAGCCAATGGAGGCTCATTTCCCTTAACAACATCCATTTCGAAGATGCGAAATGTTTCATCAGTCCACGACTGAATACCAGTATCTAAATTAAGCTCCCAACCACCTACTTTTGCTATTTTACCTGTTTCGTTAAGAATGTTTAAATTCTTTTGTAATACCTTTTCTGCCAACTTACGTTCAGTGATATCGTGAGCAAGAACCTGAACACCTATTATATCACCATTATAATTTTTAATTTTTGAGTAATTCGACAAAAAACAGCGATTGCCCGAAACAAGAGGCACAATATCTTCATACTCTATGTTTTTTTCACTTTGTACAGCTTCCCGAAAACGATTCAAATATTCAGTTGTCAAATCTTCGCCATATATATCATAAAGTGATTTCCCAATATAATCATCAGCTTTTCCTCCAAGATTTTCAAGCGCCTTTTGGTTAAAAAACTGAATTTTACCATCTAAACTAAAACTACCAACTCCAATCCCTGAATTTTCTATTAATATACGATATTTTTCCTCGCTTTCTTTTAATTCGCTTTCAATTTGTTTACGATAGCTTATATCAATAAAAGAACAAATAATTTGCTGCACATTTCCATTTTTATCTAACTGAGGTTCCGCATCTACTAATAACCACACTCTATCATGCATTGCCGGACGATACACACCCATTATAGCATTCCTCACGGGAAGGCGAGTTTCAATTGCTTTAGGTACAGGATGAGTAGAACCAGGATATGGAGAGCCATCTTCATGAATAACATTCAAACCCAGATCAAACGAAGTTTTACCTAAAAGTTGATTTTCCGAAACACCCAAAAGTTCAAGTGCTTTAGGATTGCTGTAAAATATTTCAGCCTTCGGACCTTGAATAATTACGCCTACTTGCATTAAATTAACAAGACTTCTGTATTTTACTTCACTTAATTTAAGCTCTTTTTCAGTATTAAATCTATCAATAAAAAGTCCTACTTGTTGAGCAAAAAGCTCCACAGAATTATCATTTTTCAAAAACTCACCTTTTGGCATTAACAGTGTAAAATCTCCAACGATTGTATCGCCTTTCATAATTTTAATTACAGCTACTTCACCAATCTTAAAAGTTTTTTCAATCACTGAAACTATTGATTTGTAAATAACTGTACCTGTTAGTTCCTGTAAATTTTTATATCGGGTTATAATGTTACTATTAATTTTTTTTGCTCTTTCCGGATCATGATCCCATTTTTTTCCTATAATTTTAAATCCAAGTAATTCAACAGCTTTTTTAATATGATCTTTAATACCCGACAAAGCAACCGTAGTAAAATCCAACCCATTTTCATCAAATAAATTAAAAGCAAGGTATTTTGCACCAGAAACAGCTTGCATTCCATCAACTATTTGCTGAAAATCAACAGCTTTACTTTGATGCTTTAAAAATTGTTTTGATAGATTGATAATATGCTTCTCATTAGTAATATCGGTAAAAAAAGTTGCAAAATAAAACTTTTCGGAAGAATTAACCTGAACTTTATACCACCTTTTGAGTGAATCTGAATATTGTTCAAATTCTTTTTCACCGAAGTTTAACGCAATTTCTCCATAAAATGCAATCCAATCAAACGTATCCAGTTTAATTTCAGGAATAACTTCAGTTATACTTTTATTAATAATATTCTCTGCTTTTAAACCTGTAAGCTTTTCAAAAGCAGAATTCACATCAATAAATACATAGTCTATCGGATTTCCTAAGTTATCAATAACAATCTTATGAAATGCATAACCAAATGGAGCATTTTTAATCAATTGTCTATAATTGTTTACTTCCTCCATACTTATTTAAAGTTGATAATAATTATTCAATATCTTTATTAGTTTATCGTTTTTTATAGGTTTTTCAACAAATTCATTACAACCTGCTTCAATTGCTTTTTCTCTATCACCCCTGAAAGCATGAGCAGATTGTGCAATAATAATAACATCTTTATTAAATTGTCTGATTAATTTTGTAGCCTCATATCCATCCATTTTCGACATTTTTATATCCATAAAAATTAAACCAATATCTGGATTATTTCTACAAATTTCAACGGCTTCAATGCCAGATGTTGCTTTTAAAACTTCCTCACTAAAACTTGCAACCATCATTTTTAATAACATTAGCGATATTTCATCGTCTTCGGCAATTAATACCTTTAGATTCTTAATTGATTTAGCTTCAATTTTTGATAAATCAACACTTTCCTCAATCTTTGTTTCAAGTATTTCATTATAAAAGGGAATAGTAAAATAAAATACAGAATATTTTCCTTCAATACTATCCACCCAAATATTGCCACCAAGCATTTCGACATAAGCTTTTGCAATAGCAAGTCCCAAGCCCGAACCTTCAAACCTTCTGGTACTTGATACATCAGCTTGCATAAATCGTTCAAAAATCAATGTTAATTTATCTTCTGGAATACCAATACCTGTATCTTTTACATAAAATTCAAGTTCATATCTTCTATTAACTTCGGTAGATTGAATATTTGTTTTTAAGTTACAACCAAATTCAATTGAACCCTTCTCTGTAAATTTAATGGAATTTCCTATAATTATTGAAAGTATGGAATAAAGTTTATTACAATCAGTAGTTATTTGATGAATATTATCAGGTAAGTTATTATTAAATGTGAATGAAAGCCCTTTTTTCTCAGCATCATATTTAAAGCGAAGATTGAGGTCATCCGAAAGATTTTTGATAAATATTTCTGACAATAAGGGTTGCAATTGACGTGTCTGAATTTGGGATATTTCCACAATATCATTAATTGTATTCATTAGGTGGGTTCTAAAAATCCATTTTTTTGATTACTTCATGCACAAATTTGAACCCATTTAAATCTGTGCTGAAAAAGTAAGACAAATTTACATATTATTTTTAGTATTTGTTGAAAAAACTTAAAT
>Ga0247840_10005658_pt1 | contig 18613 bp, 14 predicted proteins | sample LaCruzMarch2015__FD_192404 | JGI IMG/M metagenome (GOLD analysis project Ga0247840, IMG submission 192404) | Freshwater microbial communities from meromictic Lake La Cruz, Castile-La Mancha, Spain - LaCruzMarch2015_17m | ecosystem: Environmental > Aquatic > Freshwater > Lake | place: Spain... | reverse complement strand
TCATCAAGCTTCAGCGCAAAGCCTCCGCGCGCCGCGCGGAAGGACTGACGGTGATCGAAGGGGCGCGGGAAGTTTCGCGGGCGATTGAAAACGGCTGGCAGCCGGTTGAGCGGTGGGTTTGCTCAGAACTTGGTGCCGAAAGACCGGGAGACGGCGAATGTTTTCAATGTTCCCGCGAGGTGTTTGAAAAGATTTCATACCGGGAAGGGCCGGACGGCGTGCTGGCGGTCGGGCCGTTAGTCGGCAAGACACTGGCCGAGCTGAAACTTTCTAAAAACCCGCTGGTGCTGGTGGCCGAAGGGCTGGAGAAGCCAGGTAATCTTGGTGCGTTATTACGGACCGCTGATGGTGCCGGTGCCGACGCGGTGATTGTTTGTGACTCGGCGACCGATTTGAATAATCCCAACGTAATTCGCGCCAGCATCGGAACATTATTTTATCTGCCGGTCGCTGAGGCGACGACGGAGGAAACCGTCGCGTTCCTGAAAGCCAAGGGAATAAAAATACTTTCTGCCGTGCCGGACGACGGAACCGTTTATACGGATGTCGACCTGACCGGACCGGTTGCAATCGTTGTCGGCGCGGAAGATAAAGGGCTTTCCAGCCAGTGGAAAAAAACGGCGGATTTAAACGTAAAAATATCGATGCTTGGCAAAAATGATTCGCTGAATGTATCGGTTTCCGCCGCCATTTTGCTCTATGAGGCCGTTCGGCAGAGAAAATAATTCTTTCCCCTTGCAACTGGGCTGGAAAACTATACCTTCACGACTTCGCAATAACTGCGGGGTGGAGCAGTCTGGTAGCTCGTCAGGCTCATAACCTGAAGGTCCTGGGTTCAAATCCCAGCCCCGCTACCAATCTAAAGAGCCGGAACGAAAGTTCCGGCTCTTTTGCTTTATATCCCGCGTTTTCAGGTAGTTAAGCCGACATTTCGATTCTCAACTGTAACACAAACTGTTACACACTGGGGGCCGTTAGGGGTGATAATGGTTGTCCTTGCATCTGGCTTCATCTTGCCATCCTCGTTATGGCGCTGTATTGTGTCCCACAATAAGGGGCCGATGTGAAACATAAGCAAAAGGAGAACCGCATAATGATCCCAAAACTGATTAGACTATCCGCGCTTATGCTGGGATTGACATCCATCTGTGCGCTAGTGGTGTCGTGTGCCGCCGTTATACCACCAAGAACGATTGAACACGCCCAGCAGCAGTTCAATGATCAAGGATTCGTTCCCGGCAAGACGACAGTTGCGGACATGCAATCCATCCTCGGGTCTCCGGCAGAAATCAAAAAAGAGGCAAATGGAGACAAGACGTACGTCTACATTAAGAATCAATATTCAAAAGGAGTGACCGTAGATGTCGGAACCGCATACGTTGGTGAGTATACGTTCGACTCCAACGGGCTATTCAAGGAAAAGAATTTTCTTGCTAGACCGATGAGCAACCCATTGATTCACTAAATAAAAATGAGTCAACGTAGGGTTCTGTAAATTTATAATCCCCCCGACCTCTGCCCTAAAGAAATCCTCAGTTGCAATCAAGAAGATTGGGATAGGGCGGCGAAGTTCAGGATGCATCTCTGCTTGCGGCCAGCAGACCGTTGCAGTAAAACTTCAGCAAGCAGAGCCCTATAGCCGACAAAGCAGGGGCGCTAACCAAAACCCGAACAGGAGAACCTCCATGGCAATGACCAAGTCCCAGATTATCTCAGCAATCGCCGAAAAATCAGAGATCACCAAAGCACAGGCGGAAGCCGCTTTGGACGCACTCGTTGAGTTGGCTTACAAAGGTGCCGAAGAAGGATTCACCGTTCCAGGTCTCGGTAAGCTGGTTAAAGTAGACCGTGCAGCCCGTACAGGTCGTAATCCTGCTACCGGAGAAACAATTCAGATTGCCGCTAAGAGAGTCCTTAAATTCCGCATTGCTAAAGCAGCCAAGGATGCTGTTTTGGGTTAATTGACCGGGTGTTAGTCGCTTAACTGAAGGCAGTGAGGATCCTATGAAAGAAAACCATTGGTTACAGAATCAGACACAAACAAAGAGCACTATTAAAATGCTACTCGCAGTCGCCGCTATAACTGTACTTCTGGCCGGGTGCGCCAGTACACAGGGCAATCTTTCACGAGAAACGGCACGCACTATCGGGGGTCTGAGATCAGATCAAGTTATCGTTTCAGACGTGAGACGTGGTGTCACCAGTGTCAGTTGGGTTGCAACCACACCGTCAGGAATTTATGACTGTGAGGCCGACGATATGGTTCGTCGCGTTAATGCGGTAAAAAGAGACCAGAAGTGATTCATATGGTCTAACACGCTGCTTCTGACAGTTGGGACCTCCCCAATAGATAGGGCCTCATGCCGATGTCTACGGAACCTGTTGCCCGCTCACTTCGCCCTGCACATGGAGATCTGCTTTCCGCCATCCTGGGCATGTTGATCTGTAAAGACGGCGTATTCCTGGCCATTCTCCGGACTTTAGCCCGCGTCTCAATCGCTTTAAGGAACCGTGTCTGGGGCGTGGTCAAGAGTTTGTCCCTGTAAAGGAAGAAGCGGCTGACCGGTTCCATAGAAGAGACGGCGCCGCAGGCCGAAGATTGGATCGCGGATCCAACTCCGCATAGAGCGAGTTACATGAGACTTCCCGAGTTTGCCATTCTGGCGCTATTCGGTGTTTGAAATTCCACGGATCCGTGGTACAAATTGTCCCTGTTTGATCGGAGGATTTCTCTGTGAAATCGAAGTTTTTGGATAAATTGATCGATCGTCTTGAGCGGATGGATGCTGACAGCGTTCAGGCGCAGTTTTTGCATCTGGCCCGTGAAAAAGGGTTGATGGAGACGATTTTTCAGGCGATTCAGGAAGGCGTTATTGTTGTCGGACGCGGCGCGCGAATCCGCTACGCCAACCGCACGGCGGAAGCGCTGTTCGGCTTTAAGCTCGAAACAGCGGAAAGCCAGCCGATTGCCCGGTACATCCGTGACATTGACTGGGAAAAGGTGCTCAGTCTTGACGGTGACGAATGGGAAAAGCTGGTTCGCCGCGAAATCGAAGTGACTTATCCCGATCATCGATTTGTGGAATTTTATGTGGTGCCGCTTTCGGCGATCGAAGAGCGCGAGCAGGGCGCGGTGGTAATTTTCCGCGACGTAACGCGGGAACGGGCGACGACGGCTGAGTCGATCGAGTCCGAACGGCTGAAGGCGCTGACGCTGCTGGCGGCGGGCGTGGCGCATGAAATCGGTAACCCGCTTAATGCGGTGACAATTCACCTTCAGCTGATGGAGCGCGAGCTGGCTGAGCTGTCTGATTCCGAAGCACGCGAAAGTCTGAAGGAGCTGGTTGAGGTTTCGAAACGCGAAGTGCACCGCCTTGACCGGATTATTACGCAGTTTCTGCGGGCGATCCGTCCGTCGCTGCCCGACCGCAAACCGGTGCAGATGGAACGGATGCTGGACGAAACGCTGGAACTGATGAAGCACGAAATCGGAAACCGCCGTATTCTGGTGGAGCGCGCGCAGCCGGAGCATATTCCGCCGGTTCCGGCCGACGAGACGCAGGTGAAACAGGCGTTTTTTAATCTCATCAAAAACGCGATTCAGGCAATGGACGATGGCGGCATATTGAAAATCGGTATCGACGTGTCGCCGCGTTTCGTGAGTGTTTGCTTCGCCGACAACGGCCCGGGGATTACGCCGGAGAATCTCGGCGCGATTTATGAAGCCTATCACACGACTAAGGCTACCGGCTCCGGCCTCGGTTTGATGATTGTGCAACGGATTTTGCGCGACCACGGCGGCGAGATTGAAATTTGCAGTACGCCGGAGCGCGGCACGGCTTTCACGTTGCATTTTCCACGCGACGATGTGCGGATGTCGCTTTTGGAAGCTCCGAAAAAGGAAAGTAAGGAATGAACACGAAACCGGTTATTCTGATTGTCGATGATGAAAAAAACACGCGCGAAGGGTTGTCGCGAGCGCTGCGCCGTTCGTATGAGGTGTTGATTGCTGAAAGCGGTACGGCGGCGCTGAATATTCTGAGTGAGAAGCCGGTGGATGTGATGCTGAGCGATTTGCGGATGCCCGGTATGGACGGGATGACGCTGATGCAGCGCGCGCTGGCCGGTTCGCCGCAACTGGTTTGTATTCTGCTCACGGCCTACGGAAATATCGAAACGGCAGTGGATGCGATGCGTCACGGCGCGACCGACTTTCTGACTAAGCCGGTGAATCTGGAACAGTTGGAACTGGTTTTACAGCGTGTGCTTCGTTCCCGCCGGGCCGAAACGGAAAATATTCAACTCCGTCAGCAACTCGACAGTAAATTCGGTCTGGAAAACATCATCGGCCATTCGCCGGAAATGCAGCAGGTTTTTGATACGGTGCGGCAGGTGGCGGCTTCGCGGGCGACGGTGTTGATTCAAGGTGAAAGCGGAACCGGGAAGGAACTGATCGCCAAAGCGATTCACCGGTTGAGTCCGCGCAAGAACGGGGCTTTTGTTCCGGTACACTGCGCGGCCCTTTCTTCAACGTTGCTGGAGAGTGAATTGTTTGGCCATGAGAAGGGTGCGTTTACCGGCGCGGCGGAACGCCGTAAAGGCCGTTTTGAACTGGCGGACGGCGGGTCGCTTTTTCTGGATGAGATCGGTGAGGTGGACGCCAGTGTGCAGGTTAAAATTCTCCGTGCGCTAGAGGAGCGCCGGTTTGAGCGCGTTGGCGGACAGGAATCCATCGATGTGGATACGCGGCTGATTGCGGCGACGAATCGAGACCTGAAAAAAATGGTGGCGGATGGAAAGTTCCGCGAGGATCTCTATTACCGGCTTTATGTGGTGGTAATTCATCTCCCGGCACTGCGTGAACGCAAGAGCGATATTCCGCTGCTGCTTAAGCATTATCTGGATGTTTTTAATCGGGAAAACGGACGCGCCATTGAAGGCTTTTCTCCGGACGCGCTGGATTTACTGACCGTTTACGGCTGGCCGGGCAATGTACGCGAATTGCGCAACGTGGTTGAACAAATCGTAGTGCTTTCCCGTTCGCAGCGGATCGGTGTGCGCGATCTGCCGGTGCATATTCGCGAAGCGGGCGGTTCCGGCGGCACGGTTGCGGTTGCCGGCGGGACCCTGGATGAAATGGAGAAAAGTGCGATCCTGAAGGCGCTCAAGGAGACCGGTGGAAACCGGACGCGCGCCGCCGAAAAACTGGGTGTCAGCCGGCGAACTTTGCACCGTAAGATTGCCGAGTACGGCTTCGCGGAAGTTGAATGAGTTTAAGGTTGAAGATGCAGAAGTGTTCAAGGATGCTCTGAACACTCATTTTATTGAAGCGGGAGAACAGTATGGCGAAACAACAGCAGCAACCTTTCGAGTCAACCCTGCAGGATCTTGTATACAGTGTAGACCAAGGGCTTGGCCTGAAGATCATCCGCACGACGCTTTTTTGCCTTTTCATTCTCGGTTTGATTATCATTTTCACCGCCCGGCAGTTCCGTGGACTTGATACGGAGGCGGCGATGGACTATGCGCAGCTGGGCCGGAATATGGCTCAGTCCCATCGCTATGTCACGCAGTGTGTCCGTCCGGCGAGTATCGCGCAGGTTTCGGCTCACAGTTTCGACGGCGATGCGCGGATTGACCGGCATCCTGAACTCATCAAGCCGCCGCTGTATCCGGCGCTTCTTGCGGCGAATTTTAAGTTTTTCAGTTTGGTCGGCGTTGATTTGTTTCCGATCAGCGCAGCTTTTCAAGGGATTCGCATCTATCCTGCCGAGCAGTGGGTGATCATTCCTCTGCATCACTTTTTCACGGTGCTCTCCGGACTGCTGCTTTACCTGTTGGGGCGAAGACTGTTTTCGCACAAGCTGGGTCTGTTGAGTGTGCTGACCTACTTTCTCAGTGAGATCGTCTGGATGGACAGTATTCACGGAACGGGTCTGCCCATCCTGATATTCTTTGTACTTGGTGCCACTTATTTTGCTCTGCTTTCCATGATTAACCGTCGGGAACGGAAACCGCTTTGGAACTGGATATCACTCTTTTTCCTTTCCATTATTTTCTCTGCGGCGGCATTTCTAACACATTATTCTGCGATCGCGGTAATTCCAGGTCTGGCGCTGTTCATCTGGCTGATGGGTTCGCGGACGCAGCGCGGCGGGCATCTGGCCTTTTTTTACATGTCACTGATTTTTCTGATCGTGTCGCCATGGCTGCTGCGTAACTACCAACTGTCCGGTTCTCCGCTTGGTCTCGCACCGCAAACCGCGCTGATTGATTCCGCCAAATATCCAGGCGACTCGCTGATGCGCACATTGAAACCCAATTTCAGTCTAATGGCCGACTTCCAGATTGCTAAGGCTAAATGGGCGAAGAACTTTAACGAGCTCTACGAAACCGGATTCACTTCCATGGGCGGCGGCCTGTTAATTACGTTTTTCATGGTGACCTTTTTCTACCGCTTTGTACGGGTACCGGTTCACAATCTGCGCTGGGGCGTTGGACTCTCAATGGCTTTGTTTTTTGTCGGGGCCGGGTTTTTTGATAAAGAGGCGCTTCGGCTTTACCATGTATTCTGGCCCTTTGTAATCCTCTATGGATTGGCCTTCTTTTCCATTCTGCTCGACCGGCTGGATCTGAGCCTTCAGCTTTATAAAATGGGCCTGACTATTCTGGTGGTCGGACTGACCACGCTGCCGTTGATGGTCACGATCTTTCTGTCGCCTGCGCCGGGACTTCCATATCCTCCGTATTATGCTCCGTTCATTATGCGCGTAAGTGAACTGCTTAAGCCGGCGGAAGTGATGTGTACTGATATGCCGTGGGCGACAGCATGGTACGGGAAGCGCATTTCCATTCTTCTGCCTAAAACGCTCGACGACTATTACGAAATCAGCGACTACCGGAAATACATCAGCGGACTCTATATCACCACGCTTACCAAAGACCGTCCGTTTGTTTCATCTTTGCTCGAAGGATCGGAAAAAACGTGGCTCCCCATCACCATGGGCCGGTTGCCGCAGAACTTTCCGTTGAAGCAGGGTTTTGCGCTTAATAAGCAGGATCAGCTTTTTTTGACCGACACCGTGCGCTGGGGCGCTGACCAGGTACAAAAACCGGCTGGCGGCGAACAGGGCGGGAAGTAATCCGGAGCGGCACCATGCGAGTGGTTTTTCTTGGATCGTCAGAAATCGGGTTTCCTGTACTGGAAGCGCTGCTCTCAAGCACAAAGGACGAAATTGCCGCGGTGATCACCCAGCCTGACCGCCCTGCCGGACGTAAGCAGCAGTTGACACCCTGTCCGGTTAAAACCTTTGCGCAGGAGCGTCGCATTCCTGTGCTTTCTCCTGAAAAAATTAAAGACGGCCTGCCGGAACTGACTGCTTTGAACGCCGATCTTTTCGTTGTTGTTTCCTACGGTCAGTACATCCCTTCATCTGTTCTGGCGCTTCCGAAGTGCGGCGCTATCAATTTACATCCCTCCTTGCTTCCCAAATACCGCGGTTCATCGCCCATTCAATGGGCCATCGCTAACGGCGACACTATCACCGGCGTTACTATTCTTTATGTGGGTGAAAAAATGGATGCCGGAGACATTATTTTACAGCGGAAAATTCCGATTGGAACAGACGATACATCAGTCACGCTTGAACCAGTGCTGGCTGCGGCCGGCGCAGAATTGCTGATGGAAGCGGTCGAGCAGATCCGGAATGGAACGGTTTGTCGATATCCTCAGGACGATGTCGCCGCGACCGAGGTCCGCAAGCTTACCAAAGAAGACGGTCGGCTCGACTGGACTCTTTCCGCGGAAACCCTTCGCAACCGGATTCGCGGGTTTACTCCGTGGCCCGGCTGTTTTTGCGAAATGCCTGACGGGCAGCGCCTGAAAGTCGTACGTGCTGCTGTTGAAAGCCGGACGGGAGCGCCCGGAGAAATTCTTGAAACGACCGGAGCCTATCCGTTGATCGCCGCAGGCGAGGGGGCTTTGCGATTGCTGGAAGTCCAGCCGTCCGGCAAGTGTGTTATGGACGGGGCATCTTATCTGCGGGGCTATTCGCTGACACCGGGCCTTCGTCTGGGCTGACACCGTTTGCCTCGAGCCGACCAATTAACTTTTGTGATCCCGGATCAAGGATCAGCGCTTTTTTCCAATGTTCAACCGCCGCGTCGCGGTTGCCGAGCTTGAGGTACGTATCTCCCAGATGTTCCCAGACAGCGGGATCGTTTCCGACAGCTTCCTTGGCTTTCTGTAATTCCTTCAGCGCATCGGCATAATGTCCCTGCATGTAATAAATCCATCCGAGCGTATCAAGAAAGGCGCCGTTTCCCGGGTCCACAGCAAGAGCTTTTTTGATCAGCTTCAGCCCCATATCCAGTTTTTCACCGCGTTCCGCCCACATGTAGGCTATATAATTGCGAGAAGCGGCGGCAATTTCGTCGTCCAGATCGACGGCTTTTAAAAAAAACTTTTCAGCGGTTTCAAGCTGGCCGGTGCGCTCATATAGCGATGCGTATTGGTAATAGAACTGTCCGCTTAGCAGGTTGGTATTGCTGTTTTTTTGTACAACGGCCTCGATCTGCCGGGCGGTTCCAAGCGCCTTTTCATACTGCTTTTGTTCGGTCTGCAATACCATCAGGTAATAGAGTGCTTCGGTAGCTTTCGGATTCAGCGTGTGAAAGACACTTAATAGTTCGATCGCATTCTCGACGGAAACCGGAGTTTGTCCCGTGAGCAGGGACTGCATGTACTGGTTCAGAATCGCCGGATTGGCGGCGTAAGTGGAATTCAGTGTTTTGGCGGCCTCCTCCAGATGGCCGCTTTTCTGTGCAGAGACCAGGAAGTTGAAAAGCAAAAACGGGTTGGTCGACCATTCTGTCCAGGGCGACTTTGTGCGTACGTGTTCGAGCTCAGCATACGCATCGTCATAGCGCTCCTGTTGCAGGTGGAGGTAACCCAGCAGCAGGCGAAGGCGGTTATCGTCCGGGTAATGCCCGATCGCCTGTAGCAGGACGGTTTCTGCTTCCTGGTTTTTTTTTGCTCCGATATAGAGAGTCCCGAGCTGTGTATAATAGAAAACAGGGGGCTGCGGCTGTCCGCCGATTTGTGCTGTCAGAGTTTCTATCAGGCGGGCGCGCACATTTTCCGGTATTTTTTCGGCAAGATACTGGAGCCATGGCTCCGGATCGGTTCCGGTTTCTGCGGCAAGTTGGCTGTAGGCCGCCATGGCTTCATCATATTTGCCGGTCTGAATAAGAAGGTCGAATATCTGCCGGGCCATCATCAGATCGGCGGGCGCATGACGGCGGGCTTCCTGAAAGGCCTGCCGTGCTTCTTCCGGCCGCTTATCGGCCAGTAGTGCAAGACCGAGCTGCTGCCAGCGGAACGGGTCGTCCGGGTCACGATCGAGTGCCTCCTGCAGAAATTTTATTCCGTCCAGCAGGGTTTCTTTCGCAAGCGGCGTATCGCCCATATCACGAATGCTGTCGATGCAGAGGGTTCCAAGAAGATGAAGTAATTCTGCATTTTCAGTTTGCGTCGCCGTCGCCGCTCGAAGTGTTTTTAACGCGTCTGCACGCCGTTCCCGGGAAAGATAAAACCTTGCGAGAAAAACCGGAGCGTCCGGGTGTTCAGGAAACGCGACAAGCACTTTCTTGAACAGTACTTCGGCTCGCTCAGGCTGTCCTGTCAACGCATATACTCTTGCCAGCAGAAGTTGCGGTTCAGCGTCGCCGGCTCGGCGTGCGACCAATTCACGCGCTAATCGGACCGCGTCATTCGTCCGCTTCACCTTAAGCGCAATTGCTACGGCCGGAGTGTAGAGTTTCTCTTCATTCGGATCGAGCCGGATAGCTTTTTCGAAATGGTCAAACGCACCGGCGGAATCTCCGCCTGCTTCAGCCAGCAGACCGAGACTAAAATGAGATAAAGCCTCAGCTTGCGCATCCGCGCTTAGCTGAGGCTTTAAAGGAGAGACACATCCGCCGACACCAAGCAGGACCCCGAGTATAACAACCCGGGCCATCCAGACCTCGCGGGATGCACACATGAACTTCCCCTAATTAGAAAAACTATTTCTTTTTATGCCGAACTTCGCGACGGCGTTTGCGCCGTTTGTGTTTCGACATCTTGGTCTTACGCCATTTCTTAATGGTACCCATGTTTCTGTATTCCTTATTATGCGCCTACGCTACCACTTTGTTTAAGCCGATTTCAATTATTCCTTCGGCACCGGCGGCTTTCAATTCGGGAATAATTTCCCGCACCACCGATTCGTTCACCACAGTTTCAACAGCATACCAGCCGTCTTCAGAAAGACCGCTTACAGTCGGCGAATGCAATGCCGGCAGCAACTTTTTAACCTGCGGAAGATTTTTTTCGCTCACGTTCATCTTGAGGAGAACCTTATCGGTGGCATTAAGTGCTGCCGATAGGAGGAGTGCGATTTTTTCAAGTTTTGAACGTTTCCAACTGTCGGCCCAAGCCGTCTTGTTGGCAAAAAATTTGGTGTAGGATTCCATCAGCGTTTCTACGATGCGCAGATTGTGCGCGCGCAGTGAGGAGCCCGTTTCGGTGATGTCTACAATGGCATCGGCAAACTCCGGCACCTTGACTTCGGTGGCACCCCAGGAAAATTCTACAGTGGCTTGTACACCGTTTTTTGCGAGCCAGCGCTCGACGATACCAACGCCTTCTGTGGCGATCCGTTTGCCTTCAAGATCTTTAACCGACCGAATCGGGGAGTTTTCGGGTACCGCCAGAACCCAGCGCACCGGGCGTTTGGTCTGTTTTGAATAGACCAGACTGCACACGTCCTGCACATCCGATCCGTTAGCCTCGATCCAATCCAGCCCCGCGATACCAGCGTCCAACATGCCGTTTTCGACGTAACGACTCATTTCCTGAGGACGCAGAAGACGGAGTTCGATCTCTTTATCGTCGACGGAAGGAAAATAGGAGCGCGAACTGCCCGAGATGTTAAATCCGGCTTTCGCGAACAGGGCGTAGGTGGAGTCCTGCAGACTGCCCTTCGGTAATCCTATAATCAGTTTCTTCATGCGGTAAAAATGTCGTCCTTTCTCAAATAAGAGCGTCGGACTATACGGAAACCCGACAAGGCCGTCTACCGTTATTTGCCACTTTTCCAAACATTGGAACCTGATCCGGACCGATATGGGTTTTTCGCCAATTGGAACACGGGGTGCTTTATATCGCCGATTGGCAACCTTATCGTTTGTCTGCCCAATTGTTTGGAAAATCAGGATTGAAAATTCTGCCAGTTGTGGCACGGTCAATGAAGAAATATAGAAAATAAAGAACGAGATCGAGATTTCCCCGGAGAACAAAATGAAAACGACAACTGCTCTTCTAATCAGCCTTTTGATGTTCGCCGGACTGGTTCCGCGTGCTCAGGCCGGGGCTCCTGCACAAGAACGATGGATTAATGCCTCTTATGTTAGAAACGGTATGGTTGACACCGGAAACCCCTCGGCGAAACTTGCCGTCCGCTCAGGTCCCGGCACGAATTATGAAGCGATTGATTCGCTTTCCCCAGGTCAGAAAGTAACGGCGGAAAAAACTCAAAACGGATGGATTCGCCTTTCGTCGATTGGTACTCCGGCTGTCGCGCCAGCCGCCGGCCCAGAGTGGTGGATTAATGCGGCTTATATCAAGGACGGTTTGGTCGATACTGGTAATTCTTCAGCGAAACTTGCCGTTCGTTCCGGCCCCGGTTCGAACTACGGTCAGGTCGACGCTCTTTCGGCGGGACAGAAGGTAACTGTCTGTGAAACGAAAAACGGCTGGATTCGTATCACTCCCATCGCAATTTATCCAGCCGCCAAAGAAGCGGCGATCCCTGTGGCGGCATCAGCCCCTGCAGCAAAATCTGCTGCCGCAGTGAAACGAAAAAAACCGGCGCAGCAGGAATCAACTCCTCAGGTTGCCACCCCTAAGCCGACTCCTGTGACAGAACCGGTGGTAGCTGTACCGGCGGTTCCCCGTCCTGTACTGGTTCCGGTTCGTCCTCCGGTGGACAATTTGATTTTGAGCGGGGATTTTTCTGGCGCAGCGCTGGCGCTGCCGACCGCCGCCGGTGATACTACAGCCGAACTGAGCGGTCGATGGATACGTTCGATTAATTCAGCTTGGGAGCTTTCACCGTTCGGGGGTAATCTGGGACCGTATGTTCGCGCCGCCGCGTCACGGGAAGCGGGCCGGTTACTTTATGTCGCCAGCGATGCCAAACGCAGCAAGGGCAGCTACGTACTTCGATTTGATTATATTCTAACCGACCCGTCTGATGTGCTCGGCGTGAAAGTGTTCGTATCCGACTCTGACATCACAATCGGTACGGACAGTGGCAATTTCCGCATGAACAATTCTCAGCGTCCGAACGATATGGTCATGCTTCCGTCCGGCGCTTCGTGGATCACCTATTACTTGCCGGTTGAATTGGGTGGCGGCTACAACTATGTCTATGTGCTGTTCGTCGGCAGCGGCACGGGTAACACCGGTATTGATAACGTCTCACTTATTCCTCAACGCCGTTGAACCCTGGCTACCTGATTTACGACAGTGCGCCGGGATGGGGAAGTGACTTTTTGTAGTAGTTCAGGTGTTGCGGCAATTCGCGCAGGCAATCGGAATTGCTTTCCTGTTTTGCCAATTGCAGTGCTTCTTTTACCGTTTCCACGGCAGCCTTAAAGTCACCGCTTTCCGCCTGTGCTGCAGCCAGAATCATAAAGGATTCTGCATTGTGCTCACCCAAGATAATGGCTCTCTGAATCAGCTCAACCGCCTTGATTCCGTCACGAGCCTGCGAGTTACGATCAGTTGCCAGTTTCCACGCCCGTTTTTTCAGAGTGGAAGGCGAATTCATATCAGCACTGGCCATCTCCAGCGTTCCGTCAGCATTTACTTTTCCGACATCCGTCGCCGATTTATCCAGCGTGATACCTGCCGCCGAAAATTTCTGTTCAAGTGAAATTTTATCAACGGCTTGCAGATAAGCTTCTCGCGGGGCGATGATTCCGTCTTTTACCAGATTGAAGAGGCTGTCGGTGAAAGAGCGCATACCGACGGAATGCCCGGTTTGAATAGCCGTAGGTAGCTGGTGGGTTTTGTGGTCGCGGATGTTAGCCCGTACGGCCGATGTGGCCAGCAACAGTTCGGCTGCAACGGCCCGTCCGCCATCCATTCGCCGGCAAAGAGTCTGGGCGATAACGCCGATCAGTGTATTAGCCAATAAGGTGCGTATCTGGTTTTGGCGGTCGCCGGGGAATTTATCAATGATACGGTCGATGGTGGAGGTGGCGGTATTGGTGTGTAATGTGGCCAGCACCAGGTGACCGGTTTCGGCCGTTTCGAGAGCAATTTCGGTTGTTTCCAGGTCGCGCATCTCTCCCAGCAGAATGATGTCCGGATCTTCGCGCAGTGCAGCACGCAAAGCGGCTGCAAAACTGCGGGTGTGGCAATGCACTTCGCGCTGGTTAATCAGGCATCCTTTGGATTGGTGCACAAATTCAATCGGGTCTTCAATGGTGATAATGTGTTCTTTGCGTGTCCGGTTAATGAGGTCGAGCATTGCGGCAAGGGTAGTGGATTTCCCGCTGCCGGTCGGTCCAGTGACGATGATGAGTCCCTTTGTGTGCATGCACAGGTCGCGCACGGTCCCTGAAAAACTGAGACCGAGATCCTCCAAAGCGGGTACCTGCTCCGGAATAGCGCGAAATACGCCGCCTGTTCCGTAGATGTCTTTGAATGCGTTAACGCGGAAATTTCCGATGCTGTCCAGTTTGTAGGCAAAGTCGGTGTCCCAGAGTTTTGCGAATTCGACTTTATTGTACTCGGGCATGATGGATAGCATGAGCGCTTCGCTTTCGCCGGGACTCAGAATAGGAAGTTCGCTTAGAAAGTGCATTTCGCCATCAACGCGGATGCAGGGACAGAAGTTGGCTGACAGGTGCAGGTCGCTGGCACCGCGTTCAACGGTAAGTTTCAGCAGTTCATCAAGTCGGTTCACAGTGTGCTCCTGTTTTGCGGGGATGTTCAAATGTAACAATTTGTAAAATAGCAGGATGCATTCCAAAACAGTATAAAAAACTGCCGTTTTTAAAGGAGGTAAAACCTTGACGGAACAGCCGCTTTGCTGATTAATGCATGCCTTTCGCGTAAAATGGAATTTTTGTATCTTACTCAGGAATCGGAGAGTTGCATGACCAAGAAGAAAACAGCGGTTGTAAAGAAAACGGCAAAGAAAAAACCGGCCCCGACCGTTAAAAAAAGTGCGGTCAAAAAGGTTCCGGCTAAGAAAGAGTCGGTCAAAAAACAATCCACCGTTAAAGCGCCGGCAAAACCCGTTGCAAAAAAACTCCCGGTGGAAGCCAAGATACTTCCGGTCAAAAAACTACGTTTGCCGAAAATATCCATTCCGAACGAAGAGTCCCCGGAAAGTCCGGACTTGGACTCAATGGAAGCCCCGCCGTTAGGCGATACTCCTGTTTCCGTGATGCAGCGCGAAGAGCGCAATGAGAAAATCAAAGAGCTGATTGCGCTCGCCTCCGAGCACGGATTTCTGACGCATGAGGACATTGAAGAAGCGCTTCCCGAGGATCTGGTTGTTCCGGAAGATGCCGAAAAAGTCGTTGCCCTGCTGAAGAGTATGGAAGTTGAGATTATCCGTGCGGATGACGTTGAGGAATTTAAAGCGCGCATGGAGAAAGAAGAGCGCGAAAAACAGAGCGCCCGCAGCGACGTACTCGACGACCCGGTTCGCATGTATCTCAAACAAATGGGGCAGGTACCGCTACTTACCCGTGAACAGGAAGTTGAAATTTCCAAACGTATTGAAGAAGCGGAACTCAATACCACCAGCCTGTTCAACCGGATCGGTTGCGCGACGGAAGCCTATCTGGGTGTTATTGAAAAGATTGAGACCGGTAAACAGCGCTTCGACCGTATTGTCAGCGACAAGCATGTGGAGTGCCGTGAAGACTATTTCGGCGCGTTACCGAAAGTTTTGCAGGGCATCCACCGCAACCAGGAACTGGCCAGTAAATATTTTCTCGAGACGATCCATGCTAAAAACAAAGCCGGACGCGAGAAGAGCCAAAAGCTGTTCGAAGGCGCGCAGGCGCGCCTTTCCGAATATTTCAGCCAGCTGCATTTCAAGCAGAAAGCCATTGAGGATATTGTTCCTCAAGTAGACCCTTGCTACAAAGAAGTCCGTGAACTGCTTGCCGAACTCGAGAAGCTCGATAAGAGCCGGTCCAAGCACGCCGATGAAAAAATACGCGAAGTTCGCAAACGGCTGCGCGAACTCGAAGAAATTCTGCACATGGAGGCCCGTCCTTTCGTTGAGTACTATCGCCTGTTGCGCGCCTGGTTGCGTAAAGGAATTCAGGCTAAAACTGAAATGATCGAAGCCAATCTGCGCCTTGTAATCAGTATTGCCAAAAAGTATACCAACCGCGGCCTTTCCTTTCTTGACCTGATTCAGGAAGGCAATATGGGATTGATGAAGGCGGTCGAAAAATTCGAATACCGCCGCGGCTACAAGTTCAGTACCTATGCCACCTGGTGGATTCGTCAGGCCATCACGCGCTCGATTGCCGATCAGGCCCGTACCATCCGCATTCCGGTGCATATGATTGAAACGATCAATAAGCTGTTGCGCGTTCAGAAAACGCTGTTGCAGGAGTTCGGTCGCGAAGCCTCGCCGGAGGAACTGGCTGACGAAATGGAGCTGCCTGTCGAACGGGTGCGCGCCATTCTAAAAATCGCTCAACAGCCTATTTCGCTGCAAGCGCCGATCGGTGACAGCGACGACACCAGCTTTGGTGATTTCATCGAAGACAAGTCGGCTGAAAATCCGTCTGAAATGACGGCCTTCAGTCTATTGCGCGAAAAGATCGGCGACGTGCTTGAAACGCTCACCGCCCGCGAGCAGGAAGTTCTTACCTTGCGTTTCGGTCTCGTCGACGGCTATCCGCGTACGCTTGAAGAAGTTGGACGCCAGTTCAACGTGACGCGCGAGCGCATTCGGCAAATCGAAGCCAAAGCCTTACGCAAGATGCGTCACCCGACCCGTATCCGGAAGCTCGAAGGCTTCCTTGAGCGGGGCCGCTAAAAAGAAAATTACCGCTTACGCAACAGAATGGCGCGGCCGGATGGCGCAGTCAGACGGTCGTTGAGGGTCAGCAGTTTGTCGTATTCGCCGGGCGGAATGATGGCGGCGTTAAGTTGTGCCTGTTGCATAATGATGATTTGTCCGGCTTTTACAGAAACCATCACTTCGACAAATCCGGCGCCTGACGGCAGTTCAATATGGAACGATGCCGGGAACAGGATGGGCTTCCAGCCCTCGGGCAGAGCGACTTCATAGAAGAAGGCTTTGTTGACCGGTTTTTCTATGTAGAAGGGACTTTCGCGGTGACTGGCTTTGAGGTTGAGCAGGTCGCCAAGTCCTTCAGGTAGGTTGAAGTACATCTGATCTCCGTCACGAATAGCATAGGCCGGCAGGTTGGCGGCGAACTGGAGCTGGCCCGGATGAACGAACGCAGTTTGAAGTTCACCGGACGCTTCGGCCGATTGTGAAACCTGGCTAAGCAGTCCCTGATGTGCCCGTCGCCGGTCTTCTGGTGTATACTGAGCAAATTGTTCGTGAAATTTTTCAAACTCGGTTCCGGAGAAAAATATTTTTTTAGTCAGTGCGATGTCGCCGTTTTCGGAGAGTTTGATTGAAAGGGCGGTTTCGACGGCGTCGGCAAATCCGGCTTGCGGAATTTCAAGGTTACCTGTTTTTAAGCCAATGGCGGGCTGTCTGTCATGATACAACGTGCCTGCAGCGGCGTATTGTCCGCTGTCGCCGAGATAAATGGTTTCTTTTTTGTCTCCGGTTGTGGCGACAAGAACGGTGTCGAAAAAGTTTCGCTGTAATATTTTTATGGCGGGCGAATTGGTTCCTTCGACGCGTGGCAGACTGGAGGAGAGTACGAATCGGGGCTTGAGTTTGGCCGCGTCGAGCAGGGCGTAGAGAAGGACGGCGCGGTCGGTGGTGTTGCCATAGCCTTCGGCCAGCACCTGATCGGCGGGCGTAACGGCGGAAAGGGGCAGGGCTGAGAAATCCGGTCCGGCTTCACGGACGGTGCGGTCAACGAAGTCGCGCAAGACTGTGATTTTTTCAGTTCGGGTTTTTAAGCCTTTGATCAGTGCATGCACTTTTTCGGCGGAAACCTTGCTTTTCCCTGCGGCGGTTATCAGCGTTTTTTCAACCAGGGCGGCGTAGGAGGTTTGGTTCCCGCAGGAAATCAGCACGGCTGGTTTACAGATCCAGTCGGGCGGCAGGCGTTCTTCTTTTTTGATCATATTGCGGTTTTTTGCAGACCATTCGTAAATGACCGTTCCGTCGCCGCTCCGGCCGATTTGCCGCACGGCGGCAGGATCGGTATTGCTGATGTTTAGATTTAGCTTGTACGGCAGTTCAACGCGGACGGTTTTGCTGACCAGCGGGTTGATGTCGGAGAAATATTCCGCGGCGGAAAAAAACGGCACATCGTGATGAATACTGATGACGCGGTATTCGATGATGCTGCCGACCTCTACGCCGGGCAGGCTGGCGACCATGATTTTTTCTGACGGATAGCGCGGCGCCTCGCCAGACCACTTAGCATCCATAACGTTGATTTCCTTTGCAGGATCAATGTATTTCACTTTTCCGTCCGGCCCCGTGACGGTAGCACTGCCGAGCGCTGTGTTCTGCATCGCGGGGTTGTAAGTGAACTTTAGGTCTGAGGCCTGTTTCTTGCCGGCGTAAGTGAGCACTTTCTGCCGAACGGTGCGGTCTTCTTTCCAGTTATTGGAATCAAAGAGCGTGTATTCAACAGTTTCACTGAGCGTGGCGAGGTCGGCTTCCGACGGGAAGCCAGCACGTTCAAGAATGACTCGTTTACGGGCGTTGCGTTCGGAAGTTTTCAGGTTCTGTTTCAGCGTCAGGTACTGTGCGGGACTGAATTCGACGGTGCGCAGCATAATATCGGCACGGCTGGTAATTATGGTATTGGTGGCGGTGACGGCGCGGCGGATATAAAGTTCCGGTGTATTGACGGTCTCGTAACCGGGCAGCACGGCGGTACGAAGTCCGCTTCGGCTAAGGTCTAGGCGGACGGTTTCGGTGACGCCGCAGGTGAACCCGGTGTTGAGCGGATAGCGGCGTTTTTCCAGGCCGATACCGTCACCCAGTACGCGCCCGAAAAGTCCGAAGTGATTGATGAGTGTCGGAATCTGGAGCAGTGCGGTATCGGTTCCGTTGGCCAGCGCATTTTCTATTTCAAAGCCAAGCGTGACAGAAAGCGGTGCGGAGGTGTCACGCACATTGTCGGGCCGGATTTCTAGGCGGGTGAGCCGCGCTGCGCCGACGGCCTGTTTCAGGCGTTCCTCAAAATACGGCGCGCGTTCTTCCGGCTTGAGCGCGGCGAGCCGGCCGCGATACGACGTGTCGTTAATCCCGTTGAAAGAGAGAACCGCTGTTGCCGTAATGAGACGGGCTTCATCAAGCGAAGCATCGACGGTTATTGTAAGTAGATTTTTTTCGGGCGGGACGACCGGCGACGTCCGCAA
>Ga0247840_10005656_pt1 | contig 18619 bp, 15 predicted proteins | sample LaCruzMarch2015__FD_192404 | JGI IMG/M metagenome (GOLD analysis project Ga0247840, IMG submission 192404) | Freshwater microbial communities from meromictic Lake La Cruz, Castile-La Mancha, Spain - LaCruzMarch2015_17m | ecosystem: Environmental > Aquatic > Freshwater > Lake | place: Spain... | reverse complement strand
GTCTGCCCGCGGTTGATCCAAGTTATGGCCATGGGGGCAATCCGGTATTCATCCGCCAGCGTCGGCGTCAGGCGGGAGCAATATTCTTTGACCGGCTTATTCCCTGCGTCAAAGGCATCGCGCGTGAAGGCGCCGTTAATGACAAAACCTTCCAGCCTGTTTTCCAGTGGAGGCAGGCGCACTTCCATATTGGAAGGCGCAGAGACGCGGAGCGTCAGGAGAATATCGCGGTCAAGATGAACATGGGCCGGCTCGGCGATAATGTTCAATTCAATCGGGCCGGAGGAAATGGTTTCGGTCAACGGCGCCGCTGCTGGAGCGGGGGGTTGATTCTGATGCCGGCAGGCCGGCATCAGAATCAAAATGCCGGACGCAAGTATCAGGCAAAGACCGCTTATAAAATGACGGCACACAATGCATTCTCCTATCCGCGTCTGAACCGCCGCTGGCGCATATGAAACAGGCGGCGGACGTCGTCCACAAAAGCCCGGTTGGTTGAAAGTTTGAGCGAGTCGGTTTTTAAACGTTTAAACCGGGTATCCAATTCTTCTTCCTCGGATTTGGCTTTGGCGCTGAAATATTCGCGGGTTTTCCGCGCGCCGGTGTCAATTTCAATGAGTTCGCCGGTTTCCGGATCAATAATTTCAATCAAGCCCGCATTAACGAGCGAAAGTTCGCGCGGATCGCAAATCGGGCAGGCAATTAGATCATGGCGCCTGGCCGTCACGCGCAGTTCGCTTTCATATCCGTTGGACTGAAAATCGGAGATAAGAAACACAACCGCCCGCCTTTTTTGGGTTTTATTCAAAAACCGAAGGGCCGCGCCGATATCGGTCGGCTGGCGGGTTTCCTCGGCGGCCAGGACTTCCCGGACCAGGCGCATGGCCGCCGTGCGTCCCTTGCGCGGAGGGATATAACGCTCAATCCGGTCGCTGAAAAGAATCATGCCGACTTTGTCCTGGTTCTTGATGGCTGAAAGGGCGAGGAGGCAGGTCAGTTCGGCGGCGACCTCCGCTTTTGAGCGCTCGGCTGAACCAAAGCACATTGAACCGGATATATCCACAAGGAAAATGATGGTCAGTTCGCGTTCCTCGCAGAATCGTTTCACGAACGGATGGCCCATGCGGGCGGTTACATTCCAGTCAATGGAGCGGACATCGTCGCCGGGGACATATTCGCGCACCTCGTCAAATTCCATGCCGCGTCCCTTGAAAACGGAATGGTATTCACCGCTGACATGTTCATCCACGAATTTATTGGTGAACACCTTGATCCGGCGGACATGCTTCATCAGTTCTTTGGTGTCAATAGCCATGGTTTAAATGCAGAATGTAGAATTAAGAATGTTGAATTTTTCCGTCTGAAGCGGATTATTTTTTCATTCTGCATTCTTCATTCTGCCTTTCTTACGGCACCGGAATGTCGTTCAGCAAACGGGTGATAATATCTTCGCTTTCAACTTCCTCGGCTTCCGCCTCATAGGTTAGTATGATTCTGTGGCGCAGAACGTCATAGGCCACTTCCTTGACGTCCTGCGGGGTGGCGTAGCCCCGGCCATGAAGCATGGCATTTGCCCGGGAAGCGAGATTAAGATACAAACTTGCGCGCGGCGACGCGCCGTATTCAATCTGATGGTCAATTTTGATGCCGTAATCCGACGGTTTACGCGTGGCAAATACGAGGTCCAGAATATAATCGCCCACTTTTTCATCGCAATAAACCTGATCCATCAGGTTGCGCAGGACGGATATCTGTTCCGCCGACATAATCGTGTTGACTTCAATCGGCTGGCGTTTTGTGAACCGGTTCATGATGCGGCGTTCATCGTCTTTGGAGGGATAAGTTATCTTGCACTTGAGCATGAAGCGGTCAATCTGCGCCTCGGGCAGGGGATAAGTTCCCTGCTGTTCTATCGGGTTTTGGGTTGCCATCACGAGGAAAGGCTCGGGCAGGTGGTAGGTTGTGTCGCCGATGGTTACCTGGTGCTCTTGCATGGCTTCAAGGAGAGCTGATTGAACTTTGGCCGGGGCGCGGTTGATTTCGTCGGCCAGCAGTAAATTTGTGAAGACCGGTCCTTTCTTTATCGAAAAAGAGCCGGATTTAAGATCATACACAAGCGTCCCGATCAGATCAGCCGGCAGTAAATCGGGGGTAAAACTGATCCGCTGAAATTGAAGTCCAAGTGTTTTGGCTAATGTCTTAACGGCCGTGGTCTTTGCCAGGCCGGGAACGCCTTCAAGCAGCATATGCCCGCCGGTAACCAGCGCGACGAGCATCCGGTCAAGAATTTTTTCCTGGCCGACCATCACTTTCATTACCTCCTGGCGCAACAAGTCCAGGATAGCGGTCTGTTCGTGAATCAGGTCGGTTGTCCTTGTTATTTCGGCATGGTCCATGGTAATCCTCCAACATTATTATTTAGATTTATTTTTCGGCGCTTTCTTGACGGTTTCCTCTTTTGGTTTATCAGAGGCCAGTATATTATCGGGCCCTTCGGCGTTTTTTGGCGGTGCATTTGCCTGAACTTCTTCCGTCTTGGGCGGCTCGGGCTTTTTGATCAAATCGTTGCGCGTGAGCAGGATCGGTTCCGCGCGGTAGGATTTTATGACATAAATCCAGGAACCGAAAGTGCCGTTTAACGCGGCCGCCTGCTCGGAAATGTTTTTCTTTTCCGGGGCTTTCCCTGGCCGAGCTCGGGCAGGCTCCGCTTCCTTCTTGGCAGTTTCCTCTTTTGGTTTATCGGAGATCGGTTGATCAGCAGGCGGCTCATTAGTTACGGAAATCATGAGATAACGGTCAAACGTGTCGTTGGTGAGCGTGTTCCCGAGTTGCAGGGTGTAGATCAAGCCGGTTTTGGTTACAGCATTGAAAATAATCGGGCGGTCAAGGCCTGTTGCCTTCAACGTCAGGGCGGGATCGGCCACGTCATCAAAGCCCAGACGGTTCAGCGCGCCGGTTATCTGGTTGATCTTTGAGCTTTCCAAAGTTCCTTCTTCCGGGCGCAAATCGGCAAGGGTGAACGAATCGCCGTCTTTCGCGCGGGCAAGTCTGATCGCCGCTCGGTCCGGCCCGGAGACCGTTATTTCCTTGATATCAGTTGAAGGCGCGTCAATGAAATCATCCGCAAGCCAAGTTTTGGCGCCCTCCGTCATGCGTTCAAGAGATTTGGCGACAAGATACACTTTGCCGTCAACAGGCTGAACATACTGGCCGTCGGAATAACCGCCGAATCCCATCATGTTTTCCATGGAAGGCGCCGCCTGTTGCCGCATAAATCCCTTGCCGATAAGGAGCGACGCCAGGAAACCTTCCTTTTCATCGCGCAGTTCCAGTAATGTGCCCGGGTTAGTCAGCTTGTTTGTGCCGGAAGAAGATGGTGAAACCAGGTTGAAATCACCGAGCTGGGAAGTATTTGCGTTCACCGTCTGGCCAACTTTCAATTCGCTCAATTCCCGGATGGCGTCGGCCACTTTGTCAAAATTGGCGGGATAATTAAACCGGCTGGCGACCACCCATTTATCCTTTGATTTGGCAACAGTGGTAACGCCGTCTTTGGAGGTGATGACAATTTTACCGACACGGTTCACGGTGAGGTTCGGCAAAACTTTGGCGCCGATTGCGGCGGGTGTTAAATTCTTTTCTTTGTGCGCCGAATAATAGAAGACCAATGACCCGCAAATAAAAGCCACTCCAATAAGCGCCGAATGAATATTTATTTTCATATTTCTTTCTCCAAGATTATAAAATTTATGCCGTGCTTTTTGTCCTGGACCTGCGGTACCAGGCAAAGAGCAATCCGGCTCCGGCCACAAGGACGGGTACCAGAAGAATGTTAATGACTTTAACCTTTACGCCCAATTGTTCTATCCCCTCGCGCAGATTTTTACGCACCTGTTTCAGTTCGCGCTGGGTTTTGATCTGTTCCTGCCGGAACCGGTTGATTTCTATCTCCTGTTCCGGGCTCAAAATATATTTTTGGTTCTTGTCCTTCTGGTTCTGAAGATTTTCCAGTCTTTCCCGGGTGGTCTCCAGCTGTTTTTGAAGCTCGCGTTCTTTCACCAGCCATTTTTCCTGGGCCTGGCGTTGAAGGGCGATAACCCGGTCAAAGGGGCGGTCATAACGCCCGCGGGAACGGATTTTTGCGAGATCGGCGCTGCCGGCCAGATTGTCAACCGCGTTGGCAAAAAAATTGATATTATCGTTCATTGGCTGTTGGGCGCGTGTTCCGAACACGTTCATCTCCTGCACGGTGAAAGCGTCGTAAAGCAGGTCAACATCGGCGACCAGGATCACGGTTGTCGGTTTTTCGCTTTCCTTCAGGCAGGGAGAATCCGGCTTTTTGGGTTCATCGGTTTTTTGGTCCTTGTCTGTGCCCGCGTCGTTTTTGGGTGATGCCTTCGGAGCACCTTCCGGGAAGGCGGTTTTGAATCGGCCCTGCAGGCGCACCGCAAGATTCATCCGCTTCAAACTGGCCTGGAAATCGCGGCGGATTGCCTCGGAACCAAACTGGGCCGTCATTGCATTGATCAATTGCGACTGGGTGGAAGAGACCAAAAGCGGTGACAGGCTGAGGCCTTCGGCGCCCGTTCCGGTGAAGGCGCCGACGCCGGGAAGAATCAGGGATTCAAGCGTAGCGGTGATAACGTCCTTGCCGTTAATGTTTTCCTGCCGCAGGCTGAGGAACACGGGGCTTTCGTCAATGGAATTATCATTTCGCCGCACGCGGGTGGCGGCTTCAAGATCGGCCACTATTTTGTCGGCTTCGTATTTAATGCCCCAGGCGTCAGTCAGTTTGTTTAAATCTGAAAATGGCTTGGAGCGATCGGGAGGCGTATCAGCGTTCATTGCCTCGTTCATGCACAGCGGATCAACGAAGGCCATGAGGCGCCCGCCCCGCAGGATAAACTGGTCCAACGCGAAAATAGTTTTATCGGAAAGGTTCTTGGGATGGATCACGACCATGACGTTTATGTCCGGATCAATCTGTTCCGTCCCGGCTGTAATTTGACGCACGTCGTAATCCTTGTTCAAGTCCTGGAAAGCGGCCCAGGGCGGCTGGTTTTTTGGCGGCGGCTGGCCGGGTATTGCATAGGGAAAAGAACGCATGCCCATGACCGGCAGGGAACTCATTACGCCCAGCACCGGTTTTTTTGGATTGGCAACGCGCGCGATCATCCGGGTCAGGTTGTATTCCAGAAGTTCTTCCGAGTTGGGATCAACAAAAGGCATTGCTTCAAATGCATCGCCTTTCACCGCCACCAGGCCGCAAAAAATGGGGGATTCAAGCATTCCCGGATTCTGGCCGATTAGTCCATAACGTTCCGCCCATTCCTCGGAGTCCGAGTCAGGTTTGGGATCATAAATTTCCACAATGATTTTACCGTTGGAGGCCAGCCGGTATTCCTTCAGCAGGTCTTCAATCTGCTGGGCGAATGTTTTCAGGGGAATCGGCGTCTCGGCGGAACTGCGGGTGAAGAAATATTTAAGAGTTACCGGGGAGTCAAGCTTTTTGAGAATATTTTGGGTTCCCTCCGAAAGCGTGAAGATCTTGTCCTCGGTCAGGTCTTTCCGGAAATGAATGTTGCCCAGCATGATATTAACCGCAATCAGGATGACAAGAAGCGCAAGCAGTCCCAATGCTCCCCCGCTGAATTTTAAAATCGTTTTTAATCTGGTAGCGCTCATCTTTCTCCTTTGTTTCTTTACGCCGATTTTCTGTTTTCAAGGACGATATATGTTCCAAAAAGCATGAAGGCAATCACGCTCAGATAATATGCAATATCCCGGCTGTCCAGGATCCCCCTTTGAGATGCTTCATAATGCGGCATGAACCCGAAAGCCGCCACGCCGTTCACCATCCAGTCCGGCGCCCACCTGACAAGCAAATCGGTTACCGGCGGCCAGCCGGCAAGCAATAAAAAGAGGCAAATCATCAGCGCGAGGACAAAACTGATGACCTGGTTGCGGGTGCAAGCCGAGGTAAGCGAGCCGACCGAAAGATACGTGCCGGCCAGCAGAAAACTGCCGATATAGCCGCCGATAATGGCGCCCTTGTCCGGGTTACCGAGATAGCCTGCGGTCAGGACAATCGGGAACGTGAGCGCAATAATCAGGCCGATAAAAATCCAGGCCGCCAGAAATTTGCCGATGATCGCCTCGGTCATTGTCACCGGAAGTGTCAGCAGCGTTTCTATCGTGCCCGAACGCCGTTCTTCCGCCCAGAGCCGCATGGCGGCCGCCGGAACAAGAATCAGGAAAAGCCACGGGTGCCAGAAAAAGAACGGACGCAGGTCAGCCTGGCCGATTTCATAAAAATGCGAGACAAAAAATGTCAGGAACCCGAGCAGTATTAAAAACACAACCATAAAAACATAAGCCACCGGCGATTCAAAATAAGCCACAAGCTCGCGTTTCGCGATTGCCTTGGTATTGCGGATAAAGTCCATTTTCATTCCTCCATTTCTTCAGTTATAAGTCCGACATTAATGTCATTCCCGACCTGATCGGGAATCCAGTCTCAGACTAAATCCTCTCAAGCATTTCTGGATTCCCGCTTTCGCGGGAATGACAGAAGTCTGATGTCTACGGTCTGCTTTTTATCTTCCTCCCGTCAGTTCCCGGAAGACATCATCCAGTTTGCCTTCAAGCGTGCGCAATCCCGTGATCGGCCATTCGGGATTGGCCCTGGCCAGTTCCGTCATTTCCTGAAAGAGTCTGGCGGCATCCCGCGGCAGGACAGTAACCGTGTTGCCGTCGGCGGTCGTCCCGGCGGCTGAGGCAAGTTGTTTTATTTTTGTCAGGATATCCTGGTTGAGTGTCCTGAAAGTTGCTTCAACAGCGCCGTGCAGTCTGCTTTTGGCCTTTAACTCCGCCGGCGAGCCGTTGGCGATAAGAGCGCCGTTACAGATGATTATTACCCGGGTGCATACCGCCTCCACCTCTTCAAGAATATGGGTTGAAATAACAATCGTTTTCCGGGCGGCCATTTCGCTGATCATTGTGCGCACAATATGTTTTTGATTTGGATCAAGGCCGTCGGTGGGCTCGTCCATGATTAAAACCGGCGGATCGTGCAGGAGGGCCTGGGCAAAGCAGACCCGCTGACGGTATCCCTTTGAGAGCGTGCCGATGGCCTGGTGTTTTACTTTGTTCAGCCGGCAGGTTTCAATGGTTTCATCAACTCTTTTGTTCCTGGCTGAACCGGTAAAAGCGCGGATTTCGGCGATAAATGCCAGGTAGCTCCAGACGGTCATTTCGCCGTAGACCGGGGCGTTTTCCGGCAGGTAGCCGATCTGCTTTTTTGCCTCGCGCGGGGACTCGCCGATGTCATGGCCGTTGATCACGGCCGTGCCGGAGGTTGGCGGCAGGAAACCGGTAATCATCCGCATGGTGGTTGTTTTCCCGGCTCCGTTGGGACCGAGAAAACCGAGCACTTCTCCCTTGTCGGCCTCAAAGGAGACGCCACGGACGGCAAGCAAAGGGCCAAATGCTTTTTGAAGATTTTTTACTGCCAGCATTTTTTTATTCTCCTGTAATTTCAGACATCTAGCCACAAAAAAGCACAAAACTCACAAGGTAGATATATTTTTCTTTTTTGTGTTTCCCTGGCCTGCGCCAAGGCAGGCTTGTGCATCTTTGTGGCAATTTTCCTATGCTTTAAATAGTTATGAAATTTACATAATCGTTACCTTGCGGGCAAGTGAATTGCTTGCCGGTTTTTTGGGAACTATAATTTTTAATGTCCCATCCCGGAAAAAAGCCTGAACCGACTCGCCGGTAATGTCGTTCGGCAGCATAATTTGCGTATCAAGACATCCGGAGTGAGTTGTCCGGGAATCTTGCGCCGACTGCTGCTGTTCGGCGGTGGCTTCCAAGGTGAGAATCCGGCCGTTAAGACTGACATTGATGTCGTTCTTTTCAAAACCGGGCATAGAAACGGTGACGACATAATTAGTTCCGTCTTCTTCCATGTTCATGGACGAAATTTCGCCGACGTTGTGCCAATCCTGCTCAATAAGCTGCAGTGCGTTGTTATGGCGGCTGGCATGCGCCCTCTGGAAAATATGCGCGATTTCAGCCTGAAGGCGCTGGATATTATCCGGGGGCTGAAATGGGTTTTGCCGATTATGCCTGTCTTGTCGGCCGATATTCTGCCGTGCGAAGGGCGTATTCCCGGTCATTTCGTAAAGAAGACGATTGATCTGATTTTGCATATTTTCCAAATCTTCGGCCGTTTCCTGGAGGATGATATCCCCTTTTTCATTTTTTCCAGGGTAAATTTTTGGTGAGGCCAGGGAACGAAATGTTTCGGAAACCAAAACGGTCCAATCGTTCCAGCACTGTGAACCACGCAAGAGAACAACGCCCTCAATCAGCGCGATCATGGCCAGCAGGACAATTGCCGAAATGAAAAATATTTTTTGACGATTTTGCATTTATCAGCCTCCGGCTGATTTCCATCAGTCTGACGAAAAAATTAACGGTAACAATATACAGCAATCATCGTGCCAAAGTCGGTGACGGAGTTTTTCTGAATGAAACAGATTAATTTTATTTTTACCGGGCTGGAATGACGTCAATATGTCTGGCGGGTGGACAAAATGTCCGGAAAAAACAAATCCTAAAACGGCAGATTGTAATCCCTGATTTTGCGCTGGATGGTCCGGGTTGATATGTCCAGTTCTTTTGCGGCAAGCGTGCGGCTGCCTTTATGCCGCTGCAGAGAGTTGAGGATTACCTCTCTTTCCGTTTCTGCCAGGGTGTGTTTGGCCGGCTTTGATTCCGGCTGAGATGAAGTTCCCTCTCCGGCTGACAATCTGATGTCGGCGGCGGTTAATTTTGGGGAGTTGGCAAGAATAACGGCGGATTCAACTATATTCCGTAATTCCCGTGCGTTGCCCGGCCATGGATGTTTTTCAAGGGCGCTGTAAAAGTCAGGGTCAACCGATTCAAAATGTTTGCCATTTTCTTTGCACGTCCGGGCAATGAAATGCTCGGCCAGCGGACGGATATCATCAGGTCTTTCACGCAACGGCGGGATATGGATTGTTATTACCTTCAGCCGGTAAAGCAAATCCTGCCGGAACAATTTTTCCGCAACCAAATCTTCCAGATTGCGGTTTGAGGCCGCAAGTATTCTCACCTCCAGTGCAATTGGTTTTGAGCCGCCAACGCGCATAATTTCCCTTTCCTCCAGCACGCGCAGGAGGCGGGACTGCACATGCGGGGAGGAAAGGCCGACTTCATCCAGAAAAAGAGTGCCCCCGTGCGCGCGTTCAAATGCGCCCAAGCGTATCTGGGTGGCGCCCGTAAACGCTCCTTTTTCATGCCCAAAAAGCTCGCTTTCAAGGAGGGATTCGGCAAATGCGCCGCAATTGACCGCTAAAAAAGCTCCTTCCGGATGACTGCTCAAGGCGTGCAGGGCGCGCGCCACCAGTTCCTTGCCGGTTCCGCTCTCGCCCAGAATCAGGACATTGGCCTGGGTGGGGGCGACTATTTTCACCTGTTTTAAAACCGAAAGCATCTCTTTTGACTTTGCGATAATGGGCCGCGCGAAAAGTTCCTGCTTTAATGAAGTGACTTGGCGCCGCAGACGCTGTGTTTCAATAGCATGGGCAATCTTGGCTTGAAGGTCGGTCAAGTCCAGTGGCTTAAGAATGTAATCGTAAGCCCCGGCCTTTAATGCCTCCACTGCCGCCGTTATTGTGCCGTAGGCCGTCATGAGCAAGACCGGTATATCCGGCTCCGATTTCCGGATTTGCTTAAGAACCTGAATGCCGTCAATGTCCGGCAATTTGATGTCGGATAACACCGCGTCAAACGCCTGTCCACCGAACAGTTCAACGCCTTTACGGCCGCAATCGGCGGAAACGACATCATATCCGGATTCAAGCAATGCCTCGGTTACCGAGCGGCGCCCATCCGGATCATCCTCAATCAGCAGTATTTTTGGTTTTTGACCTTCATTCACGGTGTTTCTTATATTACGCAGTCTTTACGGGAACAGAAGTCTTTTTCTGAATCTCTTTAATCCATTTTTGAGGGGCTTCTTTTTCCGCAAATGGTTTGCCGGCTAACGCGTATTCCTTGCCCAGACGCTCGCTCTTTGATTCGCCGAGCGGATGATAGGGCAAAATTTGTATTTCAACAATATTTTTCAGCCTATTCGCCGTCGCGGCAATGCCGGCAAAATGATCGGCGCGGTCGTTCGAGCCGGGTATGATCGGACAGCGGAGAATGACCTGTTTTTCGCGTTCATCAATGGCAAAAAGATTCTCCAGAATCAATGTGTTATCAACGCCCGTGGATTTTTTATGCAGGGCCGAATCGGTTTCCTTGTAGTCGTAGAGGAATAAGTCAACGTCATCAAGGATATCGGCATACAGCTTAGACGGCGCGTAACCGCAGGTCTCCATAGCGGTATTGATTTTATCTTTTTTTGCCGCGCGTAAAAGGGCCTTTGAGAACTCGTGCTGTGCCATTGGCTCGCCGCCGGAAAGGGTGAGGCCGCCGCCGGAGGTTTCATAAAACGGACGGTCCTTCAACACCTCCTCCATTGCTTCGGCCACGGTCATTGATTTTCCGACCGCTTCCAGCGCCTGCGCGTAGCATTCCTTCGTGCACAGGCCGCAACGGGCGCAAAGATCGCGATGGAATTCGTGCTTACTGTTTTCCATGACGTGGCACCTATGTGGGCAAACGCGGAAACAGTATCCGCACCCGATGCATTTTTCCGCGATGAACGATATCTCCGCGCGTTTCTCGCGCGATTCCGGATTGTGGCACCAGGTGCAGTTCAAGGGACACCCTTTCAGGAATACCGCAGTACGGATTCCGGGGCCGTCGTTGATGGAGAACTTCTGAATGTTGAATACAATTCCGGAAATATCGGTCCGCGCCACGCTGGGAAAAAATCGTTCCCGGCGACATGGGTTTTCCGACCCTTTAGAGACAAAACTCGTTTTCATTGTCCGTTGCCTTCAACTGCGTTTCAGGCGATCAAAGGAATTCTGATGATAAACAACGCCCCCTTGCCGTCCAGCGGCGTTTCAACCGTAATAATTCCGCCGCAGTTTTCAATGGCTGTCTTGGCCAGGGCCAGGCCGATGCCCGTCCCGCCCGGGCGGTTTGAATAAAACAGATCAAATATTTTTTTCCTTTCCGGATACGGAACTCCCGGACCTTCATCCATTATTTTAATCATTGCATGTTTTTTTTCTATTCCGGTACGAACCGTTACCTTGCCGGTTGGGGGAGAAAAATGCTCGGCGTTCGTCATGATGTTGAGTAGCGCCCGTTTGAACTGAGCCGGAAATCCCGAGACCCCCAGGCGTTCCTTGGCCAGGTCAATGGCCAGGTTGACGCCCGCCTTTTCAAACCGCATCTTCAGCAGTTCAACGCAGTCCAGGACGCAGGCATTGGCGTCAAATATTTCACGCTCATTTCCTTCGGGCCTGGCCAGGGTCAGAAATTCGGCCAACAAACCGTCAATCCGGTCTATTGTTTTTACAATCCGTTGTGAAAGTTCCGCCAGGCGTTCCGGCCGGCATTCATTTCCTTTCGCCGTCTCGCCCTGAAGGAGCTGGGCGTCCAGGCGCATGGCCGACAACGGATTGCGAAAATCGTGAAGTATGCTTCCGGCGACCGCGCCGGCAAAAGTCAGATGCTCGTCAAGCCGGCTTCGTTTCTGCCACACCATCTCGCGGTGGACAAATCCGACGATTGCCACCAGGCAGACCATAAAAGCAATCGCAATGGTCGCGAGGGAGATATAATACATCCTGTTCAGCGCCGATATGGAAAAAGCGCTCTGACGCTCAATAATTGTCTTGTTTAAGGCCACTTCCAGCGTGCGTTTATGGCCGTCCGGCGTCGTTTGCGCCATGGAAAAAGTGATTACCGGCAGAATATTTGTGCCGAGGACAAGTTTTTTGCGGCCGATGGCCATCCGGCCCCGCCGCGACGGGTCAGGCTGTCCAAGCCCCATCTCAGTTTTTCCGCCGCCAATCTGTCTTTGATATAAAACAACATCGTCCTCGCTGATTGACACATATTGAACGCCGTTTTCCATTTTTTGCAGCCAGTCAATGGTGCGGTTAAAATTCGCCGTGTCCTCTTTTCCATTTTGGGTTTGCTGGAAAAAGGGGTGGTCAGCCAGCCATTGGGAGATATACGCGCCATGATCAATGACGGACTTTGCGGCCGATGAGCGCGAAGCTTTCTCATAAAGCGCGGCAAGAGTGCGAAGGTAAAAAATAGCGCAGACCGCGATCAGGATTATCAAAGCGGTCGCGATCAGTGAAAGCGGCAAATGCCGCCGGGACTGATTATTCAGCGCTTGTTTGTTTAACGTCTCCATCGTTTAAGAAATAATATGCAAAAATATCAGTAATTTTCAAATGAAATCGGCTTGCAAGTTGAATTGAATAATAATATAAATCTTGAGTTTTCAACGTTTCAAGAGCGCTTGAGCTTTTTTTTGGAGTCAAGATGCATATTGTCGTATGTATAAAACAGGTGCCCGATACTACGGATGTCAAAATAGACCCGAAGACCAACACCCTTATCCGTGAAGGCGTGGCTTCCATCATTAATCCTTTTGACATGTATGCCATTGAAGAAAGCGTCCGGATAAAGGAAAAAAAAGGTGGCAAGGTGACGGTTCTGACGATGGGGCCGCCGCAGGCCGAGAACGCCTTGCGCGAGGCAATATCCATGGGCGTTGACAACGCCGTTCTTCTTTCGGACCGGGCGTTTGCCGGCAGCGACACCTGGGCCACAAGTTACACTTTATCCATGGCGCTGAAAAAGATTGAAAAAAATGCCCCGTTTTCGCTGATTATCTGCGGCAAGCAAGCCTCCGACGGCGATACCGCCCAGGTCGGTCCTGGCATGGCCGCCCATCTTGACCTTCCGCAAATTACTTATGTCCGCAAAATAGTGGAAATCGGCGATGATTATATTGTCGCCGAACGTTTGCTTGAAGATGGTTCCGAAGATATCCGCGCTCCCATGCCCTGTCTTTTGACGGTTGTCAAGGAAATCAACGAGCCTCGTATTCCCTCGTTGAAAGGAAAACTTGCCGCGAAAAAGGCGCAGATTACGGTCTGGAAAAGCGCCGACCTGGCCTGCGAGGTAGGCAATCTCGGCCTTGATGGCTCGCCCACCAAGGTCGTAAAAATTTTCAGTCCCCCGCCGCGCGGCGGAGGTGAGATTTTCAAGGGCGAACCGGAAGAGATTGTTCCAAAACTGGTGGCCAAACTGAAAGACGCGGTCATTGCGGTGGCCGCAGGATAGAGTAGCGTAGAGCGGATAGCGTTTAGTGAAAACAAAATCATTTAAAGATACGGATGCTTAATCCTATATACGCTAAACGCCATCCGCTACCCGCTTAAATGGAGATAAAACAGGTGACTGAACAGCCGATAATCGTGATTCCGGAGAAATGCGTGGGATGTAAGCTGTGCATCAAGGCCTGTCCCTTCGGCGCCATTGAAGTCAAAGACAAATTGGCGATCATTGATTTGACCAAATGCAATCTTTGCGGCGCTTGTGTGGACGTCTGTAAATTCAAGGCGATTGAATTGCGCCAGGCATTGGCGCCGACAAGAGATTTGAGCGGCTATAAGGACGTCTGGATTTTTGCCGAACAGCGAGATGGTAAAATTCAGTCAATAACTTATGAACTGCTGGGGGAGGGACGGAAACTGGCCGATCAATTAGGCATGCGGCTGGCCGCGGTTCTGCTTGGGGCTCACGTGCGCGAAAGAGCAGGGGAACTTGTCAGCCGTGGGGCCGATATTGTGCATGTGGTTGACCAGCCGGAATTGGAATATTTCCAGGACGAACCTTATGCCGCCGCGCTCATTGAGCTAATTCGTAAACATAAGCCCTGCATAATGCTCTGTGGCGCCACGACCATTGGGCGCAGTCTGGTTTCGCGGGTGGCGGTTACGGTGAAGGCCGGTCTTACGGCTGATTGCACCGCCCTTGCCATTGATCCGGAAACAAAAAACCTCCTGCAGACCCGGCCGGCTTTCGGCGGTAATATTATGGCCACGATCATTACCCCGAATCACCGCCCGCAGATGGCAACCGTCCGGCATAAGGTGATGAAGGAAGCTCCGGTTGATTCAAGCCGTTCCGGTCAGACGGTCGTGGAACAGATCGCCGCCGAAGTTTTGAAATGCCGGACAAAGCGCCTTAAATTCATTCCGGAAGTTGAAACGACGATGAACATTGCCGAGGCCAACATTATTGTTTCCGGCGGACGTGGACTGCAGGCGCCCGAAAACTTTTCCCTCATCCGCGAATTGGCCGGAGTTTTGGGTGCGGGCGTCGGATCGTCGCGCGCCGCGGTTGACGCGGGCTGGATTCCGTATTCCCACCAGGTCGGCCAGACTGGCAAGACGGTGTGCCCGAAAATTTATTTTGCCTGCGGCATCAGCGGCCAGATCCAGCACCTGGCCGGCATGTCTTCCTCCGATATTATTGTTGCCATCAACAAGGACCCGGAAGCGCCGATCTTCAAATATGCCACCTACGGCATAGTTGGCGATTTGTTCAAGGTTGTTCCGGCACTGACGGCCGAGTTCAAAAAAATCCTGAAGAAATGAGATGATTTCATTTGTCATTCCCGATCTAATCGGGAATCCAGTTTCTAATTTTATTCTCTCATATCTTTTCTGGATTCCCGTTTTCACGGGAATGACACGCCTAATTATTACCGTCTGAAAAGAAGGTCAGCCAGTCTAGCCATTCTTTAATCCCTTTACCGGACAGGGCTGAAACACGAAAGACGGGCGCGCGCGGATTGATTTTGCGGATAAATTCAAGGCATCGTTTTAATTTAAAAGGAACATGGCGGATGAGATCAATTTTTGAGATTACAATCGCTCTTGCCTCACGGAATATTGTCGGATACTTTAACGGCTTATCTTCGCCTTCGGTAACGCTGAGCACAACCACTTTGGCGTGTTCGCCGATGTCAAACTCGGCCGGGCAGACCAGGTTGCCGACATTTTCAACAACTACCATGTCCAGCCGCCGGAGCGGAAGATCGCGCAGGGCATAATGAACCATTTTAGCTTCCAGATGGCAGCCGCCGCCTGTCAACAACTGGCTTACCTCGCAACCAAGGCGGGCGAGGCGCTCGGCATCGTTTTGGGTTTCTATATCGCCCTCCAGGACGGCAAAGGCAAGTTTGCGCGAAAGTTTTTTGACGGCCTGCTCCAACAGTGCGGTTTTGCCCGCCCCGGGCGAGCCGATCAAGTTAAGCATTTGCACGTTTTCTTTTGCAAGCAGAGAGCGGGTTTTATTCGCCCACTTGTCATTGGCGCCCATTAAATTACGATAGACTTTAATTTTCATTTTTATCAGGTTCACGGTTCACCGTTCAGAGTTCACAGTTCGGGATTCAGGATTGTTCATTACCATTCTTAACCTTGAACCGTGAACGGTGAACTCTTAGCCACGCGCAGATTCCACCTCAATGCTTTCAAGGTAAAGCTCTTTGCCGCCGATAATTTCCAGATCAACCCCGCCGCATTTACGGCAAACAAAACATATATCGCGCGTTGAGCCATTCCAGCCGCATTTATTGCATTTCAGTTTAATCGGCACGGTTTTAATCAGCAACGATGATCCTTCCGCCGGCGTGTCTTTGGTCAGGATCTTGTAGGCAAACTTCAGGCTTGCGGGAACTATGCGGTGATACCGCCCGGCGGCAATACGCGCTTTTTTAAGCCGCATTTGTTTGCCTTTAACCTTGCCCAGTTCCTTGAGAACGGCGGCGACTAATGTCTGGCATATTGAAAATTCATGCATCGCACTAAGAAATGCAGAATGTATTCGTAGCGGATTGCTTATGGTTGCGTTTCTTCATTCGTCATTCTACATTCTGCCTTTCCGACTAGATCGGATCTATCAGGTCAAGAATGTTTTTGTTTGCCTTTTCATCGCTCACCGGACTTTTTTCCTCGGCGGGCTTCGGTGGTGGTTCGGTTTCCACCGCGGGTCCAGCCTTCGTAGTACCGATGCGCTGCGCGATCGGGACGGAGTCGGCCATTCTCCTTTGAATTGGGCGTGGCGGGCGGTCATGTTCAAAACCGCCTTCCATTCCCCTTTTAAGCGTTGTCAGGCGCATGCATTGCACGCCATCTTTCATTGCTTCCCGTTCAATCTGCCGGTCATCGGTTATGATAACGGCTTCTTTATGAGCTGTGCTGGAGCGCGCCAGGTGCCTGATTTTTTGGGAAAGGGACTTTTCGTCATTCGCATAATAGACAGCCACTCCCTTGAATGATTCGCCTTCTCCGGCTTCCCGCAAAGGACGTCCACAGAATACCGCAATCATCTCAATGTCTTCCCGCTGGGCGAAGTAGGCAAGATTTTTAAGCACATAAAAATTATCGCGCGGACTCGGCATGCCGTTGGCCTCCCGGTATCGTTTTTCAATAAATCCGTTTGCATCAACGATACAAACCTGTTTTGAATCCGTTCGGTCTCGGGAGCGGGAACTAAAAATACGACGCAGTAAACTCATTTTGCCACCAATCCTTTCATTGCTATATATAAAGATAATCTTCTTCCTTTACTTCTTCAAGCTAGAATCTAAAAAATATATTGACAATCCGGAAAAAAAGAAGACAATTTTATCAATAAATGTAAATTAACGATGCGGGCGGCAAATATCATGGCAACAAGTCATTTGAACGACATCAGGTTGGCGGCGCTGGGCGCGTTGTTATGCATACTGCCGGGTTTCCTGCCGGCCCAAACGGCCATCGAATCCGGCCAGTATTTTTCATCCACGCTTGCCACCAACGAACCCAGCGAGATGATGGATACATACCCGTTTGAAGCTTATTCCGGTGAGACCGTCATTATCCGGCTTGGCCACGCGGATAAGGATCCGTTGCCGTTGTTCGCTCTTTTTAACCCGGACGGCAGCATCCCAAATTGGCAAAGGATCAGCAATGGCGGAGTGACCAATGAACATCATCTTACGGTGACCAACGGCGGCTGGCATCGGTTCACCTGCACCATCCCGCCTTCCATAACCACGATGGTCTATAATTGTTCCATGCTGCGTACGCCCAATATTCCGCTTTCTTATGCTGACTTGGATGTGGGTACGCTTAAGATCGGCGACTCCAAGGTGGGGACGATTAACGTCAGTTCCGATCTCGACGCCGGTTTTATCTCGGTTTCAAACAATCGTTGCGCGATGCAGGTTCGCATGGGGCAAGTGGCGGTTGCTCTAGTGCCTCATATGCAGATATATGCTCCCGACGGCTCACTGGTTACAAACGCTTTCCCGACCGAATACCGGTCAGAGATAACCGCCATCCTGACCAACCAGGGCATTTATACGGTGGTTTGTTCCGATATGTTCAACGCGCAGGGACAATATGCCCTGACGATGGTTCAAATTCCAGGCACGTTGAGCGGTTCCGACGCCGACATTGGTCCAATCATCAGCGGGGAAAAGAAGAATGGGACAATAAATCAGCCGGGTGACTTGGATATTGCGTCTTTTAGCGCTGTTAATGGCGATGTGGTCACCATCACCATGCAGGATGTGGATGTGGATTTAAATCCAGTGCTGGAATTATACGGGCCGACCGGCATGCAGTTGGCGCGGACAACGGACGTTTTTGAAACTTGTGCGGTCATTAGCAACTATGCGATTACATCCAACGGCGTCTACAGCATCATATGCAAGGACAAAGAAGACCGTTATAACGTGGCCTACACGCTGGAGATGAATTTTATGCCCGGCAGTCCCAGCATCGCCAATCTTCCCGACTCGCCCGCGTCGATTTCGGCTTCCAAGGGAACATATTCAAACCGCATTGACGTGACCTGGAACTCAGCCAGCGGCGCGACCGGTTATGATTTGTGGCGGAGTTACAGCACAAACAGCGCCGTTCAAGTTAATACCAATCTTCTGACGATTACCTACGCTGATTACGATGTGACGGCCGGGGTTCATTACTACTACAAGGTCAGATCGCGCAATACTTACGGCACCAGCACCAATTTCAGTCCGAGCGCCGAGGGTTACTGCGGCACATCGGCCGCTGAAGGAATCCGCAAAGTTATCTTGGTCGGCATTGACAATTATTCCGCTTCTTACGGGCCGACTCCCCTGACCACCTGCACCAATGACGCCGCCGGCATGCGCAATACATTTTTCCTTGGCGATCCTTCCAACCGCTGGTCTTCAACAAACATGACCTTGTACACCGACCGGCAGGCGACGAAGCTGACCATCCAGGGTGCTTTACAATCTTTGGCAACGGCCAGCCGCGCCGGCGACATTGTAGTTTATGTCCATTCAAGCCATGGCGGCACTTTGGGAGGATCCAACGCATATCTCTGCACCTATGACGCCAATTATACCGCCGCGGAGTTTGGCGGCGATTTGACTTTGTTCAACAGCGAGACGAAAGTCATTGTGATCCTTGACGCCTGTTACTCCGGGGGTATGTACCGGTTGGACGACGGATTGCCGCCGCCGTGGCGCTTTGCCGAGGAGACCATGGAGCATTACCGCCGGATCAGGACCGCCCATCTGACAAGCCATGGATTGGCGGTTCCGAAAGAGCTGGGCCAG
>Ga0247840_10005654_pt1 | contig 18620 bp, 12 predicted proteins | sample LaCruzMarch2015__FD_192404 | JGI IMG/M metagenome (GOLD analysis project Ga0247840, IMG submission 192404) | Freshwater microbial communities from meromictic Lake La Cruz, Castile-La Mancha, Spain - LaCruzMarch2015_17m | ecosystem: Environmental > Aquatic > Freshwater > Lake | place: Spain... | reverse complement strand
GTCATATCGTCGCGGTCAAACCCGAAGATGCGGGTGGGGCTGATGCCGTCGCGATCGATGCTTTCATTCAGAAGCGTGGCAAGTGTGAACTCCTTATAGTCGTTGCACTTCTCCGCAAACTTGAACAGGCCGTACAGCACCATGCGCGGGTCGCTCACCGAGCATTTCGTGCGGACGAGTTCGCCCTCGTCGGTAACGAAGCCCCAATGCAGGCTTGTGCCGAGTGATGTCTCGACCAGACGCTTGTAGGATTTGGCGATTGATTTAGCGTCCTTCGGTTTGACATCAACAGCGGCCAGCATATCCTCAACTGTCTGACGAGCATAGGTTCTGCCGACATCGAAATTTTTTACATACCACTCCATCTGCGGGTTTTCGGCAACAAGATTGATAAGAATCAGACCTTGCGCCGTGTCCGTTTCCCAACCAATCTGCGAGATTAACTCGGCAAACGACGTGAAGTGGTTCTTTTCATTTAGGGAAGCATCCTTAAGGAAACGCCTAAACATATCGAACATCATTGGACCCAGTGTATGCTCCGAAAAGAAAGCCTCCTTCAGTTCAAAGAATGAGCGCAACCACTCCGGCTTTGGAGCGTGGTCGGCGAATGAGTTTAGGCTTTTCATTGAGATCCCTCCTCCTTGTGGGTGGCGCAGCGAGTGGAACAACAGACAGCCGCTGTCGATTGCGTGACACTCGTGACACCTTATACAGTTACTTATTTTGACTTTGCCGTCAGCAAAACTAATACACCCGTTTCGACAGTTCGTTTCGCAAACTCGGCAACCTTTGCAATACGAGGCTTTTCGGAATACCTGTCGGAACATCTTCCCGAATGCGGGTCGCTCTTTCAACACAACTTCCGGGATTGTTACGATGTAGCCGTTCTTTGTCGCCTTAACAGAAAACCGTATGTATTCGCCGTCAAATTGAACGGAGTAGTCACTGTTGCCGCCGCGTAAATCTCCGAGCGTTTTTATCCATTCCAACCAGTCGGAATCAGGGTCGGTAATGGTTATAGTCAAAATTTCGTTTGTAATCTTTTCAATGCAACGGAAAGCATTATTCGATAACTCGCGCCCATTCTTTCTGGCATTCCAACCACCGTTTAGGATATACGATTCGGTATTGCTCTTCTTGCGCTTGTCCCCATCGTAGTTATTCTTAATCAAATCGATATAGCTATCAATCTCTGCCGGATAGCTCGATCGGCGTAAGTAGTCGCTTGTGCCGCCCGACATAGGGCAATACAAACATCCGGCACGACCATTGCCCTTCTTATAGGTTTCGTTAATCAGCACGTCGTTCGCGTATATATAAAGCCATATCTCAGCAGACGTCCATTCGAGGATTGAGTTATGGCTGAACTGTCCCTTTTGTTTTACGCCAAAGTTATCGTACTTGTAGGTGCTTCGAGCAAAGCTCTCCTGAGCCCGAACTCCAACAAAGTCAAGACCTATAAAATCGTTCTTGCCAGTTGTTTCTCTCAACTTCAACGTCTGCGGTGTGCTTTTATGCACCGAGCAGCACCAACGGAGCACACGCGACGGGGGGCCGAATAACTCCCACGATTCCTTTGGGTTGAAGTGCGACTTGACGATGTAGAATGGTATCTCGTCCTCGGCACATTGCTGTTTGGTCTTTTTGATGGCCTCGTAGGTGTCGGGGAACTCCATGCCCGTGTCGCCGAATACCACCACGAAGCTGCCTTTGGGCAGGGCTTTCTTGACGAGATCGAGCAGGACAAGACTGTCCTTGCCGCCCGAAAACGCCACGTGGAAGCAGTCGAGCCTGCCCTTGTACTTGGCGTAGATAGCCAGTATTTTTTTGACCGTGCTCTGCTCGATGATTTCAAGCATCTCACGGTTTGCTTCAACCATAGCCCCTATGTCAACAGGGCGAATCGATATGCCTTTAGGTTCCGGCATGATCGGTTCGCCGTCCTCGCCGTTCGGAATGATAATCTCAGGGGCGGTGTAGATATTGCCGCCTTTCAGCTTTGCGACGAGCGTCCCGCGATAGTAGTAAAGGTTTGCTTCCGCCCACATATAGGGGCGGTCGGTCTGCTTGTCGTACTTCCAATACTTATCAAAGCCCAGCACGTCCAATTCGGGTGCGTAAACCGGGCGGGGTTCTTTCGAAAACCCCGTCGGCGAGGAATTAAGAAGTATCCCGCCCGTTATCTTATCGTGGGTGTACGAATACATCTTCAATCCTTCTTTTTTCGCATAGTTTTTGCCTTGTATAAAATTTCGTTAACTTTTGCGGTTGTGCTTCTGCCCGTGTAGCCACTCTCATACAGGAACTTGCCCACGGCGGTGTCCTTTAAAGGAACGTCGGCATTCGCCACGGCATCGGTCATAATCTCCGTGTAGTCCATGCCACAGGTTTTGCGGATGACCGCTCCGGCGTTCCGCGAGTTAACCGATGGGGTATCAAACCGATACTTTCGACTAAAGCGACGGCAGTAGCTTTCAAGCAGAAACAAATTCCACGTCTGACCACAGTCGGGGAACGCCCCGAATGTGGTGAAAGACTTAAGCGGAAGATAATCTCTCTTAACAAACAGCCCGATTGCTTCGTCAATTATGTCGGCGTTGAAGTGAACATATCTATCCTCCACATATGTGTTTTTATCAATACGAACTAGAACGGTGTTGCCCGCTTCCATCGAAATCCAACGGTGAACTTCACCCGTTAGTTCTTTCTCGTAGGTCAGCAGGTCATCAAGCGAGCATTTGTCGATGGTTCGGCAGTATTCCTTCATTATGATCAACGCATCAAAGACATCTCCCTTGCGCGTGACGATTTTGCCTTTTTTATCGAATTTGTCCGTCAGACAGATGCGGTAAACCGCATTATGAACCGCCGTGATGGAAAGTTCGTAGTTGCGTTCCTCGATTTCACCGAAGGGCAAGTCAGTAATCGAGGCATAGCCGCGAGCGTTGCATTCCCGCACGGCGGCTTCGCGGATTACTTGCCGATCTTCATCAGTGATTTCAATTCGGCTGACGTGTGAGAAGGTCTCCACGCTGCTCCAAATGAAGTCGCCGTTTTGACCGAGGAGGGACTTAATCCTTTCAAGGGGTATGTACCGCAACCGCTTGGCAAGTTGGCCGTAGGTCAGCAGTACATCGTCACCCCACACGCGTAGGATTTCGCCCTCCAGAGAGGCAAAAACGGAAGCGTCCGCGTAGCCGAAATAGGTCTGCGTGAACGACAGCTTCGGAAACAGCCTACGGAGAATGTCGATGAGCATATCCTCGGTGACCACGCTTGCTTCGAACAGCCAGTTCTCGTTCTTGGCGTAGAACTCGGCAAAGAATATGGCTTGTGCGCCGTCGGCGAAGTAATCCTCCGCCAGTCCCTTAATTCGTTCTTTTGCCTGTGCGGATACGGCATAGACTTTTCCGTCAAAGGTTATTCCGCAAGCCGAAATGTACCTTTTCAGTTCCTCATCGGTCAGAGTGATTTCCTCGTCCAAATCCTCTGCGGCAAAAGAACGGAAACGTGCCATCTCAATCGGGGAGTTCAGCCTATAGCCATTGGCGAAGTGCGATGAAAGCACGTCCGTCAGTTGCTCAATGACCTCAGGGTCAAGCACAGGTTTAGGCGGTGCGGCGGGGACAACATTAACGGGGCGTGTATACGTTTGCACCGACTGCGTGGATTTGCCGTATTTAGGCTCGTAGGTGATAATGACATCATCTAAGTCCACCCCACAATGTTGGCACAGATTCCTGATAATTGCGATGACGGTCTGCGGGTTGTAATTGGTGTAAATCCACTTACCATTTGAGAGCAGGGAGCAAGCCCCGTAGTCGGTTTTGGTCGGCAAAAAGAATATCTTGCTGCCGTACAACGGCTTGCGGTTAAGCGACTCAAGGTTCGGGTTTCCTTCAGCGAAAAACCGCTCTGTTATGGCTACAAGGAACTGCGTCCAGTTCTGCTTGCTCGGAATGACGGCTTGCCCCTTGATGGTACAAGTCAGCGGGCGAGTTTGGGCGCAGAGACCTGGGCGAGTGAAGTCAACGCGCTGTGCCGAATTCGTGATACCTTTCGGCTCTGTATAGACGGGCTGGGCTTTTTCCGACTCTTCGGACATTTGCCCGCTTACCGTTTCTGAAGATTTATGCCACCAAGCATCTCTGTAATCGCTGTTTCGCCCACCGCCAACCTTGAAAGTAAAAGGAAAACCAGAGTCCCGGAGTTTCAGCATTGTGGGCAAGAGTTCTCTACTGCCAATCACCCATAATGCGCCGCCTGAATCCCGCGTGTCTACATGCTCCAAATTGTGACGTTCAATCAACTGAACAACATCTGGCTTTTCCACATTGAGTGCGGTGGTCGGGGTTGTTAGGACAGGAGACAGGGGATTATAAGTGGTAAAGCGCTTCTGGTTTGTTTTCATGCCGCAGCCTGTCTGTTTATTATAGAAAACATAAAACCCCGCCCTCTGCTGGTGACACGGGGTTTCGGTAATCAATCCATAGCACCATCAAGCAAGGTTGAACGATACCAGAGTTATCATATTTGAAATTACAAATATATTTTTAAGTATCACGATTCCATTCCGTACTCAATAAAAGACTCAAGATATCTAGTATCAACAGTTGTATTTATTGTCAGTCCTTCCTTCCGTTCTTTGTCATCTTCGGTTGCGTCAGCGTGACATGATCCGATTCAATAGTTTGTCGGCCTGTTCTGGATCGAGGCGTCGCAGTTCCCGGACGGTATCCATCGCGGATATTTTGTTGCCGGCAAGGGAGTAAGCGACCCCAAGGTTGTACCAGGCTTTGGCATCCTCCGGTTTAATGCGCACGACTTCGCGGTAGGCCTCCTTAGCGTCATTATATCGATTGAGTTTCCCGTAAGCGATTCCAAGTAGGGTCAAGGCTGGGGTATACTCCATGTCAATGCGCAGGGCTTCGCGAGAAACATTGAGAGTTTCATCATAGCGCTTGAGTTTATAATAAGTGAGCCCAAGGCCGAACCATGCAGCGGTCTGCTCCGGATCGATACGCACCGCTTCACGGTAGGCTTCAATGGCATCGTCGGGACACTTGAGATTGGCGTAAATGTTTCCAAGGCCGGTCCAACCGTAGGCATACTCCGGCTTGACGCGTACCGCTTCGCGAAAAGCTTCAAGAGCTTCATCATAGCGCTTGAGTTTTGAGTAAGTGTAACCAAGGACGGTCCATACTGAGGCCTTGTTTGGATCAATTCGCAGGACTTCGCGATAAGCATTAATGGTGTCATCGTAACACTTGAGGTTGTCGTAAGCGACCCCGATGTTGTACCAAGTATTTGCTGCATCCTCAGGATCGATGCGTAGGGCCTGACGGTAGGCGTCGATGGCGTCGTCGTAGCGCTTGAGTTCGTCGTAATCGAGCCCGAGGCAGTACCAGGCTTTGGCATCCACCGGATCAATGCGAAGGGCCTGACGAAAGGCGTCGATCTTATCATTGTGGCGATTAAGGTTACCGTAAGCGTTCCCAAGGTTGTACCAGGCGTTGACATCCTCCGGATCGATGCGGGTGGCCTGACGAAAGGCGTCGATAGCATCTTCATGGCGATTGAGGCGGGAGTAAGTGATCCCGATGCCATACCAGGCGTCGGCATCTTCCGGATCGATGCCGATGGCCTGACGAAAGGCTTCGACGGCGTCATCGTGGCGATTGAGGTTACCGTAAGCGTTCCCAAGGTTGCTCCAGGTTACTGCATCCTCCGTATCGATACGGACAACCTGGCGGAAGGCTTCGACGGCATCGTCGTATCGCTTGAGTATGGCGCAAGCGACCCCGATGCTAAACCAGGCAGCGGTCTGCTCCGGATTGATACGTACAGATTCGTAATAGGCTTCGATGGCATCTTCATAGCGTTCAAGGAGCCTGTAACTATTCGCAAGATTGCCCCAGGCTGCTGCATCTTCCGTATTGATACGGACGGTCTGACGGAACGCTTCGACGGCATCGTCGTAACGCTTGAGTATGGCGCAAGCGACCCCGAGGCTAAACCAGGCCCCGCCGTTTTCTGGTTCGCTTTCCGCCCGATTCCGGCACATATCGGCTACTCCCGGCCAATCCCGTGCGTGCAAGAGGTTCCCGATAAGCTCTTCCCAATCAGTCTTGGCGTGATTCTCTGAATCCAATCTGTCCGTCATTCCGATATCCCTTTTCACGGGCCTTGCACTTGCCTTATTCAGCAATCCATGGGTCAGCAAGAATCCTGTCTTTAATTGATAATGAATCTTCTGAGTCAGATTGATCCGGTTCTCGCCATTTTTCACTGTCGAAAGATTCATCGAAGAACTTTCTCATTGCCGTCTTGAAATCGGATACAAACTCTTTTCTGTCAAAGATACCCTCCATAAAGATAATTTCCTGATCATATGGCTCGACCACACGGAAAAAGATCCTCCGCGGGTCATCTGTGCCATAGGCATATATCTTCTTATCCGTGCCCTCTTCATCAATATTAAAACTGATTGGAACATCTCCCCGATCAATCATTTTGAGCCATTCTATCAGCTCCTTAAACGGTGAAAATACATCTGAAAGTGATATATTGACTGTATGCAAACCGGCTGTCAAACAAAGATCGATCCATCCATATCCTGACATTGAAAGCTCGACTTTCAAGGAAAGGTTTTCTATGTGCGGCGCGATTATGAAAAATTTGTCCAGATCCAGAGTAGGTTTGACAAGCATATCTCGTGAAAATCGAAATGCTCCGAGATAACAGGTTTGATTGTACACAAAGTAGGTGTAACAAAATTCCCAACCCCAACTACGGCAAGGAATACGTTCATAGAACCATTCCATGAATTCACCGTAGGATGACCACTTGAATTTCGAATATGAAATCGGTTCCACGATTCCATCAGGATTGTCCATGATTGCATCAACATAGTTACAGGACTTGGACAGGACTTGGAAAAACCTCTTGTTCGGCGTCAATTCTATGAACCCGTCCAGTCCAGCTCTCTCGTGAATCTTAAAGGCTCCTTTAAGATGTGCATCCAGCAGAGCCTGTGCCTCTTTTCTCTTTTCCTTGTCTGTTTCGTGAGAACCGCCTGTCTGAAGGAAATGACGCAGTTCCGATAGGGCATGGCGGACCTTTTCATCATTACATTGACTTATTGGGATAATGATACCGATACTAGGGCAGGCCCCATTTCCGGCAACTCTGCTGATAGCGAAAATGCCTCTTTTTTCCCCCTCTCGGCTTGGGGTTCTCTCCTTGCTCCGAACTCCTGGCCTGGCTATGTAAAGAAATGGAATAAGATCAATTAAGCTGCCAGCAATTTCACCGGATGTGATGCATGACCGATCCAGCTTTGATACGAATTGTGTCATGGGCGTGCTCCTTGTATTTTCAACAGATCTCTACACATTTTCATGCCAGGAAGTATCGCTTCTATTTCACGACATAGCGAAAAGGATCTATTCCTTAACTGCCCTTCAAGCAAATGGTATGCTCAACCGATCACGGTGTAAGATTTATGCACTCCCTCAATCCTTATTGGGTGAACACCCATTTCGGATTGTTTCCAATACTTCTTTGCAGCATCTCACTGCATCTGCCAGGAGCATGCTCCCTTGGCATTCTTCTTCCAATTTTTCTTTCGATCCATAATGTGCCAAGGCTTGCTGATAGGCTTCATCTGACAATCCGACAGCCTCTTCTTCTAGAAAATGGCACTTAACCGTTCCATAATTACTCCATTCCCGATAGGGGCAAAGCGTCTCAACGCTAAGTTCGATATACAATGCAATAGATTCGCCAGAGTTAGGTCCATTTTCCCGTTCACATTCCACGTATTGATTGATTTTGTCCTCTGGTATGTGAGTTGTGTAACAATAATCACCATCCGGAATCTCGTCGGTCGGTTTGCCCTTGGTTCGCTGTATAAATTCTCTTAAATAGCGATTGCTTTCTAATTGATTTACGGCCGCCATTTCCTCGTAGTATTTCTTTTTTCTTTCACCGGGTTGAAAATTGATCGTCTCTTTTAAGTCACTCAATTTCTGATCCGAAATGCCCATGATTCTGCCTTTGTGAATCTTTTCTGCCGGCGACCTTAGTTCGTCTCTCAACTCCATCAGGCCTCTTATGAATATCTGATGGCCTTTCCCTTGGCGGTCAAGTATTACCATTTCAAGAAAATGCGGAGGAAACCCTTCCTTATCTGCAAACTCACAACAGGAATCTTTCCAATGCGGACCTCTCGATGTTATGCCGGTATTTGAATCGGTACCCTGTACGCACAGGTGAACAGGGTCGCCGTTACGTTTCTGGACTATCATGTCCGGGGCAAATGGTTTCTTATCCTTTACATCAAAGAGTTTATATTTCCAAAACTCCGATAGCTGCTGAGTAACGATCTCCTCAGCTCTATTCTGGAGATGCGCCATTAAATCCTTAACCGCCATCACTTACTCCTAACATTAAGTGACCCGATAATAATAGCTCTGGTCCATATGGCTTTCGGGCTAGATGATAGTTTCTTCAATGTGGTGCTTACCTTCAGGATCCTCGTGTGGACGTTTATAAACAATTGTAATGTTTGTATCCCTCAAAAGATCTGCTAATTTCCTGGTTAATGATCTCCCCTTTCTATTGAAGTCATCCCAGGGGAATGATGGGTCATTATCACGAGCGATTGAAAAGGAAGCTGACCATTGCTCTAATTCAGATTCTACAAGCACGATTTCCTTATATCCTGAGTGATTAGTAAACGAATATCCGATACCGATGCAAACCCCCTCTTCATTCCAAGCATATGCATCCCCATAATCCGCCATGATGCAAATCTTTTTTGGTCTCATTCTGGTTGACCATTAATAATTTGCGAGTCTGCAAGGCTCTTGCGCCACATCGACTGGACACGCTTTGGATTATCATTCATTTCAGTAGAGCGCTTTCTTGATGTTTTGTACTCCAAAGGCCCGCTTGGGAACCGTGTGCTATCGTAGACTTGTATTCCCCATATCGATTCCCCACCATCTGTCGGCGCCAATAGAACATATTGAACTTTTATCTTGACTGCGTAGTCAACCAGGGCACCAAGGCGCATATCATTGGCTGGTTCCGTGTGATCCCAAGCTCCGAACACACCGATTAACCTCCGGGCAAATGCATTTGCTGTCACCTTTGCGGGAGTTAAATAATTGTTAAGACAATCAATTGCCGTCGTTACAGACAGATCATTACCGTCATGGTACTTCAAAGCATCCAGCGGGAATTCAAGAATTGTCCCTCCTTGTTGTGATCGGTTACCAAGAATGAATCCAAGGCATAAGCATGGATGAAACCTGAGTGCCGACCTGTAGATTTTGCTCTTGGCACTTTTGCGTATGCTCAATTCCTGAATGGTTTTGATCATTCCTCGGCAAGCTTTCCCAAATATTCTAAGAATTTGAAATCGTCTTTTTTACAATCTTGACTGAATTTGCTCAGCCAATCACCGGCCAATCGCTGGAGGCTATGGCGATCTCGATGTAAACAGCTATTTTCAGGTGGATGAGATGCAAAATCGGTTATAGCGTTGAATGCCGCATAGGCGTTATTGCCAAGTTCCATGAAATAATGATCGCTTAAAATATTTAAATGGTGGTTAAGATTCTTCCAATCATCTTTAATTTTCTTACTTTTCTGATTTATTTCTTTGGGTTTACGGATAAAAAGAGCGCCGCAGAGCAAAGGCTCGAAGTATGCGCGGGGTACAATGCATTTCTGCAGACCACCGATGTAATCAGTAAAACTGGATTTAAGAATCTTTAGTCGTTTGTCGTCGATCTCGAATCGTATTTGTTCACCTATTTCTCTATGCATGTGGTTGAACTTGAATCGTATTATGGACTGTGGAAGAATCAGTCCATTTGTGCAGACCTTACGATAATAGCCAATATCGAAAGATAGCGCCCGCAAACCATTATAGCTATTAGTGACCCGGATAAACGGGCCGAAGACCTCGGGACGATTCTCTGCCTGTACCAAGGAGAAGTCTAGTGAGGCTGAGTGATGCATTAGATCAATAAAACAATGTCCCCCGCTTCGTGGAGCATCACTGGCCTTAACTTCCCATTCGTCAGGCTTAGTTTCTGAAAAGACCTGGCTGCAGCATAGATAAGCCCAATCAAGCGCTTCAGTATTCGTCACCAACCGATAACCACGGCTGACAACTCCCAAGACGCGATTGGTTTTGGTATTGACTATTGCCTTCTTGTAAGGAACAGGAAGGTGACGCTCCCCTGATTTCATGCGAAGATTTACGAAAACCGGGTGTTCTTCCACCGGGAACAGAATATCGTCTATTTGTGACAACCGCGGCATGTAATGATCCTCCTTTCCTCTCTTTGGCGCTCACTTTATTCCTTTGTATCTGATAATTCAATACCTCAACGACATACGCAGGTCGCATTATTTTTTAATTCTGCATCTTAAACTACTTTGAATAGGTTTCATTAAAATTGTCATAAAAATTCTTGGTTCTTTCATCACTTAACTTCATAATGCCTTTCCCTAATCCAACTTTCCAGATCCACTCCATCGATGGAAGGCTGGCAACGACGTAACTCGGCATGAAGCCAGACATGACTTTTTTCAATAATCGCCAGCCATGATGACTTTTCGTGGGCGAATTTTCGTTCTAAAATTTCCATGATAAGCATTGTGGAAAGAAGCAGATATTTGTCGCAGTCTTTAGTTACGATCATTTTATCGGCCATGGCTCTCAGATATTCCCGAGTCAAGCCAATCATCTCTTCCAACTCTTTTGTCCAGATGAAGCCTCCCTGAGACCATTGGCAAGAGAGGATATGTGTCAGCATGTCTTCGTCAGCGGGGGTGCCCGAAATGGAACTGGCGGACGACCTTAATGATCCACGACGAAGAAAGCTCGGCATCTCCATGTCAGAATCATCACTGTCACATGTACTGGTGGTATGATCAAAGGGAATGGGAAGTGCCTGCTTGTCCCTGCGAAAATATGCAGGCCTGCTCAGAGAGTAGGACACGGCTGGTGATTGAATTACGGAATATTGCTGCACGGATTCCTTGACAAGACCACCCCAACCTTTCGTCAGCATTACCGGCACTTTTCTCAGAACTATTTCATGATCTTCCGCACCTGCGGAGGGGCGCTTCTCTATAGCGACGTAACTGGTCTCCCGGCTGATTACGCCGTATTTTTTGGAAATCGCAATGATCTCCTTCGTCAATTGCCCCTCTTTCCTTTCGAACTGCCTTGAACCCCTATCCGTGTCTGCTGATTCCTCAAGATCCCTGATTCTTTCCCTGGCCCATAAAACGGGAAGCAATTCTTCTTTTCCCGATATTTCCGTCAAAGGGATATTCCAGCAGTGATCACTCTTGTCACTTGTGCCGCTAACCGTCAACTTTTCCGGAAGAATTGCATCTACCCGGGTTTTCAGTAGTATCGTCAGCGCCTCCCCCCGGAGAAGGAAGGGATGTTCCGGCGCCTGGTCAATGTCCTTGTCCAGATTTACCTGAAGATTGTAAACAGCGCAGGAAACGATTTTTTCAAACATCCGCAAGACCTTGAGTTCAATCCGCTCGCCGGGGGCAACAAACTCACATGTACCACCTGCTGTTCGCGCCGCTTGCCGGATCAAGTATTCATTTGAACCGTAACCGATTCCGACAGTGTGCAAGACCGTGTGTCCGAGGCCCTTTTTGATCAGTTTCATGACCTGGTCTTCATTGCCGATCTCCCCATCTGTGATCAAAATGATATGTCGCTTGCAACCCTTGACTGGTTGTGATTTGTATAAATCCTTTAGAGGTTTAAATAGTCCCGTCCCGCCTAAATCGGCATCAATGGCAGCTATGTAAGGCAACGCAGCTTTTATATTTGCCTCGTTGTAGGGTACACTCTCTGGAAACCTTTTCTCAAAGGTACTGCCAAAACGATAAATGTTGAAGAAACTATCCTGCGGCAGTGCCTTCAGTAGGATATCAATGGCTTTTTTGGCCTGGCCAATGGAGCTTCCACCCATTGATCCGGAACAGTCTAGAACGAAAACGATCTCTCTCGGTTCCGTTTTTGTCGTTTCATCAACATTCTTGAGCTTATCCTCGGTATTGTCGCAAAGATCCACCTGGAGGAAAGTCTCATCTTGATAGCGACACCAACACGCCCGATTAGAAAACGCTTGCCGGTAAAGTACTGTCAAAATGAAATCCCTGTCCATCTCCGCTTTTTCACCAGCAAAGGTTACGACAATATTGCGATCAAGGCTTGGTGCTTCTCCGTGTGGGAATGCAATATTGACAGGATGTGATGGAGACTGGATGGATTCGATTTGATCAGAGCCATGGACAGTAATGCTGATGCTCAAACCATAGGGAACCTGAAGCTGAAAGGGTGGATTTATTATCTCATCTAATGGAATATCGTTCCCCTCAGGCATATCGACGGGAACATAGCGGGGAGAAATTGTGGTAGGCAAGAAAAACCGCGTTTCCCTGCCATTGGTTTCTATAAGGGTTGCATATTCTAACTCTATGGCAGCTTTTTTACCTGGCGGTAGATTGCCAACAGACAGAGTAAAGATATTGGGACGCTCCTCATCCAAAAGATAGGCCCCATCACCTTTGGTCAGTGCCTTGTCATATAAAGCAAAGGCTGTCTCCCTGTCTTCGATCTCACCTATGACAATGCGGTCATCAATAAGTGCACGGAACCCGCATATAGCAGCCCCCTCTGGCAAGGGAAATTTATAGATGGCTTCAATTGCCTTATCCTCAACATTCAGGAAGTTCTGAATGACCTTCACTCTGGCACCCCTACCAATAATCTGGGCTTGCATCTCAACGCCTGTCAACGGGATGGGATGATCTCCTGCAAACATTCCACATAGTGCATCACTCATGATGATTCTTCCTCCTTCATGATAGCGCGGGCCGTTCGGATCAGTTCCACAATCCGCCGTCCGTCAGCTGTTTCTCTTTCCCTGTTAATATGGATTTCTACACCGGGTGCAACATCATAACGCACCCAGACACCTTGGCGTGAGATTGTCTCCGGTGTTTTGTCTTCAGCGAGACGTGACTGGATCGTTTGGAGCGTAAGCCCTTGTTCCTGAAAGGATCGGATCTGACGTAGTTTATCAACATGACTGTCGAAATAGAACCCGCCACGTCCCCGACCCGCAGGTGCATCAATGATCCCGGATTGTACATAATATCTGATTGTTCTTCTTGAAAATCCTGTGAGTTCGCAAAGCTCTTCAATGGTGTATTTTTTGGCTTCCATGAATTATAAATGACACTTATATGTCGTTTAGTCAAGAAGTATTTTTACTGCCTACGATTAAAATAATATAGCCTGAAATCAATTGTTGGAGGGGGAATCGTGGAGATTTTCATCGATGGTAGTGCTTTGCAATCAGAAGTTCAGTAATGTTGGTTGGAGAAAAACAGACGGAATCTACGAAAAGCGGAAAGGAAAAGAAGTGGCACTTTCAACCGCAATTCAATAAACCGTGAGAATGCTTGCAGCAACGATTTGTATTTGAAGGAATTGACCGCTATTCATACAATAATGCTCTGCGCTGGACATTGTGTCCATCTACTTTCATCAATAACTTGCCTTGCAGGCAGCACCGGATAAACTACCTTGTCCGTGCACTAAGCTACACGAACATCCACTTCATGCGGCGTCTCCAGCCCTTATTCTCTGAGAGCTTCCGAGGAGTGCATGATGAGCTACACTTTGAACGAATCATTCGCCCATGCCTTGGCAATAACCTTTTGCATTTCTTCTCCCGTTCTTCTCGATTCATGGAGTTCGTCTACATGATGAAAATGTGAGGTTCTTTACAAAACAGCCATTTTCCACCTGGACCGCATCAGGGTGGAAAACATTTTCTTGAGTAACTTGGCGAAGCGTTGATACGTTTATTCAATCCACCCGTAACCTTCTGCTGCTGATAGCATTTCCCTTCTTGTCCACGCATATTCGCCAATAATGAACATCAGAAAGGCGACCGCCGGATAAAATCTTTGTAACTTGAGTATAGCATCTGTTTCCCTCCCGAATGAGTGCCGCTTCTTCTTGTTCTCTTGCAGTGCTCTCTTTTTCTGCTGCCTCTGATTCTCTTTTATAGCTCTGACGACTTTTCTGCGATTTCTTTTGCTGTTGGGTGCGTTCTTTTTGCGAATGGTCAGTATATGAGTCCTTTAGCACACAGTTATTCATCCCGTCCCGCGGACAACTTGTGAGAATTTTATTACCCTGACTGTCAATACAGACATATAAGTTCTCTGCATTCGGTGATGCAAAGGGAATCAATAAGCTACAAAAAATGATTATGGCAAGAAGTGTGCGTTTCATTTTGCGTTCAGTGATGTGAATGATAAGACAGATAAGAAATTGCTACTGACGATTCGAAGTATAGGAGCGCAGTTTTCTCAAGTCAAGGGATATTCCCAGTTGCGGTCACGAGTTAGCACCTGAAACGGGCCATTGAACAGATGTAAAAAGTCATTACACCGGCAATACCGATTATTCCGGAGAGATAGAACACGAAGGAGAGACCCCTGGTGTCCATGATGAAGTTGCCAAGAAAAGGGGCCGCCGCAAAGCCAATATTCATGGCAGTATTGAAAAGGCCAAAGACAAGACCCATGCCGAAGCGCTCCCCTTCTTCCATCAAAATCGCGGCACTGGCAGGCAGGGAGACCGCACTTCCCAGTCCCATAATGACGGTCATCGACAATAGGCTCCAAAATCCTGACGCATAAGGAAGATAGCACGTTAGCACCGATGCTGTGACCCCCCCTGCAAGGACAAGAGTTCTGCGGTTTCTGCGGTCGGCTAAAAGCCCCATGGGTCTTAAGAACACCATCATGAGCAGCGTTCCTGAGCCCATAATTATCCCAATCCGAAGGTTTTCGAGAGCAAGGCAACTTTCCATATAAAGGGGAAGGAAGATAGTAAAAAGGCTTATTCCCACCGCCCGGGTAAAGATAAAACCGATAAGGCCGATTAGAATCCATCGTTTTATTAGGGCGGCACGGTCAATTCGCGCCCATCGAGGCTGCCCGGTTTGCCGCTGTACATCAGGAATCAGGAAAGGAACCACCAACAGCGAGACGAGAGTGATTACGGCAAGGATTTTAAAGATGCCCGGCATTCCAAAATGACTCCTGACAATTGCACCAACAACAGGACCGATTCCCAGGGCACTGTAAAAAGAGATATCAAACGTACCGATGCTCGTCCCTTCTTGCTCTTTAGGGGACTGATCTCCGACAAGGGCGACGATTACCGTCCGGAAAAAGGCCGCTCCTATGCCCTGAAAGAGTCTGGCGGTAATCAAGAGGGCCACACTGGGAGGACACAGGTATAACAGTGAGACACCGGCATAGAACCCCAGTCCGATCGAGATAAAGCTCCGCCTGCCTAAACGGTCCGAACAAAAACCTATCCAGGGGCTTAAGATCATCTTGGCAAGGGTATAGACAGAAAAGATAACAGCAAAATGGAGCCCGGAAGCCCCGATATCCTTGACGTAGATGGGAAAAAACGGGTCCACCATGGCAAACCCGAGGGAAATGAAGAAATTGGCAACAAAAAGGATTCGGAAGTAAATACCCATGATTATCGTCGGCCGGGAGGCGGTTTGAAGCCGCCTCCCGGCTTCCGGGTTACTTGCTCAGTACTGCCTTTCCTGCACTTGCACCGGCTATGCGTCCGAAAGTTATCGTTTCAGCGATGGAATTACCGCCGAGACGATTTGCTCCATGCACACCGCCGGTGACCTCGCCTGCCGCGTAGAGACCCGCAACGGGTTTGCCGTCTTTATCGATTACCCGGGTCTGGCTATCAATTTTAAGCCCGCCCATAGTGTAATGAATGCCCGGTTGCACCCCGATAGCGTAAAACTTAGGCGTCCTGATGGGGCGGGGCATGTCTGACCGTTTGAATTCATCATCGTTCTTTGTATCAAAAGCCACGTTGTACTTTGCCACTGTTGCTTCGAGAGCCTCCGGTGGAACGCCGATAGCTGTGGCAAGTTCTTTGAGCGTCGCCCCTTCCTTGACGAGTTCGAGATGGAAGTACCCTTCAATCTGCCTGAGGCTTTTTCGGATACCTTCGTCAATGATCAGGTACGCAGTCCTGCCCTGTTGCTGGAGTATCGCCGCTGAGGCGGCATCGCGGGTCGTAAGCTCATTAACAAATCGTCGTCCTTCTTTATTCACGAGGATGGCGCCATTACCGCGTACCGCCTCGGTAATAAGTATCCTGCTCCCTGCCGCAACGGTGGGATGTATCTGTATCTCCTTCATATCTATTAGTTTTCCACCCGCCGCCTCACCAAACTTTATCCCGTCGCCGGTCGCACCCGGCTGATTCGAGGTCGTCATGCCTTTGTATTCCGGACGATAAGATTCGACCATCGCGGCGTTGGCGGAAAAACCACCGGCTGCGATTATAACCGCCTTGGCCTTGATAACATACAGGCCACGGTGCTTGCCCTCAACCTGGACGCCTGTGACACGTCCATCCTTACTCCGCAGAACCTCGACAACCCTGCTGTTTACCCTTACTTCGATTTTACGTTCAGCGGCATTCCTGCGAAGCACATCAACAAGATGAGCGCCCACCGCGGCGCCGCCGGTGGGACGGTGAGCCCTGTTCACACGCGCCCCAGCCAGCCGTCCGACATCACTTACATCGGCGCCGATGGATGTCAGCCAGTCAACCGACTCGGATGACTTATCGGCAAGGATTTTCACCAGGGCAGGGTCATTGACGTTTTTACCGCCGGTCATTGTATCTTTGTACATGAGTTCAGGAGAATCCTTGACGCCTTTTATCGCCTGCATCCGGGTGTTGGCGGCGTTCATGCCTCCTGCCGCAAGCATACTGTTACCGCCGGTGATTGGCTGCTTCTCGAGGATGATAACCTTTGCCCCGGCATCATGGGCGGTGATTGCGGCTGTGAAACCGGCAGCCCCCGCTCCAACAATCACGATATCGGTTGTGTCCGCTTTCCGGTCTTTCTTCACCGGATCTTTTTTCGTGGTCAGGGAAGCGCCGCTTCCGGGGATCGGCATGCTGAAGGCATGGCAGCTCAAACAGTAGGACCGCGAAGCCGTATGTCCGTTATGGCATACGGTACAACTGACTTGCCCGATGTGGGCCTTATGGGGATTGATATGGCCCTGACCCTTCTTGGCGATCTCGGAAAGAGAGCCGTGGCACTTTACGCACTGGGCATTGACGGCGGTCTCATTATCATCAACCTCCATGGTTGTGCCATGGCAAGCGGCACAATTAAGGGTTTTCGCCTTATGGATATCGGCAAGACTTCCGACACCCGGGCTTACGGCTGCCTTCTGTGGGGTTTGCGCCTGGGGGGCGTTGGATACGGCGGCGAGGATGGCTAATACCCAAATAAATACAAACAGAAATTTGAACTTTTGCTTGGAATGCCAGCTACCCATTGTTTACCTCCTTGTTTTTGCGATGCGTTATGCTTCGGAAAAAACGCCATGTGCAGGGATCTGCAAGACCATCATACAGTCATAATGCAGAATGACCCTTCTTCTTGTCAAGAGGGATTTTCACTGGCGGGGAAGCTTGCCGATTACGCATCGTAAGTCATGTATCTGTGCAATAATACTTATTCATGGTAGTATGAAAGAACGGCTCTACTCCAAAAGGGAGAAATTGGTTTTCAGATGTATGCGCGCTTTCCAATGGGATTCATTGGTTGCCCAAACTTATCTATGTGAGGACTTGTATTTGGAGACGTTGCCCCCTTCGATGACAAAATATCGATCGCCAAGACAACTAAGAGAAAATAACCCTCATTACAGTCGGCGACAAAATCTGGCATGTCAAGTCCATGTAGTCCAACATCGTTGGACAAGATAGCATGGCACCACATCTGCTGTTTCAATCAATACGCTGTCGAGGAAAACACTGTTCTATGAGGAGAGGGGACTGGGGGTGTTGGTCAAAAGGTTAAGGGGGGAATAAAGAAAGGGATTATAGGGATAGATCCCTATGGGGGGTTGAACTTTTGGAATAACGCCGAAAACAGGCGAAAAACACCGATAATCGAGGAAAACACGGCATTTTACCGGTTATGCCAATAAATGCCCAGTTACGGATATGGCGCTTTGTGAGAGGAAATGCCGTGGATCGCCATGACTTTCCGAACCTGATGGAACATGACAGACTGGAACTCCTACAGGGTAAGCTGTGCCGAATTGCTCATTCCCGAAAGGTGAATCCACACCGAATTGTTCACTCCTTACTTCGTGACCATCCGTGGTTAACGATCATTGAACCTTGATCCACACTAAGCGGAAGCAAGTGCAGCGCCAGGACAAATCGCAAATGGAAGTCCGCACCGGAATGATCATGTTTCGCAGCGCCACCTGTCACAGCACTTGCAAAGATTGTTTATCTGTTACCCGTTATTGTTTCCCCGTGGCTGAACTGTCTCCCCGCTCCGCCACCTCCTTCGTCGGAGGCTCCGCTTCACCGGGACTGTTTGTCCGCTCCGGAACTGTTTCCCCGTGGCTGAACTGTCTCCCCGCTCCGCCACCGACTGGCTTCGGAGGCTACGCTCATC
>Ga0247840_10005653_pt1 | contig 18622 bp, 11 predicted proteins | sample LaCruzMarch2015__FD_192404 | JGI IMG/M metagenome (GOLD analysis project Ga0247840, IMG submission 192404) | Freshwater microbial communities from meromictic Lake La Cruz, Castile-La Mancha, Spain - LaCruzMarch2015_17m | ecosystem: Environmental > Aquatic > Freshwater > Lake | place: Spain... | reverse complement strand
TACGCAATATTTCAAAGAACTTTTTTTGGGAAATTCACCCAATTATATGACTTTTTTAAACCAAATTATTAATCAATTAAAACTGTCTGCTCAGACTTTTCGGAGTGGACTCAACTTTATAACTTTATAACTTTAAAAACTAATTTCAATGAGCTTAAAAAACAGACTTATAGTAATGAATTTTCTACAGTTCTTCGTATGGGGAGCTTGGATGATGACACTCGGACATTACGGATTTGTAGAAAAACAATGGAATGGTGCCGAATTCGGCTTGGTGTTTTCAACTATGGGATTTGCCTCGCTACTAATGCCTACATTGTTTGGTATTATAGCCGATAAATGGAAAGCAAATTACGTTTATGCCATACTGCATTTACTATTTGGGGCAACCATGTGTTTTTTGCCTTTTATTGACAATCCAATTCCATTTTTTTGGGTATTGTTAGTAGCAATGAGTTTTTACATGCCAACAATTGGATTAAACAATTCAATTGGTTTTAAGGCACTTAAAGATGAAGGAAAAGACCCAACTACTTTTTTTCCACCAATTCGGGTTTGGGGAACAATTGGATTTATTGTTGCCATGTGGATTACAAATGTATTCACAAAAGAATGGGGTTTTGGGCAAAGTATTAAAGTTTCGTTTTTTATTTCGGCGATATTTGCTTTTTTCTTATCGCTATACTCCTTCTTTTTGTTGCCAACATTAAAAAAAGAACCACAAACTGCCGGTTATGTAAAAAAATCGTTGACACAAAAATTAGGTTTAGAGGCTTTCGTTTTGTTCAAACAAAAGAAAATGGCACTTTTCTTTTTCTTTAGCTTGTTATTAGGAGCCGCACTACAACTTACAAATGCTTATGGCGATAGTTTTTTGCAAGATGCAACCGTTTTTGAAGTGGGCGGCTTGATAAATAATTTCTCGACTATAATTCTATCTGTTTCACAAATTTCGGAAACCCTGTTTATTCTTGCCATTCCATTTTTCATGAAAAAATTCGGAATAAAAAATGTGATGCTCTTTAGTATGATAGCATGGGTGCTGCGATTTGGATTATTTGGCATAGCCGATAATACCGAAATTGGTTTTATATATATTATTTCGTCCTGTATAATTTATGGCTTAGCATTCGATTTTTTCAATATTTCGGGAGCTTTATTTGTCGAAAAAAATACCGATTCGCGAATTCAATCATCAGCTCAAGGTGTGTTTATGCTTATGACAAATGGTGTTGGAGCCGTTTTAGGTAATATTATTGCAGGATTTGTTATTGCTAAATGGTTCGAAGACCCAATTACGCACGTTAAAAACTGGCAAGGCATCTGGTTTAGCTTTGCAGCATATTCGTTGGTTGTGGCCGTTTTGTTCGCTGTTTCGTTCAAATACAAACACAATCCGGAAGAACTTCAAAACACACGACATTAACAATTACGAATTATCAATTACGAATTAACAATTCATGATATTAAATGTTATAAGCTGTAATAAAAAAGTTTCAGAATGAAAAAAAATAATATTGAAGACCAAATATTGGTGATTTTCGGCTCAAACGGCGACCTTGCCAAACGAAAGTTATTACCTGCTGTTTTTCAGTTATTTATAGATGGACTTCTCCCCGAAAAGTTTATAGTATTGGGAGCAGGTAGTCAGGAAAAAGAGGAAGATGCCTACCGAACGGATGTTGACGATGCTCTGAAAACTTTTGCGAAAAATTCGTATACCGAAAACAGCTTAAAGTTGGCTGAATTCCTTAAAAAAGTTTATTATAAAAAAGTAAGCAACCAACAAGTGGAGGATTTTGGTCAATTGAAAAACTACATTGATACAGTTTCGCAAACTCTTGATATAAAGCAAAATATCGTTTATTACTTTTCAATTCCTCCATTTTTATACGAAGTGGTGGCTGCTCATTTAGTGAAATTTGGACTAAATAATGAGGATAATGGCTGGAAACGAATAATTGTTGAAAAGCCTTTTGGCTATAGTTACGACACTGCTATTGATTTGGATAAAAAACTGCACAACGGTTTTAATGAAGACCAAATTTACCGTATCGACCATTATTTGGGCAAAGAAACTGTTCAGAACATAATGGTAACACGGTTTTCGAATGGTTTTTTCGAACCTATTTGGAACCGTAAATACATCGACCGAATTGAAATTACCGCTTCCGAAAAAATTGGTGTGGGCAGTCGTGGTGGGTATTACGACACTTCGGGTGCTTTGCGCGATATGATACAAAATCACTTGCTGCAAGTTATGTCTGTGGTAGCAATGGAACCACCTGCAGTTTTCGATTCGGATTCAATTCGTAACGAAACTGTAAAAGTTTTGCAGGCACTGCGTCCTATCCGACCAAACGAAGTGTCGAAATCGGTAGTTCGCGGACAGTATATTTCGGGCGAGGTGAATGGTGAAATTCAAAAAGGGTATCGTCAGGAAACAGGTGTTGCTCCCAGCTCCAAAACAGAAACTTTTGTGGCGATAAAATTATTTATCGACAACTGGCGTTGGGGCGATGTTCCATTTTATATTCGTACTGGCAAGCAACTTCCAGAGCGTGTTACCGAAGTGGTGATTCACTTAAAGCCTGCGCCACAACAGCTTTTCAAACAGCTTTGCCTTACTGAGCCCAACAATATGATTATACTTCGCATTCATCCGGATGCGGGTGTGGCCATCGATTTTGGCATGAAAATTCCGGGAGCGGGTTTCAAGGTTCAAAATGTGAATATGGCATTTCATTATTCCGACTTAGCCGACAAAAAAATTGCCGAAGCCTACGAACGACTTATACTCGACTGTATGACAGGCGATTCCACACTTTATGCACGTGCCGATGCAGTAAAAGCAAGCTGGAAATTTGTAGACCCAATTCTGAATGCCTGGAAAAACGACCCTGAAATTCCGCTTTATTTTTACGAATGCAACACATGGGGGCCAAAAGAATCGAACAACCTGTACGACGATAAATTTATGAAATGGCGCGAACCATTTAGCAAATTTAAAACTGAATAAAAACACGATATATTTATTTATTTTATGCAAATTAATCTTCAAGTCTTCGAAAATGGAGCTGCTACTTCACGTGCTGTAGCTGAGCTTATTAAAGAAAAAGTAAAAGCAACACCTGACTCAGAGTTTTTAAACATTGCCGTTTCGGGTGGAACAACGCCACGCATGTTATTCGAACTGCTTGGCAATGAGTATGAAACTTCCATAGATTGGAAAAAGGTCAGATTGTTCTGGGTTGATGAGCGATGCGTTGAACCTACCGACAGCGAAAGCAATTTTGGCATGACTTACGATGCTCTACTTCAAAAAACATTTGTACCTGGTGAAAATATTTTCCGTATGCGTGGAGAAGAAATTCCAGAATATGAAGCTGAAAGGTATCGCGACTTACTGCTGAAAGAATTGCCTGCTCGTGGTGGTTATCCTGTTTTCGACCTTATATTATTGGGCATGGGTAACGATGGACACACTGCTTCAATTTTTCCGAACGAATTATCTCTAATTGATTCTGAATTTTCGGTGGCTGCAACTATTAATCCGTATACCCTACAAAAACGCATAACACTTACTGGCAACACCATTAATAATGCGGTACATATCGTATTTATTATTACCGGCGAAAACAAATCGCAGGTTTTGAAAGAAATTTTAGAGAACAATCCAAGTGCAAGAAACTATCCGGCAGCTCATATCGGAAACTCAAAAGGGAAAGTAGATTTTTTTGTAGACAAAATAGCGGCATCGAAATTAGAAATCACTACAAAGTTGCATTGAACGTACAACTCTATTTTATAAGAAATGATAGAGAATTCAATGAAAGTATAAGGCCATAAGTTGGAATCAAAAAAAATATACAGTTTTTTAGCATAATTTTAAAAATTATCGCATTAAAAATTATACATTTGCAGTGCGAAAACATTAAAGTGAAATTAAAATGAAAATTTTCCGTATAAGTCTGATTATAAGTTTATTGTTGACATTAACTCTAAGTTCATGCCGTCAAAAAACCATACGAACAATTGAAAAATCAGACATTGAAAGGTTTTATTTAGATACCGACACCTCAAAAGGGGCTCTCAGTATTGAGATAAATATTGAAATTCCAGTATGTTTTGACAACGATAAAGTGCTCGATTCAATTCGAAATAACATTATTTCGAATTTATTTGGGTCGGAATATGTAAATGTCGAAAACGATTCGCTAATTCATAAATTTAGAGCTGACTTAAAAACCGAATATAAGCTGACAAACGAACCAATTTTAAATGAAATGGACGAGAAGTCGCTTTATAGTTTTAATAATGAACATATATTAGATGGGTTTTCGCTATTGAACGATGAACATATTTATTCTTATGGCATTAATCGCTATGTGTTTATGGGGGGAGCTCACGGGTTGAATACAATAAACTATTTAAACTTTAACCTTAAAAACGGCAAGCAAATTACCGAAAGTGATTTATTTATGAAAAATTCGAACAAAAAATTGACCGAATTGATAAAAAAGCGAATAGTAGAACAAAGCATTGAAGATGAGAATATTGAGCCAATAAAAAATTTAGAAAAAACAGATTTCTGGATTGATGCCATTAAACCAAATGGGAATTTTTACATTACCGACGAAAGTCTCAATTATATTTTTAATCCTTACGAAATAGGCCCTTACTATTTGGGAATTACCGAAGTGCGATTACCTTACGAACGCCTAAAAAGTATTTTGAAACCAAATTCAATAGTAAGCTATCTTATCAAAAAAGAAAAAAATACAGCTACAAAGTAATAAATTTTTTGTTTCGGTAAAAAAAACAAGAACCATTAGAATTTTAATTTATATGCAACACAATGAAATTGTTTTCAATGTGTTGCGTTTTTATTTTAGGGCAAATTAGATATTTTTTGAAGTCTGTTTTTTTTTGAAATAACAAAAAATGAGTTCAAAAATGAAAATATATCAAAATAATCTCTATCTTTGCTTTTTAAGAAGCTTACAAACTATTCAAATTTCGTAACATTATGTTCAAAAAACTATCTATTTTTTATCGAGATAGCTTTAAAAACATGACCGTTGGAAAAACAATTTGAACAATTGCATTCATTAAGCTTTTTATTATGTTTGCCATTACAAAAGTGTTTTTTTCTAATTACCTCAATACCATTTTCAAAACGGATATGGAATAATCAAATTATCTTAGTAAAGAATTAATCAATAAATCAAATTAATTAACTTTAAATTCTGAATTACAATTTATGGAACTATTAGATGTATCATTAGTCAGCTGGTCGAGAGCACAATTTTCGCTTACAGCCATGTATCATTGGATTTTTGTCCCACTTACATTAGGGTTGGGAGTTATTCAGGCCATTATGGAAACCATTTACTATCGCACGGGCGACGAAAAATGGAAACAGGTCACAAAGTTTTGGATGACACTTTTTGGTGTCAATTTTGCCATTGGTGTAGCTACCGGAATTATTCTTGAATTTCAATTTGGCACAAACTGGTCTAACTACAGTTGGTTTGTAGGCGATATCTTTGGTGCTCCATTGGCCATCGAGGGTATATTAGCCTTTTTTATGGAAGCCACTTTTATCTCCATCATGTTTTTTGGATGGAACAAAGTGAGCAAAGGCTTTCACCTTGCTTCCACTTGGTTAACAATTTTTGGAGCTACTTTGTCAGCATTCTGGATTTTAGTAGCCAATGCTTGGATGCAACACCCTGTGGGCATGGAATTTAACCCCGACACTGTTCGCAACGAAATGGTCGATTTCTGGGCTATTCTTTCACCATTTGCTTGGAATAAATTTTTTCACACAGTTTGGTCGAGTTGGATTGTGGGCGCTTTGTTTACCCTTGGTGTTAGTGCTTGGTTTTTGATTAAAAAGCGAGATATCGATTTTGCAAAAAAAAGCATCAAAGTGGCAGCTACATTTGGGTTAGTAGCCTCACTTCTTACAGCTATCACAGGCGATGGTTCGGCTTATACAGTAGCGCAAGAACAGCCTATGAAATTAGCAGCAATGGAAGGATTATATCAGGGGCAGGAAGGTGCTGAATTAGTTGCAATAGGTATATTAAACGATGAGAAAAAGGCTTACAATGACACAGTTAATCCATTTTTGTTTAAAATTGGCATTCCGAAAGCATTATCATTTCTAGCCTATCGCGATTTGAATGCATTTGTTCCGGGAGTAAAAGATATTATTGATGGAGGCTATCAAACAAAAGATGGCCTTACACTTTCGTTCGACGAAAAGCAGGTAAAAGGCAAAGCGGCACTTAACGCACTTGCAAATTATAAAGAAGCAAAAAAAGAAAATGATAGTGCCAAAGCATCTCTCCACAAAGATACATTAATGGCAAACTACGAATATTTTGGATATGGCTATCTAAACAAAGCCGAAGATACTATTCCCGATGTACCGATGGTATTTTACTCGTTTCACATAATGGTAACTTTGGGAATGTACTTTATATTGTTATTTGGAATATTCACATTCTTGAGTTTCAAAAATGAAATTGTTCTCGAAAAAAGCAAACTTTTACTTTGGGCTGCCCTGTTAAGTATTCCACTTGGCTATATAGCATCGCAATTAGGCTGGTTAGTAGCCGAATTTGGTCGTCAACCTTGGGCTATTCAAGACGTACTTCCACTAAAAGCATCTATTTCGGCCATATCAACTCAATCGGTACAAATTACATTCTTTATGTTTTTAATTTTATTTACCGCATTGCTGATTGCCGAAATACGCATTATGCTTAAACAAATTAAGAATGGGCCACACCATAATTAGTTTAAAGTATATAGTTTACAGACAATTTTTTTAATAAGAATCAAATTTAAATATAAAATATTATGTTCACATATTCATTTTTACAGCACTATTGGTGGTTTATTATATCACTCTTAGCAGGAATTCTGACGTTTTTATTATTTATTCAGGGTGGTCAAACAATGTTGTTTTCATTAGCCAAATCCGAAGATGAACGTCGGTTGTTAGTAAACGTACTTGGTCGCAAATGGGAATATACTTTTACCACCTTGGTTACATTTGGTGGTGCTTTTTTTGCATCATTTCCACTATTTTATTCTACCAGCTTTGGTGGCGCTTATTGGGTTTGGATGGCTATTTTATTCTGTTTTATCATTCAGGCGGTATCCTACGAATTTCAGTCGAAACCCGGAAACACTTATGGGAAAACCACTTATCTTGTTTTTTTATTTATAAACGGATTACTTGGAACAATTTTAATTGGTGCTGCAGTAGCAACTTTCTTTACGGGTTCGGATTTTTTGGTAAACAAGGGCAACATAACCAATCAACTTGCTCCGGTTATTAGCCAATGGGGCAACGAATGGCACGGTTTGGAAGCCTTATTAAACCTTCGTAACTGGGCATTAGGCTTAGCCGTTTTCTTTTTATCGCGAACCTCAGCATCCTTGTTTTTTATAAACCGACTAAATAACGAAAATCTCGAAAAACGTTCGCGTAAAGCCGTTTTAGTAAATGCTTTACCATTTTTAGTTTTCTTTTTGACTTTTGTAATTTGGACATTATTAGCCGAAGGTTTTGCAGTAAATCCTGAAACAGGCGAAGTATACATGGAAAAATACAAATATTTTTTCAATCTGATACAAATGCCTGTTGTTTTGGTACTCTTCTTATTAGGTGTGGTAGCCGTACTTTGGGGAATTGGCGGTACAATTTTAAACGAGAAGTTTAAAAAAGGAATTTGGTTTACCGGAGTAGGCACTATTCTTGCCGTTTGCAGTTTGTTACTGTTAGCTGGATACAATAATACTGCATACTATCCCGCCACACCCGATTTGCAAAGTTCGCTTACTATTTTCAATTCCTCTTCGAGCGAATTCACTCTGAATGCAATGACCATAGTATCGGTACTTATTCCCTTTGTGTTGGCCTATATTTTTTATGCTTGGCGTTCGATGGAAAAGAAAAGAGCCGACATTGCAGATATTAATAGCGATGATCATGCTTATTGATAATTAGAAAAATTAATCTATATTACGAAGCCCATATAACAATGAAAATAGTTATATGGGCTTTTTTGTTAAAAAACGAATACTCTTGTATTCCAGCAATTTAGCTTTCAGTTTATAGAATTGAGCAAAGTATGACATAATTAGCATTAAAAACAAGTTAAATCATGTTAAATTCGCTAAAACTTAGTGTTAATCGGATTGATTAGCGTATTAAACACCTTGTTGAATTCATTATTTAATTATCTTTGCAAAAAAAACTTAATACACCACAATGCTTGGTGTAGAAGAATTGTGTACCAATTTCAATACTTATTTGTTTACCATAGCCAGATTTTTTCCAATAATCTATGTATTTTAAACCATTAATATCGATTGCCAATTTTACTTTAGGTAAGTACAGATTTTTGATGTTATTTTTAATAATAACATTGACTACGCCTGTTATTGCTGAAAATGAAATACGAACAATAGGAAACATTGGAGCTGATTACTCGACACTTAAAGCAGCGTTTGATGCTGTGAACAACGGCATACTTACGGGCAATGTTACTTTACGTATAATTGCCAATACATCAGAATCAACTTCGGCAGTACTGAATGCAAGCAATTCGGGTGCAGCCAATTACAGTTCGGTAAATATTTATCCCACAATAGCGAACTTATCTGTTACAGGAATTACCAACGCTCCACTTATCGACCTCAATGGAGCCGACAATGTTGTAATCGATGGCCGAGTAAATGCTACAGGAGTTACAGCATCATTAACCATTTCGAACACAAGTATATCGAGTGGAACTACTTCAACTATACGTTTTATCAATGATGCAACCACCAATAGCATTCGATTTTGCCAAATAAAAGGATCGGAAAGAAGTTCCTCATCAGGTGTTATTTTCTTTTCGACAACAACATTTCTTTCAGGCAATGATAATAATTCTCTACTTAACAATGAGATAAGCTCAGCAACAGATACAAATCGCCCAATAAATGTTGTTTATTCCGAAGGTAACTCTGGAAGTGAGAATAACAACAATACCATTTCGGGTAATAATATTTTTGATTTCTTTAGTCGTTCAACCACATCCTATGGTATTAATATTTCGGCAAACTCAACAGCATTTACCATTTCGAACAATAGTTTTTACGAAACATCCACTTTTATTCCTACAGTTTCCAGTTCCGCCACCTATTCATTTATTTATATCAACTACTCAGCAGGCTCAGGTTTTCAAATTCTGAATAACTTTATCGGAGGTAGTGCTCCACAATGTGCCGGCTCGGCTTTGACAAAAACCAATAATGCTAATAATGCTTTTAATGGTATTTATGTGGCAGTGGGTACTAATGAACCGACAATAATTGATGGGAACAAAATAAGTAATATTGCATGGAATAACAATAGCAGTGGAAACTGGATTGGCATTCAAGCACAATCGGGCGAGGTAAATATCGGTTCAACTTTGGGCAATATAATAGGTGAAACTACCGGGACTTCTGCAATTATTTTCAATTCGGTCAATATTGGACCTAATATGTATCCGATTCAAATCAATTCAATAGATAATGTCAGTTGCATTTCGAATAAAATTGGTGCATTGAATGTAATTAATGCCCGTTACGTAATTTGTATTAATAAAATATCAAATGATGGAAATACAATAATCGACAATAATACAGTTGGAAGTAGCTCAACAACTTCAAGTATAGAAGTAACAACATCTCCATTATTGACTACTCATTTTTTTGTTGGTATACACGCTCAAGGAACTAGTAACATCATAAAAAATAATATCATTTCGAATTTAGTTTCTAATTCAACCGGAAACGGAAATGTTCGTGGTATAGAAATTTTATCAGGCTCAAATACTGTTTCCGGCAATACTATCTCAAAAGTTGCTTCGGCCTCTTCCTTCTCAACTCCACTTATTGGATTATCTTTTTCGAATAGTTTCAACAATGTCATATCGGGAAACAGCATTATCGAAATTGAGAGTACAAATGCAGCCAATATTAATGGTAGCGTAATTGGAATGAATTTGGATTTTACGGGCTACAATTATTTATATAGTAACTTTATCCGAGACATTTACGTTCCATCGGCAACAACTAATACCAAAATTTATGGAATAAAAACGGTTAATGGATCTGCAACTTATTCGAACAATATCATAAAATTAGGTACTATTGTTAGATCTACTATTTATGGAATTTTCGAAAGTGGCTCGCAAGATTGTAATATGTATCACAATACTGTATACATTGATGGCTCGCCAACTTCTGGAGCACTAAATAGCTTCGCATTTTATAGTGCAAGCAATGCTAACACAATAAATTACTCCAACAATATTTTTATAAACGCACGTTCGAACATTGGAGCATCTGGTAAAAATTATGCTGCTTTTTTCAATTATTCTTCTGCGGGCTCGTTGACATTGAATTACAACGTCTACTATACAACCGGAGAAGGTGGTGTATTGGGCTATTTTGCATTGAATGATAAAACTGATCTCCCCATTGTTATTGGTCAGGATGCAAACAGTTTAAAAATTGCACCTGGATTTCAAAATGCAGGAGGTAGCCTTGCTGCTGATTACAAACCTGTTATCACAAAATTTGATGGTGTAGCAGGTACCGGCATTACCGACGATTTTGGGGGTGCTATTCGTACATCAGTTCCAACAATTGGAGCTTGGGAGTTTGCTGGAGGCAATATGTGGAAAGGAAGTGTAAGTAGCGATTGGGGTGATTTACTCAATTGGACACTTTCGACGGTTCCAACCGCAGGCGACAACATATTATTTGACCCCTACCCCAAAAACCATTTAGTAATGGATGCTGATAGAACAGTAAATAATATTACTAATAGTCAGTCTACCTATCGAATTGTTGTTAATGGAAAAAGGCTAACCATGCTGGGGGCATTAAGTTTTACGAATGGCGCTCAAATGGATGCATCGGCAATAAACTCGGTACTTGTATATTCAGGAGCAAACCAACAATACATAAACTCATCCTGGCTTTTGAATGGCGAAGTATATAGTATTCGCCTTAATAATCCAAGTTTTTATCCAGTTTTATTAAGTGGAAATTTAGTTTTACTAGGAAATATTTCGACGAGTGGTGGCCGTTTAGATGCAAATACAAATTCTACAACCGTTATTTATCGAGGTGCTTTAGCTCAATCAATTAATAACAATGTGTTTAGTTCTATTCCTAATAGAGTTTATAATTTGGTTATTGACAACACATTAGGAGTAACTATCAATTCTCCTTTAATAATTTCAAATGCACTTACTATTAATAGCGGTAAACTCCTGACAATATCTCCAATAGCACGACTACAAGTAAATGGTATTTTAACTAATAATGCAGGAGCAAACGGTTTGATATTGAATTCTACTGCTTCAGGAACAGCTTCACTTATTCACAGCACCAGTAATGTGCCTGCCACTGCCCGACGTTATATTGGGGGAACTTCTACAGCATGGCATTTTCTATCATCACCTATTCAAAGTCAATCACTTTCGGGCGATTGGAAACCAACTGGCACCTACTCCGATGGCACTGGTTACGACTTGTACGTTTGGGATGAACCTACAAACTGCTGGGTATATAACCTCAATACAACAGTTGCGCCAACTTGGAATTCAGTTCATCCTTCTACTGATTTTATTTCGGGCAAAGGTTACTTATATGCTTTACAGGCAATTAACACTACCAAACAATTTACAGGAATCCTCAACAATGGAAATATATCGGTAAATGTTAGTAACTCTTCAACTAAGTCATTCAAGGGATTTAACTTTGTAGGGAATCCGTATCCAAGTAGTATAGATTGGAAAAACAATGCTGGTTTTTCACGTAATATGCTCGAAAATACGGGTGGCGGCTACAATATCTGGATTTGGAGTTATACTGCTAATAATTATGGTGTGTTTAATTCGGCCGATCCTACCGATAGCGGAACAAACAACAGCACTCGTTATATATCTCCAAATATGGGATTTTTTGTGAAAGCAGTAAGCGAAGGTACTTTTGTGTTCAGCAATTTAGCTCGGGCTACTAACGAGGCAGGTAGTTGGTTACGAGTTAAAGCCAATCAAAATACAAAACCTTCTCTATCTATAAAAGTAACCTCCACTGATAGTTTGGGAAGTGATGAAGTGAAAATAAACTTTGGTTCAGAGTTTATTCAATCAGGAGCGAGCAAGATGTATAGTCCTGAAAAATCAGCACCATCACTTTTTATAAAAAACGAAAACGAAGATTTTTCAACTTATTACCTGACAACTACAAACGAAACCACAGCGATAGAACTAAATTTCAAAGCCGGTATAAATGGAAAATATACACTTAATGCCAATGAATTAAAAAATGATTTTGAGGTGGTATTGCTCGAAGATAAATTAACAAAGAAAATAATTGATTTAAAATTAACTGAGAATTACACATTTACATCTAAAACAACCGACAACACGGCTCGCTTCACCATTCATTTTAATAAAACAGCAATTACAGATTTTGCATTAAACTTTGCAAATATCTATGTCACGGCAAAAGGCATAAATATTGATTTGAAAGGGATAGAAGGCAGTTTTGCAGCAAGTATACTCGATGTAAACGGTGTTGTATTGGATGAATTTACAGCCTTAGGCGGCGAACAAAAAACAGTACCAATAAAAATTAAAGGAGTCGTATTTTTAAAACTTTATAATAACGAAAAAACAAAAACATTTAAATTATTGAATTAAATGAACTACATTTGCAGTTCTGATTTCAATGATTTTTAATATTCACATTAAAAATTACACATTATGAAAAGACATTTTAGTAAATTCTTGTTTTTATTATTTGCACTTCCGTTGGTGCATACACAAGCTCAAACTGAAAACACGGATGCATTTGCCAATATTGTAACTCCAATAACTATTGCTGAAACACGAAGTTTGCATTTTGGAACAATGAGTGTATCGGCAACAGCAGGTACATGTATATTGGCCTCAGCAGGTACTCGTACACAAACAGGCGGCGTAACTCTAACTAATTTTACGCCAACTGCAACCAGTGCAGCTTATACTGTAACCGGTTCGGCAAATTTAGCTTATACAATAGCTCTACCAGTAGCGAGTGTAACCGTTACTCGAAGCGGTGGTGGAACCATGACAATAACAGCATTCACTTCGAGTAAAGCTGGAAACGCATCAACACTCAGTGGTTCTGGATCTGATAATTTTACTGTGGGTGGCACATTAAATGTAGGTGGCAGTCAGGTAGCTGGTTTATATCAAGGAAATTTTAATGTAACAGTAGCATACAATTAATTACACTATAAATAAATCAAAAAAAGTAATGAAAAAATTAATTTTTGGAGCAATACTCCTAATGGCTTTTACAGTTCAGTCAAAAGCACAATCATCAATTAACGGCCAAGCTAAGGCCGAAGTAACCTCACAACTTTCAATTACTGACAATACAGGCACACCTGGAGGAACAACGCTGAATTTTGGTAAAATTGCTGTTTTAGCTGGCAGTGGAGGTACTTGTACCATATCTACCGTTAATGTAGCAACTGTAAGTGGAGGTGTAAATACAATTCCATCTACAACTTCGAATGCTATTTTTTCGTTGACAGGTATGGCAGGTAAAACCTATGCCATTAGTCTTCAGCTGAGTACAATTGTAACTCGTGCTGGTGGAAGCGAAACAATGACAGTTGACAACCTGAAGGCCCGTCCAAATTCGGCTGGAGGTGATTTATTTACTGGTACTTTGGACAGCTTTGGTTCCGACAACTTTACAGTGGGTGGTCAGTTGAATGTAATCGCAGCTCAAGCCGATGGAGTATACAATGGAACATTTAATGTAACAGTTGCTTATAATTAATCAAAAAACGCTACAATCCGGCTCCGGAATGAGAAAAAATATTACTTTTTTGCTTATTTTGTTTTTTACCTCGGTGGCAATAGCACAGGGTGATTTATTAATCAACCCAGTACGTGTAGTGTTCGAAGGGAAAAATCAAAATGCCGATTTAAATCTCACAAATATCGGTAAAGATACAGCTGTGTATATGATTTCGTTTTTGAGTTACAAAATGCTTCAGGATGGTAGTTTTATTCAACTCGAAAAACCCGACACGACCATCTCAGCCGATAGATATTTACGTTTATTCCCACGAAAGGTAATACTTCCGCCAAACGAATCGCAAACAATTCGATTACAGTTGCGTAAGCCATCGAGTTTAAAACTGGGTGAATACCGTTCGCATATTTATTTCAGAGCAGAGAAGGAAAAAACACCTCTCGGCATGAAGGATTTACAAATAGATTCTACCAAAATGGCAGTTAGCATTACGCCAATATTTGGAATTAGTATCCCTGTAATTGTTCGAAACGGGAATCTCACAAATCAACTTTCGCTAACTGATGTTACCTTGCAAAACGTAAATGACAGTATTTCGAAACTAAATATTACAATTAACCGTGGAGGCAATAAATCGGCTTATGGTAATTTGCGAGTTGAATATCATCCTATTAAAGGTCAGAAAACAGATATTGGTTTTGCAAATGGTATAGGAATTTATCCAGAAATTCCAAAACGCGATTTTTCATTATTTATAAAAACCACCAAAACCATGAATGTGGATGGAGGAAAATTGATAATACGATTTCTGGCTCCAAACGAAGATGGAGGTATGGAATTAACTCGTTCCGAACTAAATTTGAAAAAGTAATTTATACTTCATGTATCGTTTTTGCTTATTAACGTCTATATTGTTATGTATTTCAATTGTGCCTTTATTTGCACAGTTGGGTCCTGATTTGCCTCAACGAACAGCAACCGTGAAAGCAACTCAGGCATTAAACATAGGCGACATAACCATTTTGTCTGGTTCGTCGGGAGGTACAGTTTCGGTCGACCACAATGGCATTCGTTCCTCTACCGGATCGGTTATTATGTTGAATATGGGAAATATGGTTCAACCGGCTATTTTTGAAGTAAAAATTTGCCCTGGACGAATGATAAATGTTACCTTTCCGACAACAACTACACTATATGGAAACAATGGGGGAAGTATGGTGTTACATATAGGCCCCACAAGTATTGGAGGAAGTGGCTCAACTTTTATTTCGAACAAAGGCTGCGACGATATACATTTAATACGGGTTGGTGGAACACTTGATGTTGGAAGTATTGGTAGTAATCCAGCTGGACTTTATTCCGGCACATTTACGCTCACATTCGTTCAACAGTAAATAGATAATTGATTATTAATGTTTTACAACAGATACTTGAATAAAAATAAATCTATAAATAAGGTCTTGTATATTGCAGGACTGTTGCTTTTATTTTCTTTTTTTAAATTACATGCGCAAAATAATGAGATTACAACAGCCGAGCCATTTAACTTAAATATAAAATTTGAAAAAATTGGATGGCAGGACTTTTTTGTACTTTACCGAGAACCAAACGACTTATACCTGCCTGTTTCGCAAATTTTTGATTACCTCAAAATTAATTCAAAAGTATCGGAAAACGGAAAACAAATTGAAGGGAATTTTATAGATTCAAATAACACATATAAAATTGATTTTGATACCAAAACCATAACTTTTAATACAAAACCAACTACTATTGCCGATACAGATATTCAGTACGAACTGGGTACTATGTATCTATCATCGCAATTACTCGAATCGGTTTTCGGATTAAACACTAAGTTCGATTTTAGAACACTTTCGGCAACTATTACTTCGAAAAACGAATTGCCAATCACAAAACTCAAAAAGCTCGAAGATGCTCGAAAAAACATAAAAGACATTTCGGGCGAAATAAAATACGATACCGAATACCCACGTATTTATCATTTTTTTAAACCTGGAATGCTTGATTGGTCAATCTCTTCCAATCAATCGCCAACTTATGGCAACGAAAATCGGGCAGGTCTGGCCTTAGGAGCGGAAGTGTTTGGAGGTGAGCTAAGCACCTGGCTTTATTATTCGGACAAATATGGATTTAATCGTAACCAACAACGATATCATTGGCGATGGGTAGATAATAATTTCAAAGCGGTACGACAAGTACAACTTGGGCGAATATACAACCGTAATATCGCTACCATGCTTTACCCTGTAGATGGATTTATGGTTACCAATGCTCCTACCACTATACGAAAGGCAATGGGAACTTTTCAGATTGCCGAAAACACCAACCCTGAATGGACAGTTGAATTATATATTAATAATGTTTTAATTGATTATACGAAAGCTGATGCTTCGGGTTATTTTGCATTCCAAGTGCCAATAGTCTATGGCACTACCGAAGTTACTCTGCGTTATTATGGCCCGAACGGTGAGGAACAAGCCGATCGTAAAACATACAACATGCCTTACAATATGCTACCTGTGGGCGAATTTGAATACCGTGTGAGTGGTGGAGCACTGCTCAACGGGCTTGGCACACTTTACGGCCGTGCCGAAACAAATTTGGGAGTCACTAAATGGTTAACTGCTGGTGCAGGTTACGAATACTTAAGTTCCATTAATGGAAATCCACATATTCCTTTTGGTAATATTACGCTGCAACCATTTTCAGGATTGGTTTTAACAGGTGAATATGCTCACAAAGTGCGTTACAAAGGAACATTAAATTATAATTTTCGTAATAACGCGATGTTTGAATTGTTTTATGCACGCTACGATAAAAATCAGAAAGCCATAATATATAACTTTCTGGAAGAACGGCTTGCGGGATTCACCTTCCCTACCCGGCTAAAAAACGTTTCTGGGGTTACAAAAGCTACATTCCGTCAGAATATTTATCCAAATTTTTTGTACAATGCTGGTGATTTAATGCTATCGACTTACTATCGAAATTTCAATGCCAACTTATCCAATTATATAAACTGGACAACATTCGACAATCGCAACATTTACAGCACGCTATCATTGGGGTTACGTTTTGGTAAAGGTTTCTCATTTCGCCCATCAGTTCAATACAGCTATACCGAAAATAATCCGAAATGGTACGACAATTTTATCTCATACAAGGCGGAACTCGAAAAGCAAATATTTAAAAAAGGATATGTAACATTGGGTTACGAACAAAATAATTTAGTAAATTACAACAGTATAAATATAGCTTTTCGTTACGATTTTTCATTTATGTCGACCTATGCATCAGCATATTACGATGTTAATAATAACAGCTTCCAAACAACCGAAAGCGCTCGCGGAAGTTTGGCATTTGGTAGTGGAAATGGATATGTACATTTCGACTCGCGTGAGGCGGTAGGGAGAAGTGGGATTTCTATAGTACCTTTTGTGGATAAAAACTTTAACGGTGTGCGCGATGAAAACGAACCTGCTGCTTCCGATTTAAGTGTAAAATGTAATGGTGGACGTGTTTTGTACCGAAAAAACGACTCGATTGTCCGTGTTGTAGGGTTAGACCCATTTGTGGATTATGCACTTACTATTAACGAATCAGACTTTAAAAATATTGCATGGAAAGTTACTGCGCACACATTAAAAATTACTACCGACCCCAACCAATTTAAAAAAATAAATATCGCTGTTCAACCTTTAGGTGAAATGTCTGGAATTGTAGTGGATGAATTTAACAATGGTATTTCGCGTATACTTGTCAATATTTTTGATGCTAAAGGCAAAAAAGAAAAAACATTGATGACCGAAAGTGATGGATTTTTCTCTTATTTGGGTCTAAAACCAGGAAACTTTTATGCCGAGATAGATTCAACACAATTAAAAGTGTTAAACATGTCGGCTGAACCATTGTCGTTTAAAATAAAGGAAGATGTTAATGGCGATATTGTGGAAGCAGGCACATTAAAAATGATACGAAACGTAATTCCTCAAACTACGTCGGAGGATGTAATATCCGCAGAGGCAAGTCAACGACGAATTGATAACAAAATAGCTATGGGGGATCTTAAAACAAGAGAAGATTCGCTAAAGATGCTTCAAAAATTAAATCCATTTACAAACAAAAATACAAAAGACCCAGACCGTATTCATAAATACGACTCACTTTTACACTACATTATTACGTTCGATTTTAATAGTTCCACAGTACGTTCGGAATTTTATGGCACAATAAAACAACTGGGTAAAATGCTGAAAGAGAACGAGGAGCTAAAATTAGAAATACAAGGACATACTGATTCTACAGGCGACGAAAACGTTAATCTTTTGTTTAGCGAACGACGTGCAAATTCGGTAAAACGCATGTTGGTAAAATATGGAATTGCCGAAAATAGATTACAGATAGTAGGCTTTGGCGAGAAAGTGCCTTTGCCTGGTAATACAAATAAAAACAAACTTGAAAAAGCCAAAAACCGACGCGTTGTATTTAAAGCTATTTCGGACAAAGACATGGCTAAAGTTGATAGTATTAGTCGTAAAGCACCCGAAGACATAACTTCATCGGACATGCGAACGCTTAAAAAATCATTTAAATACGAAAGCAATCAAGATCCTTTTGAAGTAAAATGGCGATATATGTATTCCATCTTATTCCGTTATGGAAGCGTGCATATTCAACCCGAGCAACAGTTGGTGACAAAAGCTTTAGCGGGTGT
>Ga0247840_10005647_pt1 | contig 18636 bp, 15 predicted proteins | sample LaCruzMarch2015__FD_192404 | JGI IMG/M metagenome (GOLD analysis project Ga0247840, IMG submission 192404) | Freshwater microbial communities from meromictic Lake La Cruz, Castile-La Mancha, Spain - LaCruzMarch2015_17m | ecosystem: Environmental > Aquatic > Freshwater > Lake | place: Spain... | reverse complement strand
TCAATCATGCCGGGGAAAGCCGGCAAAATTACGGAATCTGAGGGAAATAATATATCAATAACCTCCCTAACTCAAATTATGCCGGCAACCGCACGTTTGGTTGATGCCAAATTGCTGTGCTAAAATCCCCGATGTAACGTGCAGGTTGAGGCCAGGCACCGGGATATTTAGATATGAACCTTTATCATTTAAACCAGTTGCTGCAGGGCCTGCCTGAATTTGAGCGGCTGATCAGGGACCTGCAGGGTAAAAGCCCGGCCAGGGCAAAACTGTGCCTGCCCGACCAGTCCCTGCCATTTTTGGCTGCCACCATTTACGGCCGCCTGGGCAAGACGCTGCTGCTCGTTACGGCGCATGCTGAAGCGGCCAGGCGCCGCTTTGAACAGGTGAAACTGTGGCTGCCTGATGCGGATGTTACGCAGTTTTTCCCGGAAGCGGATTTGTTGGGGAGTGGTTACCCGGTCGACCCCGTGGTCAATTCGGACAGGCTTAAGATAATCTCCCTGCTGTCCGGTAATAAGACCCCGGCTGAAGGAGTTGCAGCACCTCCCTTTATCATGTGTTGTGCCCCATCTTTGATCAGCAGGTCCATGGGGCCGGCCAGGTTCAGGGAAGGCTGTTTCGAGATTACAAAGGGTATGAGCATAAGCCAATCCGCCCTGCTTGAACGCTTGCAGTCGGCCGGGTATGTATATGAGGACATTGTAGAGATACCCGGCACCTTCGGCAAAAGGGGGGGCATTATCGATGTGTTCGCCTGCGGCCATGAATCGCCGGCCAGGATCGAGTTTTTCGGGAACGTTATTGAGAGTTTACGGCTATATGACCCGAGATTGCAGAGATCGATGGGCCAGGTACCTGCACTGATTGTCCCGCCCGCCGGGGAGTGGTCAGGCGGCGGCACGTCAAATTTGCTGGATTACCTGCCGGGTGACGCCATTTTGCTGTTGGACAATATGCAGCTTATTGAATCCGAGGTGGAGCGTATCTTGGCTGAGGCCGCCAGCCTTGGCATATCCGGTACCGGTGAAGATGACGTCCCGGGTAAGGACGCCGGTTATTTCGGCTGGCAGGATATTGAAAGCAAGATCAGGGGCAGGGACAAAGTTGTTGAGCTAAGTCCCTGGAATGAAGGTGGAGAAAATGCTGCAGGTGACTCCCGTCTTCCTATCAGGGGCGCCCCCGATTTCTCCGCGAGGTTTTCAGCCTTCATGGACAGGTTGCCTGAATTGCGGAGCGGGGGTGGCAGGGTCCTGATCGTAAGCCAGCAGGCGGAAAGGATCAGGGAACTGCTGCAGGAGCGTGATATCAGCGTAAATGCTTTAAAATCGCTTGACGGCCTGCCATTACCCCGATCCATGAGCCTGCTCCAAGGTTCGCTGGATGGAGGATGGCAGCTTGATGATGAATTATTGCTGCTCACCGATGCCGAGCTTTTTGGGAACATAAAGAAACGGCGTTTTGCTAAAACCAGGCCTGTAAGGCACCACCTCTTCCTCAACGATATCAGCATCGGCGACGCCGTCGTACACGTTGAGCATGGTATCGGGCGTTTTGCCGGCATCAGCAGGAAGGTCAGCTCGGGTGTGGAGAGGGAATACCTGATGCTGGAATATGCGCGTGGAGATATGCTTTACGTGCCCGTGGACCAGGTAGACAGGGTGAGCCTTTACGTGGGCGGAAGTGAGAAGACGGCATCGCTCAGCCGCCTGGGTTCGCAGGAGTGGAGCAGGGCCCAGCAACGGGTGAGGGAATCGGTGGCAAACATAGCCGGTGAACTTATCGAGCTTTACGCCGGCCGGGCAGCCGGTGGTGGCATCACTTTCTCGAAGGATACCCTCTGGCAGCAGGAATTGGAAGCCTCTTTTCCCTATATCGAGACCCCTGACCAGGTGGAGGCGATTGCTGCGGTAAAATCAGATATGGAGTCTGCCAGGCCGATGGACCGGCTGGTTTGCGGCGATGTGGGCTATGGAAAAACTGAAATTGCCCTGCGCGCTGCCTTCAAGGCCGTCATGGAAAGCAAGCAGGTGGCCATCATGGTCCCGACCACGATTTTGGCGCAGCAGCATATGAACACTTTCAGTGACAGGCTCAAGACTTTTCCGGTCAAAGTTGCCGTGCTCAGCCGCTTTTGTTCGGCCAGGGAACAGTTGGATGTGATCGCAGGCCTGGCAGAGGGAACCGTGGATATATGCATCGGCACGCACAGGATACTGCAAAAGGACGTGCTGTTTAAGGACCTTGGACTGGTGATAATCGATGAAGAGCAGCGTTTTGGCGTGGTGCACAAGGAACATTTTAAGAAGATGAGGCAGTCGGTTGATGTGCTTACACTGAGCGCTACCCCGATACCGCGGACCATGCACATGGCGCTTTCGGGTATCAGGGATATGAGCACAATTGAGACGCCGCCGGAAAGCCGGCTGCCCGTGATTACACATGTGGGCGAATACAACGACAGGCTGATAAGGGAAGCGTTGCTGCGTGAACTGGAGCGTGATGGACAGGTGTTTATCGTACACAATAGGGTCCACAGCATAAGCGACCTGGCATATAAGGTGTCCGGCCTGGTTAAGGAGGCCAGGATATCAGTGGCGCATGGACAACTTGAGGAGGATAAGCTCGAGGAAATCATGTCTGACTTCATTCAGGGCAAGAGCGACGTGCTGGTTACAACCACGATTATTGAGTCGGGTCTCGATATGCCGAACGTCAACACTCTGATCGTGGATAATGCGGATAAGATGGGGCTGACCCAGCTTTACCAGCTGCGCGGCAGGGTGGGGCGTGGAGCAAATTCAGCATATGCCTACTTCCTGTTTGATTCGGGTAAGAGCTTAACAGACCACGCTATCGAGCGGCTTAAGGTAATTGCGCGTGCAACTGAGCTGGGGGCGGGCTTTGCCATCGCTATGAAAGACCTCGAGATCAGGGGAACGGGCAACCTGCTGGGGGTAGAGCAAAGCGGCAACATTGCTGCAGTGGGATTCAGTTATTACTGCCAGTTGCTTGAGGAGGCGGTCGCGGAGATTAAAGCCCGGCGGGAGGGCCGCACGGTGCAGAAGAGGGTGGAGCCGGCCAGCGTTTCCATCGACCTGAAGATACCGGCTTTCATTCCCGATATCTTCATCGGCGATACGAGGACAAGGTTTAATATCTATCACAGGCTGGCCAGGATGGCCGGCCCGGACGAAGTACATGATATAAGTGAAGAACTTGTTGACAGGTTTGGCAGCATGCCCGAAGAGGTGACCAATTTATTGTACGTGGTGGAACTGAGGCAATCGGCCCTCAGGGCGGGGATCGAGTCTATTGTCCGCGATGGTGGGACCATAGTAGTGTCTTTCGATGACAGCAGCCGGGTTGACCTGGACCGGGTAAATGCTTTGAAAAACAGGGCAATCAGGAGGGGCAACAGGCAGATAAAGATTGATACTGTGAGGTCCGGTTTTGGTTGGATGAAGCTGTTAAAAGAACTGGTTGTGGAATTATCTTCCCGGGGTACACCGGCAGATGGCTAAAGAGGCTCCTAGTCTTCGACACCTGCTTCAAGCAGGTAATCCAGCATATCCTGTATCGTGACCAGGCTATCGGCATCTTTCCCCGGTATTTCAAATTTGTTTCCCGGTTTGCTGAAGTGGTCTTCAATCGTGGTAAAGAATTCGGCCAGGTCATCCGGGTCCATGTTCAGGTCATCAATAAATGAGGCGGACGGCTCTATAGAAGCCGAGTCGACACCCAGTTCATCAACAAGGATTTTCTTTATTTTATCGAATAGCTTGAGCATCTGATCCTCGGGTCAATTATACGATGTGCAATACTCATCAATCAATTTGATTTTGTCGTTCTTTGTCCTTTGATACCACGGCGCCGAGCACCCCGTTTACAAATTTTGGGGAAGTGTCCGAGCCAAACTCCTTGGCCAGTTCCACTGCCTCGTTTATGACCACCTTGGCCGGCGTCTTACCGTCGATGAGGATCTCGTAGAGCGCTATCCTCAATATATTGCGGTCCATGGGAGCCATCTGATCCATGGGGAATGCGGTCGCAAAGCGCTTAATGGTGCCGTTCAGTTGCTCCTGGTTATCAAGTACGCCGTGCACCAGTTCGCCTGCAAAGGTGGCACCATCGCCGACCAGGGCCTTCACCTTGAGTGTACGTTCAAGGACTGAGTCAGGGCTGTTGGCTGCAAATTCCAATTCAAAAAGTGTTTGCAGTGCGACAATCCTGGCAAGATGCCTTAGACCTATAGGCATAAAATCACTGGAAGAAAGTAGCTTTGGCGCAATTATGCCTGAATTAGAACCTTCCGCCTTTACGCCACTTGACTATCTCGTTGGTTTTCTCGGCATTGCTGAGGTTGAACGTCAGTGCGCCCGGGCTTATTTGTTTAATGTATTTGGTCAGGACATCGCCCGGACCCACTTCAAAGAACGTGGTTATTCCGCGTGCAAGCATGGTTTCCACCGATTGCTGCCATTTTATGCAGTGCACTATCTGGCTTATCAGCTCTTCCTTGATGGCTTCAAGCGAATTCATGGGCTGGGCAGTTACATTTGACACCACTGGTACCGTCGGCTGCTCATATTTAAATTGTGAAACGGCGTTTATCATGCCATCCAGGGCGGGTTCCATCAGCGATGAATAGAAAGCCCCGCTGACTTTGACCGGGTGAATGCGCTTGGCGCCTTTAACCTGGGCCAGCCTCCTGGCCTTGGCCAGCTTGTGGTCGTCACCGCTTATTACAGTGCTATCAGGTGCATTTATATTTGACAGTTCGACGCCGGTTGTCAGGCACACGCCTTCCACAAGATCTTTATCAAGGTCCGTAATTTGCAGCATACCTCCCGGCTTGCGGCGGCCTGCCTCGTTCATAAGCCGGCCCCGCTCGCGTATCAGGCGGACGGCATCGCTCAGGTCCATCATGCCTGATGAAACCAGGGCGGCATATTCCCCGCACCCATGACCGGCCACCAGGGTGGGCACTGGAAGCGCTCCGCCGCTGATCTCCTCCCCCGCCTTGAGGCAGGCCATGCTGACGGTCATGATAGCTGCCTGGGCATTCATGGTTTGCGCCAGGTCCTCTTCAGGGCCTTCAAAACAGAGTCTTGAAAGTGGAAACCCGAGTGCCTTATCTACCTCGTCGAAAACTTGCCTGGCAGAATTATAGTGGACGTAAAAGTCGAGGCCCATTCCGACCTGCCGGGATTCCTGACCTGGAAACACGTAGGCCACTTTTACATCTTCGACCATATAATTCCTCCTTGATTTAACAAATCAGACTGGCGACCAGATTTTATTTGCCCTTCTTTTTGGGGCTTTTGATCTCCAGCACTTCCCTGCCGTCGTAAGTACCGCATGCCGGGCATACCTGGTGGGGCAGCTTTGTACCGTGACAGCGGGAACACTCGATAAACGCTGTGGGCGTCTTAGCAAGGTGACTGCGCCTTTTTCCCTGGCGCGCTTTTGGGTATTTTTTCTTAGGAAGTGGTGCCATTTATATTTTATTCTCCTTTTCTAATTGTACTAATTTATCCCACTTATGGTCATAAGGCTGACTTGCGTGACCGCAATCGCCTTTGGCTAACTCCTGGCCGCAGACAGGGCACATGCCCGGACAATCCGCCCTGCACAGCAGCCTGGTCGGTATCGCCATGATTATATACTGTCTGATTGCCTCTCCTAAGTCAAGGATATGGTTGTCAGTAATCGTAAATTCCTCAGGCGGCGGGTGAAGGTGGATGCCTGAAGCAATATCTATAACAGGGAAAAACTCCTCTTCTATTATAAACGAAATTTGCTTTTTTGCTTCCCCCAGGCAGCGCGAACAGGAACCTGTTATGTCGGTGGTAAACTTGCCCGAGGCCAGGATACCCTGGCTGGTACGGATAAGTTTGACAGAGCCTGTTACGTGGTACTCGCCATTATCGCCGGCCAGTTCGTCAATATCATAGTTTCGTTTCGCTCCTACCGGCCCCTTGAGGAGCTGGGCGACATTTATTTGCATAGCAATAGATACGATTTTGAATTTGGCTCATTATAAGTAGAGATACGTGTAATGTCAAGGAATCGAACGTAACATCACACATGCCTTGACTGAGCTCGATAAAAGGATTTAAACTGTCTAACGCCGGGGTAATGGCCGCAATGCCACCTGCTGGTAGAGTTGGTGTATGATGCCGGTTTTTGAAGCTATGAATGGCCCTTACTACTTGTGAGAAAATTAATCCCCCCGGACCCCCGCTGACTACTGGTTTGATCTGGCTGAGGTTAAGTTCAGAATGGAGTCATCATCGGTTAATTATTTTGAATAATGTTAAACTGTCCGGGCAAAAGAACTTGAGAGGAGTAAGACAAAGGATATGAAAGTAGTATTTATTGAAGAAGTTTCAGCGAAAGAGAAGAAAGGTGATATAAGAGAGGTATCTGACGGGTACGCGAGAAACTACCTGTTGCCGAGGGGACTTGCGTTGCCTGCAACTGCCGGTGCCGTTAAGGCCGCCGAGAAGATATCACAGGAGAGGGAGAGGAAACGCGTGCGCCAGCATGATGAGTACGTTGAGCTTGCCGGGCGGATCGAAGGGAAAGAGCTGCGTTTCAAGGGTAAGGCCAGCTCAAAGGGCACTCTGCACGGGTCTATTACCTCGGCCGATATAGCCGACAGGTTATCCAACCTCATTAATGTTGATATTGACAAGAAAAAGGTAGCCCTGAAAAATTCACTGCACAACGTCGGCGAATATGAGATAGAAGTGGTTTTCACCAGGGATGCTACGGCCAGGATCAAAGTCATAATTGAAAGGGAAACAGCCTGAAGTCATGCGAGAAACCCTGCCACCTTACGACCTGGATGCCGAAGAAGCCGTGCTCGGCTCGCTGCTGATTGACAGTGAGTCTATCACGGATATAGATACCATAGTAGGGGCAGAGGATTTTTTCAGCGAACAAAACCAGTTTGTATTCGGGACCTGCCGCAACCTTTTCCAGCGCGACGAGGCCATCAACCAGATTACGGTGGCGCAGGAGCTGGTCAGGCTTGGGAAGCTGGATGAAGCAGGGGGGGCCGCTTACCTCAGCCACCTGGTGTCCATGGTCCCGACCTCACTGCATGTGCGGCACTACGCGCAAATAGTCTACCGGCTGGCCACCATGCGCCGCCTCATCAGCGCGGCCGGGCAAATCGAGTCAATCGGGTACAAGGCGGATCCTGATGTAGACCTCTCTCTGACACGGGCAGAAGACATTATCTTCAAGCTCAGGACGAGGCAGGGGCGCGGTGAATTCATCCCCATCCAGGAGGCGCTCAATATCTATTTCGAGGAGGCGGCAAATAAAACTACCTACAACAAGGATATCCAGAGTGTGCGCACAGGCTTTAAAGCCATCGACAATTACCTGGGCGGGCTGCAGCGTTCCGAACTGGTTATCCTTGCTGCCAGGACAAGCATAGGCAAGACAAGCCTGGCCCTGAACATAGCCCGCAATGCCGCGGTAAATCAGAAGGCCTGTATTGCCCTTTTCAGCCTTGAGATGTCCCGGCGGGAGATAATTCAGAGGTTGTTATCGAGTGAAGCCAATATTGAATCACAGCATTTCAGGAAGGGAAAGTTTTCGGACCTGGAGGAGCGCCTGCTGCAACGTGACATAATACCAAGGCTGGCCGAGACATCCATATACATCGACGACTCCCCCAACATGCGTGTCAGCGAGGTCCGCAGCAAGGCCAAGAGGCTTCACTTGAAGTACAATATCGACATGGTGGTCCTGGATTATATCCAGCTGTTGAGGGGGGATTCCAGGAACGATAACCGGGTACAGGAGATGACCGAGATCACCCAGTCGCTTAAGGCGCTTGCGCGTGAACTGGATACGCCGGTGCTGGCCCTTTCGCAGCTGAGCCGCAATATCGAGCACCGCCAGGAAGGCAAAAGGATGAAACAGCAGGTCAAACCCCAGCTCTCGGACCTGCGCGACAGCGGTAGTATCGAACAGGACGCCGACGTGGTGTTGTTTATACATCGGATGGATAAGATCTATCCCACTGAACAGGATTGGATCAATGAGTTCGGGGATGATTCGCCCTACCCGAAAGGTATTGCGCAGATAATCATTGCCAAGAACCGTAACGGGCCTACCGGCGAAGTCTCTCTCAGGTTTATACAGGAAACGACCAAGTTCGATAACTTCGACAGCAGCGTGGTTGAGGTTGGGACCCTGTATTAAAGGTATATTAAGGATATGGCGGACCAGAATTTCAAGGGGTTCCCACCCAGGGTAGAGGTTACCCCTTTGCCCAACGTGTTTTTCAGCGAAGTGCTTCTGATCGTCGATGACCTCCTTGAATTGAAAGCCGTCATGCAGGTATTTTTCCTGCTCAGCCGGAGGAAGGGTTACCCCAGGTTTATTAGTTTAAGCGAATTGAGCAGGAACGCCGTGATCGGGGGGGAGTTGCGCAGGACGGCGGGAGATGCCGATGCACTGCTCCGGAATGCCCTTTTATCGGCTGTCAGGCATGGAATATTGCTGCACATCCCTGTAGACGTGGACGGCAAGCCGGACGACGCCTACTTTATCAACAACCAGGCGGAAAAAGACACCATCAGTAAAATTATAAGCGGTACTTTGAAGATACCAAGTGTGGGGATCAGGGCCCAGGATGAGCCGCCGGTTGAGCAACCGGGGGACATTTACAGCCTTTATGAGCGCAACATCGGTATGCTCACCCCTATCTTGGCCGAGGAACTGCAGGAAGCGGAACACCGCTACCCGCCGGAATGGATCCAGGACGCCTTTCGCGAGGCATTGAGGGCCAACGTACGGAATTGGAAATACATACACGGCATATTAAAGCGCTGGGACAGAGAAGGAAGGAAAGATGGAAAACCTGTCGGAGATTCTCAAAAAGACGGAGATCCCGATAAATACATCCGCGGAAAATACGGACACATGGTCCGGCGGTAGTCCGGGAGAGGCCGGGTCTGCTGACCGGCAGGCTGTTGCCTGCCCGGTATGCAGCGGTACGCGCTTCGTTCACCCGGCGCTGCCCTCCGGGGAATCCGATTATTCGCGTTTGATTCCATGCGTATGCGCCAGGGCCGATATCGATAAGAGGAGGATGGCGAGGTTGCAGGCGATCAGCAATCTCGGCAGCCTTTCAAAACTGACGTTCGATAGCCTGTCGCCGTTGGGCCGGAGCGGCGACCCGGTTTCGCAGAAACTCTTTCAACTCGCCCTCGATGAAATCCGCAAGTTTGCAGAAAAGCCGCAGGGATGGATTGTGCTGGCAGGGCCCGTGGGCAGTGGTAAAACGCACCTGGCCTGTGCGGTCGCTAATTACCGCATAAGCACGGGTAATTCCGTCTTTTACATCACGGTAGCGGAATTGCTTGATCACCTCAGGTCGGCATACAGCCCCAGCAGCGATATCGAATATGATGAGCTGTTCGAGCAGATAAAGAACACTCCCCTGCTCGTACTTGATAACCTGAATTACTCTGCGACGACCGCGTGGGCCAAGGGCAAACTCGAGCAACTGCTTGAGCACCGCTTCAACGCTGAGTTGCCCACACTGATAACTACCGGGATGTCGGTTGAAGAATTTAATGCTGATTATGCAGGCCATATAACTGACTCTGAGGTCAGCAAGGTCCTGATCCTGAAAAAGGAATCATCCAGCCTGCAGAGCCTCGACAGCCTTGATCTTGAGCTGCTGAAGACCATGAGATTTGGCAATTTCGACAGTAAACGCCTGAGCCTTCCCGAGGATGTCAGGCAGAACCTGGAACAGGCCTACAATATCGCCCGGGAGTTTGCCCGGGCCCCGCAGGGCTGGCTTATATACCAGGGTTTAAATGGTTGTGGCAAGACCCACCTTTCGGCAGCTATAGCGAATGAGCTGCGAGAGTCCGGGAAAGAAGTGCTCTTTATCGTGGTGCCGGACCTGCTGGACCACCTGCGGGCTTCGTTCGGCCCCGATAGCCGCGTGTCTTATGATGCACTGTTTGAAAAAATAAAGAAGATTCCAGTACTGGTACTTGATGATTTCGGGGAGCATTCGGCCACTTCATGGGCCCAGGAGAAGCTGTACCAGTTGATAAACTACCGTTATAATGCCCGCCTGGCTACGGTCATAACCACATGCCTCAATCTTGAAGAAATTGAAAACCGGGTCAGTTCGCGCATGGTTGACCCCAGCATAAGCCTGGTCTTCAATATAATTGCGCCTGATTACAGGGGCGATATTAAGACTGCGAGGACGGCGCGGCCCCGTCCCAGGACCAAGAATTAGACAGGGGCAGATAATACTTTGAAGCTGCCTGCGTTTCCTGATAAAATATTTTCTGACGCGAAAGTGGAAATTACTGTAGTTAATCAACCCGTATTAGTTTTAAATGAGAACTATCTACCCCTGAACATTTGCAGGGTTCGGCGGGCAGTGGTGCTGGTGCTTGTAGGGAAGGCCGAGGTGGTGGAGAATGGGCGAGGGTATTTTTCGGCCAGTTCCGGCAGTTACGAGATCCCATCCGTGATCAGGCTGATTTACCTGGTGCGCAAGCAGTCGCACCCGCGCAAGATGACCAAGATGGAGATATTCAACCGTGATAAATACACCTGCCAGTATTGCGGCAGGGAGGGAAGGGAATTGACGCTGGACCACGTTATGCCGAGGCGGCTGAATGGTCAGCATACATGGGAGAACATCGTGGCGGCGTGTATACCGTGCAACAGGAAGAAGGCGGGCAGGACGCCGGCTGAGGCCGGCATGCCGTTGTTGAGGTCTCCGCGCGCGCCCGGCAACATAGGCTTCTATGTGCCCTTCCAGTACTTACGTTCCAGGTCGGAGTGGGAGAAATATTTGCCGCATAAAAGGTGATATCGCCGCAGTCAGGGCTTCCTGGTATCGACGATAACGGCCTCGGCATTGGGGACTTCGATTACCACGCCTGTTTCCAGCTGGACCATCAACGTTTCTTTTATGACATTTCTGCCAACAATCCTGCCCTTGCCCATCTTTATGCTTACATCCTGCCCCATATCCGGCAGCTTGCCCCTCATGCAGTGGTACTGCTCGTATTCATAGCCCAGGCAGCATAAAAGCCGCCCGCACAGGCCTGACGTTTTCATGGGGTTAAGTGCAATATCCTGTTCCTTGGCCATTTTTATGGATACGGGCATGAATTCGCTGAGAAACGAGACACAGCACAACTGGCAACCGCATTTTCCAACGCCGCCTATAAGTTTCGCCTCGTCCCGGGCGCCCACCTGCCGCAGCTCGACATGCGCCCTAAGTTCATGGCTGAGCTTGCGCACAAGCTCACGGAAGTCCACCCTTTTCTCGGAGTAGAAAAATATGATCAAATGGCTCCCGTCCAGGTTATACTGTGAGTAGATCACCTTCATGGGAAGGTTAAGGCTCCCGATGAGTTCCTTGGATTTGGCCAGTGCCTTCTTGGCCCGGTCCTTCTGAAATTGGGACTGGGATATGTCAGCGGGTGTTGCCATGCGTATGACAGGTTTGAAAGGCTCGGCGTTCTCGGCAGGCGTCACTTCTTTTAGCCCGATGATTACCTTGCCCAGTTCAATACCGCGGTTGGTTTCAACAATGACAAGGTCGTTCACCTTGAGGTCAAGCCCGGCGGCATCAAAGGAGTATATCTTCCCCGCCTGCATAAACCTGACGCCCGCAACGTTGGCCATCAGTTATTTACCCCGGCGGAATTAAGCGCATAATCGGCCCTCTTCTCTTTTTTGGGCATATCCAGCATGATTACCTCCAGGAGAAGATGCAGGTTGGCATTATACGAGAGGTTCACCAGCATCCTGTTAAGGCTGTTGATAAACTCTTTTATCTCAAGAATTGTCAGCATGTTTGACCATGATTTAATGTCGTTTATTTTATCCACATTGGTGGCAGCATCTTCACAGTTATATTTTAGCAGCATTACGTCGCGGCACCATGATAACCAGAGTTTGATCACCTCTTCCATACTGTTCCTGTCGGAGGGCAGTTGCTGTATATACAGTAACCTGTCCGACCAGGATCTGGTCAGGAGGGAGGCAAATTCGCTCAACCTCACGTCCCGGTTGTTAAGGTAGCTGTCGTCACCCAGGGCGGCTATGGCCCAGCCCAGGCAGCCGCCCGACAGCCGCGATACTAATTTTATCTTGTCGGGGTCGCAGCCGTTAAGAATTTTCAGCCGTCTCTCAATCTCAGCCACAGCAACCGGTTTAAGCTCAAAGCGCTGGCACCTTGATACCACTGTCGGCAATAGTGTGCTTTCCTGGGACGTCAGCAACAAAATGATCACATGTTGCGGCGGCTCCTCAAGTGTTTTGAGCAGGCAGTTGGCGGCCTCCACCGACATCAGGTCGGCGTCATCGATAATAAAGACCTTGTAGTTGCCTTCATAGGGTGGCAAACTGGAACCCCTCTGAAGGATCTCCCTTATGGTATCAATGCCTATCTCGGTGGCCTTTCTCCTGTCCTTCTGGTCCCGGCCTGCATATTTATCGATGATGATTACATCGGGGTATTTCCCCTGCTGGATCCGCTGGCAGGCGCGGCATGATCCGCAGGGCGGTGTGCCGTCGCTGCAGTTCAGGGCGCTGGCCAGGTCCAGTGCGAGTGTCATCTTCCCGATGTGCGGTGGTCCTACCAGGAGGTATGCATGCGCCAGGGAACGCCCCGCTATCGAGCCCTTGAGAAAATTGACAATGCGGTCCTGGCCGGCTGTCCGCCACATCTAGGATTTTCCTGAAACGTCATATTTCATAAGGTCGGAATACTTCTGCCTCCGGCGGATTATTCTTGACCTGCTTGCACTGACCATCACGATAGCAGGGTGCGGTACCATGTTGTAATTGCTTGACATGGGAATGCAGTATGCCCCGCTGACGGGTATGGCCACCAGGTCGCCCGTGGTTACCTCCGGCATAGCTATGTCCCTGATAAGTATGTCACCTGATTCGCAGTAACGGCCGGCTATTGTGATTTTCCGGGTATTGCGGGCGTTAACTTTATTGGCCAGCAGTGCTTCATATTTAGCTTCGTATAAAGCGGGACGGATGTTATCTCCCATACCGCCGTCCACGCAGACATAGGTCCTGACCGACGGAACATCCTTTATCGATCCCACGGTGTAAATAGCTACCCCGGAGCGGGCGATTATGCTGCGGCCAGGCTCGATGATAAGCCTCGGCCTGGCCAGGCCCAACTTCGAAGTCAAGGATATAAGATTGCTCACGATCGAATCAGCGTAGCTGGAAACGGAGGGGATCTCGGCCGCGCTGACATACCTTACCGCGAAACCGCCGCCGGGGCTGAGTTCCTTCATGTTAAACGAATGCCTGGCTTTCATGGCCGCGGCGAATTTCAAAACAACTTCCAGCCCCTGCCTGTAAGGACCTGTTTCACCGATCGGTGAACCAAGATGGAAATGCAGGCCGTGAAGCATGGTGTTCTTCAATAATAGTGCCCTTTTGACCGCTTCCTCCGCCTGGCCCGTTCCGATGGGCAGGCCGAATTTACTGTCAAGTATTCCCGTGGTAGTGTGCTTGTGAGTGTGCGGATCGATGCCGGGGTTGAGCCGCAGCAATATGTTCGCCTTTACGTTTCTTCCGGCTGCCAGCCTGTTGAGCAGTTCAAGCTCATGAAGGTTGTCCACCACGATACGGCCAAGGCCCCAGTCCAGGGCCATGTTTAATTCCGCCTCGCTCTTGTTGTTGCCGTGGAAGAAAACATTTACGGGATCAAAGCCGATGGCCTGTGCAACACTTATCTCGCCCCCGGATACGGTGTCCAGCCCCATACCTTCTTCCTTTATTATGCGGGCCACCGCCTTATTGATGAAGGCTTTTGACGCATACGCGACGGTAGTGTCGCGGTATCGGCTCTTGAACTCGTGCAGGTATTCCCGGCACTGGCTGCGTATGGTGGCCTCGTCAAAAACGTAGAGAGGAGAACCGTATTTCCGCACTAGTGTGGTACAGTCGCAGCCGCCCAGCAGCAGGTGATCGTGCCGGTTGATATCGGCGGTTATGGGGAATAAGTCGAGCCTCTTTGCAGACATCTAATACCCTGAAGGTGATTTCTTGTTAATATATAGAAGGTATTATACACTAATACATGTTAAGACAGTCACCCGCTTCATTCACAAGGTGACATTTTCACTGAACAGTTAATGGGTGACAAAATCATGCAATATTAACACAGGAATAAGCGTATATTTGACAGGTATTGCCATAACTGCTATATTATAAATTTGCTGTTATGCCATTTCAACTCAGGACACCAAATTTTTGTCCCGTATACATAATTTCCGTTCGTGTCACGTTGTGTCTAATTTGACCGACCAGTTCGCAACCGACCGGTAACTAACTTTGGACAGGAGAGAATATGTCTGTTTCTATGGCCGTGGAGAATAATGACCTGCCCGTTATCAAGAGCAAAAACTATGCCCGCCTGCCCCAGGTACTGGATATACCGAACCTGATCCAGGTACAACTCGATTCTTTCAGGTGGTTCATGGAGGAGGGGATTAAGGACCTGCTACAGGAGGTTTCCCCCATAAAGGATTTCACAGGCGGCAAGATGGAGCTTTCCTTCACCGGTTACGAGTTCCGCCCGCCCGCGCACGATGTTGCCATGTGCCGTGAGAGGGACATGAGCTACCAGTCGAACCTCTATGTGCGTGCCAGCCTGCTGATAAAAGAGACAGGCGAAATGAAGGAGCAGGAAGTTTTCATGGGTGAGATCCCGCTCATGACGGAGAACGGGACCTTCATTATCAGTGGTGCAGAAAGGGTGGTGGTCAACCAGTTGATCCGTTCGCCCGGCGTATATTTTACTATGGTGACCGAGGACAGCGGGCGGAAGTTGTGTAACGCCAAATTGATCCCTGAGCACGGCGCCTGGCTGGAGTTTGAAACTTCCAGCAAGGACGTGATCTGGGCCAAGATTGACGGCCGGCGCAAGATAGGTGTGACAACTCTGCTGCGCGCCATCAGCGGGGAGGGTGACCCGGAGGATGCGCTGAACTGCAATACGGATGAGGAATTGATGGAGCTGTTCAAGGCAGATGATGATAATCCCGAGCACAGGTATATCTCGTCCACGATTGACAAGGAACCTGAGTCGATAAGGACCAAGAAGGAATCGCTCATAGATATCTATAAAAAACTGCGCCCGGGCGAACCACCTGATGGCGAGAGCGCCAAAAGTTTGATAATCAACATGTTTTTTCATCCCAGGAGGTATGACCTGGGCAGGATAGGCAGGTTCAAGCTTAATAAAAGGCTTGAATATGATAAGGTCCATTACGATGTGACCTCGCGCGCGCTCAAGCCGCGTGACCTGGTGGAGATTATCCGCAAGATCATACAGATAAACAACGAAAAAATTGTGCCCGATGATATAGACCACCTGGGCAACCGCAGGGTGAGGACCACCGGCCACCTCATACAGAACCAGTTCAGGGTAGGCCTGATCAGGCTGGAACGCACCATCAAGGAGAGGATGAGCCTGCAGAGTGATGACCCCGCCCCCACTAACCTTATTAATAACAGGCCCATCATCGCCTCGATGAGGGAATTTTTCGGCGGCTCGCAGCTCTCGCAGTTCATGGACCAGACCAATCCCCTGGCCGAGCTTACCCACAAGCGCAGGCTTTCGGCCATGGGACCGGGCGGCCTCTCACGTGAGCGTGCCGGCTTTGAGGTGCGCGATGTGCACCACTCCCATTATGGCAAGATATGCCCCATAGAAACGCCGGAGGGCCCCAACATCGGTCTTATCGGTTCCCTGGCTACGTATGCACGCATAGACAGCCTGGGCTTTATTGAAACCCCCTACCGCAAGGTTTACCGGGAATTGAGCCATACGTCTGACAAGCTGATCGGCAGGACATTGCGGCAGGATGTGCACGATAGCAAGAAAAAACTGGTGGCCGCAGCGGGCACACTTGTTGACGAGGCGTTGGCCAAGAAGATTGCCGCCATGCCGTCCGCCGTCACTAAGATCGTGCCTTATGTCTCGGACAAAATAGAATATTTTACTGCCGACAGGGAGACTGACAAGTGTATAGCCCAGGCAAATGCCCCGCTCAACACCAGGGATGAATTCCTTGAAGAGCGTGTGGGTGCAATCAGGAGCGGTAAATATGTAACGGAGCCGCCTGAGAAAATCGATTACATGGACGTTTCCCCCAAGCAGGTATTCAGCGTTACCACGGCGCTCATACCATTTCTTGAACATGACGATGCCAACCGTGCCCTCATGGGTTCAAATATGCAGCGTCAAGGTGTACCTCTGGTCAAGCCAGAGGCTCCCCTTATCGGCACCGGCATGGAAAGCGAGGTGGCCAAGTACAGCGGACAGGTAGTGTATGCCCTGGAAAAGGGTGAAGTGGTGGCCGTTGACAGCAAGAAGATCACGGTCAAGAGTGATGGCAAAAAGCGTGATTACAACCTGACCAAGTTTTACCGCACCAACCAGGGCACCTGTATTAACCAGCGCCCGCTGGTCAGGCGGGGAGACAGCGTCGTACCCGGCCAGGTCATAGCTGACGGGGCGGCCACGCAGAATGGCGAACTCGCTCTTGGCCAGAACGTGCTTTGCGCGTTCATGACATGGAGGGGCTATAACTTTGAAGATGCCATCATCATCAGCGAGAGGCTGGTCAAACAGGATAAGTTCACCTCCATCCATATCGAGAAACACGAAATAGAGGCGCGTGAGACAAAGCTGGGCAGGGAGGAGATCACCAAGGACATCCCCAACGTGGGGGAGGAGAGCCTGAGGGACCTGGATGAGTATGGTGTCATACGGGTCGGGGCAGAGGTCGGACCGGGCGATATCCTGGTGGGCAAGATAACGCCCAAGGGTGAAACTGAGTTGACTGCCGAGGAGAAGCTGTTAAGGGCAATATTTGGTGAGAAGGCACGTGAGGTGAAGGACACTTCGCTCAGGGTACCCCATGGCGAGGGTGGTAAGGTAATCGAGGTAACGGAATTCAACAGTGACAACCATGCCGACCTCCCGGCAAACGTGATCAAGCTGGTCCGGGTCTGGATCGCCCAGCGCCGCAAGATCTCGGTCGGTGACAAGATGGCCGGGCGGCACGGCAACAAGGGCGTCATCTCGATCATATTGCCCGAAGAAGATATGCCCTTCATGCCTGACGGCAGGGCCATTGATATTGTTCTCAACCCCATCGGTGTACCTTCAAGGATGAATATAGGCCAGATACTGGAAACACACCTGGGACTGGCCGCCGACATCTTTGGCGAGAAAGTGATCAACCCCATTTTTGATGGTGCGGATACTGTGGCTGTTGAGGACGCACTGGGTAAGGCATGGATTGTCAGGAAAGCCAAGGAAGAAGGTGTAATTAACCAGGACAGGCTGGACAGCGACGGATTGAACAGGGTTAAAGACTGGATAAAGAAAAATCATCTTAATCCGGATATGGTGTTTGATGACACGGGTAAACACAAGGGCTATGCGCGCAAAGCTAGCCTGATACTGTGGCTGGAGAAAGAAAAGGCCATCGGTATGCCGGCGGTCGACCCCTACATAAGCAACGAGAAGCTTGATGAGATAGTAGAGGAAGTGTACCTCACGAAAAAAATTGTGCCTCCCACGTTCGGCAAGATACAGTTGCGTGACGGCAAGACCGGCGAACTTTTCGACCAGCCTGTCACGGTGGGCATAATCTACATGATGAAACTGATACATCTCGTCGATGACAAGGTGCACGCCAGGTCGACGGGTCCCTATTCGCTGATCACGCAGCAGCCGCTGGGCGGAAAGGCGCAGTTCGGCGGTCAGCGCTTCGGCGAGATGGAGGTGTGGGCGCTCGAGGCTTACGGCGCCAGCCATACCCTGCAGGAACTGCTGACCGTCAAATCGGATGATGTCCAGGGCAGGGCCAAGGCCTACGAAGCGCTGGTCAAGGGCGAGGACGTGCTCCAGCCTGGAGTACCGGAGTCATTTAAGGTCCTGTTCATGGAGCTGCGCAGCCTCGGGCTGGCGGTCGAGTTACTCAACGAGGAGGACCAGAGCATCAACCTGTTTGAAGACAAGAAAAAAATGGGCGGGCTACCCAAAGCTTTAAGATAGGGGATAAAAAGTGTTCGAAATAAACGATTTTAACGCAATACGCATCTCCCTGGCGTCGCCGACGCAGATCGAGGACTGGTCATATGGTGAAGTGACCGAGCCTGAAACCATCAATTACCGCACCCTCAAGCCGGAGAAGGACGGGCTTTTCTGCGAAAGGATTTTCGGTCCCGTCAAGAACTATGAGTGCTATTGCGGCAAGTACAAGAAGATACGCTACCGCGGTGTAACCTGCGAAAGGTGCGGCGTCACAGTGGAGCACTCCAAGGTCCGGCGTGAACGCATGGGCCACATTACCCTGGCTGCCCCGGTGGCCCATATATGGTTTGCCAAGGGCGTCCCCAGCCGCCTGGCCCTCCTGCTCGACATATCCCCGCGCAACCTTGAGCGCGTCCTCTATTTTGCACAATACGTGATTATCTCGAGAAATGAGGAGGCTTGCAGGCAAAAGCTTGAAGCCCACTATACCCGTAAGAAACAGGAGCTGCTCAATTCCCTGGAGGAGCTTGAGGCCA
>Ga0247840_10005643_pt1 | contig 18653 bp, 16 predicted proteins | sample LaCruzMarch2015__FD_192404 | JGI IMG/M metagenome (GOLD analysis project Ga0247840, IMG submission 192404) | Freshwater microbial communities from meromictic Lake La Cruz, Castile-La Mancha, Spain - LaCruzMarch2015_17m | ecosystem: Environmental > Aquatic > Freshwater > Lake | place: Spain... | reverse complement strand
TTGTAATTCGTAATTACTATACCCTGTCATTTTGAGCAGCATAGGATTAAAGAAAACAAAACGTTTTTCCTGAATAACAACTATTGCCTCTTGGGCGTTCTCGAAAAGTAACCGATACTGAACTTCACTTTGCGACAATGCATCTCTATATTTTTTTTCTTGTGAGATATCAATTATCAGAAACATGGTTCCAATAAGCTGTTTCCGGCTATTAGTAATGCTATTTCGCTCAACACGATACGATTTTTCGTTCAACTTTATTTCCAAAAAGCTCACTTCATTTTCGCTACTTGTTATAAACTGTGCCGAATGAATAATCATTTTTATTTGCTCGTAACTTAAATCGCCTTTCAAAAGCATGTTTACGGCTTTAGGATTAGTGCTGGTAATTTCACCATTTAAATCGACCACTACTAATGCATTTGGTATGCTTTCGTACAACGAGCTAAGAATCAGCGGCTTGATGTCGAGAAGCCCTTTATTAAAAGTACCCACCGACACCAAAATTCCCATAGCCAAAAAACCTATTGGCGTTAAATCTACATTTCCTTCGGGGCGAATTCCAACTACATACATTACACTCATTATAGCAGGAATTGCTGCACCTAATATTATTATTAAAACTCTTGCTCTTTGGTCTTTCGAAACTCGAATATAGGTTTTCGAAACCATTATGATTCCAATAAAAATTAGTGTATACGAATAAATAATATGCAACCAATATAGTTTTCCGGAGATAAAATCGTGATAAAAGTAATTGCCAGCATCGAAAAGCACACTACTCTCGTAAAACATTAAGTGATAATTATTTGAAGCTACCGAAATTATGGTAATTAACGGAATAAGAAATAGCAAAGCTATATTTACATTTGTAAGCCAACCATCTCTACCACAATAAATGGAGGCAAAAAGCACCCAAAAAACCGGAATAGTAGCAATTCCAAAATACTCCAATACCAAATATAAATGCAACTGCGGGTAACTGCTGCTAATCAATTCGAGTCCGTAAAACAACGACCATAAAGCAGTAGCTATCAACAACAACGAAAGCGTTTTATTGGCTGAATTTTTTCGGTTTGTAAGTGCCAGAAACGATAAAAACACCGATATCATGGCTGAACCAAAAAATAAATTGCTTAATAATTGATAGTTCATACTATATCTTAAATAAAAGGATACGGTTTATTATTAATTTGCAACTAATCAATAAGCTTTCACATTAACTTCAGAGAGCTGTTCGATTACTTTTAATAAAGTTTCGGTAATAAATTCTACCAGATTTCTCAAATTATCAGCACAGCCACTCACATTGCTATAGTTTTCGAGTGCTCTGATTTCATTATATAAAACATGTATTTCCAAATTTATAAGACTTGGTTTTATTTTGTGTGCTAACTTTTTTATTGCTTCAATATCGTTTACAGCTAACGCCTCATTCATTTTCAGTACTGTTTCACTGGCAATAGTTTTAAACATTGCAACCATATTCAAAATAAATTTTTGGTCGCCATTGGCAATAACATTCAATTGCTGCAAACTATATAATTTTACATTGCTCAAAGCCAAGTTCAAATCGGTATTTTGCTCTGTAAAATCAACGGCATTTTTCGTAGACTTTTTTGTACGACACAATGATTCAATTTTCGAATAAAGCTCCTCTTCTTTATATGGTTTGATTAAAAAATCATTCATACCAATACTCAAATACAATTCAATATCGTGCTTAAAAGCATTTGCAGTAAGAGCTATTATTGGTGTGGTGTTCTGCATTTTGCCCCTAATAATTTTTGTTGCTTCTACGCCATCCATTACAGGCATTTGAATATCCATAAGTATGATATCAAATTTCTCATTTTCTAAAATTTTTAGTGCCACTTGTCCATTTTCGGCTTCGACAATACTGCATTTAGCCCGTTTTAAACTTTGACGGGCTATAAATCTGTTCATCTCATTATCCTCTACTACCAATACTTTAGTATTCGATATATCATAATTCCGTGTCGATTTATCAATCTGAATCAGCTGATCTTCAATGCCTAACGGAAAATTTAAATCGAAAACTATTTCGGTACCTTTTCCCTTTTTGCTGTCTACCTTTACTTTGCCTCCCATCATTTCAATTATTTCTTTCGAAATACTCATCCCCAAGCCTGTACCTTCGTAATTTCTGTTTGCAGCATCGTTTTCTTGGGTAAATTTACTGAAAATATGCTGCAAAAACTCTTCACTCATACCAATTCCCGAATCAGAAATCAGAAATTGTATGCGCTGCATTTCGCTATCACTTTCTATCAGTTTAACATCGAGCTTCACAAATCCTTGGTCGGTAAACTTTATCGAATTTCCAATAAAATTTATCAGCACCTGACTCAATCTTAGCGAATCGCCTTTAAGTGCCCTTACGATATTTTCGTCCCTCTGTACCGAAAATTTAATTTTTTTGCCAACAGCTCGTGAGCTTAATATACTGTTTACATTGCTCAGTACTGCCGACAAACTAAAATCTTTAATATCTAACGAAAACTCACCGGTTTCAATTTTCGACATATCGAGCACATTGTTAATAATCGACAGTAAGTGATAAGCAGATGCTTCGGTATGTTTCAGGTACGTTCGTTGCGAATCGGATAGGATTTCTTTGCCTATTTCGCGTATCATTCCAATAATTACATTGAGTGGTGTTCGAATTTCGTGACTCATGTTAGTAAGAAACAATTCTTTGGCTTTGGCCGATTTTTCAGCAATCTTACGAGAGCTTTCCAAATTGTCCAACATTTCCTTTCGCTGTGTAATATCGCTATCAATGCCTCTATATCCAATAAATTCATTTTTCGAATTATAAAGAGGCCTACAATTTGTCGATAACCATAATTCAGTTCCATCAGCTTTGAGCGCCTTTTTCTCGTAATTATTTATCGTTTTCATTTCTTGGATAATACTGAAGGCATCCGCTTTCACTTTTTCTCTATCGGCCAAAGCTAATATGTCGTAAAAGTATTTTTTATGTAGCAAATCTTCCGTTCTATATCCCAACACCGTTTCTACAATCGGGCTAATAAAAGTATAGAGACCCTCCTCGTTAATCTCCCATGCAAAGGTTCGCGATTGAGCCGATAATTCGTTTAGGCGTTCATAACTCTTTATCAACTCCCCTTCGTGCATTACCCTATCGGTAATATTAACGCTTATTCCAACCATTCCGGTTGTTTCATCCAAATCATTTTTTAGTGGGAGTTTCGAAATCATTGCCCAAACACCATTGCCTATGTATTTTTCTTCGTCCAGTATGGTTTCACCTCCAAACATCACCAACTCATCTTCAACTTGCGTATTTACACCTACCGATTCACCAAATAATTCTTTATCAGTTTTTCCCAACACTTCCTCTTCATTTTCCCACCCAAACTGCTTTAATTCGTGCGAGTTAACAAGCGTTTTCCTAAAGTTAGTATCTTTAGTATACACACAAACAGGAATATTATCGATTATTGTTCGAAGCAATTTTCTCTCATTGGCTATTTTGAGCCTTAACTCAGCCGCATCTTTCGAACTATTGGTGTTGGAGTCTGAATTTCTCATAATCGTCGTATTAATATGCAATAAAATTTTATAAAAAAATACATTTACAATCGTTCAAATTATTACAAATACAATCATTATAAATATGTAAATCGCACTTTCGGTGTAATAATTATTATTACAAATAATAATATATTTTGTAATACTAATTCCGATTACATACAATACTTATTTTCAAGTATTTATATGTAAATATAGGCATAGTTTTCGAAAATAAATCAATTATTACTACTTTTGTAACTTATTATCACATTATTTCCGAAGAGACAATAACCTATTGATAGTAAAGTATATATATTCGAAAACGAAGATTTATTTTGCAATCAAAAAGTTAATAATATTTAAAATGAAGTGCGGATTGATAGAAATTTGCAAGCGCCGGAAAAATTTGGCTTAATATTTAAACTCCTCACAAAAAAAAATTGACAAATAATAATCGATATTAAAAAACCTATATTCGTTTTCGAGCAAAAAATCATAACTATTGTTTATACAGGCTTTAACTTATAACACAAAAAAAAATAACACTACAAATTGTAGTATTATTTTCGACAAAAAAAACTTCAGAGCACAAGCTTGATTAATGCAGAATTTTAAAAATCAATTCTTTCATTAGTTCACCATCTTCTACCCCATTACTATCTACTCCTTTGCTGCGAGCATCTGTTTCGCGTATCCAGCTTATTATATTCATGGTTTTCCAAGCTCCATAATTTTTGGCAGCCATCTCGTATTTTTTCACAAAAAACGGATTTATTTTCAATTCCGAAGCTACCGCCACCTGACTTCTATCTTTTAAATAATGAAAAATCATTAGATTCGAAAACAAACCAAAAAGCTGGGGTAACACCATTACCAAAGGGTTATTTTTCTTGTTATCTGCAAAATATCGGATAATACGATTGGCTTTCAATACATTTCTTTCGATAAGTGCATCTTGCAATTCGAACACATTAAAATCCTTGCTAATTCCAATATTTTTTTCTACTTGCTCAGGTGTAATTATTGAGGTATTAGAAGGTTTTGTGAGCAATAATTTATCCAGCTCATTAGCCACTTTGCTTAGGTTGGTACCTAAAAATTCGGTTAACATCTGAATGGCTTTTACGTCCACCGTTACATTTTTATTTCGCGCATAAGCATTAATCCAAGCTCCCATTTCGTAATCGCGCAATTTTTCCGATTCGAAAACTACACCAATTTTAGAAATATCCAGAACCCATTTTTTACGTTTATCGGGCGAACCATATTTATATGCAAATACAAGTATTGTAGATTGCGAAGGATTTGATAGGTAGTACTGCATAGGATCCCAATCTTTAATGGACTGTGCCTCCTTCACAATAACCACTTGATAAGGCGACATCATGGGGTAGCGCTTAGCTGCATTTATGATGGTTGTTAAATCGGCATCTTTGCCGTAAACTATCGTCAAGTCAAATTCACGCTGACTTTCATCGAGTACAGAAGCTTGTATATAGTCCGAAATTTGATCGATATAATAAGCTTCCTCGCCCATTAAAAAATAAATGGGCTTGTATGCTTTGCGACGTAAATCGCTCATTACCTGATCGAATGTTATTCCTTGTTTTGCCATTTATTCAAATCTAAGGTGCCTGATAGTTTTACTGTTATTAATCAACGACGAAAGTGATTTTATGCCAATTCGAATATGTTCTTCCACAAAACTTGCCGTTACTTTTTTATCACTTTCAGAAGTTTTAATTCCTTCGGCTTGTAGTGGCATATCCGAAACCAATAATAATGCACCCACAGGAATACTATTGTAGAAACCAACCGAAAAAAGGGTAGCAGTCTCCATATCTATAGCCATTGCATGCGTGGAACGCAGGTAATCTTTGAACTTTTCGTCATGTTCCCAAACACGGCGATTGGTAGTGTAAACCGTACCAGTCCAGTAATCCTTGCCAAAGTCGCGAATATTTGACGACACAGCGCGTTGCAAACTAAATGCGGGTAATGCAGGTATCTCGGGTGGAAAGTAATCGTTAGAAGTTCCCTCGCCTCGTATGGCCGCACTCGGAAGTATATAGTCGCCAATTTTATTCTTATCGCGCAAACCGCCACACTTGCCCAAAAACAGCACAGCTTTTGGCTCAATTGCCGACAAAATATCCATAATAATAGCAGCATTAGGGCTTCCCATACCAAAATTTATTATAGTAATTCCATTTGCCGAGGCATTTATCATTGTGCCATCTCTACCTAAAACCGGCACTCCATGCCATTCGGCAAAAAGCTCTACATAGTTATTAAAATTGGTAAGCAAAATATATTCGGTAAATTCATTCAATGGTCGTTTCGTATATCGAGGTAACCAGTTTTCAACAATGTCGCGTTTTGTTTTCATATTTTTTCTGTCAAAAGCCAAAAGTTACAAGTCAAAATGAAATAGCTTTTGGGCGTGTGAGATTTTTTTTTTATCTTAGCGTTAAATTTTGAAACATTCAACTTCCGAAAGGCAAAAGTAATAAATAATGTGGCAACTAAATCTACCCGAGTATATATTTCGCATAAAAATTCAGAACAACAAAGAATATATCTTTGATAATCAGCGAAAAAAATTTGTTTTATGTACACCGGAGGAATGGGTGCGACAACATTTTATACGTTTTTTGATTGCAGAAAAAAATTATCCGGCTTCATTTATTGCTATCGAAAAGCAGATTGAAGTAAATGGTTTGCGAAAAAGATGTGACGCAGTTGTCTACAATCCCAAATATGAACCTTTGGCAATAATAGAACTGAAAGCACCTCAAATTCAACTATCTCAAGCAACTTTCGACCAAGCTGCTGTTTACAATTCGAAACTTAAAGTCGACTATTTATTAATAAGCAATGGCCTCGATCACTTTGCTTGTAAAGTAGATACGTTAAATAGTCGCTATGCATTTTTTGAAAACATTCCAGATTACAATTCCTTGCTTTAGAACGCTTACAGGTGCATTATGTCTTTCGTATCGAGAGGTGCATACGGACCTTGTTTTACTTCAAAAATTACCGTTCCTTTTTCAAGCACATCTACTGAATGCCATTGAGAAGCAGGTATGGAAACTCCATATTTACCTTTCTTGGGGTCGAGCAAAACCGTTTGGATAAGTTTTTTATTTTCGTCAAACAACAATACTTTTAAACTTCCTTTCAAAACGAGGTATGTTTCGTCGGTATGCAAATGGCGGTGAATAGGCATTTCCGTGCCAGGCTCCATAGCATTCAACAAACGCTGAACGTGATCATTTAATGATCGGTGTAGATTATAGTTTTTACGTAGTCGTTCGTTACTTGCTGCTTGCTCCGTAAGCTTGTCGAGCAATTCGTTATCAATTATTTTCATTCCAAAAAATCCAAAATTACATATTACTAATTATATACTCATCACATCACACTATCATCACGTCAAAAAAATCACCTTCTTATTCTTATTTGAATTGCATTTTTAAGTGGCTTTTCACTAAAAAAAATCAGATAACCACCCCCGCCAGCTCCACTCACCTTCCAACCTAATGCATCGCCCTTGTACAATTCAATCTGGTGTAGAATATCCTCGTTTACCATATTTGGAAACATCCTGACTTGTGCTTCAAAGCTTTCGGTCATAGCTTTACCTGCCTCAACTGCATCCAGAGCTAAAATAGCTTTCCAGCATTTTTCGGCAGCTGCACCCAATTGTTCTGCACCTGTTTTATCAATGTTTGTGTTGGCCAACACATCGTACGAAGCTGCTCGAGGATACAGTGGCACCATCCACACAAATTTTTCTATCCACGCAAGCAATTCATTATCAGTGCATTTTTCAATTTTCTCCGGCCAATAATCATTATTATAGTACAAATAATTCATGCCAGGCATTACTATTCCAAGCGAATCCTGCGAGCCACTTATATATTTTGTACCAGGAGGGTTTTCGAAGCAAAAAAGTGTTTTAGCAAGCTTCTCGCTGTCACCTTGTGGTATATCGGTTTGCCATAGTTCAATGGCCTTTTTCCGACTACTGGTCGACATGCCGCTTCGGTCGTTAAATTCGTAATCGGGCTCTACACAAATAGTAATAACAGGCCCTGCAGCTAAATTATTCACATATTGCTGATCCATCCATCCGCCTGCCAAATCAATGCGGTATGGAATCAAACATTCCTTGCGAAGCGAAGTAGTAGAACGCGTAGGCAAATTTCCGTGCGGAACACGTTTGCTTACAACATATTCGATGCCCATTTCTTTACAAAGCTCTTCCTTGGCTGCGGTATGACCATCGACATTTACAAAAAATATATCTGGTTTAAGTTCATTTATCTCGTTCAAAAAATCGAGTAAGCCTCCTCCACGATTTATCCAAGCATCCTTTACAGCTTTCAACGATTTTACCATATACAACCTTTCGGCATCCGAATTTATCGTTTTACGGGCTTTCAATTCATTTATAGTTTTATCAGAGCCTATGCCCACATACAAATCGCCATAGCTTGCTGCCTCCTCGAAAAAAGCAACATGACCACTGTGGAGCATATCGTAACAACCGCTTACAAATACTTTTTTTGACATATTTTGTAAAGTTAGAAATTAGAAATCAGAAATTAAGTTATTGTACATGACATTGGCAGATTGGCACATTATCAATATTTATGTAACTGAAAATATTTACGTTTAAATAAAATATAAACAATTCCAAGCAAAACAGTAAATGCTATAGCAATACAATAATCGTAAACTACTGCTATCGAAAGCACTAATTGTAACAATCCATAAAACAAAGACACATATAAATGTGGAATTTTCAACTCATTAGCCATCAACTGATAAGCATGCTTTCGGTGAGCTTCGAATATATTTTCTTTCAGCTTTATACGATGTATAATAGTTAATACAGAATCAACGCCATAAACACCCAAAAACAAAATGTAAGTAAAATTGCCAGTTGCAATTATCAGTTTTCCAATCAAAAAAACAATAAAAAAAGCTATTGTTACCGAGCCTACATCGCCTGCAAAACAACGAGCTTTTTTACGAAAGTTAAAAACATTAAATACCATAACGGCCAATAACATTATATATATCAACCTGTTATCGACAAAAACATGCTGTTGGGTATTTACAAATAGCAGTGCCAGCAAAACGGTAATACTATAAGCTCCTGTTATACCATTTATGCCATCCATAAAATTGTACGCATTAATTATACCAACCGATAGTACCAATGCGATTATTAAAAAAAACCAAGGTTGAGCAAAAAGACCCCACTCGTAGAACAGGAGTGCCATGGCGGCAAAATGCATTGGTAGTCGCAGTTTCGACGAAATCGGTCGAACATCATCAGCAAAACTCACAAGAGCTATAAGTGTAAGCCCAAGCATAAAAAATGGATACTGAAATCCACTTATCAAGAAAAAAAGCAGTGCCCCAAAATAAAACACCACGCCACCGCCACGCAAAGTAATTTTTGTGTGCGAACTGCGTTCGTTTGGTTTATCAATAATGTTAAACTTGTCAGCTATTTTAAAGTATAGAAGTTGTAAAACAAAAAGAAATGCAAATACGGTCAGATAGTTTATAAAATTCATAGAACCAATTTCGATGTTAATATTCCATTAATTAGCAATATACGCTCACAAGTGGTTATTATTTTTGTAAAAACGTGCAAAGATACAATATTTTTATGAATTTGTATAAAATGATACAAACTAAAACTTTTCATTGGATTAATAAAACCCACATCCAAACCTACAATTATTAAAAGTAGACCGAACTCGGATTAAAAACAGCTATTCTTGATCTATTCCATGCCGTTTGCTTCGGCCAAAACTGCGGTACAAGTCGTGTTCAATTTCAATATCAGGCTCTACTAAAGCAGTATTATGTAAAGGCACAAACTGAATATATTTGATACTCAACCCTCGTCCAAGCCATTGTTGCTCGTAGTAGGTTTTTATAGCCAAAATAGGATTTACGTAATCGGAAGCATATAAATTGTTGGTGGAAACGTTTACCGGAAAATGATTCAACTTTACCATTTCGCAGGTGTAGGTAAACATAAAATTGCTGTCGGTTTTGAGGTGAATTATACCGTCGGGTTGCAAAAATTGCAAGTAGGAGCGAATAAAATTAGTGGCAGTAAGGCGTTTGGTCGTTTTTTTCATTTGCGGGTCAGGGAAAGTAAGCCAAATTTCGGCTACCTCGCCAGCTGCAAAGCAATGCTGAATCATTTCGATGTCCGTTCGCAGAAATGCTACATTTTTCAGCCCCTTTACTTCAGAATCTTTCGCACCAGTCCACATGCGAGCCCCTTTAATATCGACACCTACAAAGTTTTTTTCGGGAAAAAGTTGCGCCAGTCCAACGGTATATTCACCTTTTCCACATCCAAGCTCCAGCACAATAGGGTTGTTATTTCCAAAAAACTTTTCGTTCCACTGTCCTCTCATTTCCAGACTATTACCTTCGCGCAATAGGTGCGACGAAATCTGAAACACATGCTGAAACTGCTCCATATCGGCAAATTTTGCCAATTTATTTTTTCCCATGCTTATTTTGCTTTTTCCACTTTTATGCCTACATCGTTTATGCCTACAAGTAGCGAATCGCGCATTCCTTGTTGTATTTCGAAGCGGTAATTGCCTTTTTTGGCAAATTTAAAATTTTGTCGATAGAGTACAGGCATATTAAACACCGACCCAACGCCAGTGCCCAACCATTTACCAAATTCATCGGCCAAATAAAATTCAATGGTATCGTTGGTTATCGCGCTATCGGGCGAAATCTCCTTTATAAAAAGCCAAATATTCTGATAAGGGTACTCACCTCTATTGCGAGTATTTACATACAAGTCGTAAGATTGAGAAGCATTTTCAATCTTTACATCAAACGTACAAATACTATCTTTATTCCAACCTTTTTCGTTTATAGCTTGATAGTTGAAATAGACCGCATCGCTGGTGCACGAAGTAAAAAGTACGAATGCAATAAAAAGTTTAATCAACTTTTGGAGGATTCTGGTCATTACGCTTAATAAGTTTGGGTGCGTTAGTTCTGTTTTTATCGGTTTGCATTGGACGAGTTACTGCCGAACCACGATTACTTCGGTTGTTGTTACTATTGTTATTTTTTCCCTGACTTTTTTTAGCGGAATCGAAACGCGTTAAGCTATCCTGACCAACCACATTGGTATAATCTACTGGCACGGGTTTATTTCCATCCAATTTTACATCAAGTGTATCGGGTCGCTGTCCGCGCTTATTCAACGCTATTACTGTTTTGGCCCTTTCCACATCGATAGTTATTAAATTTGCACCAAATTCCTTTGATGTTGAATAAGTTATCAATCCCTTAAACACGTCAGTCTTAAAATGAAAGTAGGTATTATCGCTTGTCTCGAGCGGCATTTCTTTTGATGGAAAATCTTTTTGAGCATCAATATAGGTATCCACTTCGAAATTCATACAGCATTTTAGTTTTCCACATTGTCCGGCTAACTTTTGAGGATTAAGTGAGATATCCTGATGGCGAGCAGCAACTGTGGAAACCGAGCTAAAACTTGTCATCCAACCAGAGCAACATAATTCGCGCCCACATGGCCCGATTCCACCTATTCTTCCTGCTTCCTGACGCGCACCAATTTGTTTCATCTCGATGCGAATACGAAATGTTTCGGCAAAAACCTTTATCAGCTGACGAAAATCGACACGTTCGTCGGCAATATAATAAAATATAGCTTTATTTCCATCGCCCTGAAATTCTACATCACCAATTTTCATGTTTAGTTTTAAACTTTCGGCAATCTGACGGGCTTTAATCATAGTTTGCTGTTCGCGTGCTTTGGATTCGTTAAACTTTTCGATATCCACTTCGCGTGCTTTTCGATATACACGACGAATTTCGTAACGTTCGGGGTCGATATTGTTTTTATTCATTTGCAACAAAACCAACCTGCCAATAAGCGTAACTTCGCCTATATCGTGCCCCGGTGAAGCTTCTACAGCCACCACATCGCCTTTTTCGAGCGCAATTTTTGTACTATTTAAAAAGTAACCTTTACGCGTATTTTTAAACTGCACTTCCACAAAATCAGTATCTTTCATGGTTTCGGGCAAATCGCTCAACCAATCGTAAACACCAAGTTTTTTATCTGAGCGGCAATCGCAGCCCTTTTTTGTTATGCAGCATCCGCCATTATTTAGAGTAATATCCATTTTTTTTTAAAATTAGAAGTTAGTCCCGATAGCTATCGGGATTAGAAATTAGAAAATAAGAAATTTAGAAAATGGGAATTAAAAAATTTTCTTTTCATCTCATCATCACCCCGATAGCTATCGGGGCATCACATCACCTCTTCAACAGCATTATAATTTTAAGAACTAAATCGAAAAACACCATTTTGGCATTTACGTTTCGTTCAATATGTCTTTCGGCAAGCTCAAATTCTTTCATTATATCTTCCACATTTCGCTCGTTGATAAACGGCGAAAACTTTTGCGAAAAATCAAATTCATAGCTTACAAAATAATTTAAGTCTTTGTTTTTCAGGTTTAAAATAAAATTTTCACGCGTTAAATGTTGTGCGTAAGTCAAAAACTTTTTTTGTCTTTCGCGACCTATTGCCGGAGCAGCCATATCATCGGCCCATTTACGTAGCGTTTTGAGTGAAGCATGGTCTTTTCGATTTCCAACCTGCCAAGCCAAACGCATAATCATAACAAAACGCTCGAAATTTACCTTGTTTTCGTCATCTTCATTCAGAATAGACAATGCAGCTAAATAGCTTCCATTGGCTATACGCGCCACATTAAGTGCATCGTGTTGCGTAATTTCAATCTCACGATTACGAAGCAAAGCTACCACCAAATCCTCGTCCTTGAGTTTAGGAATTATAACTTGCTGAGTACGCGATAGAATGGTCGTAAGCATTTCGTCGGGCGAATTGGATACCATCAGAAAAACTGTTTTTTCGGGCGGCTCTTCCAATATTTTCAACAGTTTGTTGGCGCATTCGCCATTCATTTTTTCGGGTAACCAGATTATCATTACCTTGTATTCCGATTCGTAGGTTTTGAGGCTCAGTTTACGAATTATTTCCTGACTTTCGTTGGAATAAATCATGCCCTGCTTGGCATCGCCACTAATCTCGGTGTACCATTCGTTAACACTAAAATACGGACTTTCAGCAACTTTAGCCCTGAATGGAACAATAAAATCGTCGCAAATAGTACTTTGCTTTCCTTGTGGTTTAATGATTGGAAAAACAAAATGCAAATCGGGATGCGCTAACTTTTTAAACTTCACACACGACGGACAAATTCCACACGAATCGGTTTCACCCTTGTTTTCGCAACAAATATATTGTGCATAAGCAATAGCCAACGCCAACTTTCCAATTCCTTCGGGACCACGCAACAATTGGGCATGCGGAATACGCTGTTCCCTTACAGAGCGAACAAAACGTTCCTTAATATCTTGTTGTCCAATTACTTCCGAAAATAACATCTATTATTGTTCTCTTTTTTAATATAATTTGCAAATATATAAAAAAAAGAAGACGTATGAAAATCTTAAAGATGGTATATTCATTGTCACTTTTTTTGGATATTAATTTCATAAATAGATATTATTTCCTAACTTTGTATATCGAAATTCGATATTTTTTAGATAATAAACAAGAAAAATTCAATTTAATTTTTTAATAATGAAGAGATTAGCTATTGTGCTTTTAGTAGCAGTAAGCTTTTTTACCGCCAGAGCCGACGAAGGAATGTGGATGTTACCACTTATCGAAAAGCTTAATATGCAGAAAATAAACGGAATGGGCTGCACATTATCGGCCGACGAAATTTATAGCGAAAAAAATATTAGCCTCAAAGATGCAGTTATTATTTTTGGCAATGGCTGTACTGGCGTTGTGGTTTCGAATCAGGGGTTAGTTTTTACAAACCACCATTGTGGTTTTGGTGCTATTCAGCAACACAGCACCGTGGAACACAATTATCTGAAAAACGGATTTACAGCCGAAAAAACAGAAGATGAAATTCCTACTCCGGGACTTACAGTTAAGTTTCTGGTTAGCATTACGGATGTTACAGACAGAGTGATATCGCAACTCCCCGACTCACTTATCGGAAAAAAACGAACAGCCAAACAAGATTCTATTTTGTCGAACATAAAAAAAGAATTTTCGAAGGACAGCACTTATAAAGTAACACCTAAATCGTTTTATTCCGACAACGAATTCTATGTATTTGTTTACGAGGAATTTACCGATGTACGCTTTGCTTATGCTCCACCTTCGTCGATTGGTAAATTTGGTGGCGACACCGATAACTGGATGTGGCCACGACATACCGGCGATTTTTCGGTTTTCCGCGTGTATAGCGATGCAAACGGCAAACCGGCCGAATACTCCAAAGACAATGTGCCTTATACCCCAAAACGCTTTGCAACAGTATCCAACAAAGGATACTCAACCGGCGACTATAGCATGATAATTGGAAATCCGGGCACTACAACGCGCTACCTATCGTCGTGGGGAATTGTAAACCGCATGAACAACATAAACCAAGCACGCATTAATGTGCGAGGAGCAAAACAGGATGTTTGGAAAAAATTTATGATGAAAGACGAAGCAATAAATATTGCTTATGCCAGCAAATTTGCACGTAGTTCTAACTATTGGAAAAACAGCATTGGTATGAACAAAGCCATTGGAAAACTCGACATTGTGGAACGTAAAAAAGGCGAAGAAAAAGCTTTTAATGAATGGGTTAACAGCAACGCCACTCGCAAAACCAAGTACGGAAAAGTGCTCGAAAACATGCAAGCCGGATACGAAAAAATTAAACCTTACAGTCGTGCGCTAAACTTTATGCGCGAATCGCTTCAAGGAGGTGCCGAGATGCCTCGCATCGCTTCGAGAATTGTGAAACTTACTGAGGGTAAATTTGATAAAGATTCGGTACTGAAAAAAGCGGAAGAAATGTACAAAGATTATTATGCAGAAGTGGACCAAGCCACATTTCCGGTAATGATAAACGAATACAAAAAAGCAGTAACGCCCGAAAACTTACCGGCTCTGTATACCGTAATTGATAAAAAACACAAAGGTAGTGTGGAAAAATACTCGCAATCAATTTATTCGAAATCGGCATTTACGACCTTCGATAAATTTAAAAAATCGCTCAATAAAAAATCAGTTAATTTACTCAACGACCCTGCACTACTATATTGGCGCGAAGTATCGCTGCTTTCGGGAAGTTTACAAAAAGGCGATTACAACGATGCTGTTGAGCAAATTCAGGATGCTCAACGCTTATACGAAGCTGGCTTAAAAGAAATGGCAAACGAAAAAGGAATAGCCCGCTACCCCGACGCCAACTCTACTATGCGCCTCACCTACGGAACCGTTGGCGGTTACAAGCCAGCCGATGCAGTTGATTACAACTACTATACCACCACGCAGGGAATTTTGGAAAAAGAAATTCCGGACGACTACGAATTTGACGTACCACAAAAATTGAAATCGGCCATTACGACAAAGGATTTTGGCACTTATACCGACACCAAAACGGGAAAAATGCATGTAGCATTTTTGAGCACAAACGATATTACAGGCGGTAATTCGGGAAGCCCTATTTTCAATGCCAAAGGCGAATTAATTGGTTTGGCTTTCGATGGTAACTGGGAAGCTATGAGCGGCGACATTGTGTTCGAACCCGAATTGCAACGCACTATCAATGTGGATATTCGCTACGTACTGTTTGTAATGGATAAGGTGGGAGGCGCGCAACGACTACTGAATGAGTTGCTTATTAGATAGTTACGAGTTACAAGTTACAAGTTACAAGATAAGAGTTATGAGTTGAAATATGATTTGAGAAAACAAATTCGAAGATAATTTTGTAATCAAAAAATATTCCTAACTTTGCATCTAAAGAAAAAACGAACAATTTTACAATATGGAACGCCTTAAAACTTTATGTATCGTTTTGCTACTTGTTTTTTTTGCAAGCATGTATCAGGGAGCTGTATTGCCTTTTATCGAAGGTATAAAATACGGACTTTCGATTGCAAAATACGAAGACGAAACAAATAACAAAACACAGGAATTTATAATGATGGATGTGGAACCCAAAAATCCGGGCAATACTATTCCAAACGAAGTAAACCTGAAAAACGGACAACCTGTTGTGGTGCAAGCAACAAATATCTCGTTAATTAGTACTGATTTAACCGAGAAACCGGTTTGGTGGTTAGCATTAAATGCGCTATACATGGCACTCACCACCATAGTACTTGTTTTGGGTATTTGGATTCCGTTTTTGGTAGTAAAAATTCTACGGTCGCTTCAGCGGTCGTGGGTATTTGAGCGAATAAATTTGGCACGTATCAATCGTATAGGTATGATTTTGCTTGGCATTGGTATTTTAGGGTCGGTTATTCAATTAATCAATATTATTTCGGCCGAATACCTTGTTGATTTAACAAATTACCGCTTTACATACTCCAAAGTAATTGATTTTAATGCGATAATAATGGGCGTAGTGATTTTGATAATGAACGAAGTAATGCGAATTGCTGTTGAGTTAAAAGAAGAACAAGATTTAACAATTTAAGAACAAGAAAAAAGATGCCTATAATTGTAAATTTGGATGTCATGATGGCTCGTCGGAAAATTTCGCTGAACGAGCTCTCGGAAAGAGTGGATATCACTCCGGCTAACTTGTCTATTCTTAAAACCGGAAAGGCAAAAGCCATACGTTTCAGCACGTTAGATGCTATTTGTAAAACCCTAAACTGTCAGCCGGCAGATATTTTAGAATATAGAGATGAAGAGTAAATTTGCCCCCCGACTCCCAAAAGGGGAAGTGAAAACGCATTATTACAACTAACGCTTCATGGCTCTGTCCATGAGGCGTTTGTCTTCTTTTTCCTTCAGGCTTTCACGCTTATCGTAGTTTTTCTTACCACGCGCAAGTCCGATTTCAATTTTAGCAAGTCCTTTTTCGATAATAAAAAGCTTGGTGGGTACAATGGTATAGCCAGTTTCTTTGGTGGCTTTAGCTAACTTTTTGAGTTCGCGAGCAGTAAGCAGCAGTTTACGGTCGCGACGCACTTCATGGTTGTTATACGTACCAAAAAAGTAAGTGGAAATATGCATATTCCGCACCCATAACTCGTTGTTAATAAACGTACAAAAGGTATCCACAAGCGAAGCTTTACCATCCCGAATCGATTTAATTTCGGTACCAAACAGTTGCAAACCAGCCACAAAACGCTCCTCAATTTCGTAATCGAAAGTGGCGCGCTTATTCTTTATCAGTATGTTCGATTTTTTAAACATTTGCTTGTTGTTGGTTGATTGGTTTTTGGTTTGGGCTGCAAAGATACGTCAAATCTTTAAAAAACGAAAGCGACCCGTAAAGGCCGCTTTAAATGTTTTCACAACGGAATAATCCTTATTGTGATTTGCTTCAAAAATTGTAATGCAAAAATAGATAAAATTTATATACCTACAACACTTGTTTTATAAAATAATTATTTTTAACTTTAGCCCCTCAAAACAACATTTTAAATTTCAAAAAATATGAAAAGAATTTTAGGTTTGGATTTAGGAACAAATAGTATTGGATGGGCATTGGTGGAGATAGACCACGAAAATAAAACAGTTAGAATACTTGGATTAGGCTCTCGTATTCTATCGATGGATGCAGGAGAAATAGCAAAATTTGAATCTGGTAGCATATTAGAAAGCTCAGCATCAAAGAAAACGACAATGAAAACAACGCGAAAATTGAATGAGAGATTCCTTTTACGCAGAGATCGTTTACATTGTGTATTGAATTTATTACAGTCACTACCACAACATTATAAAGTTACTATTGACTTTGAGACTGAAAAGGGCTACAGAAATGGAAAGTTCAAAAAAGGATTAGAAGAGAACTTGGCTTACATAAAAGATAAGAATGGAAAATCAAATTTTCTATTTATGGACTCGTACAATGAAATGTTGAATGAATTTAAAGATGCAAATCCAGATCTGTTTTATAAAAAGAAGAATGGGAAAGAGACTAAAATACCTTATGATTGGACTTTATATTACTTACGTAAGAAAGCTCTAACAAAAGAAATTTCAAAAGAAGAGTTAGCTTGGATTACATTAAGTTTTAATCAAAAAAGAGGCTATGAAAAAACTGTTGGTCAAGACGAAAAGAAACAAAAAGAAGGAGAATTATCGGAAACAATTATTGGAATCGTAAAGTCAATTAATGAAACAGGTGAGAAGGATGGTCTAAAATTATTTGAAATTACACTATGCGATGAAAATGGTAACGATTTTTTCCGATATGAAGAAGAAAGTAAAATAAAAGTCACAGAAATAGAAGATTTAAAAGAATTAGAGATTATATCCAAATATGATGAAGAAGGTAATATAAATGACAAGAATAATGTCTATATTATAAAGGAAATTCGTCATCTCAAAGTTAAAGACGTTATCTTCACTGGAAGAAAAATTAAAGAGAATTTTATTTATGAAATTGTTCTTGAGACAGGTTGGATTAAAGAACAACAAAATAAATATCAACCAAAATGGATAAATACAGAGCGTGATTTTATTATCAAAACAAGTTATGATGTAAATGGCAATAGAATTCAAAAAGGGGCTGACAAAGGACGAAACATAAATGCTCCAAGTGTTGATGATTGGACATTACAAAAATTAAAAACAGAAACAACTTTAAGCTCTTTCAACTCAAAAAACAAAACAGTTGGAGTAGCCTCATATATCTACAATGAATTGCTTAGAAACCCTAACCAGAAAATTAAAGGCGATTTGATTACGGTTATTGAGCGTAAGTACTATCGAGAAGAGTTAGAAAAAATATTTGATTGTCAAATAAAGTCAGGAAAACATCCAGAATTAGAAGATACTAATCTTTATACTAAAGCTCTAAGTACATGACAAAAATTTAAAAATATCTATATTTGATTGAAATTCAGCATTTAAAAGTATTGTTGCGATAAAAGTTAGACCATATTTGAAAAAGCTTTTCCGCCTTTTACCGTTGTTTAAAATC
>Ga0247840_10005640_pt1 | contig 18669 bp, 20 predicted proteins | sample LaCruzMarch2015__FD_192404 | JGI IMG/M metagenome (GOLD analysis project Ga0247840, IMG submission 192404) | Freshwater microbial communities from meromictic Lake La Cruz, Castile-La Mancha, Spain - LaCruzMarch2015_17m | ecosystem: Environmental > Aquatic > Freshwater > Lake | place: Spain... | reverse complement strand
AGCAGCGAGGACTGAACGCACAGTTATGAGCGCCACACACATCTTAGTCGTCGATGACGAACCCGACATCAGGGGTCTGGTCCAGGAGATCCTGGAGGACGAGGGCTACCGGGTGAGCGGTGCCGAGAGCGGCGCCGCCGCGCGGCTGGCGCTGCGCGAGCGCCGCCCCGACCTGATCCTGCTCGATATCTGGATGCCCGACCTGGACGGCATCAGCCTGCTCAAGGAATGGGCGCAGGACCAGGGCCTGCCCTGCCCGGTCATCATGATGTCCGGCCATGGGACGGTCGAGACGGCCGTGGAGGCGACCCGCCTGGGCGCCTACGATTTCCTCGAAAAGCCCTTATCCATGGCCAAGCTCCTGCTCACCGTGGGACGCGCCCTGGAGGCGGAAAAACTCCAGCAGGAGAACATCGGGCTGAAGCGGCGCGCGCCCCTGGTCCAGGAACCCGTAGGGCGCAGCCCGGCGATGCAGCGGCTGCGCGAGCAGGTCAAGCGCATTGCCCAGCACGACACCTGGGTCCTGATCACCGGGGAGTCCGGCAGCGGTCGCGAGACCTTCGCCCGCTATCTCCACGCCCAGAGCCCGCGACGCGACCGACCCTTCGTGGATCTGAGCGTCTCGGCCCTGACCGGCGGGAGCGCCGCCCGCGAACTCTTCGGCAGCGAGGAGCCGGGGCTCACCCACTACGGTAGCCTGGAAAAGGCGGCCGGCGGGACCCTGCTGATGGACGAGGTGGCGGACATGGACCTGGAGGCCCAGGCGCTCCTGCTGGGGGCACTGAACAACGGCTCCTTCCTGCGCGTCGGCGGGGCCGAACCGGTGGCGATTGATGTCCGGATCATCGCCGTGACCCAGCGCAACCTGGAGGACGAGGTCCGCGCCGGCCGCTTCCGCGAGGACCTCTTCTACCACCTGAACGTGGTCCCCCTGAACATCCCGGCCCTGCGCGACCACGCCGAGGACGTCTCCGACCTGTTGAATTTCTATCTCGACTTCTTCGCCACCCACGAGAAGCTGCCCTACCGCCGCTTCAGCGTCGGCGCCCAGAACTTCCTGCGCAACTACACCTGGCCCGGCAACGTGCGCGAGATCAAGAACCTGGTCCAGCGCGTCCTGATCCTGGGCAGCGGCGACGAGATCACCCAACAGGAGGTCGAAGGCACCCTGGGCGCCCCGCCGCCGCTCCTGGCCCAGCCCCTGGAGGGCCTGGTCTCCTTCGACCAGCCGCTGCGCCAGGCGCGCGAGCAGTTCGAGAAGGCCTATCTCGACTACCAGCTCGAAAAGCACCTGGGCAATGTCAGCAAGATGGCCAAGGAGGCGGGAATGGAGCGCACCCACCTGTATCGCAAGCTGCGCTCGCTGGGGGTGGAGATCAAGGAGCGGCGGTAGGCGGTTGGAAGAGGCTTGTCCGCAAATGAACGCAAATAAGAGCGATGCTTGCGGGCGCGAACCGCATCATCGCTGTGGATTCCAAGGCTTCAGCCTTGGATGTGGACGACAAGGTTTCTCCCGCAGAAATGCCGCGCGCAGGAGATCGCCGCCATGATCAGCCACAAGACCGTTATGACTATTGACTTCCTGCGGTATTATGACCTCGAAACATACCTATTTGAAGACGTTCACCACCATTTTCATCGCGACGGATTCCTGTCGGCTTTCGATTTCTTTGTTTGGTCAAACTATGAACTGTTCCGCGACGCCGTCGGCGCCGCGGGTCCGGAGGGCCTCTCCCTACGTGACAAGGATAGATACCTCTGGGGCAGGTCGAGCGCGTCGCAACTACAGCAAGAGATCGCAAGATGCTTCTCAAAGGCCGAAACGACATCTTGACTGGGCGAAGTCTGGGACCAAGAAATTCTGGACCTCGCGACTAATAGGGCGTTTCGTCCTATTTTGCGATCCCCAAGTCCCGAAGGGGCGCGATATACCAGCCCAGGGCAACGCCCTGGGATAGCGTTGTTTATTCGGCCTAGCCCTGAAAGGGCGTGACATAAGGAGCCACGCCGTTAGGTCACGCCCTTTCAGGGCTAAGCTCTGCGGATAACCCATACCCAGGGCGTTGCCCTGGGCTGGTATGTTCGACCCCATTGGGGTCGATACGCAAGATAAGCTGAAACAGGATACTAGGATGAAGCTCGAAGCACAGGTCACGGGGAATATCGGATTGTATTACGCTTGCTACATGCTTTCGCGTCTAGGCTGGAATGTGATGCCCACTGCGCGAAACGCGCGCGGTATTGATATAATCGCTTACAATAGAACTGGCACTCAATTTATCGGAGTACAGGTTAAAGCACTGTCAAAGCGCGACCCAGTACCTCTTGGCAACGATCTCGGAAAGGTCATGGGTGATTTCTGGATTGTGGTCAATAATCTGACCAAAGAGCCAAATGCTTTTATTTTGCTCCCAGGAGAGGTGACTGCATTGGCCCATCGCGGCGAAAAAAACGGTCGGGTATCGTATTGGCTGCAACCTACACAGTATGACCAGGCCAAGTTCAAAGAAGCTTGGCAGCGCATTGGCCATGGGCACGAAATAGCGTAATACCTCCTCGGCAATAGGGACAGACCACATTTTCCGATTGAAAACAAGAGAAATGGCAAGGGGACGTTGCAGTGAAAATAAAGCTCTCACGACACGCAAAGCGGCGCGCAAGACTATACAGCATACCGGAATCGACTGTGGAGCACATAATTGCAGAAGCGAATCTCACCGCTGGAGAGCATGAGATCATCGCCGATGTGCCCGGGTTCCGATATCCACTGAAAGTTGTTGCGTCTCTTGACGGTGAGATTGCCACAATCATCACGGTTTACCCGTTGAAAAAGAGGGCTACGACATGAAAGTTCACTACGACGACGAAATAGATGCGTTGTATTTGAGCCTTGGCGACCAGGAACCCGACGGCGTCATAGAAATCGCCGAGGGTGTCAATCTCGACACCACGGCTGACGGAAAAATTACCGGAATCGAAATCCTTAGGGCATCGGACAGGCTGAACCTCGACACCATCCTGTCGTATACACTCGAGTTGGACCAGGGCATCGCAAAACGAAAAGTTGCCTGACTTGCTCAAGAACAGGGGGATTTGTCAGCGTATTCTGCGTTGCCTGGAGTCAACCCGACCCGAAGCCGCAAAGCGTTTTCATTATCACTGCTTACGAGATCCACGGCAAACCCCTTATCACCTTTCGGCGTCGCCACAGGAAGAACTGATGAAGCAATCACAATTTCCTCCCGGCTGGGATCAAGCGCGTGTCGACAGCGTGTTGTCGCACTATGAGGCGCAAACGCAGGATGAGGCCCTCGCGGAAGACGAAGCAGCGTTTCACGCTGTTGATCAGACGGTCATGGACATCCCTACCGACCTCGTTCCCGCGGTCAGAGAACTCATCGCCAGACACAAGGCGGTATAGCCTATGATCTCAGGATCTTCCGAATGCGTCGCGCGTGAGTGCGCCGCCGGCCTTAATCATGGTTCTGGCCGCGACCCTGACCGGTTCCGAAATTCTTGACAAGATTAACAAGATTTACAAGATTGAAGACGAATAACATCTTGTAAATCTTGTTAATCTTGTCAAAATGTCTCGGTTTCGTGCTCGCTGTGCAGTTCGGGACCACCCCCGTGAGACCTCATTCCTGCCGATACTGGCCGGAACGACGATCGAGGCCACCGTCGGCAAGACGCGCGGCGGTCGCTACCTACGGGTGATCTACGTGACGGACCCGAAGCCGGACAGCGTTTTCATTAAGACACGTGACCCCAGCGTGTAGGCGTAAACGCTGGATGGCGCGAAGGCGAACTGCACTCCGCGATATTCCACATTTTCTGCCGCGACGGTGCGCGTCGTTATGACAATCGGCTGTTCTATCTGGGGATTTTTGGAGACGAATTCCACGCAATTGTCCAACTCTCCGCGCGCCTTGAAAGGCCGATCGCTCCACTTGACCTCGACGACCCATTGCGGCCTTTGCTCCGCGCTGGCCAGCGACACGATGTCGATCTCACCGGTAGTCCAGCGGGCATAGTAGAGTTGGTTCGCCTGACGCTGTTGCCATTGACTGTAGATCGCCGTCTCGGTCAAGGGTCCCATCGCCTCAGAGTCTGCACCGATTTGACCGAACAGGGCCGCGCGCATCGACGAATTCGTCAAATAGACCTTGAAGTACAGCGCGCGCTTGAAGCGTTTGGCATTCTGGTCTATCCGCTCGACCCGGCGAATGAGGAAGGCGGCTTCGAGATACTCCAGATAGCGCTTGATGGTGTTCTTGGCGACACCCGATGACTGAGAGAGTCCCTCCAGGCTGACTTCGTTGCCGGTGTTGTAGGCCAGGGTGGTGAAAAGCCGATTCAATTCCTGGATGTCGTTGATCCCGTAGAGACTCGGCAGATCGCGCAGCAATACCTTGTCGATAATGTCGCTCTTGATATATTGCCCGGGATCGCCGCGGATGGTAGCCGAGAAGACGGCTTCCGGATAGCCGCCGAAATTGAGATAGTTGACGAATTCGTGATTGAGTTCAGCAATATCCTTCGCACGATACCTGGGCCCGTCATCGCGGTTCGGATCGCCTGCCGCAACCACCTCGACAAGTTCGCTATCCCGGTTGATAAACATGAGATATTCCGCGAAGGTCAGCGGCGGCAGCACATAGTCGCTGAATCTGCCGGCACCCGATTCCGTGCTCTTGAGCCGCAGCGCGGCGGCCGCCGAACCAGTAACGACGAACTTGTAGTCCGGGTACGAGTCGACGAGGGACTTCAGGTGGACCTCCCAGTCCTTCAGATATTGAATCTCGTCGAAGAAGATATGGAGCGGACTTTCCCGCCGGTGTCCGAACTTCTCCAGGAAAAACCCCAGTAGCCGCGCGAGCGGCAGCCCGGTATAGATTGGCGTTTCGAGCGAGAGATACAGAATCCGAGTGGCCGGCGTCCCACCGTCGAGCAATCCGCGAATGGCCTGATAGACCATCACCGTCTTGCCGACGCGGCGCGGCCCCATCAGCACAATAGCGCGCCGGACGCTGGTATCCGAAACCGTCCGGAAGAAAGAAGCAAAATAGGTCCGTCGCGGCCTGTCCTGAAATGCGATCTTCGTCGCCGGACCCGCGTCCCACCAAGGATTGTCAAAGGCCAGGCGGGCAACAATGTCCTCTTTCGCAATCTCGAGCATTTAAGGATCAACTCCGCCTAAGGTCAGGGTGCTGATCTTACGTCAAGGACGACCCAGAGACAAGATCAAACGACTGATCTTGATTGACGCGGTGCGCACCCACCGTGCGGCTCACCCCCGTTCGGCCATCCCCACCGTGTAATGTGCGCCCTGCTTAAGCTTGTCATAGTTGCCGAAGACCTCACGCAGGTTGCGCTTCATGAATTCGCGCAGGCCGTTGATGGTGACCACATAGAGCCGGCCGCCCGGGCGCAGCCGGTCACGGGCGTCGTGCAGCAGGATCGACAGCAACTCCTTGCCCACCTTCGCGGGGATGTTGCTCGCGATGCGGTCGAAGCGCTGGTCGGCCGGCACCTGGTCGAAGCCGTTGCTCAGCAGCGCCCGGGCGTTGTCGAGCCGGTTGCGGCGCGCATTGCGCCCGGCATAGTCAACCGCGACGAAATCCTTGTCGACCATCAGGGTTTGCCCCTGGGGGGCAAGGGCGGCGAGGGCCAGACCGATGGCGCCGTAGCCGCACCCGAGGTCCAGGCAGTCGGCGTCGGACGCAACCTCCAGATGCGCGAGGAGCAGGCGCGTGCCCTCGTCGATCTCGCGCGGGGAGAACAGCCCCCAGGTACTCGCGAAGCGCAGCGTGCGTCCGGCGAGTTCGGCCTCGAAGCGGATGGGCTCGCGCAGACGATCCACTTGGTCCTTGGTGAGCATGGGCGACGACCTGGAAGGTTCTTCGACGACCCGATTGACGGGCCCGGGACCCGGTATTCTAGCCCCTGGTTCGGGTACACTCACCCGATGACAGACCCTGCCGGCAAGCTGCATATCCGTCTCGACCCGGACGGGGTCCGCATCGACTCGACCCGCCCGGTGCGGGCGGCCAGCCTGTTGGTGGGCCGCGACATCGCGCAGACTACCCGCCTGCTGCCGGCGCTCTTCAGCATCTGCGCGGCGGCCCAGGCGGCGGCCGGGGCGGCGGCCATCGAAGCGGCGCTAGGGCTGGCAGTGGACCCGCGGGTCGCGTCCCGACGGCGACGACTGGTGGCCGCTGAGACCTTGCGCGAGCACCTGTGGCGCATCCTGCTCGACTGGCCGGGCGTCATGGGCGAGCCGCCGGACACTGCTGCCATGGCCCGGGTGATGGCAGGCTACGGCGCCTGGCGCACGGCCCTGACCGCGGGGGTCGACCTGTTCGCCCCGGGCGCGGCCCGGTCCGCCGCGCAACCGGCCGCGGCGCCAGCCGCGGAATGCGCCCGACGCGCGCTCGCCGACCTGGGCGCCCTGCGGGTCTTTGGTCGGCCGCCGGGTGACTGGCTGGAACAGGTCGCGGGGATCGAGGCCCTGGCGACCTGGGCCGGGCAGACCGACACGGCCGCGGCGCGGCTGATCCATCGGGTCCTGACCACCGGACAGGCCGGGCTCGGACGCGCGGGTGTCGGCGCCCTGCCCCCGCTCACCACGGCGGACCTCGATCGCTGTCTGGGCGGTGCGGACCCGGCGGTCGATGCCTTCGTGGCCAGGCCCACCTGGGACGGCCAGCCGCGGGAGTCGAGCCCGCTGACCCGCCAACTGGAGGCGCCCCTGGTGCAGGACTTGAGCCGCTCCTTCGGCAACGGACTCCTGCCGCGGCTCGCCGCCCAGCTCGTCGAGGCGGCACAAATCATGACGGGCGCCGAGGCGAGCGCGGCGGGGCCGATACCGGGCGAGCTCCCCGCGGGCCTCGGACTGGCCCAGGTCCCGGCCGCCCGCGGGCTCCTGGTCCACCGGGTGCGCCTGGGCGACGGGCGCGTCGCCGAGTACCGTATCCTGGCCCCGACCGAATGGAACTTTCACCCCGCCGGCGTTGTGGCGGTCGGTCTCGCCGGGCTCATGGCGCAGGCCGACCCCGCCGACCTGGGGCCCCTGGCGCGGCTCTTCATCACCGCCGTGGACCCCTGCGTGGACTTTGAACTGCAACTCCCCATACCGCATTGATGAAAGTTAAACAATTCCATTAGGAACTGCCTATAGTGCCATTTTCGTTGTCGTTGTCGTTGTCGTTGTCGTTGTCGTTGTCGAGATTATCGTAGCGCCCCGGATTCTCTCGCACGCCAAAGTGCATCGCTTCTCCGATTACGATTACGACAACGACAACGACAACCAGAACGATAATGTTTGACTTGATCTTGACTCGTTACGATAAGACCAAGTCCCCCACCACCAGCCCCTGACTCGAACCCCCACAGGACCCGCAGCCATGTGCCTCGCCATCCCCGCCCGCATCACCGCCATCGACCCCACCGGGCAGTCGGCCACGGTCGCCTTGGGCGCCGTGACCAGGGACTGCTCGCTCGCCCTGATCGAGGACGCCGCCATCGGCGACTATGTCCTGATGCATGTGGGCTATGCCTTGAATCGCATCAGCCCGCAGGAGGCGCAGCAGACCCTGGCCTTGATGCGTGAGGCCGGGGTCCTGGTGGATCAGGACGCGCCGGCCTCAGCGCTCGCCGACACCGCGGGGCCGGCATGAAATACATCGACGAGTTCCGCGACCGGGACCTGGCGCGGGGCCTGGCCGCGGCCATCACCGCCGCGGCCGTCCCGACCCGGCAGTACCGGCTGATGGAGTTCTGCGGCGGCCACACGCACGCCATCTTCCGCTATGGCCTCGCGGACCTGATGCCCGCCAATGTGCGCTTCATCCACGGCCCGGGCTGCCCGGTCTGCGTCCTGCCCATGGCGCGCATCGACCACGCCATCACGCTCGCCACCCGCCACGGGGTGACCCTGTGCACCTATGCCGACCTGATGCGGGTGCCCGCCGGTGAGCGCCGGAGCCTGCTCAAGGCCAAGGCGGCGGGGGCCGACATCCGCATGATCTATTCCACGGCCGACGCCCTGCGCATTGCCCGCGAGGACCCGGGGCGCCAGGTGGTCTTCTTCGCCATTGGCTTCGAGACCACCACCCCGCCCACGGCGGTGGCGGCCAAGGTCGCCCGGGCGGAAAGGCTCAAGAATTTCTCGATCTTCTGCAACCATGTCCTGACGCCGCCGGCTCTGCGCACCATCCTCGCGACGGCCGGTCCGGATGGGGTCCGACTCGACGGCATCCTGGGTCCCTCCCACGTCAGCACCGTCATCGGCAGCCGGCCCTACGACTTCGTGCCGGCGCTGTTCGGCAAGCCCGTCGTGATCGCCGGCTTCGAGCCCCTGGACGTGATGCAGTCCACCCTGATGCTGATCCGCCAGCTCAACGAGGGACGTTGCGAGGTCGAGAACCAGTACACCAGGGCCGTGACCGCGCAGGGCAATCGCAAGGCCCAGGCCCTGATGGCGGAGGTCTTAAGCCCGCGCGAGACCTTCGAGTGGCGGGGGCTCGGCTTCCTGCCGGACAGTGCACTGCGGCTCGCCGACGACTACGCGGACCTGGACGCGGAGCGGCGCTTTGCCGTCACGATCGGTGAGGTGCGGGAGGTCAAGGGGTGCGAGTGCCCGGCCATCCTGCGCGGGGTCAAGGAGCCGACGGACTGCAAGCTCTTCGGCACCGTCTGCACCCCGGACAACCCCATGGGCTCCTGCATGGTCTCCTCCGAGGGCGCCTGCGCCGCCTATTGGAGCTATGGGCGCTTTCGTAAGGTTGAAGGATGAAGGATGAAGGACGATGGCTGAGACGGCACGTCCTGCGCCCACCGTTCATCCTTGGCACTTAACGCTTCAACCTTCATCCTTCAACCTTCATCCTTCATCCTTCATCCTTAATATGACCACTGACCGCCGCTTTCCCGTCCGGCTGGACCTCCGGCACGGCACCGTCGATATGAGCCACGGCGCCGGGGGGCGGGCCATGGCGCAGCTCATCGCCGAGGTCTTCCAGGCCCACCTGGACAATGAACTGCTGCGCCAGGGCAACGACCAGGCCCTGTTCACCCCGCCCACGGGGCGGCTGGTGATGAGCACCGACGGGCATGTGGTCTCACCGCTCTTCTTCCCCGGCGGGGACATTGGCTGCCTGTCGGTCCACGGCACCATCAACGATGTGGCCATGGCCGGCGCCCGGCCCCTCTATCTGGCCGCCGGGTTCATCCTGGAAGAGGGCTTTGCGCTCCAAGACCTGGTGCGCATCGTCGCCAGCATGGCCGCCGCCGCTAACGCGGCCGGCGTACCGGTCGTCACCGGGGACACCAAGGTCGTGGAGCGCGGCAAGGGGGATGGCGTCTTCATCACCACCACCGGGGTCGGCGTGGTCCCGGCGGGCGTCACCATCTCCGGCGACCTGGCCCGCCCCGGTGACGCCATCCTGGTCAGCGGCAGCCTGGGGGACCACGGGGTCGCCGTCCTGTCGCGGCGCGAGAACCTGGGATTCGAGGTGGAGATCGCGTCCGACACCGCCGCCCTGCACGGTCTGGTCGCCGCGATGGTGGCCGCGGTACCGGATCTGCACTGCCTGCGCGACCCCACCCGCGGCGGACTGGCCACCACGCTCAATGAGTTGGCCCACCAGTCCGGGGTGGGGATGCGCATCCGCGAGTCCGCCATCCCGGTCCACCCGGCCGTGGCCGCAGCGTGCGAACTCCTGGGACTCGACCCGCTCTATGTCGCCAACGAGGGCAAGCTGATCGCCATCTGCCCGGCGGCACGGGCGGCCGAACTGCTGGCCGTCATGCGTGCGCATCCCCTGGGTGCGGCGGCCAGCCTGATCGGCGAGGTAGTGGCCGACCCCCACCGCTTCGTGCAGATGGAAACCACCTTCGGCGGCAACCGCATCGTCGATTGGCTGGCGGGGGAGCAGTTGCCGCGGATTTGCTGAGCCCACATTGGTAATCTACCCGCGGTGAGCTACCACCCCCCACAACACCCCATCCACATACTGCTTTACCTGGAGGTGGGGCGGGGTGTCGATGTTGGTGAATTGCAGGCTGGTCTGAAAGCCGTCCGCGCCGGGCTGCGCCCGCACCACCTTGGCATAGAGATCGCCCCGGGACTCTCCGTGGAGACTCAGCGAAAGATCGACGACCAGATCGGTACCGCGCGCCAGGGCGCACGGGAGTTCGACCAGGAAGCCGTGGTAACCCAGATCCAGCACCCGCCCCGGCAGCGGCTCCGGGACTATGTGCTTACCGACGAGCCGCCGCAGTTCCAAGGGAAAGTCGACCCGCACCCGCGGCGAGCGGCGCACCTCCACCTGCGGCACCACCAGGCGTCGCGGGTAGTTCACGCAGTGCAATTCATAGAGGACCACGGGCGCCGACTTGCCCTTGACGCGTACCTCATTGACGGCACCGACCTCGATGTGGTCGCGCGCCGCGGCGTGGCACGACTCACTGAGGAGGACCTGACCGCGCAGGCTGAAGGACTCCATGCGCGCAACCACGTTCACGGTGTCGCCGATCACGGTGTACTCGCTGTGCTGACGGGAGCCGAAACTACCCGCCATCACCTCCCCGGTGTTGACCGCGATGCCCACATAGAGCCGGGGCTCCCCGCGTGCCACCGACTCCAGGTTGAGTTCCACCATGGCGTGCTGCATCTCCACCGCGCAGGCCAGGGCGCGCAGCAGGTCATCCGGGCGGCGCTCGGGGGCGCCAAAGAGCGCCATCACCGAGTCGCCCATGAACTTGTCGATGACGCCCCCGTGACGCTTGATCACCCGCCCCATCACCGAGAAGTAGCGGTTCAGCAGACCGATGACGGTCAGCGCGGGCAGGCTTTCGGTCAGCGCCGTAAAGCCGCGGATATCGGCCAGCACGATGGTCGCGTGAGTTCCGGTGATCGGCTGGGATTCCAGCAGGAACTCATCGATCAGCCCGTCCAGGCGATGGCGCAAGGCGCCATGCTGGAACGCGGCGCCGGACTTGTCGCAGACCTCGGCGACCACGCGCGCGACCCCGGCGAGGAACAGTTCACGATTCTGGTGCAACATCTTTAGGTTTGGTTCTTTACGGTACGTCGTTGAGCTTCAGCATGACACATGGGTGAGCACGCGCCTTGTGTCTGGTTGGCAGTTCGCGCAACCGAAAAACGGCCTACACTCCCCGCGACGACAAGCCCAGGCCAACGACCGGGCTCCCCGGCCTGAGCACCACTCCAAGACAGACCAAGCGAGGCCCTTCATGACCCATCACCCCAGCCCCCAGGGCACCGACCCGTGGCGCGCGCGACTGGCGCCGCTGTGCCTGGCACTCAGCCTGAGCCCGGGCCTGGTCGCCGCCGCCGAGAGCCGCATCGAGTTGCGCGACGGCAGCGTCATCAGCGCCGACCTGGTCGGGGTCGGCAATGGTGTCTACCGGGTCCGCAGCGCGACCCTGGGCGAGCTCAGGATACCCCAGTCCAAGGTGCTCGCGATTCGCCCCGCGACCGCCGGCACTACGCCATCAACCAGCGCCACGGCACCGAACAGCGCCGCAGCACCGACCAGCGCTGCGACACCAAACCCGCCTCCCGGTCCCGGTGTTCAGGCGGTCGACCTCGCGGCCATCCAGCAGCAACTGCTGGGCAACCCGCAGACCATGGAGGCCATCACCCGCCTGCAGAGCGACCCGGGCATTCAGGCGGCCCTCGCCGATCCGCAGTTCGTGGCGATGATCATGTCCGGCAATGTCGAGGCACTGCGCACGGACCCGCGGTTCCAGCGCCTGCTGGAGAATCCGGCAATCCGGGCCCTTATCGGCCAGGTGCTGGGGCCTTAGGCTGCAAAGGCGCAGACAGGGCCTTGCCCACCAAAATTATCAAACAAAAAAAAGCCCGCTACTGCGGGCTTTTTTCGGTGCGCCGGGGCACTACTTGATTTTGCCTTCCTTGTACATGACGTGCTGGCGGACAACGGGATCGAATTTCTTGATCTCCATCTTCCCCGGCTGATTGCGCTTGTTCTTGGTGGTCGTGTAGAAGTGACCGGTACCGGCGCTGGAATTGAGCCGAATCTTTTCACGTGCTGCCTTGGCCATGGACCTTCCCCTTAAACCTGTTGACCACGGGCACGCAGGTCGCGAATGACCATGTCGATGCCTTGCTTATCGATCAGCCGCATCCCGCTGGTGGACAGGCGCAGCCGCACCCAACGCTTTTCACTTTCGACCCAGTACCTATGATAATGCAGGTTGGGCAGAAAACGGCGCTTGGTCTTGTTGTTCGCATGCGACACATTGTGGCCGCTCATCGGCCCCTTACCGGTGACCTGACATACCCGAGACATGGCAGAGATCCTTGAGAAAGATAAAATGGCTGGGACCGGCAACGCATGAGGGCCCAAAAAAGAAGCGGAAGGCTACCACGGGCCTCGGGCAGGACGCAAGCGGCAGCGCCGGCGGATTCACTGCGCACCGACGCCGTAGAACACCGGGGCGGGACGCCCCGGCTCCTTTGTCACAGCAGCCCCCGCTCCGCCAGCGAGGTACCCGGCCCCTCGCCGATGATGAGGTGATCGAGCACCCGCACCTCGATCAGGGCGAGCGCGTCCTTGAGCCGCTGCGTAATGCGCAGATCCGCCTGGCTGGGCTCCGCCACCCCGGACGGGTGGTTGTGGGCGAAGATCACCGCGGCGGCATTGGTCTCGATCACCCGGCGCACCACCTCGCGGGGGTGGACGCTCGAGCCGTCGATCGTGCCCTGAAACAGCTCCTCGTAGCGGATCACCCGGTGGCGGTTATCCAGGAACAGGCAGGCAAAGACCTCGTGGGGCAACCCGTAGAGCTTGAGCTTCAGAAAGTCACGGGTCGCCTCCGGGCTGGTCAGGACGTCCTGGTCAGCGACCCGGGTCAGCAGGTAGCGGCGACTGAGCTCCAGGACCGCCTGGAGTTGGGCGTACTTGGCCCGACCCAGACCCTTGACGGCGCAGAACCGTCGCTCGTCCGCCGCCATCAGGCCGGGCAGACCCGCGAAGGTTGTGAGGAGATCCCGCGCCAGATCGACCGCGCTCTTGCCCGGAATCCCGGTGCGCAGGAAGATGGCCAGCAATTCGGCGTTGGACAGGGACGCGGCCCCCTGGTCCAGGAGTTTCTCCCGCGGGCGCTCGTCCGCAGGCCAATCGGTAATCGCCATGGCGCCTCTGCCTGTGTGGTACCAGCCAACCTTAGCGCGATTTCGCCTCAGAGCGGCGAGCCGGTTCAAAAAAATGGGAATTGCTTACGCAACCTTAGCCGAAATTCGGACAGACTCCGCGGCGGTTGCGAGCACGCGCGCGCAACGCGGGGCGGATCGCGACGAGACAGGGTTTAATCGGGTACACTTTCGACCAGTTCAAGCCCAAGGCCCAAGTCACATCCGCGATGGCTCCAATACCCGACGTGCAGGTTTTGCTCGGCGTCAGCGGCGGGATCGCTGCCTACAAGGCGGCGGACCTGGTGCGCCGCCTGCGTGAGCGCGGCTGCGCGGTCCGGGTGGTAATGACGGCCGTGGCCACCGCCTTCGTCAGCCCGCTGACCTTCCAGGCACTCTCGGGCCACCCGGTGCGCACCGGCCTGCTCGACCCGGCGGCTGAGGCCGGCATGGGCCATATCGAGTTGGCCCGCTGGGCGGACCTGGTGCTGATGGCACCCGCCACCGCGGACCTGATCGCCCGGCTCGCCGCCGGCCTGGCGGACGACCTGCCGACCACCCTGGTGCTCGCCACCTCGGCCCCGCTGTACCTGGCCCCGGCGATGAATCAACAGATGTGGCGTCATCCCGCGACCCAGGAGAACCTGGCGCGCTTGCGCGGCCGCGGCGTGCGTATTCTGGGTCCGGCACAGGGCAGCCAGGCGTGCGGCGACCTGGGCCCCGGACGTATGCTGGAGCCCATGCAGATCGTCGAGGCCTTGCTCGCCGACCGGTCTGCGGCCGGTGCCGAGGCGGGCACCGATCCGCGGAGCGCGCCCGGCCCGGGTCCGCTCGCGGGGGTACGAGCACTGGTCACCGCCGGCCCTACCCGGGAACCCCTGGACCCGGTGCGCTATCTGGGCAACCGCAGTTCGGGGCGCATGGGCTATGCGGTGGCCGCGGCCCTGGCGGGGTTGGGTGCCGTCGTGACCCTGGTCAGCGGCCCCACGGCCCTGCCCACCCCGGCGGGGGTCGCGCGCATCGACGTGGAGACGGCCGCCGAGATGCACACCGCGGTGCTGGGGCACGTCGGCGCGGCGGACCTGTTCGTCGCCGCGGCGGCGGTGGCCGACTACCGACCCGCGGCACCCGTCGCGTACAAGATCAAGAAAACAGATACGCAACTGATCGTGCACCTGGTGCGCAACCCGGATATCCTGGCCGCGGTCGCGGCCTTGCCGGACCCGCCCTTCACGGTCGGCTTCGCCGCCGAAACCGAGCGGGTGGAGGAGCAGGCGCGCACGAAGTTGCTCGCCAAAGGGCTGTGCATGATCGCCGCCAACCAGGTCGGCGCCGAACAGGGAGGGTTCGAGCGCGACGAGAACGCGCTGATCGTACTGTGGGCCGACGGCCGGCGGGACTTTCCCATGATGCCCAAGACCCGGCTCGCCGGGGAACTGGCCCAATTGATTGCCGAGCGCTATGTTGCATCGCCTTGAGGTAAGGATCCTGGACCCCCGGCTGGGCTCCGAGTTTGCTCTGCCCCACTATGCCAGCACCGGTGCCGCCGGGCTCGACCTGCGCGCAATGATCGATCTCCCGCTGGCACTGCAGCCGGGCGCCTGCGAGCTGATCCCCACCGGGATGGCGATCCATATCGCGGCCCCAGGGGTGGCCGGGCTGATCCTGCCGCGCTCCGGACTGGGGCACCGCCACGGGATCGTACTTGGCAACCTGGTCGGGTTGATCGACGCGGACTATCAGGGACAACTGCTGGTGTCCTGCTGGAACCGAGGCGCCGAACCCTACCTGGTCGCGGTCGGCGAGCGGATTGCCCAACTGGTCCTGGTCCCGGTGCTCCATGCCCAATTGGCCCTGGTCACCGATTTCGCCGCGTCGGCGCGGGGGGCCGGCGGGTTTGGTCACACGGGACTCAAGTGAACGGGCGCCGGCGGGTCCGGGGGCTGTTTCAACATCGACACCATCAGATCGCGCGGTGAGGAGGCACGGCATGGCATCTGGACGGAGCGAGGATACACGGCGTAAGGCAGCGGACGGCGATCGTACCTCAGGACTCAAGGGATTCTGGGTCCAGAGCTTCGTCGGCATCGCCCTGGTGTTGCTGCTGGTCGTCGGCCTGCTGCTGTACCTGTGGGTCGCCCGCGAGCGCGCAAGCGACCGGCTTGACCTGGAGAAGGCCACGGACGCGCTGGCCGAGCAGGTGACGGCTGCGATGACACGCATCCGCAGCCAGGTCGACACCTGGCGAACCGACCCGAACCTGCGCGCCGCCTTCCGCAAGTCCGGCAACCCCGAGGCACTGCATCAAGAGGGGCAGGCGTTGCTGCGGACCCTGCCGGGGGCGCTCAGCATCCACCTGTTTGCGCCGGAACAGACCAGTTCAGTCGAGGGTATCCCGTTCATGAGCTACGCGGGGCTGGACCTGGCCCGCAAGGCGGCCCAAGACCGCGCCGCGACCCTGATCGAGGTCCACAAGGTGGGCCAACCCGATATGCATCTGGCCATGGCAATACCGGTACTCGACGAATCCGGGGAGCGCACGGTCGGGGTCGTCCATGGGGCCCTCCCTATGACACTGCTGCCAAGCGCGCTCAAAGCGGCTACGGGGCATGGCCTGGTCCTCTACCAGCAAGTGGTGGGGGACACCGCGGCCAATCTGGGCGGCGCCGCCGCACCCACCAGGCCGCCCGACCACTCCGCCCCGATTGGCGGCACCCGCCTGCGCGTCGCCGCCTGGCTGGACAGTTCCGACGGCCTGGACCCCTGGCTGCTGGGAGTGGTTGGGGCCCTGTACCTGGTGCTGCTGGGAAGCATCGCCGGCGTGCTGATGCTCGGCTATGCCGCCCAACGCCGGGCCTTGCTCCTGGACTGCAAGGGTTTCACGATCCTCATTGAGGATGCCGTACACCGCCGCCCACTGCGGCGCATCCGCTCGCGGATCAGCGAGGTCCAGGACGCCCACCAAGAGACCCTCACCCTCTTGCGCGGTCTGCAGCCGACCCGCGCCCCGCTGCGCGGCAGCGTCGCGCCCCAGGTGCCGATCGAAGCGCAGGAGTCGGCCAGCGCGTCCACCGCCTTGGACGACAGCCCGAGCCCGACCTCGGCGCTGAGCGCATCCAGCATCGAGGTGGCGGAGATCGACCTGCCGGAGGGCCTCGACCCCTACTCCGAACCGCTTGAAGAGGCCATTGCTGCCGCCATCGCCACCCCGGTGCAAGACCCTCTGGAGGCGCTCGCGGCGGGGCTCGAGTCCTATGGGAACCCGCTTGCCGACATTCCCGCCGAGGTCTTTCGCGCCAATGACATCCGCGGCCTGGTCGAAGGCCAGTTGACGCTCGAGGCCATGCACGCCATCGGTCAGGCGATCGGCAGCGAGGCCTTGGAGCACGGCGACCGCGAGTTGATGATCGGACACGACTGCCGCACCACGAGCCCCGCCCTCGCCGCGGCGCTGGTGGCCGGCATCCGGTCCGCCGGGCCGAACGTGACGGACCTGGGCCTGGTTCCGACCCCACTGGTCTATTTCGCCTGCTGCCAGCCGACCGTCAGCAGCGGCGCGATGGTCACCGCCAGTCATAACCCAAGCGACTACAATGGTGTCAAGGTGATTTTCCACGGCCTGAGCGCACAGTCCGATGAGATTCAGGGGCTACGGCAGCGCATCCTGGTGGGTGCGGTCGCCACTGGCCGCGGCCGCTACCAAACGGCCGACATCATCGCGAGTTACCGCGACTTCGTTGAGCGGGACGTCGCCCTGGCTCGTCGCCTCAAGGTGGTCATCGACTGCGGCAACGCCACGGCGTCCACCGTGGCCCCGGCGCTTTACCGCGCCCTGGGCTGTGACGTCATCGAACTGAACTGCGACTTGGAGGCGGGCCTGCCCGCACACCTCGCGGACCCGGCGGCCCCCGAGTGCACACGCGACCTTGGGGACCTGGTCGTCAACCAGGAGGCGGACCTGGGCCTCGCCTTCGACAGCGACGGCGACCGCCTGGGCGTGGTCGACTCCCAGGGCCGCTTCATCGCCGCGGATCGGGTCCTGATGCTCCTCGCCGCCGATGTCTTGTCCCGCCATCCGGGCACCGATGTCATTTTCGATGTCAAATGTTCCCGCCACCTGGCCGACGAGATCCGTCAGACGGGCGGGCGGCCGATCATGTGGCGCTGCGGACATGCTCCGCTCAAGGCCAAGCTGCGCGAGAGCACGGCCCTGATTGGGGGCGAGCTCAGCGGCCACTTCGTCTACAAGGAGCGCTGGTTCGGCTTCGACGACGCTATCTACGCCGGGGCACGACTGTTGGAGGTCTTGTCGCAGGACCCGCGATCGAGCAGTGAGGTCTTCGGCGCGCTGCCCGGCGGACTGGCCACCCCGGAGCTGGCACTGCCGCTGGCCGAAGGCGAGCCGACCCGCATTATGCGCGCGGTGATGCAGTTGGCCAGCCGGCTCGAAGGGGTGGACGTGATCCGGATCGATGGCCTGCGCGCCGAATTCGACCGCGGTTTCGGGGTCGTACGCGCCTCCAACACCGAGCCGAAACTGACCTTCCGCTTCGAGGGCGATGACGCGGAGGCGCTGGAGAAGATTCAGGCGCTGTTCCGGCGGCTGATGGAGAAGGCGGCGCGCGGCCTGACCATGCCTTTCTGAGAAATCGCCCGCTGGGCGATTTCTCAGATTGTTCGAGGAATTGATAGCGAATACTGCAGAGGTCAGCCGTGGCACAGGGCCGAGCGTCCGAACATGCTCCACCGCAATCTATCCACAAGGCCAAGACCCATGCTTGAGTACCTTCGCCTAAAGAACGTCGGGCCCGCGCCCGAGATGGAGATGGAACTTGCGCCAAGGCTCAATCTCATTACCGGGGACAACGGACTCGGCAAGAGTTTCCTGCTCGACGCAGCCTGGTGGGCGCTCACCCGCAAATGGCCCAATGAAGTGAATCGGAAGATGACTTCCGGTTACATGGCGCACCCCACCGACATGCGGATACCCGCAGAGATCGAACTGCGCCTGAGATCGCAAACCAAGAGCGTTTCGTACACGAGTACTTACTCGCCGCGTGACGAGGCGTGGATCGGCAAGGCCGGCCGCCCCTGGAATCCCGGGCTGGTCATTTACGCCCACGCGGATGGTGCGTTCTCGGTCTGGGACCCGAAGCGCAATTACTGGAAGCGCAAGGGCAACGCCGACATTCAAGAGCGACTGCCGGCATTCGTTTTTTCACCGCACGAGGTATGGGACGGCCTCACTGTCACCATCGACGGCCGCCCGACTTCAGTCTGTAACGGGCTCATTGCGGACTGGTCTGGCTGGATCAAGGAAAAGGGCACGCGGGCGGAAGCAATGGCGACGACGCTTGAGCTGCTATACTCTAAATAGAAATGATTTGAGATTTTCTAATGCGCTGGAATTTTAACGAAAACAGGGTTTCCATTTCCCCCTTACATCGAGTATTCGCCTCGATCAAGCAGTTTGATATCGCGTTCTT